>Ga0209498_1001122_pt1 | contig 16427 bp, 15 predicted proteins | sample WalLakDeSediment_FD_184131 | JGI IMG/M metagenome (GOLD analysis project Ga0209498, IMG submission 184131) | Lake sediment microbial communities from Walker lake, Nevada to study Microbial Dark Matter (Phase II) - Walker Lake 11/02/13 Deep... | ecosystem: Environmental > Aquatic > Freshwater >... | reverse complement strand
AGTGCAAAGGCATAGGCTATTTTGCTGTGCCAGGCTGTAGCCAGCCTTTCCACGTTGGATCCGCTTTCCTTAAGCTGGGAGATCAGTTGTCTTAGAGTAAATATGGACAAGGCTTCGTAAGGCAACCTGGACGCCATTATTGAAAAAGATGTCAGTTCAGTTTTAAGGGAAAGTTCCATGCTGTCCATTTCTTCCTTCTGAAATTCATGGGTTTTGAGGGTTACAGGTCTGGACAGGATCCATTTGCCGCTGCTGACTGTAAATTCAGGAGCTTCAATAACTTCACCAATCTTATCCGGGCCTTCCAGTTTATATACAGTTATCCCAACCCCTTTTCCCATGTCCGGCCAGGCCTTCCTGATAAAAATTATGGACTGTCCTTCTTTAAACCATAGTTGCTCCAACCCTCTGCCCTCAATCTGTCTCTGACGGATGTCAGAGTCCCAGATTGTCTTGGTTTGCTGATATCCTTTGACCCCTATTGTTTCAGAAAATATCAGGAGAACAATAAAAAAAAGTGCAGCATAGATTATAAAGAAAAGCGCCGGACGGGCAAATGATATTGAGTTGGTTTCCAGAGCGATCATTTCATTGCTCCGGTACATCAAGGCCACCTGAACAATAACCGCGAGCATGAAAATAGCAGGCATTATCTGGGAAATTATCAGGGGAACCTTATAGGCAAAATACATCATTGCCACTGACAGGCCAATATCAGATTCCACAATGGCATTCATCCTGGTCACAAAATCCACAATCAGATATAGGGATATGCCTGAAAAAAGAATGATCGCCATTAGAAACAGATTCTGTTTCAAAAGATATCTATTGAGTATGGTCAACATTTTTGTCTTTGCTGATGAACTTAATAAAAGTCTTTTTCAGATTCAGCTCCCGGCCCTGGTTGAAAAAGCAAAACCCGGATATGGCCAGGACCGCGAAAAAAACATTGGGAATCCATAAAGAGATGGTTACTGGAATCTTTCCCATTTCTCCAAGACTGTAGCCCGCGGTAAAAAGGCTATAATAAACTATAAAACAGAGAATAGCCATGAGCAGTCCCCAGTTCCGGCCCATGCCATGGAGAGTCATTCCCAGGGGTACAGCGAAGAAGCCCAATATTAGACAGGCCATTGGAAGGGCAAATCTCTTGTGTTGTTCAAGGACCACAATCCGGTAGGCCCCGGATTCCGGACTCTCCTCAATCCTTGCCTGTCTCAGCTGGGACCAGGACATTTCCTCTGGATCCTTATCCTTTAATTCCAGGCCCCCGATAAGTCCAAACAGGTCCAGCCTGACTCTGTATTCTCCAAATGAAACAACTGAAATATCCCCTGAATCCAGACGATAAATTCTCCCCTTATCCAGGACAAAAACAACCTCCCCCTGCTCAGTGTCAGTAATGATCCTGCCCAGAGGCGCGACAATGATCAACGGGCTTTCACTGCGGGTTTGATCCCGTATGAACACGTTTTTCAAATCCCCGGTTTCCAGCTCTGTCTGCTGAGCAAATATGGCCATGCCAGGCAGGAACTGGTTAAAAACCCCGGGCTGAACCGATATTTCGGTTTGATCCCGGATCATTTCCAGAGCGGTTTTACGAAAATTATCCGACCCCCAGGAAACAAGTTCCATGGAAACGTAAAGGGTGAGACCAAATGCAGCCAGTGAAAATATCAGCGGAGAAAGCACCAGGTTTTTTATTGATACCCCGCTGACCTGCAGGGCAGTCAGCTCCCTGTCAGTGGCCATTCTGAGAAAACACAAAAAAATGCTCAGCATGCAGGCGATGGGGATGATCAGACTCAAAAACGAAGGACTGAGATATATAAAAGCCTTGAGAACATCCAGGATGGCGATGTTCTGCCCCACAAAGATATCCTTTAGATCAATCATCCTTCCTATAACGATGAGGGATATCATGGAGCACAGGGTCACCGCAAAGATCAGGGTGACCTCCTTAAGAATCTGTTTGTGCAGTATTTTCATTCAGATCTTGGAATATAATCGGGATCCTTGAAAAACTTACGCACAAACTGCTCCTGTTTGGGATTCAGATTAAACCTCATTCCTGCTTCAGACAGAAGAACACCCAGTTCCCTGCCCTCCTGAAGCTCTTCACCGATCCATTTAATAGCCCTGCGGGCATTTTTTTCTTCAGGCATAATCGTGGTCATGGTATCTCCTTGTTCTGTCCGGTTATAATTTGAATATGTCCAAAAACCCAATCTCCGAGATCCGACGTCTGATGTCCGAAGTCCGACTCACTGACTCACCGATTCACTGATTCACTGATCACCGACTTACCGACCTACCGACTCACCGATCCACCGGTCCCTGTGATCTTTTTCCACCGCTTCTGCTCATCCCAGGAGAACCCGCCCTGGACACATGGCCAGATGGAGTTGTTGTGAAAAAGAGGTTCTTCCAGGGGATACTCTGAAACTTCCAAGGCCTTTTCAAACAGAGGTGTCCCGGGGATGGGGGAATAATAATTCAGTTCCGGCCTCAGACCCATTTTCAGGCACTCCCTCACTGTAGCTTCAACTTCTTTTTCAGTCTGGCCAGGCATTCCCGCAAGGACATACACCACGATATCCTGTCTGACAAATCCTGCCTCAAGGAGGTTTGAGACGCCCTTTTGCCATTCTTCAAAACAAAGTTTTGCGTCACAGCGATTTTTAAAATCACTTGTTTCCAAGCCAAGTCTGACAGTGGTCAGCCCGGCTTTTTTCAGAAGAGCGCAGACCCTGGGATTCATGTATCTGATATGCAGAGCGTTGGGAGCATGTAATCTTATATTGTAATCATTTTCAATAATAAATTCCAGAACCGGATAAAGCAAATTCTTTGGATTTACCAAAAGAGCGTCATCATAAAAACAGAAATCCCTGATGCCTCGTTCATACCCGGCCTTAATATGGGATGTAATTATTAAAGGATCAGCCTGCCGAAAATCAGGATAAAGCTTTGATGAGGCGCAGTAAGGACATTTAAAGGGGCAGCCCCTGGAACACATTAAAATGGAAAAATCAGGCTCCAGGTAAAAGGATGTATCCGGAATCATCCCTGCGTTCCGGGGTAATGGGGGAGGGATTTTTCCCATGAGATCCCATACCCTGGACCAGTTGTCAGGACGTTCCAGAGGTCCGGAAACAACCAGGTCAGCGCCTGACCCAAGAGCGTGATCAAAGCAGAGGGTAGCGTAGATGCCTCCAAGACAGATCCGGACTTGAGGGATTATTTCCCTGATCATTCTTATGACCGCGATAACCCCGGGATACCAATAGGTCATGAGGGAGGTCACAAGAACCAGATCAGGCTTTGGATAAAGTTCTGACAATGCCTCCAGGGCCTTTTGCCGATGCAGACCATATCTGCTGAATCGCCGGGGAACATTTCTAAGGACAGATGGTCTGGGGAGAGAAATCTTGGGGTAATGGCCCTTTCCGGTATTTTTTATCTCAGGCCAGTCTGAATTGGACAACTGTTTGTCCATGAAGTCCAGAAGGGCGGTTTGGCATCCTGCACGATAAAGCATATCCAGACAGGTGAGCAGCCCCGCTGGCCTTGACCAGACATTATAAGCGGCAAAATCATAAATCCAGGGATTTACGCCCAGCACCCTGGGAGAATCTGTCTTACCTGAAGACTTCCAGATAATGGGCGGCTGTTTCAGCCTCATCTGACTCGGGTTCCTGTTCAATTATCCGTGCGAAACATTTTTTGGCTTCCCGCTCCCGTCCCATCCTGATGAGTTCTTCGGCCAACAATATTCTCAGACTCATGCAGTCAGGCCTGGCAGAAACACCCATGTGCAGGGTGTTCACAGCTTCATCAAGCCTGCCCGCCTGTCGAAGCAGATCAGCGCTTTGTTTGTACAGGGGAATGTAACGTCTGTTCCTTTCAATTCCCATACGGGAATAAGTTAAAGCCTCTTCCAGCTTTCCCTGCTCGGCAAAAAGCGAAGCCATATTATAGGCCGCGAACTCAGGAGTCATGTATCCATCCAGTGTTAAGGCCTGTTCATATGCCCTGCGGGACGCTTCATATTCTCCCGAGGCCTGTCTTACCTGCCCAAGATTGTTCCAGGCTTCGCCAAAATACGGGTCAATTTCCACCGCTCTTTCATATGCCCTGCTGGACATCTCAAGATCATCAAGAAGCTTGTAGGCCACCCCAAGAAGAAAATACAGATGGCGACATTGCTGCGCCTGGTTCTCTATAATCCGCAGCTGCTCAAGCGCCATCCTGGGTTCAGCTTCCACCAGGTACTTTTCCGCCAGTATCAGGCGACTCTCGACCTCTTCTCCGGAAATTACCATTTCCTGAAGGGGGGTGTGAGCGCAGCCAGCAACCAGAAAAAAAATCAAAAAAGCAAAGAATCTGACCATAAGCAATCCAGTGAATACTATATAACTTTATTTAATGAATACTCTATAATGGCTTCGGCTCCTCTGGACTGCAACAGGGGTATCAGATCCCGGACCTGATCCTCCTCCACCACGATTTCCACTGAGAGCCAGTCCGTGTTATACAGGTTGGCCACTGTAGGCGAGGTCATGCTGGGCAACAATTCCATAACCGCGTCCATCCTTTCCTGGGGCACGTTCATTTTCAGGCCAACCAGCCGGTCAGCTCTTAGAGCTCCATGCAAAAGGGTATTTATGGTCTCGATCTTTTTTCTTTTCCATGGATCCTGCCATGCTTTTTTATTGGCGATAAACTGGGTGTTGGTCTGGAGCATGTCCGCGATAATTCTGAGTCCATGGGCTTTAATGGTTGTCCCGGTCTCGGTCACCTCAACAATGGCGTCGGCCAATCCCTCAACAACCTTGGCCTCGGTGGCCCCCCATGAAAACTCAACCTCCACTGGAATGCCGGCATTCTTGAAATAATTGAGGGTAAAATTTTTGAGTTCAGTGGCAATTTTTTTCCCGGCCAGATCTTCGGGCCTTTTGTATGGCGAGTCGCCGGCAACGGCCAGAACCCACCTGGCGGGTCTGTTGCTCACTTTGGAATAAATAAGGTCGGAAATCACCACCACATCGGACTGGTTTTCCATGATCCAGTCCTTTCCAGTCAGGCCGGCATCCATGGTTTCGTTTTCCACATACCTTGAAATCTCCTGCGCCCGGCAGAGAGAGCAGACCAGTTCCCGGTCGTTGACCTCTGGAAAATAATTTCTGTGATGCGGCTTGATCTTCCATCCGGCCCTGGCAAAAAGACGCATAGTTGCATCTTCAAGAGAACCCTTGGGAATACAAAGCTTCAACACATTTTGGTTATTCATTTATTATAAACCTCCTTGGGATCGAAAACCATATCTTCGCAAACCTCCATACTTTGACCATTTACTCTGGTAAAAAAACAGCTCTTGTATCCCTTGTGACAGGCTGCGCCTCCCACCTGATCCACCCTGTAAAGTATAGTATCCAGATCGCAGTCCACTCTGATTTCTTTTATCTTTTGAACATGTCCCGAGGTCCCGCCCTTGTGCCAGATGGTATTTCTGCTCCGGCTGAAAAAGTGAGCCTCCCCTGTTTCCAGGGTCCTGTCCCATGCTTCCTCATTGACATAAGCCAGCATCAACACCTGACCAGTTCCATACTCCTGAACAATGGCAGGCAACAGCCCGTTTCCCTTGACAAAATCAGGTTTCAAAACAAAACTCCGTTAATTGCTTTTAATTTCTGTCTGACCTGGCCTTAAGCTGACCGCAGGCCGCGAAAATATCCGCCCCCATGCTCTTGCGAAGCATGACCGTTGCCCCCCTGGACCTTAAAAAGTCCTGAAAAGCTTCTATTGTCTGTTCATCTGAAGATTCAAAGTCAGATACCTGATCAGGGTTAAACCTTAAAAGATTGATTTTGTACTTCACCCTGGATAGAACCCTGACCAGTTCCCTGGCATGATTGATTGAATCATTGACCCCTTTGAGCATGATATACTCAATGGTTATCCTTTCACGAGGCGCAAGGGGATAGCTTTCCAGATCAGCAATGAGATCATCCAGTTTATATCCGGCTGCCGCGGGCATCAGGATTTTTCTGAGACGCTGGTCAGGAGCGTGCAGAGATATGGCAGTCAAAGCCAGATTGGAACGGCCCAACTCAGAAAGTTTATCTTTTACTCCAACACTGGACAGAGTAATCTTGCGCCTGGAAAAATTTAACGCGTCAGGATTCCGGATCACTTCCAGAGCCTTTTTAACCTGGTCCCAATTGAGAAGCGGTTCCCCCATGCCCATGAAAACCAGATTACTTAAAGGCAAGGGGTCTTTTTTTTCATCCAGAAAACCTCTGGCTGAAAGGATCTGCCCGGCTATTTCCCCGCTGGTCAGGTTTCTTTCAAATCCCATTCTGCCGGTGCTGCAAAACCGGCAACCCATTGGGCAGCCAACCTGGGTGGAAACGCATTGGGTATAATGGTCCCCGGCGGGAATAAGTACGCTCTCCATCAACTTGCCATCTGCAAGGCTGAATAAAAACTTTATTGTGCCGTCCACGCTGGTTTGTGTTTCCTCAACCATTGGCTTGAAAATATGAAAATCCTGATCCAGCTTTGTCCTCAGAGCCTTGGCAACATTGGTCATCTGGGCGAAGCTGCCAGCCCCTCTTCCCCATAACCACTGCATTACCTGCCTGGACCTGTATGACGGTTCCCCCATGGACTCCAGGACTTGCCCCATCTGATCAAAATCCAGATCAAGAATATTGCTTATTGAATCTTCTCCTTTTTCTGATAACGGATAATAAATTCTATGGCCTCAGGCACGGATGAAACATCACCTGAAACCTGAGCCTCAAGCAGGGCGTCTCGAATAATGCCCACAGCAGGTCCCGGCTTGATGTCTGTGAAATCCATTATCTCGTGACCATTGAGCAGGGGCTCAAGCAGCTCCTGGGACAGGTCAGCCCGCTCAAGCATCTTCATATTATGGTTGAATTCTTTATAGCTGCTGTTTCTGGCCTTGATATTCGCCCTGGTCATCTCGATGAGCCTGGGATATTCATCCAGGGCCTTGAACTTCCTGATGCCCCTGTCGGTAAGCATGAAGCTGAAGCGCATGTGGTGGCGGACCAGGTGGCAGATAAGGTCCACTTCATCAGTATTGAACCTGAGTCTTTTAAGTATCTTGCGGGTTACCTTGGCTCCTATCCGGTGATGCTGATAAAAATTGATCCTGTTCTCAAAGTACTCACCCGCAAAAAGTTTGCCTACGTCATGGAAAAGGCAGGCCATAGTACCGTACCAGTCATAGGGAAGTCCTTCCGGGTAATGGCGCATGGTTTCAATTGTATGACTCCAGACAGACTCCTCTCCTTCATCAGGGTTTTTGATCTGCTTGACTCTGCTTAAGGACGTCAGTTCCGGTACAAGCCCGTGCAGGATCATGCTTTCATACAAAAGCTCAACAAATCTAAACATGTTCTCAGCCTCAACCTTGCGCCACTCGTCCATGAAATCCGTCACTGAAACATAGTCCAGAACCCTGCGGCAAGCCCTGATAATAGCCAGCCAGCTATTGCCCTCTATGGGCAGGTGATAGTTGGCTGAAAAGCGCAGCGCTTTGATGGCCCGCAGATAATCTTTTTTCAGGGATTCATCCGGTATTCCTTCAAGACCTATATAGCCTGAATCCAGGTTTTCAAAGCCGTCATATACATGCTGGGCCGTGGGGATATAAGGACAGGCCCAGGAAAGAGGCAGATCACCGGCTGCTTCAAGTTTTTTGACCAGCCTTGGTGTCAGTCTGGCAATGGTCTCGTCGGTATATGAGCTTTCAATAATATTTGCCGGGTAAAAATTGAATTTAATGTTGCCCTGAATCAAGCTCCCGGTAAAATCCGGGGTCAGGGATTCCTCTGAATTGGGGAACAGCTTGGCCAGACCTTCAGGGTCAAGTTCAGTACATATATCCACTTCCATGTTATTTTCGTCCATGGCTTTCTGCTGCAAGGGAGCGTTGATCACATAGGCGTCATAACCGTTGCGCATTATGGTTTTGCAGATGGCCACGGCTTCTTTGAGTGGTTGGGGCATTCTTCTCTCCTTTTAAGGATATGCATGGATCTTTGCATGATCACCACTGACGGTTTTGAATATATGTAAATCTGGATTTACTCAAGTCCTGGAAACGGGCGTTTATTTGAAAAAGAAGGACACTAAAAGATTAAAACCCGATGATTGTATATTGGTTTTTTGCTGTTCTTTGCCGGCAGGCTGCGTCTAAACCATGACCTTTCCCCGGAACTCCTCCCAGGAAGAGATCTCCATTTCATCAACCAGGTCTTTGAGTTCTTTCACAAGCTTAAATGCCCTGTCAGGACGGGTAAATGTGGCTGTACCCACCTGCACGGCCCAGGCTCCAACCAGGATAAATTCCAGAATGTCTCTGGCGCTTGAGATTCCTCCAAGGCCCATCACCGGGATATTTACAGTTGTGCAGACTTCATAGACCATCTTGAGGGCAACCGGCTTTATGGCCGGGCCTGAAAGCCCGCCGAACACATTGGCCAGAGATGGTTTCCTGGTCCGGATGTCCACGGCCATTCCTCCAAGGGTATTTATCAGGGAGATTATATCCGCTCCTGCCAACTCAACAGATCGGGCAATAACTTTTATATCCGCGACATTGGGACTGAGTTTGACAATGACCGGCTTGTGACCGGCGTTTTTTTTGACCATTTCCACAACCACGGCCGCGGCATCAGGATCCTGACCAAATTGCAGACCCCCTTGCCTGACATTTGGACAGGAGATATTCACCTCAAGGGCGCCCACTGCCGGCTCTGATCCTAATATTCCGGCCAGATGGGCAAACTCTTCCGCGCTCTGGGCGTAAAGATTGACTACAACCGGAGTTTCTTTCCAGGGCAGCAAAGGGAGCTTGTCCTGTAAAAATTTTTCCACCCCGATATTCTGAAGTCCTATGGCGTTCAGCATCCCGCAGGGAGTCTCGGCGATTCTGGGCATTGAATTGCCTTTTCTGGGCTTTAGCGAAAGCCCTTTGACAACTATGGCCCCTAATTCTTCCAGCCGGCCATAAGGAGTAAATTCCAGGCCATAGCCAAATGTCCCGGAAGCGGTCATTATGGGATTCTTGAGCTTCAGCGCTCCAAGGTTAACGCTTAAATCCATGATAGCCTTCCATAACAGTGTGTCGAAAAAGTCCTTATTAGGCAGACCGTTCAAAAATTCCAAGTGCAAGGCGCGATAAGAGTTCTCGAAATCTGTTTTTTCTTACTCTTCAACGTTGAACATTGAACCTTGAACGTTGAACCAACCTTTAGCAACGCAGCAATTGGGAGATTTTCAACAGCCTGATAATCCCTGATAAAAAATGCCTTAAGGAAAAACAAAAACCTGAATTGAGCGATTTTTCTATATCATTGCGAGCCCAAAAAATTAATTTCAATCAGCTATTATGAAATTACCGGGCCAAACATCTTTTTGATAAGTCAATTCAAACTATTTAGGCCTATACCCTCTGTAATCTCTGTGATTAAAAAATTATTCATCAAGAAAAACATCATCAGCCCTGAACACCGGCCCATGGGTACAGGTCTGGTTATATTCCCCATCCGCAGTCTTGACCACGCACCCAAGGCAGGCGCCAACCCCGCAGGCCATTCTGTTTTCCAGGGACATCCATGTGTCAGCCCTGAACTCCAGGGAATATTTCTGAATAACCTTGAGAAACGGCATTGGTCCGCAGGCCAGAATCCTGCCTGTTCCGGAAAAATCCCGGATGCTTGTTTTCAGAACTCCCTTAAAATCCTCAATATCAGACATGGTTTCCTGTTTTAAATGACTAATATCAGCCTCATCAGGCAATTCTGCCAGAGGATAATGTCCAATGTTCAGACGATGACCAAACAGCAGGCTTATACGCTCCGGATGGGGGTGTGTCTTGCATAGTCCCACAAAAGGCGCAATGCCCATTCCTCCGGCCAGAACAAGCAGCGGGACTTGCGGGTCAAACATGAATCCCTTGCCCAGTGGACCCCACAGGTCCACTGGGCTGCCCGGCTGAAGCTGACTTATGAGTCTGGTGCCCCTGCCCACCACCTGAATGAACAGTCTCAGGCTGTCCCGGGTTTTTTCACAAATGGAAAAAGGCCTGGGCCAGATGGGGTCATTGTCCCATCCAGCCGGTCTGATCATCACAAACTGACCAGGCCTGTATCCCCACTCTGGAGGCTCAAGATAAAGATGAACAAAGTCCTTTGAACCGGCATAGGTAATCGCCTGTATTTCCAGGTTCAGACAGGATGGATTTTCTTGATTAATTTCTTGTTTCATTTTTCAATTCCGCTACCAGCTTCAGGCCATCGTCCCCGCCAGCCATTCTGGCCAGCTCCCTCTTTGACTCCCGGGCACTCAGGCCCTGGCATAAAGTATATGTCTCGCTGTGAATAACATTTTTCTGGACCAGGAAATGCCTGTCCGCCAGACAGGCCAGTTGAGGCCAGTGGGTGATTAAAATTATCTGGCGGTCCAAGGCCAGATTCTTGATTCGCTGCCCTACCTGATTCAGGATGGTCCCGCCAATGCCGGAGTCAACTTCGTCAAACAGCAGTGTTGGCAGATCCTGCTCTGATTTAAGTCCCACAAGAGCGAGTAAAAATCTGGACAGTTCCCCGCCCGAGGCTATCTTGTCCAGAGGCTGGGCTGGCTGACCAGGATTTGGAATCCACATCAGCCTGAGTTTATTTTCAAAAATATCTGGATATATTTCTTCAGGTCTGAATTCAAACTCAATTTTCATATGTTCAGAAAAACCCAGGGTGCGCAGTTCATTTTCAAGCCTGTTCTTAAGTTCCTGCGCTCTGTTTTCTCGCATGGCATCCAACTTACCGGTTATCCGGGAAAGCTCATTTGCAAGTTTTTCTTCTCTTTTTTTCAACTGCATCAAGCTCAGTTCGCCCTGATCCAGAAAAGATATATTTTCATCAATCTCTTGACCAAGTAACAGAATCTCCTCAAGGCTGCGGTTAAGCTTTCTTCTCAATTGAGCCAGCTCCCACAGCCTTGACTCCACTGACTCAAGCTCCATGCTGTCAGACCGAATGTTTATGGACCTCAGGGATCGGTCAATATCTTCAAAAAGGGCCTGGACATTCTCCAGTTCAACAGCAAAGGACGCAAAACCTGGTTCATTTTCACCCAGATAGTTCAGGGCTTTTTTCAGCTCATAAAAGTTGCCCAAAAGATTAATTTCCGGACTGTGCATGATATCAAGGGCCTTTTGCCCTGCCTGGGTTAGTTCAGACCTGATCTTTATCTGTTCCCTTGTGTTGATCAGATCTTCTTCTTCACCTTTCAGGGGCTTAACCTTTTCAATCTGGGAGCGTTGAAACTCCAGGTATTCTCTTTTTTCCGACAGGGTTGACAACCTGGCCTCAATTGTCTTTTTTTCAGATGAAAGCTTCAGCAATTCACCTAAGACCTGGTTTTTCAGAACAAGAAGAGATTCATCAGGCAGAAATGAGTCAAGAATAATGCCGTGAAAGCCGGGCTTGAGCAGCTTTTGCTGACCATGCTGACTGGTATGAATCAACAGCTTGTCCCTCAATGACTGAACCTTGTCCTGGGAGGTCATGGAATCATTGAGGAAAAAACGGCTTCTGCCTGTCTCAGCCACAAGCTCTCTTTTAAGAATCAACTCCTGATCATTCAGAATAAACATGGCTTCAACCATGGCTTTTTCCCTGCCCGGCCTGACCATTGAAGCCTGGATCTTCTCACCCATGATAAAGTCCAGGGCCTTGAGGATAAAGGATTTCCCGGCTCCGGATTCTCCGGTAAGCACGTTAAGCCCGGGATGAAACTCAAGTTCCATATCCTCAATCAGGGCCAGATTTTTTATTTTTAATATTTCCAGCATGCCAGTTGTACACGATTTTATCTGAATCGCTCCGGACCTGAAAAAGCCTGAGACAAGTCAGTTTTTCAAAAGCAAAAAACCCGGATTCGTCATCCTGTTGCCTGATTTATTTAGCCCAGAACTGAGCTGGTTGCAAAGACTAAACAGCGGCGTTGAAGATTTATTCCGTAGATTAAGAAAAACAATGCCTTAGTTTTGTTTCAACCTGGGATCAAGAAGGTCTCTGACGCTTTCACCCAGTAGGTTATATCCCAGAACCGTAATCAGGATGCTTAACCCGGGAAAAATGGACAGCCAGTAAGCTATACCCATAACATCCTTGCCCTCCATGAGGATATTGCCCCAGCTTGGGGTGGGGGGCTGGACTCCCAGGCCCAGAAAACTTAACGCGGATTCCGTCAGAATAGCGGCTGCCACTCCCAGGGTAGCTGAGACCAGAACCGGAGGCATGGCATTGGGCAGGATATGCACCAGCAGCAGTCTCCATGTTCCAGCTCCGCCAAGCCTGGCAGCATGGACAAACTCCCTTTCCCTGAGGGAAAGGGTTTCAGCCCGGACAAGTCTGGCAACTCCCATCCATGAGGTCAGACCTATAACTATCATGATATTGGTCAGGCTGGGCTCCAGAAAAGCGATCACCGCCAGGATAAGAAAAAAGGAGGGAAAGCAGAGCATTACATCCACGAAACGCATGATCACTTCATCAACAAGCTTTCCAAAATATCCGGCTATAAGCCCCAGCAATATGCCGATGACCAGAGATATGCCCACGGCAACAAAGCCCACCCACAAAGATACCCTTGCTCCATAGACCAGCCTGGAAAATACATCCCGGCCCAGATTGTCAGTGCCAAGAAAATGGGTGGCTGAAGGAGGATGAAGAATGGCCTCAACATTGATCTGGGTGGGATCAAATGGGGCTATGAAGGGCGCGAATATGGCCACCAGGCTCATTGTGCCCACAATGAACAGGCCCAGGGACAAAAGTATGTACCTTGATGAAAAGATTTTCAGGAGGAAGCGATACAGCATGTTCGTTTACCTCCCTGCTCCCAGCCTGATCCTTGGATCAGCCAGGGCGTAGCAAAGATCCGCCAGAAGATTCCCGGACAATGTCAGCACTGACACCAGGACCAGGTTGCCCATGATCAAGGGATAGTCCCTGGCCAGAACCGAATGATAAAACAGCTGCCCCAGGCCTGGCAGGGAAAATATGGATTCAACTATAACACTGCCGCCTATCAGGGTTGGCACGGACAAGCCCAGAATGGTTATTACCGGCATTAGGGCGTTGCGCAGGGCATGCTTAAATACCACCACCCTGACAGGCAAACCCTTGGCCCTGGCTGTCAGGATGTAGTCCTGGCGCAGCACCTCCAGCATGGAAGTCCTCATGAACCTGGACATGCCTGCCAGTCCGGTAATGGTAAAGACAAAGACCGGCAAGGTCAGATGTCTGGCCAGATCAGCCACCTTGCCCCAGAGGCTCAGGTATTCAAAGTCAAGAGAAGTTACCCCGGAAATTGGGAAGACAGGCCAGAGTATTCCAAAGGTCATCATGAGCAGAAGGGCCAGCCAGAAGCTGGGCATGGCAAAACCTATGAATACGAATATGGTCATGGACCGGTCAAACCAGCCCCCCTGATAAAGAGCGGAAAAAATGCCTATGGGGATGCTGATGCCAAGGATCAGGACAAGGGAAATGATATTCAGACTCAGAGTCAAGGGCAGACGTTCTTTAATCTTGTCCCAGACCGGGCGGTGATCACCGCTTAAGGACTGGCCGAAATCAAGCATGGCCACCCTCTTGACCCAGTTCATGTATTGAATATGGATGGGCTGGTCCAGTCCGTATATCTTTTCCAGGCGTTCCCTGGCCTCTGCCCCTGCGGTAGGGCTGAGAGTGGTCTGCATGTCCGTGGGAGAACCCGGGGCAAGATTTATGATCCAGAAACTGAGCAGTGTTATTCCCAGCAGAACAATACCCAGCCATAAGATCTTGGCAATTAAGCGTTTGACTACATTCACCTTGGCAGCCTGCAGAAAAAGTACTCAAAAAAGAGTGCGTTGAATCCGGTACCCCCCTTGAATATATAAAATTTCAGAGCCTGGCAGAATCAGCTTCTCCAACGGGTACCGGATTCAACGCGCTTCCAGAATAATCAGGTTATTGTTCTATTTTCAGTTCTCTGGTCATGAGCTCCAAAACAGCTGATCCGGGATCCTTATTTTCAAAAAGTACACCATGCACCTGCTCAGTAATGGGCATTTCCACCTTCAACTGCCGGCTTAAGCGATAAACTGATTCTGTAGTCTTGACTCCCTCAGCCACTGTTTTTCTTTCAGCCAGGATGTCCGTCAGGGTCTTGCCCCGGCCCAGTTCAAGACCGACCTGACGGTTGCGGCTCAAATCGCCTGTACAGGTCAGAACCAGATCACCCATGCCTGAGAGACCCATAAAGGTTTTTTCTTTGCCTCCCAAGGCGACTCCGAAGCGGCTCATCTCCACCAGCCCTCTGGTTATGAGGGCTGCCCTGGCATCATGGCCAAACTCCAGTCCATCGGAAATGCCCGCAGCAACGGCCATGATATTTTTCAAAGCTCCCCCGAGTTCTACCCCGCGATAATCCTGGTTTGCGTAAACCCTGAAAAAATCAGTTGAAATAATGTCCTGCAGCGCCCTGCCCAGTTCCATATCCTCACAGCCAAGGCTGACCGCGGTTGGAAGTCTTCTGCTTACTTCGTCGGCAAAGGATGGGCCCGATAAAACCGCATACCTGGGATCTTTGCCTGACAGGGCTTCACTTATCACGCTGGACTGGGGCTTAAGGGTGGCAAGCTCGATTCCTTTGCTGGCACAGATTACAACCGGATTGAGAGGGAACAGGTCTTTAAATGACTCTAATACGCCCCGCATGAACTGGCAGGGAATAACCACCAGGATATAATCACTTCCTCTGATAACCTGTTCAGGGTCTTCACTGACCAGAAGCTCAGGAGACAGCTTAACTCCTGGAAGATACCAGGTGTTTTCATTTTTTGCGTTAATTTCGCTGACCAGTTCTTTTTCCCGAACCCACAGTCCAACCTCCAGCCCCTTGCGACAGAGCATGTTGGCCAGTGTGGTTCCCCAGCTTCCTCCTCCCAGCGTCCCGATTTTAGTCATTCAAAATATCTCCATATTCCGGTTACCAATCCCGATCTCTTCATTCGCAATTCTTCAATTTCTGAATCTTTGCCTTCCCGAAATCCGACGTCTAACATCCGAGGTCCGATTTACTACTTCACCGATTCACCGATTCACCGACTCACCGATTCACCGATTCACCGACTCACCGATTTACCGACTCACTGCCACTTGTTCTGAACATATCGAAAGATTTCCGTCACCTTACGGTGGCGAACAGGAACAAACGGACCATTGACCAGGTTTGCGTGACAAGCGCCGTTATTTTCGTAGACGCTTTCGGTGTAACGCAATACACCTATAAAAGGGGTCTGCCTGGAATCTACCTTTTTGACTTCAATAATCACTGAAGAAGGATCAACCTTTTGATATATGGCTACACATAAGGCGTCCTTTGATTCAACTAAAATATTGTCAGAAGAGTTTATGAAATTACGATTTAGAAGATGGACACGGGAAAAAGCAAAATCAAGAAAATTAGCGTAAAGGGTGTGATCTTTGTCCAGGATCATTGAAGCATCCTGGGAGTATGCTTGTCGATGATGGGTGGTCAGAAGAATAATGAGCAAAAAAAGAAAACAATACTTTTTTTTCATAATTGTTTCTTTAAATTGTGGTTATCAGCGCTTCGATAAAAAAAGCCCGGCAAACCCTTGAGCTGTCAGACCTGCAACGCTTGACAGGAGTGAGTTCTCTAGGTGGGTGCCGGGCTTAGCAGCCTGAATCAGGTAATTATTCACAAGGCGTTCCCGGTTTCCAGGTCAGCCGCACCTGCTGAGAATTTAATCCAGTCATAGTCTGGAATTTAATTTACTCAACAGGCGCGGCACAAGTTTACACGCCCTGGCAAATGATTACTGCAGATGCATTTCAACCCTGCGGTTGAGGGACCTGCCTTCCCTTGTATTATTGTCAAACTTGGGATTAGTCAGACCATATCCCTTTGTTTCCAGACGGTCTTTGCTAACGCCTTCACCAGCCAGAAAATCGGCCACGGACTGGGCTCTTCTTTGTGACAGACCCATGTTATACTCGGCTGGACCGATATTACAGGTATGACCCTCTACAAGCACGTTCTTTTCAGGACGGTCATTAATTATCTGGGCGGCTTCCCTGAGAATATCCCTGTAATCGGGCTTAATCTGAGCACTGTCAAAATCAAAGTTGATATTGCTGAATACGATTACTTCTTCAACAACCGGCTCTTCAGGAGCTACGATTGGGGCCGGCTGCACCGGTGGAGTTGTTACAACTTCCCTGCTGTCATAAAAGACATCTCTGATAAAATCAGCCCTGACAAAATCTTTGGCCAGGTCCCCTGCGTCAGCTTTAACAGTACAGGGATTC
>Ga0209498_1001121_pt1 | contig 16427 bp, 8 predicted proteins | sample WalLakDeSediment_FD_184131 | JGI IMG/M metagenome (GOLD analysis project Ga0209498, IMG submission 184131) | Lake sediment microbial communities from Walker lake, Nevada to study Microbial Dark Matter (Phase II) - Walker Lake 11/02/13 Deep... | ecosystem: Environmental > Aquatic > Freshwater >... | reverse complement strand
CGGAAACCCGGGCTATTACCGTAGGGGGCACGGGAACCGCCATCGGTTTGAGTGAGCTGGTGGCGCAACTGGCAGACACTGCATTACTGAAAATCAATCAATCCAGTGAAGGATTTGGCCCTTCCGATCATGCTTCCTTCTATGCCAAAGATATTCCGGTGCTGTTCTTTTTTACCGGCGTAACCCAGGAATATCATACCCCCTTTGATACTCCCGACCGCTTAAATTATCCGGGTAAAAAAGTCATTGCCGAGTACGTGTATGACCTGGTGCTGGAAATGGCCAATCGCTCCGAGGCGCTGGTCTTCCAGGAGGCCGGTCCCAGATCACGCGACAGCGCTGGCGGACGACGGGCACTGCGGGTCACCCTGGGGATTATGCCCGATTTTGCCAGCCAGAATATCAAGGGTTTACGCGCTGATACGATCATTAAAGGCCGTCCCGCTGACCTGGCCGGTATGAAAAATGGTGATATCATCGTGGCCATCGAAGGGAAACCGGTCAATGATATTTATGAATACATGGCCCGTCTTCAGGAGTTTAAGAAAGGCCAGCGGATCAGTATCGATGTCCAGCGGGGTGAAGAAAAACTGATCCTGATCGTCGAATTATAGATCGATCGCTTAAGAAGGCTCCAGCAATTTCCAGTAAAAAGGCATAAATATGTTTAAAGAAGATCTGCTCAAAGACAAGGTTATCGTCATCACCGGAGGCGGCACCGGTTTGGGGAAATCGATGGCCACCCGTTTTTCCGGACTTGGCGCCCGCCTGGTTATCCTGAGCCGGAAAAAAGAGGTGCTTGAAGCCACCGCCGATGAAATCCAAAGCCAAACCGGTCTGCCGGTATTGGCCATAGCCCATGATGTGCGCGATTACAAATCGATAAAAAAGGTCGTCAGAACCATATTAGAGCGATTTGGCAGGATGGACGTGCTGGTCAACAATGCGGCGGGCAATTTCATCTCACCCACGGAACGGTTGAGTTATAAAGCCTTCGATACGTTGGTTGATATTGTACTCAAAGGAACCTACTATCACACCCTGGCCTTTGGAAAATATTGGATTGAACATAAACTGCCTGGCAACGTCCTGAATATCGTAACCACCTATGCCATTACCGGTTCTGGATATGTGGTGCCCTCGGCCATCAGCAAGGCCGGTGTGCTCAATCTGACTCGCTCCCTGGCCGCCGAATGGGGAAAATATCAGATCCGCCTGAATGCCATTGCACCGGGACCTTTCCCGACGAAAGGCGCCTGGGAACGGCTTTTCCCCGATCCATCCTTCGAAAAGCTACTGCTGCAGCGCATTCCCCTCAAGCGCACCGGGGAGCACATGGAATTGGCCAATCTGGCGGCCTATCTGATTTCTGACTTTTCGGGTTACATTACCGGAGAGGTGGTGACCATCGATGGTGGAGAATGGCTGGCCGGCGCCGGCGAGTTTAATTTTCTGGAACGCCTTTCAGCGGAAGATTGGGATCGCCTGCAGGAACAGCGTAAGCGCTGAGCAAGAGACCAGAGAATCGCACTATTTACGGACTGTCAGAAGGGTATAAAGACCCAGAACGATAAAAATCAAATTTCCCAGCCAGGCGGCCAGAAGAGGGTCCAGATTACCCTGATGACCGAATACCTGCCCGACACGAATGATGATGAAATAAGTAAAGCTGACCAGCAGGCTGATGGCAAAATTTAATCCCATACCACCGCGTCGTTTACGGGAGGCCAGGGGCGCTCCCAGAATCACGACTATCAAATTGGCCAAGGGCAGGGAAATCTTAAGATGACGCTCCACAATCCACTTGGTCGGATCGGCTCCGATCGACCGTAATTCCTCAATAAATTCGCTTAGTTCGGCGAAACTCATTTCTTCCGGTAATTTTTGCAGCTCCAGCATATTTTCCGGTTTAATGTTGGTGCCGAAGAAAGCGCTGTCGCCAAAGGCATGCACAAATTCCTCGTTGTTTTGAAAGTGGCGTACTTTGCCCTCCAATATCAGCCAATGGTCTTCCTTCCAGATCATGCGTTTGGCATCGATGCGTTCGACCAGATTGGCCCCGTCAAAGGACTGAATGCTGACCGAGCGGGCTTCATTGGTCCGGCCGTTAAAATATTTAACGACTACTTTTCGGCGCTCAATATCCTGGCGAAAGATATTCGATCGTGATTTTTCGTCGGGACGGGGTTCCTTATATATCTCATAGCGGCGTAAATCCATACGTCTCTGGTTAGCGACCGGAACGATCAATTCATTAAAAAAGCCGGCAGCTACACTGATAAGAATGGCCAAAATAAAAAGGGGCGTCAGTATGCGGTATAAACTGATTCCGGATGACAGTTCGGCGACCACCTCATTGTTTTGAGCCAGGGTGCTCAGGGAAAACAGGGCGCTGAGCAGCATGGCCACGGGCAGAGTCAGGCTGACGATATAGGGAATATAATACAGGTAATAGAGGGCTACCTGCTGAAACGAAGCATCACGATCTATGAATTTGGAAATATTCTCGATGATATCGACGATTAGAAAAATAATAATCCAGGTCAGAATACCAATCAACAGATTGATGAGAAATCGTCTGAGAAGATAGCGATCCAGTATGCGCAGTAAAATCATCCCTGACCCGGCTCCTGGTTTTGAACATCCGCTGCTCCCAAAATTTTAAACATCTTGCGCAGGCGATCCCAGTTGATAAAGGTGCTCTCTTTCACGGCCCTCCAGGTGAGATACAGGCCACCCAGTCCCACCACAAAATTGGGAGACCACATGGCCATAAAGGGACTGACGATGCGTCGATCGGCCAGATCTTCGCCGCCAATCAGAAAAGCCCAGTAGAGCAGAAAAAAGCCGATGCTGATACTGATGGCTACACCCATGCTCCCCTTGCGGGCCATGATGCCCAGGGGCGCCCCGATCAATACAAAAACAATACTGGCAAAGGGAATGGATATTTTCTTGTAGATTTCTACTTTGTATTTATTGATCGATTTCAGATGATTATCCAATACGCTCTTATTGGTCTGAATTTGCTGGCGATTGCGCTCGGCAATGCGCTCACTGCGTTTAATGGCCTGGTACCATTGACCGCTTTCTGTAAGCGCCTTGCGAATGCTGTCACCATCAGCGGTCAGGTAAGCGCCGGGCAAACGCGCCAGCAGGGTGTCAATAAACATAAAATCCTTATCCAATCCCTGGACCATACGTTTGCGTTCATTGTTTGCGCGCTCCCGAAAATAGGCCACTTTTTCCTGCATCATTTGAATATTCATCTCGCGATCACCACGATAGCTATCATGATGTTCTTCAAACTCAAAATCCTCAGCCGGGATGTTGACGGTGTGTTTTTGAAAATAAGAACGCTGGTATTCATCCCACTTTTGGGTATCCAGCTCGTGAAATTCTCCGTCATAGAGCGTAAAGATGAGCGCCCGGCGATTGGAAGAATAAACCATGTAACCCTCATTGGCTGTTATGGTAATCGATTTTTGGGGATCGCTGCGGTCAAAAATGGTAATGTTTTTGAGGCGGTCCAGGGTCTCAAAATCCCTGTATTCGGGACCCAGAAGGCTGGCCAGGGAGAGCCATTCCTCAGCCAGGGGTTTTTCAATACGGTCGACCAGAAAATTATATTTGGGTAATTCATAGAAAATATGCTCCTGTAATTGCAGGGTCGGTTTTTTCTGGCGAACAGCCCGGAACATTAAACGTGCCCGATGATTGGATTCCGGAAGAATCTGATCGCTGAAGTACACCATGATCAGGAAAAGAAAAACACCCAGATATAGGGAGGGGCGAATGATTTTAAAGATACTGATCCCACTGGACTTCAGAATGGTGATCTCGTTATCCGCGGATAAACGACCGTAGGCCATGAGCACCGCCACCAGGGTAGCCATGGGGACGGCCAGAGCCAGCATCCAGGCCAAATTAAGGGCGATGAGTTTGAAGATGGTAGCCAGGGCCAGGCCTTTGCCGAAGATCTGCCCGATGTATTTGACCAAAAAGTTCATCAGCAAAATGAACATGATCACCAGCAGGGCAAAAACAAAAGGGCCGATATGCTCTTTAATGATGTAGCGGTTGATTAATTTCATGGTATGATTGATTTCAATGCTATCTTAAAAAATATTTTACATGTTCGGTCGTTCGACCCGGCTCACCACGGGTTCTCCAAACGGGCTTCCTTAGGAGAGACTTTATAATTTTAACCCTCCCCTATTTGTTCCATCTGCAATACTTGTAACAATCGCCCCTCCCTGATTCGATCAGTTAATGAAGATGAAAATGCCCAGCCTCAATCTTAATCAGCCTTAGTAATTAACCCAAGAAAATAAAATATTTTAAATCATTCTACTAAATTGAATACGATTTATTTAGAATGAACGAAACAATCCGCGCTCTGTTCACTTTTAACAGCATCGTAAATCAAATTACATCAATTTAATCAAAGTCCTGGTCGAGAGAGGGGATACTCTGTTTGGAATTAATAAATAGGCGGCATCTCATCATGCTCACCATATTGAACTTTTACCCTTTTTTTGAATTAAAAGACGTAATTTAAAAGCTTAACTGCTTTTGGTCGCAAAATATACGCAAAAAGGAAACGGAGTTCTACCCAATAGAACCGGCAATCTTTATTCGATGGAGCGAGAATTTTATCTTGCTATCTTTTTTGTGGTTATTTAAATTCAACACTCATTAATCTGCATACCAATCGGAGGTAGTCCATACATTTTTGCTACATGTAACTCAAAGGTATCACTAATTTTCGCGATTTAATTAAGATAATCAATTGACTATGGTGAAAAGACTACTCCGGTTGGTGGGTATCGTATACCTCATGATAGGGGTATGCCCCATTGGCAGCCCGGCCCAAATCGGTATCAAAACCCCGCCGCCACCGCGCGTTGTCACCTTATTCGAATCCGAGAGCATCGGATTGGAAAATTATGTTGTTGATTCGACGCTGACAAAGAAAAAGCCCAATATCATTAAGCGCAAAGTCGAATTGGATTCCACCGGGCGCTATGTTTCCTTCAGTGAGGCGGTCGATCAAACCGAATTTCTCCTGCCGGCGGTGGTTGACCTGGATACTTACGTGCAGTTGCGTCTGGAATTTGACCAGAGAGAACTATGGAAAAAATCGCTGGTGCAACGGTTCCGGGGTAAAACGGAACGCTCCTCAGGCGCTATTGAGTTGGACATCCCCTTCCGCATCAAAAGCAAAGCCTTCACACGAATATTTGGTTCCGATCGTATTGGTTTAAGGGTTACCGGTAATATTACTTTTGATCTTTCCGGGAGATCAGAAGAACGCTCCGGATCGGCCATCTCAGCCCTTGAAAGTCAGAGTACCTTCAGTCCGCGCTTCAGGCAGACCCAGCAATTTACCGTTGAGGGTAAAATCGGTGACAAAGTGACCGTTTCCGTTGAACAGAACAGTGAAGCCACCATCGATATCGAGAACACACTGAAATTGCGCTATGACGGCGACGAGGATGAGATCGTTCAACGCATTGAAGCCGGGAATATTTCCCTTTCCCTGCCATCAACCAAGTACGTGATATTTGGTGGTTCCAACCAGGGTCTGTTTGGCTTGAAGAGTGAAATGAAAATCGGCAAACTCAATTTTACGGCCATTGCCTCCCTGGAGAAGGGACAGCAGCAGGAATTAAGCATCAGCGGCGGCAGCAGTGAATCACGTACCAAAATAAGGGACACGGATTTCATCAAAAATCGTTATTTTTTCATCGATCATTTTTATCGTGAGCAATTTGAGCAGGGTCTGGCCCAGAATCCTTTGACCTTCACCTATCAGGCCGGCCGGGATATTATTCAACTGGACATCTATGAATCGGTGGCCATCAGCGACCAGGAAGCCCGCTTCGGAGTCGCGCTCCTCGATCCACGTACAGTCGCTCCCAATGGTAACTATTCCGGAGTCGATATCAACGCCATCCCTAACCTGGATGAATTAGTGAATGAGGGTAAAGCAGTACGAGGCTATTTTAAACGGCTGGAGTACGGGCGGGATTATAACTTCGATAAATTTCGCGGTTATTTTAATCTGAATCAGACCTCTAGCGAGAACACGGCACTCGCCTTAGCTTACATCGTCTCCAATCCGCAGGGTTGGCCTAAAGTCGGTACCCTGGTGGAGGATCTGGCTGATACCAACCAGGCAGTTATCCTGAAATTGATTAAACCCAGGAATATGCAGCCTTCCAATGAAGATACCTGGCCTTTGATGATGCGTAATGTCTACTCTCTGGGTGGCACCAATATTGAGCAGGACGGTTTTGAGGTGCGTTTGCAGTACAACGCTACCGGTAATGAGGAAACCTATCCCGAAGGCGGGGATCGTTCCTTTTTAAACCTCCTGGGTTTGGATCTCCTGAATCAGAATGGAGATCCTGTCGAAGGCGGTGATGAAGTCATCGATAATAATCCCTACATTGTCAATCGGGCTGAAGGTACACTGATCTTTCCCGCCCTGGAGCCGTTTAATTCCGATGAGAACAGTCGCTTCAAAGACGCGCTGCCCGAAAAATATCGGGTGGATATGTATAAAATCAGTAACAGCAACACTCAGGCCTTCCTGACGCAGAGTAAGTTTGAAATGATTGTTACTTCCAAGAGTACCAAATCGACGTTTGATCTGGGATTTTATGTTCTGGAGGGCAGTGAAGTGGTTACTCTCGGCGGGGCGACTTTGCAGCGCGATCGCGATTATATCATCGATTATTTCAGCGGCCAGTTAACCCTGCTTTCCAATGAGGCCAAACGCAGCAGCGCCAATATCAATATCAAATATGAACGGGCCAATTTGTTTCAACTGGATAAAAAGACCATTTTCGGCGGACGCATGGAATATAAATTCTGGGATAATTCATTCGTCGGGCTGACTGCGCTGTATTTAAATAAATCCACCCTGGATCGCCGGGTCCGGGTGGGACAGGAACCGTTCAGTAATTTTATCTGGGATATTAATGCCGCTATGAAGTTCAGGCCGCGGTTTATCACCCGTGCCCTGGACTGGCTGCCCTTTATCGAAACCAATGCCGAATCGAACATCGATATTGAAGGTGAATTTGCCCAGGTTTTACCCAATCCCAATACCCTGAATTCCGAATCCACCGGTGATCGGGATGGTGTGGCCTATATTGACGATTTTGAGTCCAGCAAACGCACCACCAGCCTCGGTATCCGCTATCGGACCTGGACCCGGTCCAGTCCCCCGCGCATCCTGCCGGCGCTGCAGGATAAAGGTTTTCCCACGCCCATTGATAGTGTGGTCAATAAACACTGGGCTAATATTGCCTGGTTCAATCCCTTTAATCAAACCTTTATCAAAGATATCTGGCCCAACCGCGATGTCAATGCCCAGACCGGCCAAACCACAGACGTGCTGGGTGTGGATGTCTGGCGTGATGAAGGTAGTGATCCTGAATTAAGCTGGGCCGGTTTTATGCGCTCTACGGTCAGCTTTGCCGACCAGCAAAAAACCAAGTTCATCGAAATTTGGGTCAATGGCTCCGATGTGACCATGAATGTGGATATCGGTCGTATTTCCGAAGATTGGTACATGGATGGATTCAATTATTGGGGGCAGCCAAGTTATGGGCACCTTAACACCGAGGATAGAAACAATAATGGTTTGCTGGACGATGGGGAGGACACCGGTATTGACGGCATATTCAGCCCCGGTGGCGATCCCAATGACAACTGGCGCGAGCCCCAGCGCGGTGCTCTGCCCGGTTTTTATGATGGCATCAGTTATGATGGTATCAACGGGACGGAGGGTAACAGCAACTCCCGGGACGCCCGCTATCCGGATACGGAGGATATTGACGGGGACGGTCAGCTCAGCACGGTCAATGAGTACTTTTCCTATTCGTTCTCTTTGAATGAAAATGATCCCAGGTTCAAGCGGGATTGGCTGGCCGGCGAAACGGAGAAGGGCTGGCGCCTGTTCCGGATTCCCCTCAATGAACCGACTCTGGTTGTTGGAAAGCCCGATCCCAATTTTCAGCAAATCTTTTTTGTACGCCTTTGGTTCAGCGATTTACCCACCGACCGCAATCGTATTCGCATCGCCACCTTCGATTTTGTGGGTAACGAATGGGAAGAGATCGGTATCGCCGAACGCGAGGGTGCTACATTTACCAAGAATGACACCTTGTTTTCACTGGCCACTTACAATACCGAAGAGAATGCCGATGATACCGGAACAGGAATCAAACCCTACGAATCTCCGCCCGGGGTCACCGGTGTATTGGATCGTATTACCCGCGCCCGTTCCAAGGAACAATCGCTGGTGATGCGTTTCGGGATATCCGAGGAAAACCGCGGTCTTAAGGCGGGTCAAATTGCCGAAGCGAAAAAAACACTCTTCAGTGCCATGGACCTGCTTAATTACAAACGGATGCGTATGTTTGTGCATGGTGATTGGCGCCAGCTTCCGGATATGCCGCCGGTCAACGAGGCCCCTGAAGACAGTTCCAAAATACGTTTTTACCTGCGGTTCGGTGCCGATGCCAACAATTATTATGAATACGGATTCGATGTATACAATGGCTGGAATACCAAATACAACAATATCGATATTGACCTGGACGAGATGGCCCGGATCAAATCGCGTGAGGATCTCAATATCGGTACGACCGAGAGACCCGAATATGTATTGCGTTTGAATGATAAACCCGATGCCTATTACAAGGCTGTCGGTTTACCCAGTCTGAAAACCATCCGCTACTTTATCATCGGTGTGAAACACCGTGGCGACCGGCCGGGGCGTGATCCCTCTGATTTCATCGGTGAAATCTGGATAAATGAACTGCGCCTATCGGGTGTCCGATCGGAATCGGCCACCGCTCTTCGTTTAAGTGCCGCTATACGCATGGCTGATGTACTCACCCTGAACGCCCAATGGGAGAGCACCGACGCCGATTTTCACAATGTCAGTACCCAGTTCGGTGGCGGGAATACGGAAGAACGGCAAAATTACTCGGGTAAATTAGCTCTCGATAAATTTCTGCCCAACTCCTGGGATTTGTCTGTTCCGCTGGACGCACGGGCTTCTTTCAGCCGCAGCATTCCCAAGTATCGGCCGCGAACCGATGAATTGACCGGCTACAGTAATAACACGATTGACAAAAAATTACGCTCCTTGTTCGGGTTACGCGAGCTACCGCCCGAAATAGTGGCCGATGTGTCTGAGAATGAAGTTATGGGTGTCGGTACAACGATTCAGAAACGCTCCAAATCCAAATTCTGGTTGGTACGCTACACGCTGGATGAAATGGTCGTAGACTTTGATTATTCATATAGAAACAACAGCAACTGGGAAATTCTGTATAATAAGTCCGAACAGTACAAAGAATCATTCCGGTACCGGATTCCCTTCGGTAGGGATAATTTCTTCCAGCCGTTCCGCTTCACGGCCAAGGTACCAGTCATTAAAAAATTAAGTGACCAGAAGCTTTTTTATACACCCGATAATATCAATTTCTCACTCAATATTTCCGATACCGATCAGCGCATGATGCGGCGCCCGCGCGGGGACACGGAAACCCGGGTTACCCGCACCGTAACGACGGCTTCCACCCGGTCAGTGAGCACCTCTTATAAAATGTTTAACAGCCTGGATTTTTCCTACTCCCGTAACTGGACCTCCGACGCGGACTTTGACAGTTTGACCCATAAGGACCTGCTCAGAGAAATCGTGACACGCTGGAACTTCGGTCTGGATACAGATATCAATCAGGCCTTTAAAGCGAATTACCGGCCCAATTTGCTTAGCTGGCTGGGTACAGACATGTCCTTTACCAATAATTTTGTTTATCGTTTATCCAATGGCAATCAATTCAGGGAGAGCTCCAATCGCACCCAAAAACGCCTCGGCCTGGATTTCAGTCCAAATAAGTTAATGAAGGCTATCTATACCCCCAAGACGGCACCGGCCCAGACTACCCGCAGCCGCCGTCCGGCGCGCCGGCAGCAGGATGTTGATGAGGAGGAAAAAGATACTGAGAAGAAAGAAGAGAAAAAGAGTAAAATCCCCAATCCTCTGATGATCATTTATAATTCCATCAGTGCCTTACAAAACATTAAAACAACTTACACCCTGGACGAGCGTATTGATCATCGTTATCTGGTTGACATACCCAGTTGGGAATATCAATTCGGTTTTACCCGTAATCCGGGTGTCAGCCAGGATTCGTCTTTGCTGGAGCAGAACATTGTTCTCATTGGGCCGCGCTGGCAGGAAACCGCCTCCCTGCGGACGACAACGAGTCTGAATTTGACGTCCAATATCCGGGCCTCCTTCAATCATGATCGTTCCGAAACGGAGTCCTATGCCGATTTTGGTAAAACACGCAGCGCCAATAAAAGCGGTTCCTACTTTTTTACCGGGGATGATCCTCTGCAGGATTTTTCCGGCCTGTCAAGCTGGCGGGCTTTCATCCCCGACTGGAATGTGCAGGTTTCCGGTGTGGAAAAATTCCTTTTCTTTTCAAGTTTTGCTCAATCGATCTCGCTGGATCATGCCCACTCCGGTAAATACTCGGAAAATCTTTCCCTGCGTCTGGATGGTAGTTTTCTTCCTACCAGTCAATCCTTTACCGATAACTGGCAGCCCCTGTTCGGCATCAATATCCGCACCAAATGGGGGGTAAATGGAAATATCCGGGTTACCAACAGCACCAGTTATCAATTCTCTTCCGGGGGCGGGGCTTCCAAAACCAATACGGACGCTTTTACCATCAGCGTAACTTACGCCAAGACCGCCGGTTTCAAAATTCCCATCCCCGTCTGGCCATTTAAGAATAAAACCTTCCAGAATGAGATTAATTTTAACCTCGCTTTTGATGCTTCCAATAACCAGACCTTCCAGAAGCAGTTTGGTCAGGCTAAATTCGAGGAAAAAATGAAAAACAGCGCCTGGAAATTAAGGCCGTCGGCGACCTACCGGTTCAGCAAACGGGTGCAGGGAAGTCTCTTTTACGAGCGTCGTTCCACGCAAAATAAGATCTCCGGTAAGTACAGTTATAATGAATTCGGTATCAACGTAAACATCGCCATCAGGGATTAAACCAATCATAGATAACAACCATTGGCACTATGTTCTGGCAGAAAATCATCATACCCGTTAAACCGCAAATACTGGAGCATATTGCGTCGTCCATATTTAATTTAGGCGCCAGCGGTCTCGAAGAGGGAAATGATTTCTTTTATGTTTATTTCCACCAATCTTCCTGGTCGGCGAAAAAATTGGAGATTTTACGGGGACTGATCGAACCATTCATTGCGGATGCGGATGCAATCGACATCAGATTCGAAGCCGTCCCCGATCAGAACTGGAATGAATCCTGGAAAGAAAACTTTAAGACCCTGCGCGTTTCTGAACGGATTATCATTTATCCCGAGTGGGAAACGTATCAACCACAAAAGGACGAGTATGCCATTATCATCAGTCCGAAAATGGCTTTTGGAACCGGTCATCATGAAACCACCCGCATGGTTTTATTGTTGATGGAAAAATATTGCCAGCCGGGTATGCGTTATCTCGATGCCGGCACCGGCAGCGGCATACTGGCTTTGCTGGCGGCAAAAATGGGGGCATCCGCAATCGTCGCTTTCGACAATGATCCGGTGGCCATGGAAAACTGCCGGGAAAATTTTGACTTGAACAAAATTGATATCCCGGCGCAGCTTTTTACAGGCACGCTGGATCAAATACACGAGCAGCGATTCGATTTGATAACGGCTAATATCGAACGGAATGTATTGATGGAAATGGCCTCCGATCTGCACCGTCTGATTCTGCCGGGTGGATTGGCTATCTTGTCCGGATTGCTGGATCGCGATGCCGGGAAGGTTGCCGCTCTGCACAGGGCAAAGGGCTGGAACCTGATCGAAGAGATGCATGACAAGGAGTGGATGGCCCTGGTGTTGCGTTATGAGTAAATTGTCGCAGCCGATTGCCGTCATCGATGTGGGCAGCCATTCACTTTTGCTGCTCATTGGCCGGGTAAATGAGCTGGGCAGGATTGAAGTCATCCGGCAACATTTCGGCCAGGCTAAACTGGGAGCGGGTATTGATCATTCGCAGAAGCTTTCCGGCCAAGCCATCAACCGTGCCCTGCAGGTCATGGATGAGTTTAAGGTTTGGATTGATCGTCACGGTGTCAGTGAAGTTCATGTTATCGGCACAGCAGCTTTGCGCCGGGCCGGGAATGCCCGGGATTTCATCCAACGGCTGAATCAGAGATATGGTTGGCATGTAAACGTATTGACTGCCGATGAAGAAGCCCGCTATAGTTATTTGGGCGTCATGGACGGTTTAAATAAAGAAGATAGAAAATACCTGGTTATGGATTCAGGCGGCGGCAGTACGGAAATTATTCTTGGCACCCGTAATGACATTGAAGAACAGCAATCGCTGGACTTTGGGACGCTTACGTTAGCCGGCCGGATGCAGGGTAAAATAAAGTTAGACATGCATGAACAACAAACGGCCCTGAATTGGATTAAGGATCGATTTAAAACCGTATCCTTTCAGGATCGTATCAAAGGCACCTGGCCGTTTATTGTATACGGGGGTACCGCTTCGACCCTGGCGGCGATCAAGGAAAAAATGAACCATTACGATTCATTGCGCATTAATTCCACTATTTTCCACCGTAATGAATTATGGCAATTTTTTGAGACATTGAATGATCAGACGCCGGCGCAGCGCAGAACGCTTCCCGGGATGGAGGCCGGTCGCGAGGAAGTACTGACCTATGGGGCATTGATTATTCTAACTTTTATGGAACTGCATAATTTGCAGAACTTTCGGGTATCGGATCGCGGTTTACGCTTCGGATACCTGCAGATGATGGAAGGGCGGGGGGATATCTAAATGGGTGGGCAATAAGCAATGCCTGTTTTTCTGATTTTAAATAAGTATAATTTTATATAAAGGATAATGAGTTTGTTTAAGGAAAAACCAAGATTTTTTAGATATGTCATCATATCGATTATCAGCGGCCTGCTCATCGGGGCCTGTTCCGAGTCCAGCCAGGAAGTGCCCATCGAGCAAAATCCAAAAATTGAATCGACCCGTGTCGATCCAAACTGGAATCTGGCCCAATTGGATAGTAACGTGGTGGAAGCCAAAGTCAGCGATCCCCAGGGGCTGGAAAATATCGACATGGTGACGGTAACCATCCGCAACAGTGCCGGTACGGTACTTCTGGAGGACTTTCTCTATGACGACGGATCGTATTTTTATCCCCGCAGCGGGGATGTCATCGCCGGAGACGGGGTTTACCGCAACCGTTTTGTGGCCTCAACAGAGGTGGACACCTTGCCAGGAAGTTATCAGGTCGAAATAAATGTCTGGGATCGCGACGGCAATAAATCTGATCCTGCGTTTACCGATATTCTCTTTGGTTACAGCTATCCGACGGAATTTCTGTCCATTTCCGTGCCGGATACCTTAAAGAACGGTTTCGTTGAGAATTTTTTCTACGTAACCATTGCCCACGAAAAGGGAATTACTGCCATAGAGCAAATCGTTTACAAATTATTCCGCCGCGGTCAATCAGCGCTGCTGGCATCCCATCCCCTGTATAATGACGGCGATTTTAACAATTCCGGCGATTGGATGGCCGGCGATTCGATTTTTTCCTACCGCTTGAATTCCGCTTTTGCGGCCGGCCGGTTGGGCTGGTATGACCTGCAATTTGAATCCCTCGATCAGTTCGGTCGGTTTGACCAGACGTCACGCTTTCCCATCTATATTGAGAACGGGGTGGGGGAAATTGTCGAGACCACAGTGCCTGAACGTATGCAGCGACCTGCCGCTGCCGGCGTCTATAACCGCGAATTGCTTACCGCCCGCGTAACCGATCCGCAGGGTCTGGCCGATGTCGATTCGGTTTACTTTTTCAGCCGCAAACCGGACGGAACCTTTGCCAATAATGGATTGCCCATTTTGTTGCGGGATAATGGTAAGCCCTTTAATATCAATAATCCTTCGGAAGAGGTTGGCGACGCCCTGGCCGGTGACGGGATATTCTCCTTCTCTTTAATCCTTTTTAATGACGCCCAAACCGGTGTCTATGAATTCAGCTTTTACATGCGTGACCGGGTCGGTAATTTAACCCCGGTAAAGCTGGATTCGCTGGAGGTATTTTGATATGACAAGAAAACATTATATATTCTTATTCCTGTTTCTCGCTGTTGTGTTCAGTTTCGTTCAAGCGCAGGGCATCTTGAAGCAATCCTTCCGCTTTTATGGCGAAGCAGATGATAAACCATTCGAAGGAGAACTGCATGGCTACGGAATCGTTGATCTGCTGGTGCGCGATTCCGTTATCTGGGCGGCTAGCGGCTATGCCCTCAATAAAACCATGGATGACGGTACGCGTTGGCAAGTTTTCAGAAGTGAAGATTACATCGGGAAGGGAGGTGTCTCCGCACTCGGTTACATGGATGATTCAACGCTGTGGATTGCTACCGCTTATGACACGACCGTTCGCGGAGATAATTTAACGGCTGGAGGAGGATTAAGTTTTACCCGCGACGGCGGCAAAACCTGGACACATTTTAAACAACCGGTCGATCCCCGTGAGGTTACCGATTATTCACCGACCACCACCAATATCCAAAACATTACCTATGATATCGCCTTTGTGGATAGCACCATCTGGATTGCCAGTTTTGGCGGCGGTCTGCGCCGTTCCGCTGATATGGGACAGACCTGGCAGGTGGTCACTACCGACGGGATTCCCTTTTCCAGCCTGCAATATCTCAATCACCGGGCTTTTTCCTTACTCAACGAGAATGGTAATCTCTGGGTGGGTACCGCCCATGGCATCAGCAGATCGGAAAACAATGGTCAATCCTGGCAGCGCTTCACGGCTCAAAACCAGGAGCAGGCCATTTCCGGTAATTTTGTGGTCGCTTTTGGCTATCAGGAAAATAACGGTACGGTCTGGGCGGCGACGATTGAAGCCACCGATACCAGCGAGTTCCGGGCGGTCAGTAAGACCTCCAATGGCGGGCAAACCTGGCAGGTGGTCTTAAAGGGGATATTTGCCCATAATTTTGCCTTTGACGGCCCGCGGGTTTATGTGGCGGCGGATGAGGGATTGTTCATTTCCGAAGATGATGGTCAAAACTGGTATGAAATACCCCGGGTACGCAGTGCAGCCCGCGGGGAAGAATTGTTCGGGCAAAAGTACTATTCAGTAGCCGTACAATACTGGCAAGGCATTAGGCGTTTATGGCTGGGCACGTCACGGGGTTTGGCGGTGACGGAAGATAACGGAAATAGTTGGCAAATCATACCGGCCTATGTTTCCGGAAAGCGCCCCCCCCAGGGAAAGGTCTATGCCTATCCTTCACCCTTTACACCGCGCGAGGATATTTACTGCCGCTTTCAGGTTGATGTTACCCGGGCGCAAAAAATCGATATAAAAGTATATGATTTTGCCATGAACCTGGTACGGGATATTCCCATCGATGACTACAAACCAAAATGGGATGGCAGGAGCGATTCCGGCGCCACGGTGGCCAGCGGGGTTTATTTTTTCCGCGCCGAAGTGGATGGTGAGGTCAGTTGGGGTAAAATCGTGATCGTAAATTAGGATGTTACAAGATGAAATTATACAAATTGCTTCTTAGCGGAATTTTGGTTGTTCTCATTTTTCAACAAGCCGGTGCCGGACAGGTAGGCGGAATGGCCGGATCATACCTGCGTATGGGATTGGGAGCGCGTTCCCTGGCCCTGGGTAATGCCGCCACCGCCGACCGGGCCAATGGTTATTCCTTTTATTATAATCCCTCTTCATCGGCCCTGTTGGAAAAACGTATTTTTTCCCTGTCTTACAGCTTTTTATCGCTGGACCGGCGTTTTAATTTTATCGGCTTCACCATGCCCGTTCCTCCCGAGGCCGGCTTTTCCCTGGGTTGGATCAACACGGGGGTTAATGATATTACCGCCTATAATTCGCTGGGTGAGGCGGCCGGGGCCATCGAACACTCCGCCAACGGGGCCTTTTTCAATTTTTCCAAACGGTTTGGTCAAAAATTGTCCCTGGGATTATCAATTAAGTATATGTGGGAAAAAATAAACGACGGCACCGATCGCTTCGATTATAACTCCAGCGGTTGGGGATGGGATTTTGGCGTTACCTATCTTTTATTTAATGATGTTACCGTGGCCGGGGCAATCCGGGATGTGGGTTCCAAGCTAAAGGCCAATACAAGCAATATCTTCCAGTTCGGTGGTACAACCATCGACCGCTTTCCGGTACTTTATAATCTGGGATTGCACTATGTTACACCGTATCCCTGGCTACATTTTTCCTATGATTTCGGTTGGACGAGCGCCAAAACCCATACGCATCATGTAGGGTTGGAAGCGGTCTATG
>Ga0209498_1001120_pt1 | contig 16428 bp, 17 predicted proteins | sample WalLakDeSediment_FD_184131 | JGI IMG/M metagenome (GOLD analysis project Ga0209498, IMG submission 184131) | Lake sediment microbial communities from Walker lake, Nevada to study Microbial Dark Matter (Phase II) - Walker Lake 11/02/13 Deep... | ecosystem: Environmental > Aquatic > Freshwater >... | reverse complement strand
ACAATTATTTTCACGTCTTTCGTATTTCCTGCAAGTTCCGGATAGTACATTAAGTATCCCTGTGCCGGCATAACGGAGTATTCACCCGGAATTTGTGCTTTCATAATGTATGTAAACTCCATCTTCTCGCTTACATAAGTAACAAAGAATGCCACTTTTTCATCGCGGTATTCTTTATCGGCGTAATTCCAAATCCATGGTCTTCTTCCCCATCCGTAGTAATCGTAGTATGGACGGTATTCATTCTCGCCTTCTATTTCATAGTTCTGAACATCCTTAACAACTTCAAATCCGGATGGAAGCATATCTTCAAGAATGAAGTATTCCATATCGTTATACTTTGATTCTACAAATATTTTGACAAATATATCTTCACCGGTTGTAACCTCACCAATGAATTTCTCTTTAACATATATCATCTTACCTTCTCGCTGGACAGGTTTTAATTTGTAGTATTCCCGTTTTATTGAGAAAGAATTGGAAGCAGTTTCAGAATAGTCCTCTGTATGATAGGATGTTAATCCCGAGAAATAAACCTTACCATTTCCTGACTTTTCAATTGTTATTTCATTCATTCCTTTTTTAAGATCAGCGTAGTTGATAACAATTTTTTGCGGTTCAACGTATATAGATTTTTCGTCAACATTGCTGCTGAAAAATTCTTTTCCGTTTACTTTTATCTTAACAGTATAATCAGGATTAAGCTCTTTGGTGATTTTCAGGTAATCTGTCAAAGCAAATATCACCACAGAAGTTTCCTGGGTTGATCTCCACGAGTAACCTTGCTTTTTCCTTAACAGCCATCTTACTGCCTTTGAAACCAGCTCGGAATTTCCTTCAATATTCAGCAAGGCTTTTACCGCGAATGCAGTGCCCTGCACATTATCATTCTGCCATCTGTACTGAAATTTCTCACCGCCCCAGAATGCAAAACCCTTATCATCGTTTACAAGCTTTTTCAATCTTACCGCAGCATCTTTAGCCATTTCATTTTCACCGAAGTTATGCAGTGATATTGCCAGCAATGAAAGCGGATATGCATTAAGATCTTTCCTCATAAGAATTTTTATCATCTCAACATAAATTGAATTATTTCCTTTTTCAGATTTCAAGGCTGTTGATAAAGAGTATATCATATATGCACGGGTTGTTTCATCAATATCTGTCCCGCTTTCCAGAAGTGATTTCAGACTGTTCAATCCGCTTGAATAGATATTCATATCAATGCTGTATCCGGCTTGCTTAGCAAGAGTTAATCCGTACATGACATAAGCTGTCATATAAGGATTTGATTTATCATTACTCCACCATCCCCAGCCGCCGTCGGATTGCTGAAAGTTATATAATCGTTTTAATCCTGCTTCAACATATTTTGGCAGCTCGTCAATTGTTTTTGAATTTACGGGAGCATTCAAATCTTTTAATGTGTTTGCTACAATAATAGTAGGAAGAAATCTGCTCATCGTCTGCTCAACACATCCGTAAGGATAACCTGCAAGATCATCAAGAGATTTAAGAATTGTTCCTGCTAATGATGGGGAAACCGCGAATGAAAATTCAGCCGTTCTTAAATCAATATTATTCGGAATATTAAAAGTAAGTTTTTCAACAAAGTTCGTTTCAGAAAAATCTGCCACAACAGGAGTTAATATCTTTATTCCATTTGGAAGAATAGGAACTGTTAACTGAACTGCATCTGACTCTTCATTTGTCAGTGCTTCAGCTTTAAGAACGGCATCACCGATTGGCTTTGATATTTTAATCTTCCAGTCAATTCTCAACTCAGAGTTTGCCGGAATTTCAACTTCATAAGATGAAATTGATTTTCGTCCCTGGCTTTTATCAAATCCTTTTTGATTTATTGATGACGATACAAATTCAAGTATTCCAGCATCAAAACTGATCTTAGTTTTTTTCTTTTCAGAAAGATAGTTATGAACAATAGTTGAAATGGTAAGTTCATCATTCATTCTGAAGAACCTTGGAACTTCCATTCTAACGAGCAGATCTTTCCTGCTTATAACCTTGCTAATCTGCTGCCCAACTTCGGTAAACTTGGTAACTCCCCTTGCTGTGACTCTCCAGGTTGTAAGATTGTCAGGGATATCGAAATCAACACGCGCTTCGCCCTTAGCATTTGAAACAATATGAGCTTTCCATATTACTGCATCAACAAATTTCGACCGGACTTCAGCAGCAACAAACGCTTCTGAATCGCTATCACGTTTAGCCATGGCCATACTTTTCATTTCACTCCTCATAGATGGCGGGGCGACAGCTACCTCTATATTATCAATAACTGCATCTTCGCCAATTATACCGGCTTGCCCCTCAGCAGTTCGTACCATAACTGAAGCATCAACTTCAAAATCAAATTTTTCTTCTTTATTTACTTTTATTTTTTTGATAAAAGTAAGTAATCCTCCCGGAACTGAGGCATACATTTCATATTCTCCGCTTACGATCTTTTCAAAAGAATACCTGCCTGAAGTATCAGTTTTTGCAGTATAGTAATTTTTATCACTGCTAAGTATTATGAATAAGTCCTTAGCATTTTCTTCAGTGCCTTTAACTTTTACTCTGCCGTAAAGCTTTAATGAGCCTTTTGCACCGACTTTGTCAGTTCCATCAAAATAATTCAAATCAATAAAAGTGGCTGCACGGCTTGAACTGCTGAAGTATCCATATTGAAGTGAGTTGTAAATCGGCACATAAAAATACTGCGGTGAATAGAAGAAATTTTGTATGTCCTGAACCTTTTCATCTCTGATTGCGTAAATGCTTTCATCAACAATTCCGAAAGAGAGTTCCGTATCGCGAACGGGATTTCCCTTATAATCAGTTACTAAAATCTTATAATTAGCTTTCTCTCCCGGCTTGTAAATTTCTTTTGAAGGAGTGAGCTTTACATTAAGAAATTTATCCTTTGCCAGCACTCCAATCATTTTTGTCTGAGTGAATAAGTTTCTGTCTTTAATAAAGTTCACAGAAACATTGAATCCGGGTGAATGTAAATCAGATAACTTTTCACGTATCGTGAAGCTATTACCTACAGAGGATATTTTTTGATACCTGATTATTCTATTTGTCTCAAAGGTTAAAAGAGCATCCTGATTTTCATTGGGAAAGAAAATGTAAGCAATCAGGCTGTCACCCTTTTCATAGGAATCTTTGTCTGTGATAATCTCCAATCCGTATGAAGTCCTGTCATAATAATAGTATTTCTCGTCACCGACAAAGAATGAACTTTCGGCGAATATCTCTCTTTCCTTTTCATCATAAGCAAGAACTTTGTAACGATAGTGACCTCTGTAATCTGAAGAAGCTCTGAACGTAACAATTGCTTTGCCGCTTTTATCAGTTTTGGATTTGATTATCTCAGTTTTTACCGGTCCCTGATGTTTTTCCCGGAACGGATAAAAAATTTCAATAGAAAATTCAGTTTCAACCGGCTTGTCTGAAAAATCAGAGGCATTAACCCTTAGTTTAACTTCTTTTCCAAACTCATAGAAATATTTTTCAGGAGATGTTGAAATTGTGAAAGAACCCCTGGTAACAAAGGTTTCACCCGTTCCAGAAATAGCCCGTCTTGATGCATCTGTTACCTCAGCAGTAAATGAATAAATAAAATCTGCATCGTTTTCTTTTGGGACTTTATATTCAAACTCATATTCACCGTTATCGTTAAGTGCTCCCGTTAACTGCTGAATGAGCTGCGGTTGAGTCTGCCCCCAATACATATCTTTATAGTATCCGCGGTAAAACCAGGAATATTCGCTCCACCACCACCAGGGACGCCAGAAATTCTTTTTATAAATACTTAAAGTTACTGTTGCGTTTTTAACAGGCGATCCGAAATAGTAATCGGCATTCACCTTTCCTTTAATAACATCACCAAATGAGTACTGATTCTTTTCCGGTGTAACTGTAACAAGGTATTCGGGTTTTTTGTATTCCTCAACATCAAAGGAACCATTATATGACATACCGTCTTTGGTAAGGATTATATTGTATGTGCCAAGGTCGGCTTCCTTTTCGAGTGTCATCTGACCGGATAGAGTGCCGTATCTGTTCGTCCAGATCTTTCCTGAGAACACTTCCCTGTTTCGGGGAGACTTTATGGAAACATCAAACTCGGTTGACACTACCATTTTGAGTTCGTTACCATTTCTCTCGCGTAGAATTCCCTTAAAAAACACTTCCTGACCGGGTCTGTATACCGGCTGATTGGTATAAATGTATGCAATCCTGTTCTGCTGCATACCCCGATTAAAATAAAAATAAGGATCACTGAGTATTACTTCATCAGAGGTATGAGCGAATATCTGGATGTTAGAAAGATTTTCATTACTGATTTTCATCAAGTCGAATAAAGCTAAACCATCTTTGTCGGGGGATTTCTTTTCAATTAACTTGCCTACACTATAAAGATCAAACCTTGCTTTTTGTAGAAATTCTCCACTTTTCGCATCAGCAACATAAGCTAAAACTTCCTTGCCTGTATTTTTATATACCATTGCAAAATCGGTTACAACAATGCCACAATAGCCAACCTGTTTTCCGGAAATTGCCTGAAGCACATAGATACCCGGTTTATCTACCTTGCCTACTTCAACATTAGCATTCCGGTAATCAAATGGAGAAATTTTCTGTTCCCATTCTTTAACTAACGAAGTATACTTCAACAGCACTTGCTTATCTTTTCCCCATATATCAAAGGCATACCTGGATGAAGACTGGTCTATCATTGAGAAAAAATTGACCGGATCATCTATCCTAAGTAGTTTGAAATTAAAGAGTTGCGTCTTTCTATTGTATTGGTACAGATTAACAGAAACATTACTCCCGGGTGAGAAAGTAGTATAATTTGAAAGGTAAAAATTTTCATTTTCACTTTGTGGGGATTGTATTAGTCGGCTTGAATTTCCAATCAATAAAGGAAATACAATCAGTAAAAGGAAAATTATTCGTTGTAACATGGTTTTCTCCAAATAAAGTTTGGAATTTATACGAACTGCGTTTCCCAAAAGTGCCCGGAAACACATAGGTAAATTATCAAAAAGTGCTGTGAGAATCCCTCATCAGTAAAAAAAGTATTGGGATTTTTCCTTCACTCAAAAAAGAACTGTGAATTTAAACCTTCTAGATTTTCCGCAATAACTGCGTTTTAGCTCGTTTTTTGAACTTTTTTCACGAAAAAGACACCGGGGAAAGTGACACTTCTGAACCCATTGAACAATAATAATTTATATTCGACTAAAACACCATTATAGTCGGATATTTCCCTTCATGTTATTAATTGGGTTTGAGCCATCTGACTGGTTGATACGTCTGAAACGACAGGTTAACTTTGAACATTCAATTTTGTTCCACAAACTAAGAGGTGTCTTTTTGAGATCATTCGTAAAGTTATTTTTATTCATAATGATGATTGCTCTGGTGGGTTTTACCGTAGTATCTAATGAGGAAAGTGAATTCGTTGCACCGGAAGCAAATGATGAATTAATATCTGAAGCATTGGATTTGAATCCAGTTAACTTTTCAATGGTAACATTAAAGGAAATGGGGAATATGAAATCATCCTGGTACGGACCGGGATTTCACGGAAGAATAACAGCGAACGGCGAAATTTATGACCAAATGGCATTAACCGCCGCTCATAAAAGCTTAAAATTTGGTACTCTTTTAAAAGTAACCAATCCAAGAAACGGTAAAACAGTAGTCGTGAGAATTAACGACCGCGGACCTTATATCGAAGGTAGAGATCTGGATCTCTCAAAAGCTGCCGCTATTGAATTGGGACTTATGAAAAGAGGAGTTGCAAGAATGAAAGTTGAGGAAATCCGCGTTGATGGAATTAACTTACCCATTGTTGCCTTAAATTAACCTGAATTAAATAAACCTTTAAGAAACCGCATCAAAAAATGCGGTTTTTTTATTTTAAATAAAGGCACTTGTTTTGATTCAACTAGTAATAACTTAAGTTTCATTTATCATTTGAACAAATTTTGGAGACAACAGTGAAAACAAAATTATTTTTTTCTGTTCTAATAACGGTATTTTTTACCTCTGTGTCTTTTTCTCAAATTTCAGCTAAAGTCGGAGCGGGTGCAGGATACGTAATGCCTTCCGGTGATTATGGTGGAACAATCCAGGAATTTTATACCGGAGCCAAATATGGAATGAGTAACGGTTATAATTTTCACCTTAAAGCTAAAGCTTCAATTTTCACTTTTGCAGCAAAAGCAGAAATTGATTATGCCACCTTCAGAAATAAGGAAGAGTGGGAGCCAGGTAAAGAGGAAGAAGTAAGTCATAATATTTTATCTTTCAGGTTGGGACCAGAATTCAGATTTGATATTCCGCTTTCACCAATAACTCCTTATGTTGATGCTTATGTTTCCTTGAACACCATCACTGGCTCGTTTCAGTTTAAGAGCAGACCAAACGGGCTACCCAGCGATAAAAGAGATATGGAATCCGCTACAAGAATTGGAGCAGGATTCGGAGGCGGAGCTGAACTTTCAATTGGCCCTATGATGTTTCTGGATCTGGGTATTCATTACAATATGGTCAACCTTCTTGGAAAGGAGTTTAAAGCCACGACAAATCCAAACCGGATTGATTCTTATAAATCATTGAATGATGAAAAAGATCCGCTTTATGCAATTAACAGTGATGAGCATATAATTTCAGAAGCGAGAGCAATTAATAATCTCCAATTTACCCTGACAGTACTTTTCGGTTTTTAAACCAATCAACCCTCGCAGTGATGCGGGGGTTTTCTTTTTTCTGACAGTCAGGGTCCACACCGTGACTGAACTTATTTGCCTTTACTCTAATCCAGATGTTTTGTCACGGAATGGTCTGTGACATCCGAGCTGCGGAGTTATGCAACAGATCCGTGATGCGGGTGTTTTCTTTTTGAACTTATCAATCCATTATTAAAAACATTTCTTTATTTTTGGGTCGCATATGAAATAATGTAGCGGGGCTGTCTCACAAGTAATGTTTTCTCGATAATTTTTCTGATTCCATCAGAAAAAAACTCGAAAACCGACAGCAATAAATGGTCTTTGAGTAATGAAATGTATCGAGAGAACCTTTTGAGACAGCCTCCTAAAGTCAACTAAACTAAATCAAATTCTCGTATGAAATTAAACCTCGGTTGCGGAAAAGATCTTAAAGAAGGATATGTCAATCTGGATATTGTGGATTACGGCGGTAATATGATCCATAATATTAATTCATTTCCCTACCCATTTCCGGATAATCATTTTGATGAGATATACGCCTCACACATACTTGAGCATATTGATAACTTCAATAAAACAATTACAGAACTTTACCGCATCCTAAAACCGAATGGAATTCTGATTGTTTATGCGCCATTCTTCCTTAACACAAAATACTTCGGCGATCCGGATCATAAAATTCCGTTTTCAATAAGGACATTTGATAATTACGAGTACATAGGCAACCGTAAACTAAAATTCTATGAAAAATGGAAACTGAATCACCGCACAAACTATGAAACCGGTGCACAGTTTGAAGTGTTAGAAAAGAAATTCATCACATCCCACTTTGCAGCCTTAAAGTGGATGGACTTTATCGTCAATATAGAACCGGTTATGTATGAAAGATTTTTTGCAGGTATATTTTCACCTGAAGAGGTTTATTTCAGGTTGAGGGCGGTGAAGTAGGTAATCGTAAACTGGTTTGTATACTTTCAATAAATTCAGAGAATTTCCATTTCCTTCTGAAGCATTACACCTGTTCAACAAAGCAATTGTTCATTCGAATCAAATGCTTCTAATCCAACATCTTTTCGACTAATCTGGAAACCCTCCAATTGTTGTTCGATCAAAGATAAAACTCTATGAAATCCCATTAAATACCCCGTTTTATATTCTTCCTTTTCTGTTCCTTTTGACTCTAACATATCATTTTTTGCTTCCAGTGCCATTTCAATTAATAAGTAATTCAAATCTTTTAAATAATCTTTATACTTTTCCATTTTATTTCCTAACTTATTTTTTATTCTTCTTTTGCTATTTCAATAAATTCTTCAGCTCTTGTTAAACGTAGTTTTTTATTATTTTATCATACGGGTGTAATCCTGTGCAGATACTATTTTGCTGTTCTCGTCAAGCGTCATACTTATGCTTCAAAGTTGGTCTTTGATAAATCAAAATTAGTCCTCTTGCTTGATTTGACAGATCGGTTATGATTAAACATTAATTTTCATTTCAAATAATATAAATTCTATCATTTAGAAAAAGAATCTCTTCGTTATCAAATAACTACATAAGCTCATGAAAAAATTATTATGATGCTAAGAATAAGATAAAATATTGTAATTATAATTCCTTTTCTTTTTGAATGAACTGATTTATCAACCAAGTTAATATTTAACAATACTATTGATGACTTAGAATACGAAACATGTATTAGCATAAAAAACAGGTAGATAATAATAACAGTAGGTAAAGTATTTTCTCGCAAATATTTTGTTATCGGATTACTAAAATATGATTCTAATATATAATTCAATCCCATAAAATTTAAGCTAGCAATAAGAGTCAAAAAAATATTTGTCTTTAGTGTTGATGATTTACCACCTGTGAGTTCTTCAGTGAAATTGAAAAATTTATAGATAGTAGCATAAACATAATTATACAGTTTGATCATATTAAACGCTATGTAATGGTATAATGGAAAATGTAATTTTACGTTAACTAACTCAAACTAATGCTTTGCCATTGCTTATAATTTTTCTTTTCAGAGTAGCTTTTTAGACTTCATTCACCTTACTCCTCATCACAGCAAACACCAAACTCAACCACCCCAGCAAAAACGAAACGCCGCCAACGGGAGTTATCATTGCAAATATCCTTTCATTCATAACCGAATAAAAATATAATGAGAATGAAAAAAAGAATATTCCGGCAAGGAAAAAAGACATAACGATTTTTCCTTTTATCTTATCTGTTAATGCAATGGCGAGAATGGCAATGGAATGAATTAAATGGTAAAGCACCCCGGTTTTATAAGTTTCAATCATTTCGGCGGAGAGCCTTCCTTTAAGTCCGTGCGCCCCGAAAGCCCCGATGGCAACCGCTGTAAATCCGGAAACAGCGGCTATAATTATCCAAATTTTCTTATCGTTCATTTTGAACCTGAATAGTATTGAATAGTTAGATTAAAATTAAGTAAATTTCGTCGCAATTTTTATAATAAATTTTACAGAAAAATGAAAAAATATCAGAAATTCATATTTCCCACATTAATAGTTGTCCTTCTTTTCTTTATTTACGCTATATATTTCAAAAAGTCAGACACCCTTGGTTCTTTTTCTGATTTTGATATTAATAACAGTGCAGTAAAGGATATCCGTGTATTAGTGTTACAGGATAGAGGCATTCAAAAAGATATGCGCGGCGGTGCTGTGTTCTATGCTTCTGACAGGAATAACACGGTTGTCATGATCAATGCTGATAAAATTCCGGCTGGACTTGAAAGCTCCGAAACCGCTATACTGAGAGGTCATCTTAACAGGGACTCTTTCCACGCACACGACGTGCTGCTTGATTAAACTGAATGAAAAAATTTGAACTCGTATCATCTTATAAACCTTCCGGCGATCAGCCGGAAGCGATCCGTCAGTTAGTAGAAGGAATAAACCGGGGAGATAAATTTCAAACCCTGCTCGGTGTTACAGGCAGCGGAAAAACTTTTACCATTTCAAATGTTATTCAGCAGGTAAACAAACCGACATTAATAATCTCACATAATAAAACCCTCGCCGCACAGCTTTATTCAGAGTTCAAAGCATTCTTTCCTAAAAATGCTGTTGAGTTTTTTATAAGCTATTACGATTACTACCAGCCGGAAGCATATGTTGTTTCAAGTGATCTTTACATAGAAAAAGATTTTTCAGTTAATGAGGAAATTGACAGATTACGATTGAAAGCTACAACCGCTCTTATCGAAGGCAGAAGAGATGTAATCATTATAGCAAGTGTAAGCTGCATTTACGGCATCGGTGCACCGGATGAATATGCCAGGCAGATTATATTCGTTAAAAAAGGTGACAAACTTGATAAGAAAAAATTTCTCCGTGAACTGATTAATATTTACTTCACAAGAAATGATGTTGAGTTCGGAAGAGGAACCTTCCGTGCCCGTGGTGATGTTGTGGAAATAATACCCGCTTACCAGTATGAAGAAGCTGTGAGAATAGAGTTTTTTGATAATGATGTGGAAAGAATTTCAATAATTGATGTTATGACGGGTAAGACTATTAGTGAAGTTGAATCCGTTCCTATATATCCTGCAAAGTATTTTGTAACCGACCGCAATAAACTTCAGAAAGCTATTTATGATATCGAAATAGAACTGAATGAAAGACTTAAAGTGCTAAGAGACCAGGAAAAATATTTAGAAGCTCAAAGGTTAGAGCAACGTACTAAGTTTGATATTGAAATGATGAAAGAGATCGGTTATTGCTCCGGTATAGAAAATTACTCCCGTTTTATGGATGGAAGAGAACGCGGTTCCAGACCGTTCAATCTTTTCGATTACTTCCCTGATGATTACTTATTAGTAATTGATGAATCTCACGTTACAGTTCCGCAGCTTCGCGCAATGTACAACGGAGACAAAAGTAGAAAAGAAACTCTTGTTGAGTTTGGATTTCGGCTTCCTTCTGCACTCGATAACCGCCCTATGAAGTTCGAAGAAATTGAAGGAATGTTTGAACAGGTAATTTTTGTAGGTGCTACTCCAAGTGAGTATGAACTTGCAAAAAGCGGCGGTGTGGTGGTTGAGCAGATAATTCGTCCAACCGGATTGCTTGATCCGGCTATTGAAGTCAGGCCAATAAAAGGACAGATTGATGATCTGATTGGAGAAATAAGAATACGGGCACTAAAAAAAGAACGTATACTCGTGACTACTCTTACAAAGAAAATGGCGGAAGATCTATCGGATTATCTTGATAAGATCGGCATACTTGTCCGGTATATTCACAGCGATATTGATTCGCTTGAACGTGTTGAAATTCTTCGAGATCTGAGACTCGGTGAGTTCGATGTTCTGGTTGGAGTTAATCTTTTAAGAGAAGGACTCGATCTGCCTGAGGTTTCCCTTGTTGCAATTATAGATGCTGATAAAGAAGGATTCCTGCGCAGTGAAAAATCTTTAATGCAGACAGCCGGAAGAACTGCCCGAAATGTTAACGGCTTAGTAATAATGTATGCCGATAAGATAACCGAATCAATGCGTAAGACGATCGAGGAGACCAACAGGAGAAGAATACTTCAGCAAAAGTATAATGAAGAGAACGGAATTGTTCCTGCCACCATTTATAAATCAATGGAGGAAATTCTATCCTCTACATCTATTGCGGACGTTAGAAGGAAAGATGACAAAGAAACATTCAGCTTTTCAAAAGTTGCAGAGCCTATACTGAAATATATGAGCAATGATCAGAAACAGGATTTAATCGAACAGTTGACAACAGAAATGCATAATGCGGCAAAAGATCTGGAATTTGAAAAAGCGGCTAATTTAAGAGATGAAATTCAGAAGTTGAAGAAGATGGTGGGATAATTTTTAATAAATTACTTTTTCTAAAAACAATCCCGATGGCGGAGCAGTGTATTTTGCTGGTTCACCGGATTTATTATTCAGGTAGAATAAAATATCCTTATCAGACATTTTCCCCCTGCCGACTTCAACCAGTATTCCAACTATTCTTCTTACCATTTTCCAGATAAAATGTGATCCGGTAATCCGGATAAAAATCAAATCTTCTTTTTCATTCAATTCAATATCATCAATTACAACCTTTGTAGATTTGTCTTCGGGGTCATCATCGCTGAATGATGAAAAGTCATTCATTCCTATGAATAATTTTGAGGCTTTTTTCATTGTTTCAAAATCAAGTTTATCCTTCACCCACCAGATATGATTTTTTTCAAAAGCATTTCTTCGTGTTGATATTTTGTAGAGATAGACTCTGGATTTAGCAGAATGCCTTGCGTGAAAATTTTTATTTGATTTTTCCAGGTCAAGAATATTAATATCATACGGAAGAAGATCATTCATTTTCAATTTAATAATGTGCGGGGCAAGCATTGTATTTATATCGAGATGAGCAACCTGAGATAAAGCATGAACACCGCTGTCAGTTCTGCCCGATCCCTGCAGGTCAATAAAATCATCACCAAAAATCTGCTCACAAGCTTTAATTAACTCCCCTTGAACTGTGCGCGCATTCTGCTGTTTCTGCCAGCCGGAATATCGCGTTCCTTCATACTCTAAAATTAATTTGAAACGTGAAAATATTTTTTGTTTATTGGCTTTTGTTTGAAATCTGCTGCTCTCAGGTTTATTCCAACTTTTACTTTTACTCTTGCTCTCTCCCTTAATCCAACTCTTACTCTTTCTCATAATATTACTCAGCGAAGCTTTGCAGTTTCTTCAGCATAGTCAAAAGGTGTTTCATAAACTCTGACTTTTACGCTGTTTACATTCTCAGGTAATGATGCTTTTTTAACTTCATTGAGAAGATACAAACAAATATTCTCAGCGGTTGATTGAAAATCCACAACAACCTTTTTTGAATTCATCTTTTCTAAGAAATCAAGTACTAGCTTATCGTCTTTGTTAACCATAAATGCGTGGTCTAATTTTTCAATTATCGGATTGATTATTTTTTCAACATCGTAATAATCAATTATCATTTCATTCTTATCAAGTTCACCTTCAAACTCTACAATCATTTTGTATGAATGACCGTGTATGTTTTTACATTGACCAAAATGTTCGGGAAGCCGGTGTCCCATTTCCCAGCGGAATTCTTTTGCAATTTTCATTATTAAAATCCTTGATTACAACTTTAGTTTATCAATATGTTGTCTTGAATCAAACAAAGATATTATACGCACTGACTTATCATCAAATTGATAATAGAGCACAATCTGTTTTGTTAAAACTGACTTATGTAAATTCTTAATTCTATCGCTTGAAGGAAAAATAAGCGGATATTCGGAAATGATCGTTAATCTTTTATCAAGTTTTTTAATAAAACTTTTTATATCCTTTTCAGTGAAGTTTTCCCCGAGGTATTTTATTATCCGTTCAAGATTATTAAATGCCTTTTCCGACCAGATAATATCATAACCACTTTTCATAGTGTTTCTTAACCTGATCGTGAGGAATAATTCTTCCTGATCTTATATCTTCTATGCCCCTTTCAATCGACAATTTTTCTTCTTCTGAAATTTCATCCCACCAATCAGATGGTAATTTATTCTCTTTTATGAGTTTGATTTTTTCAATCAGCGACTGATCACTAAGTCCTTTAATCCACTCTATTATTTTCTGTTTTTCAGTTTCAAGATTCATAATGTCCTCGTTTCAAAATTACTCATTAAAAATTAGCTGAAAGTAAATGTAAAATCAATAACTGCAGAAGCTATCAAACACCTTTTGTTTCAGGATGCCAGATATATTTGTGCATCTGCAATTGATATCTGACCTTAAGTTTATCTTCAATTATCCAGTTAACCAAAATAACCGGTTCCAGTTTTCCAAATACAACAGAAAAAAGAACTTCACATTTATCCGTTAATGAGTATTTGTTTATCTGTTCCCTGCTCCATTCATAATCTTCCCTGTCACCTATTACAAATTTTATTTCATCCGAATGTTTGAGGAACTCAATATTTTCGTAATAATTTTTCTTGTCCATCCCGCTTGATGGGCATTTTAAATCCATAATAATCATTACACGTTTGTCAATATCTTTTATTGGAAGACTTCCGCCTGTTTCAATCATTACCTCAAAACCCCCATCGCACAATTTTCTCATTAGTTCACAACACTCCTCCGATTGAACAAGCGGTTCTCCGCCGGTGATCTCAACCAGTTTGCAATCATATTTTTTTACTTCACTAATAATTTCATTCACGGAAAGATCTTTGCCTTCATAAAAAGCATATTCTGTATCGCAGTATGAGCAACGAAGATTACAGTAAGTCAGTCTAATAAATACGCAGGGTAATCCGGTTTTTGAACTTTCACCCTGAATAGAGAAATATATTTCATTTACCTTAAGCATATATTCTTTGTTTTTTGCGGTTATTCGTACTTTTTCTCAGTGTTTTAGGGGTGTTAAATTACTAAGGGAATATTTGACATCAAACGAGTGAATACATATATTTGGTCTCGTTTTTAAACAAAATTAAAGGTTTTTAAGGAATGGCTCATCATAAATCGGCTAAGAAAAGAATCAGGTCATCAGAGAAGAAAAGAATAGTAAACAAGATGGCTGAGTCTAAAATTAAAACTTATTATAAAAAGACTCTTACAACTACCAACAAAGAGGAAGTTGAAAAATTATACAAGGAAGCTGTTGCTATACTTGATAAAAGCGTTACAAAAGGGAAACTTCACGCTAATAATGCTGCAAGAAAAAAATCAAAACTCACCAAGCATTTGAACACTGTTAGTGCTGCAAAATAATTTTTAATTTTTATTAGTTTTTAATAGGCTCTTGATTTTTCAAGAGCCTTTTTTATTTATATTTAGCAAAGATTTGTCATTTGTTGTTTTATAGTAAGGAGCTTATATGGCAAAAAAAATAATTATAACCGGTGCAACAGGATTAATTGGTAAGAAGCTTTGCCAGGCTTTGTTTGATCGCGGTGATGAGGTTACTGTTTTTTCAAGAAATATTCAGTCGGCAAAAAAGAAACTCCCGTATCTAAAAAATTTTGTAACGTGGAATTATAAAAATCCTGATGAGTGGAAAAACCATCTGGATGGAAAAGATGCATTAGTTCATCTCGCAGGAATAAACTTATTCAGCAGAAGATGGAATGATAACTTCAAGAAAGAAATTATTGAATCGAGGGAAATCAGTACCAAAAATCTCGTTAAGTCGTTAAAAGATTGTAATAAAAAACCACAAGCATTTATCTCAGCTTCAGGAGTTGGATATTATGGAGACGGTGGAGAAACAATTCTTACGGAAGACTCTCAAAAAGGAAAAGATTTTCTTGCGGATGTTTGTGATGTTTGGGAACGTGAATCAAGAAAAGCCGGTGATTACGGAATCAGAAATGTGCAGATCAGAACCGGAATTGTATTGAGCCCTGACGATGGTGCATTAAAACAAATGCTTCTTCCTTTTAAATTTTTTATCGGGGGATCACTTGGAAGCGGAAAGCAGTGGTTTCCATGGCTTCATATTAACGATATAATCAATATTTATATTCATGCTATTGATAACGAAAATATTTCAGGACCTATTAATGCAGCCAGTCCGAATATTGTTAGAATGAAAGAATTTGCAAAAACACTTGGCAAAGTAATGAAGCGCCCTTCACTATTTCCCGTTCCTGAATTCGTGCTTAGAATTGTAGTTGGTGAAGCTGCGGGGACTGTAGTTACAGGACAGCGTGTTAGTGTGGATAAGTTATTGAAAAGCGGTTACAATTTTGGTTTTGAGAATCCTGGAGAGGCTTTGAAAGATTTGTTACGGAAGTAATTTGTTAAGATTTTGAAACATATCTTCTCTATCAAGTTCTTTAAATTTCCCAACCGTCTTAATCAGATAGTCAGAATCAATTTTATTTTTATTCTTCTTCAATAGAATTTCTATATCAGCCAAATCAGCAAATCTTGCTGCAAACAACTTATAAACAATCAGGTCTTCTATTGAACAAACAGAAATTTCAGCATCTCCAAAACAAATTCTTTTACTTCTTGAAATAACAGCTCTATCAAATTCAGTTAATCCTGCAGCTATATCAATTCTAAGATTCGTACCAGGTTCATCAACCGGAAGAATAAAATTTCTCTTAAAATATTCCAATGTTCCATTGAACGCAGGTTTAAATTCACTCTCGAATAATTTATGAATGCGGTCAAGGTCTTCTAATTCACACAAAATTGTAACATCAATATCATTTGTCGTCCGCTGGTAACCGTAAAGAATAACAGCTATACCACCAATTACTGCGTACTTAATTGAGTTACTTACAAGAAACTCGTCCAGGGTTATCAAAGCGTTTTCGTATTTAGTCACTTCGAATTCCTAATTTAGATACAAATTCAATTCTGGCGTTGGCTTTTCGTTCAAGATTTTCTAAGTCGAACTCAGGGTTTCTTGTTTTCCAAACTGTATATATCTCATCTAAAAATTCTAAAAATTGTCTAACCTCTTTCTCAGATGGCAAATTATTATATTCTTCGAGGTTTTCTCTCAAAAGCTTGAAATTTTCAGTGGTGGTAAATATATTTTTTAAATCTGAACTCATAAAACAATTATTTAAAATAAATATGCCAGCCTTACAAGACTGGCATTGAAGAAATTGTAATTTTAATACCTATAATAATCAGGCTTAAATGGTCCGT
>Ga0209498_1001119_pt1 | contig 16434 bp, 13 predicted proteins | sample WalLakDeSediment_FD_184131 | JGI IMG/M metagenome (GOLD analysis project Ga0209498, IMG submission 184131) | Lake sediment microbial communities from Walker lake, Nevada to study Microbial Dark Matter (Phase II) - Walker Lake 11/02/13 Deep... | ecosystem: Environmental > Aquatic > Freshwater >... | reverse complement strand
TGCGTGCAGCGGGGCTTTTATTCGTGAAGGCAGTTACCCTGGCTAGCTTTGTGGCGTCCCTGGCGGGATTCGAACCCACGACCCGCTGCTTAGAAGGCAGCCGCTCTATCCACTGAGCTACAGGGACAGCCGAACACAGTATACCATGAGGAAGCTCTGCTGGTCAGTGCCGGGCGTGCAAGCTAGGACTGTTAGGCCCGCGCTGGATGCCTCACGAGCACTGCCGGTACACATCCTCCAGGCGTTTTCCCCTGTAGTGGAGGCGAGCCCTGCCTTCTTTACCGACGGCAGCGCAGTTCATGACTCATTGTCTGCGCTGCTCTTTCCTCCCGACCCTCTGGAGTCAGTGACATAGAAGCCGGGTCCTTTGAACACGATAGGAACGGGACAGAATAGTCGACGGGCAACCCCGCGGCAGGCAGGGCAATCCGCTATGGGTTTGTCCTGGAAGCTCTGTCTGAGCTCAAACTGCGATTTGCAGTTCAGGCACTGGTACTGATAAGTGGGCATAGGTGTTCTCCTCTATTCCGAAGGGGGCGTTGTTGCTCCTTGAGAGTCGGCTTTCTCCGAGTGGGTACCTGCCACTAGCTGTGCGATCGAGACCTTCTCTTTTTCGGTTGCTCTGGGCACGAACTCGCCATCCAGAGTAACACTGCCCATCTCGAACCGGGGGCGGTGAGCCTCCAGCACATGCTCATCCCAGCAGTAGGCATGCACAAACGCGTCGCAGGAGCAGTGGAATACAACCCTGTCAAAAATCAACGGATTCCCGCATACAGTGCAGTTCATCTAGTTACCTCCTATCGATTAGCAGTCTCACTGCCGAAGTGCTAATTATAGCGCGCTGGCAGAGTTTCAGCAACCTCGCGACCTGCGGAGGTCTTTGTTTGATGCGAGAGGGCCCGTCCACTCCGCGCAAGCAGCAGATGCGTTTTGGCCTGCTATTCCAGGCGACGCAGCCTGGGAACAAAGCCCAGGACGGCAAGCGACATGAAGGCCAGGGCCATGGCGAAGCCGCCGATAACCCACTGCACACCGATGACTTCTGTTAGCAGTGCCGCACCGAAGCCGGCAAACCCCATCAGCCCGACCTCCATCATGAAGATGCTCATTACCCGCCCTCGATATTCGTCGCGGGAGTAATCCTGGAGTACGGCGGTGGCCACGGCTATCAGCCCTGACTGACCCAGACCCACCGCGATGAGCAGGGCCAGGGAGATATAGTAGGAGCCGGAGAAGGCAAAGCCTATCAGAGCCGCGGCGAATAGCACGGTACTCAGTATCAGCAACAACCCCCGCTTCTTGTTGGGCAAGGAGGCAAGAATAAGGGAGCCGGCGATGGCGCCTATGCCGATGAAGCTCATCATCACTCCCAGACCGGCCGCGCCAGTTTTCAGGAGATCCTCGGCGACGATGGGCATGAGGGTCATATACGGCGTTGCCAGGATGATACCTACCAGAGCGAAGACCAGAATCAGGAGCACAATAGGCTCGCGCCGTACGTAGTTAAGTCCCTCCTTGATGTTGGACAGAGCGCCCTGTCCCGCCAGGGCCGTGGGGGCGCTGCGGGGCAGTAAGGGGATGACGAGGGAGGATGCCAGATACAGGCCGGTTATCACGAAATAGGTCGTGGTGAAGCCGAAGGCTTCGATGAGGAAGCCGGCCAGCGCCGGCCCCATGATCCGCATGCCGTTCATTGCCAGCGTGTTGAGTGAGACAGCATTCAGAATTTGCTCACCGCCCACGATTTCATAGAGCATCACCTGGCGCGAGGGCATGACCAGCGACGCTACCGTTCCCTGGAGTGCCGCGGCAATCAGCAGAATCCACCATGAGCCTCCGTGGTCTGCGCTCAGGTAGCCCAGAGCCAGGGCCAGAGCAACGCCAAGGGAGATCGCGCCTGCGAGTAGCTGGCCGGCAAGCAGAACGTGGTTCTTCTGTATGCGGTCCGCGATCACTCCGCCGAAGAGCGAGAAGAAGAGCATGGGGCCGGCCAGGGCCAGTGACTTGAGCCCCAGGATGGTAGGAGATTGCGTCAGGCGCCAGATGAGCAGATTGCGCGCCATCATCTCCATGTTCATGGCGGCCGTATATCCTATCATGTTGATGAGATAGAGCCTGAAGGCCGGGTGCTTGAGAGAACTGAACGTGCGTATGCTGCGCAAAGGTTTCGTCAGCTTTTCCATATTTGTACCTGTGTCGCGTCCGGCGGACGAATCTCCGGTGTTCGCCGACTCGTCCATTGCTCTCTTCTCCGGCATGGCTGATCAGTCTCGCAGTAGATATATGTCCCCCGGTCAGGGCAAGAGTGAGCCTTGTTTGGGTCCTGGATAGATTTGACGCAGGTTGGGTTGGGGTCAATCAAGCAAAGGGTGGTTTCGTCGTTCCGGAACACTGGCGGATAGTATATCACGTCGCGCTTCGTCCGACATGTCTGAGGTGCATGGGCCACCGTTCATGGCTGGAGATGGCTCGATGACTCCGGCGAGGGCCTCGATGCCTTTAGATCCCATGGGAGCCAGCATCCGACAACACACGAACATGATCGTTTGACAAGCTGCTTCGACAGCAGCTAATATGGACGGACTCCATGGGCATGAAACGTGGCCTGCCGGCACATTGCGTATCGTGTCGTACCGCCGTGTCAGTCGAGTTAAGGAAGGTTGTCGATAGCTGCCCTTCAACTCTCGGCGATATGCTACGCTATCATCTGGGCTGGCAGGATGAGCATGGAGATTCCTGCCCTTGTGAACCAGGAAAGTCCGTGCGCTCCACGCTATGCCTGCTCAGTTGTGAGGCGGTGGGTGGTGAGGCAGCGGAGGTTATGCCCGCGGCGGCGGCAGTGGAACTGGTTCACAACTTCTCTCTGATCCATGACGACATAGAAGACGACAGCTATGAACGGCATCACCGGCCAACCGTCTGGAGAGTATGGGGCCAGTCTCAGGCTATTAACGCCGGCGATGCCATGTTTGCTCTCGCCTATCTGGCGTTGCATGGCCTGGAGGAGAAGGGGATTAGTTATCAACGGATTTCTCGCGCGACTCAGGTACTGAGCCAGGCGTGTCTGGAGCTCTGTGAGGGACAGTATCTGGACCTCGATTACGAGCGCCGTCTCGACATTACGGTGGACGAGTACCTTGACATGGCGGCGAAGAAGACGGCGGCCTTGCTTGCGGTGTCGTGTTCATTGGGAGCATATCTGGGTGGAGGGCACAGTCAGGTGGTCGATTGCCTCCACCTATTTGGGAAGGAACTGGGCATGGCTTATCAGATCCGCGACGACCTGATGGGGATCTGGGGGAACGAGGAACACACCGGCAAGACTGCCGGCGATATCTCAAAAAGGAAAAAGACTCTGCCCGTAGTGTACGGATTGCAGAACGCCAAAGGAGAGGATAGGAAGACTCTTGAGACGCTCTATGCTCAGGGGTCAATGGACGAAAGGGACGTAGCAGAGGTGGCCAGGATTCTTGAGCAGACCGGTGCCAGGGATTACGCCTGGAACCTGGCTGAGCAATACCATAGCAGAGCTGTGGCACAGCTTGAGGCTGCCGGACTCGAGGCACGGAAGCAAGCTCCACTCAAAGACCTCGCCTGTTTTCTGTCGCAGCGTGATTTTTAGGAGGCAACATGTCGAAGAAGACCGTCGAAGACATACAGGTTGCAGGCAAGGGAGTTCTGCTGAGGGTTGATTTCAACGTTCCACTGGACTCAGATACCGGCGCCATCAGCGACGACAGCCGTATTCGCGCCTCGCTTCCCACCATCAGGTATCTTGTCGACCATGGAGCGAAGGTGGTCATCTGCTCTCACCTGGGGCGTCCCCGCGGAAAAGTGGTGGAGGGCCTGCGGATGGCGCCGGTGGCGCAGAGGTTGTCGAAGCTTATAGGATTGCCTGTCGGTGCTGCATCGGACTGCGTGGGCCCGGAAGTGGAAAGCCAGGCAGGGGCGCTCAGCGAGGGCGAGCTTCTGGTCTTGGAGAACCTGCGGTTTCATGCCGGTGAGGAGGCAAACGACCCTGAGTTTGCCGCCAGGCTCGCCAGGCTGGCTGACGTCTATGTCAATGATGCCTTCGGCACCGCCCACCGGGCTCATGCCTCGACTGCGGGTGTAGCCGGGCATCTGCCGGCGGTAGCGGGGCTGTTGATGAAGAAGGAACTGGAGGTCATGGGCAAGCTGCTAGATGATCCGGAGCGTCCCTCGGCCTGCCTTATCGGCGGCGCAAAGGTCGGTGACAAGATGGAGTTGCTGCAGAGCATGCTGGCGCGGGTTGACGCCCTCCTGGTTGGTGGAGGCATGGCTGCTACCTTCCTCAAGGCCCGGGGATGTGGTGTGGGGCATTCTCTGGTTGAGGACGACAAGCTCGACCTGGCGGCAAGGCTGATGACGAGGGCGGAAGAGGGCGGGGTGCGCTTTGTGCTGCCGGTTGATGTGGTTGTGGCGGAGGAATTGAAGGCAGGAGCGTCGACCAGCGTCGTACCGGTTGAGAAGATACCGTCGTATTGCTATGTCGGGGATATTGGGCCTGAGTCTGTCGACCTTTTCCGCAACGAACTGGCGAAGTGCCGCACCGTGTTGTGGAACGGTCCTCTGGGCGTGTTTGAGATGGCTGAGTTCGCTGAAGCGACCAGGTCGCTGGCCGTATTCCTGTCCACTCTGAGTGGCACCACAGTTATCGGGGGAGGGTCTACGGCGGAGGCAGTCCACTCCATGGGGCTAGGCGACAAGATGAGCCATGTTTCTACGGGCGGTGGTGCGAGTCTGAGGTTTCTGGAGGGCGCTACCTTGCCCGGGGTCAGCGTTTTGTTGGATAAAGAATGAGAGGAGGTAGCGAGATGAGAGTTCCTTTCGTTGCCGGCAACTGGAAGATGAATGCTACCGTTGCCGAAGCTGAGAAGCTTGTGCTGGAGATGCTCGACAGTCTGGATAGCCTAGAAGGGGTGGACAAGGTGCTCTGTCCGCCGTTCGTATCTCTGGCCCCCCTGAGCATGATACTGGAAGGCTCCTCGATCAGACTGGGCGCGCAGAACATGCATTTCGAGGCCAGGGGAGCTTACACAGGAGAGATATCGCCCCTGATGATTGGCGAGCTATGCGAGTTCGTTATACTGGGACACTCGGAGCGGAGATGGCAATTCGGAGAGACAGACGAACTGGTTAACAAGAAGGTGAAGGCTGCCCTGGCCAGCAAACTTAAGCCTATCCTGTGCGTGGGAGAGCGGCTGGAAGAGAACGAGTCCGGCAGCACAGAGCAGGTGATCAACAGGCAGGTGACGGCTGCCCTCGAGGGCATAGGCCCTGCCGTGCCGGGCCGGAGCAGCGGAAAAGCCGAGCGAATATCGGACAATCTGGTGATCGCCTATGAGCCTGTCTGGGCTATCGGCACAGGCAAGGCAGCAAGCGGGGCACAGGCTGCAGCAACGATCGAGTTCATCCGCAGGGCTGTGGCCAAGCTATGGAATGGTGAGGTGGCCCGGGAACTACGCATTCTGTATGGCGGCAGCGTTACCGCCGCGAACATCTCCGAGTTTGCCTCCTATCCCGACATCGACGGTGCCCTGGTCGGCGGAGCCAGCCTCAAGACCGAGGAGTTTGTGCGGATCGTCGATCAGACCGCTACGATCAAGGCGGGCAAGACCACTCACTTGTGATCACTTGCGAATGATTGCCATCGTTGGGCCCACTGCTGTAGGCAAGAGCGAGCTTGCTCTGCAGCTTGCCCGGGTCTTTGACGCAGAGATAGTAAGCGCCGACAGCCGGCAGGTGTATCGACATATGGACATCGGCACCAGCAAGCCGAGTCTCACGGAGCGGGCAGCGGTGACTCACCATGCCATCGATGTCGTCGACCCCGATGAAGAGTTCAGCCTGGCCATGTATCATGACCTGGCGGTTGAGGCGCTGAAGGGCATTCAGATGCGAGGCAGATTGCCGTTTCTGGTGGGCGGCAGCGGCCTCTACGTGTGGTCACTGGTAGAGGGTTGGAGAATACCCCAGGTGCCGCCTGATCGGGAGTTGCGACGCCGATTTGAGGCCAGGGCCGAACAGGAGGGTGGCCAGGGCCTGTATCGGGAGTTGCAGGATGTGGACCCGTCGGCAGCGGAGAGTATCGGCCCCGCCAACATCCGGCGCATCATCAGGGCTCTGGAGATTCACCATACTACTGGCCGTCCTCCCTCTCAGTTGCGGGTTAAGCAGGCGCCGGACTACCCCCTGGTAATCATCGGCTTGACCCAGGAGAGGGGCGAGTTGTACGCGAGGATCGATCGGCGAGTCGACATGATGGTACGGATCGGACTGGTTGATGAAGTTGAAGAACTGCTCAAGAAGGGCTACTGCCCCGCTCTTCCGTCTATGTCTGGCATAGGGTACAGGCAGATAGCACAGTTTGTCAGGGGTGAGGTGACATTGCCGGAGGCCGTTGATAAGATTAAGCATGAGACGCATCGTCTTGCTCGCCGTCAGTACGCCTGGTTTCGTCTCAACGACAGCAGAATCCACTGGTTTGCAGTGGAAGGATCAGAGGCCGAGTCGGACTCTGGCTTCCCGGCGAGCATGCTGGACAGCGTGAAGAGCCTCATCGATGGTCTTGTGCGGTCAGGCTTGTCAGGTTAGATGAAACAGAGGTTTTTTGTCACTGAGGCGAAAGCGGAGCAGGCAGTTCTGGTAGGAGTGGGCAGCAAGGCCTCCAGTCAGGACTGGTCGCTTACGGATTCGCTGCAGGAGTTGGCCCACCTGGCTCAGACTGCAGGTGCCAGGGTAGTGGCTACGCTAACTCAGAAGCTGGATACTCCGTCGCCTACCCATTACATAGGCAAAGGTAAGGTCGAGGAGCTAGTGACCCTGAAAGAGCAGACTGAATATGACACCGTGATCTTCGACGACGAGCTGTCGCCGAGACAGCAGAGGAATCTCGAGGAGGCCCTGGGTGTCAGGGTCATCGACCGTAGCGCTCTCATTCTGGATATCTTCGCACAGAAGGCTCGAACTCACGAAGGGAAGCTCCAGGTCGAGCTGGCACAGCATCAGTATCTGCTGCCCCGTCTGGTGGGACAGTGGCGCCATCTGGAGCGACTCGGTGGCGGCATCGGCACAAGGGGGCCCGGCGAGGCGCAGCTGGAGACAGACCGTCGCCTTATCTACAGACGCATCAGTTCCCTACAGCAACGGATAGAGAGCGTGAGAACGCAGCGGGCTCTTTACAGGCGGCGCCGCAAGGAGACCGGAGCGTCCGTCGTGGCGCTGGTAGGATATACCAATGCGGGCAAGAGCACGTTGTTTAACACCTTAAGCAGGGCAGCTGTGGATGCGGAAGACAAGCTCTTCTCTACTTTGGATCCGGTGACACGCCGACTAGCCCTGCCCGGGGGGCAACAGTGCCTGATGACCGATACCGTCGGATTCATCCACAAACTGCCGCCGTCGATCATCGCTGCTTTTAGAGCCACCCTGGAAGAGCTGGACGAGGCTGACCTGCTGCTGCATGTAGTTGACATAACCCACCGCAACGCGTCACATCAGGTTAGTACGGTGGAGGGCATACTGAAGGAGTTGAAGGTGGACGACAAACCGCGGATCACGGTGTTCAACAAGCTGGACCTGGCTTTGGAGAACGAGGCCGAACTGAGTTCATTCACGGCTATTCCGGCCCTTAAGGAAGGACTGGTCCTGCCGGATGACGTGGTTGTGCTCGTTTCTGCTGCCAGACGATGGGGAATAGACAGGCTGCTCGATAACATCGGGCGTCATGTTCGCGTCGTAGATTAGGCACTCATGTCGAGGTTACAGGTGATGCGGGGTCCGAATATCCCCGTACCTATTCTGACCACATTGGCGCCCTCGTCCAGTGCAACCCTGTAAGAGTCGGTCATGCCCATGGACAGGTATCTCATCTGCACATGGGTCAGGTCGAGCCTGCCCAGGCTTTCAAATATCCTTCGTGTCTGCCTGAAGTAGGGTCTGTACTGCTGCGGATCTGCCAGAACGGGCCCCATGGTCATCAGACCCATCACACGGACGCTCTGCAGGCCGGACATCTCCCTGACCAGTTGCTCCACCTCGTCCGGGAGCACGCCTGACTTGCGGGCTTCGCTGGCGCTGTTCACCTCGATCAGGACGGGCATTGTTCTGCCGAGGGAGGCGCATTTCCTATCGATCTCCCGGGCCATCTCCAGTGAGTCTACGCTCTCTATCATGTCGAATAGCTCCAGCACGTTTCTCCGCAGGTTATGCTTCTGCAGGGTGCCGATGAAATGCCATCTTGCCTTGTCTTTCACGAACTTGTGCGCCTGCTTTGCTTCCTTGACATAATTCTCTCCCACGATCTTAACTCCAGCCTGAACAGCTGCAAGGACTTCGTCCGGGGTCCTGCCCTTTGCCGCTGCCACCAGTTCAACCCGCTCGGGGAGTTGTGCCAACAGGGCGGTAACATTGCGGCGGATCAGATCACTCTCCATGCAGTGATTCTAGTCCACTAAACATGCTGTGTTCAAGTATGAATGGGCGGATAGGCAGCAATGACAATGCGGACGGCCGCGGCGACAGGGCTGCCGCCGGTAGTGGGTGTCGCAAGCATCCATGCATCGGACGGAGTCACCGCGGAAGACAGATGTGTGCCGGTTGACAGACGGCGGTCCTGCTGGCATAATAGGAGTGAGTATAATCTTCCTTACACTCAGTTATAACCTGTTAGGAGGCCAACCGGTATGTTACCGCATGTTGACGATTTCCTGCTCAATCTGCAGGCCAACAAGTATTCACCCAGGACGGTCTACAACTACGAACGTGATCTAAATGTTTTCAGCAATTTTCTGGATGAAAGCGAGATCGAGTTCGACAGAGTCGACAAGCGGACCATCACCTACTACAAGGCATATCTGGCTTCCCGTGACCGCAGGACCGCCAGTCTTGCCAGAGCGGGCGAGAAACAGCTCGATTCCAGGTCTGTCAACCGTATGCTGTCGGCGCTGAGAGGTTACCTGCGCTATCTGATTGATATGGACCATCCCTGTCCCCTCCCGCCGGAGACAGTTAAGCTGACCAAGGCGGGAAAGAAGCATCCCCAGGTGGCAGAGCTTGACGATCTAACCAGGCTGGTGGAGGCACCGACATCGCTGGAAGCAAACGTCAAGACCGCATTGAGGAACCGGGCCATGCTGGAAGCGCTGTTCGCCACCGGCATGCGCATATCCGAGCTATGCAGTCTTAATCGCAGCCAGATCGACAATAGCGGACGGATCTTCATAACGGGCAAGGGCAGGAAGCAGCGTTTCGTCTATTTGACTCCGAGGGCCAGCGAACACCTTGATGCTTACCTGGCGACTCGTGATGACAGTTGCCCTGCTCTATTCATCCCCTACGCGGGCAGAAACGCAGGCAGACCAACGAGGAGGATCTCCACCAACTACCTGCAGGACAGAATCAAGAGATATCGCGAGAAACTGAGGATTAACGTCCCTACCTCGGCCCACTCGCTGAGGCATGGTTTTGCCACTTACCTGGCGGAAGAAGGCGCCAACCCGGCAGCACTTCAGATCCTCCTTGGTCACGAATCATTGGATACAACGACGCGCTATGTACACGCCTCCGACAAATATGCGGAAGAGACCCATCGCAAGTACCATCCGCTGGCCAAGCCTGGTTGAAACCGTGTTGCGGGACATTATGTCAACCACGTTCTGCGAAGGCGCTTGGAGCGATGCCGACGTGATGTTATCGGTTGCGGCACGGGGGTATCAGTGACCGTGCATCAGGCCTGTACCGGAGAAGAAACGGCGGCCTTGTTCAGGAAATGCCCGATCCGGTCCCTGACCGGCCTGTCTAGCAATCCTCTCTGGTATGCCATGGCATGTAGAAAGAGCTGGACATGCTGCGGCACCTGCCAGAGTTTCCTGTCGCCATAACGATAGCCGTACCTGGACGAACTGCCCATCTTCACGGCTGTGATGTCCTCATTCTTATAGCCGATACTCTTCACAAGGCCGGGGTCAAACCCCCTATTCCTGGCTATCCTGTCGAGCACACCGTGGATGCCGGTCCCGTGTTGTATGGCGAGTTTGGCCCTATTCGAGTACTGCTCAGGAACCCCCACCTTGATGGCCAACTGGCGGTGTGGATGCTTGCCCAGATGATCGTCTTCAGACGTAACTTTCAGCTCAGAGGTCACGCTCCGGGCCACACTCACGACCAGGCTGTCGAGATAAGGGAAGAGCAGTTCGACATCGTGTGCCATGGCGATCTTGTTCTCCCTGTCCAATGTCTCTATATCGGCCATGGTGAAATCCTCCCACATCCTGCGGCAAAGCTGCTGTCTACCATCCTTGCCTAACACTCGAGGATACCAGCTGTAGCCTCCCCACTGTTCGTCGGGCCCCTGGCCTGAGAAGAGGATCCTGGCCCCATCCTTACTGGCCATGTCTACTGCTGCATATATGCCGATGCCGGTCTCTATCTGCACGAAATCGCTATCCTCAACTGCTTCGATGACCTCGGGTATGTACTGCTCGATGCGCTCAACGCTCAGCATTGCCATCTTGTGTCTGATGCCCAGGTATTCAGCGAACCGGCGGGCCCAGGCTACGTCGGGCGAGTCCGGCAGGCCGACTGTATAAGCGACTACGTCCAATCCCATGCCAGGAGCAATGTCGTGGATCAACTTGGCTATCAGACAACTATCCACGCCTCCCGACAGTAACACCCCTACTCTGCGCAACTGGTTCGTCCCGGCCAACCTCTTATGAATCGCTGAGCAGAGTGCTCGCTCGTATTCGGCCACAGCCGCAGGCATTTCCAGTATGGTGGCCGGTGCTCCATCGGAGTGCGGGGTCTGCCTTGTCGTTACCCCCTGTGAGTCAAGAGTGGCAAGCATGGCAGCCCTGAGCGCTCTGACTTCATCGAAGCCCATCTTCCACAGGGGTTTCTTGTTGGATGCGAAGGCTGAGAGACTCTGATTTTCGGCGAAGTAAAGCGGCCTTGTCCCCAAGGTGTTCCGACACACAACCGTCTGATCAGCGTCGCTGACGGCCAGTGCATAGTCGCCGTCCAGAGCACTTAACGCCTGGCTGACCCTTTCGGGCACTTCGCCTGGGAGTTCGGCCAGCAGGGCAAGCAGGGAGTCGGCCACAGCGCCGTTTCCCCTGTGCCGCACCCGCGTCGCCTTGTATTGGATGCTCTCCGAATCATAGAAGTAGCCATCGTATGATAGGGCCAGCTTCGCCTCGGAGTCTGTGTAGACCTGATGTGATGGTGTGCCATCAAGGGGGAGAGACACCGCCATCAGGGCTTTGCCATGTTCCGCATCGACGCTGCAGCTTGTGCACCGACGAGGATTGGCCCCCGGGCCTCCGCTAGCCGGATAGGCGGCCTTCATCATCAGATCCAGCTTGTTCCTTAGCTCGGCCTCCGGTATGTGCGCCCGGGTGCGGATGCCGCCCATCCACGTCACGGAGATACCTCAAGGCAGGGCAGAATTTCGGGGATTACAGCGGATGGTACGGTGTACGAACGCTCCACGGTCGGCGGGGTAACACACCGGGATCGGGCTGATCTACAGCACATTGCTGATCCCGCCAGAAGTAGAATTGTATGGACTCCTGCCAGCCCTGTTGGTCAGGAGCATGATCCAAGATTCGCAGCGGATTCCCATGCTCATCCGTAATACGCCGTGGCTAGCCAGAGGCCTCCGAGATGTCACGCCGGTAAGCCAACTCTGGCGAGCCGCTGGGGTTTGCGCCCGCTTTTACGGGAAGATGCCTCTGGCGGTCATAGCAGTTGCCAGGCGACGCAGGGCAGTCATGTAGGCAGCCGTTCTCATCTCTGCTTTCTCAAGAGCGCTGAGCTCCAGCACCTCCGCAAAGGCGTTAGTCATCATTGAATGCAGGTAGCCGTTTACCTGGGACTCGTCCCAGCAGAAGACCTGCAGATTCTGCACCCATTCCAGGTACGACACTATCACGCCGCCTGCGTTGGCCAGCACGTCAGGAACGACAAACACTCCGTTGGCATAGAGTATCTGGTCCGCCTCAGGCGTGGTGGGACCATTGGCACCCTCCACAACTATCCGGGCCTTTATCGAAGCGGCATTGGCCTCGACGATCTGATGCTCCAGGGCGGACGGTATGAGAACATCACATGGTAGCTCCAGGAGTTCAGCGTTGGTGACGGGTTCAGCATTCTTGACGCCAACTACCGAGCCTGTTTCCGTCTTGTGCGCAACCAGGGCTTCGAGATCCAGGCCGTTCGGATTGTAGACTCCGCCCCTGGAATCGCTTACGGCGGTTATCAGGCAGCCTTCCTTGGCCAGAAGCCTGGCCACTGTCGCGCCCACATTTCCAAAGCCCTGAACGGCCACAGTTGATCCGTCAGCATTCACTCCTACATGCTTCGCTGCCAGGAGAGCAGTGATCATGCATCCGCGTCCCGTAGCCTCGAACCTACCCTTGCTACCACCTACTTCCAGCGGTTTGCCGGTGATGACACCCGGTGAATAGCCTCTCATCTGACTGTAGGTGTCCATGATCCAGGCCATAACCTGCGGGTTTGTGCCTACATCGGGGGCCGGTATGTCAAGATTGGGACCTATCAGGACTGCGATCTCAGCGGCGTAGCGGCGCGTCAATCTCTCCAGTTCAGCCAGAGAAAGCTCCTTGGGGTTGCAGATCACAGCGCCCTTGGCACCGCCGTAGGGCACGTTCACTACCGCGGTTTTCAGCGTCATCAACGCCGCCAGGGCTCTTACTTCATCCAGGTTGACGTCAGGATGGTAACGGATGCCTCCCTTGGCCGGGCCGCGCGTATCGTTATGCATCACCCTGTAGCCGGTGAACACTCCCACATGACCGTTATCCAGCTTCACCGGGAAGCGGACTGTCAGTTCTCGCTCACACCCGATCAATCTCAAACGACATGTTTCGGATATGTTCATGCGCTCACAGATACCGTTGATCAACTTCCTAACATTCTCGAATCCTTCTCCGTCTGCGTGGCTGCTCATATGCTTTTACCTCCTTTGTCGCTCAATACTCTTGTTGTCTTCGGGGCAGAGTCGAGCCGAAGGGCCATTGCTCTGCCGGCTGTCGCTGCTTGATGATCGGATCGATGGTGGTGATAGGTGTGCAGATATGCACGGTTCATGTGTGGGAGTCTGAAGAATATAGAGGGGGTCAACTATTGGACAGGGGCTTGGCGAAGGGCACAAGCCCCGCTTCTTAGCGAAAAACGATTCAGGCAACAGGATCGTCACCGGATTGAACCGTAGTATGAAACATGGCAGTCAACTTCCCCGCCATTGGCGGGGCCATTATATCCTAAGTCCCTTTGTTATTCAAACTGAGGACGCAATTCCCTGCTCCTCTAGGGTGCCCTCTATGGAAACACGATCCAGGCAAGCGCCTCTGTGCAGCGGTTGAGATCACAGAAAACGCTTACGGATGTTTGCTATACTGTTTGCTGCGAGAAGGAGACGAGGTGCACCCAATGAGGGTCGGTATTGCTCAGATCAACTGCACTGTGGGCGACCTGACAGGCAACACGCAGAAGATACTGCGATACATCGAACAGGCGAAGCTCCTCGGAGTCGACCTGCTGACCTTCCCCGAACTGGCCATCACCGGCTATCCTCCGGAGGATCTGCTGTTCAAACCGCAGTTCCTCCGGCAGAACAGGGAGTGCCTGGAGAAGATAGTCCAGCACTGCTCAGATATAGCGGTGGTGGTGGGCTTTGTTGATAGCGATGGGGATACATACAACGCCGCCGCACTGGTCTACGACGAGAAACTGGCGGGCGTCTACCACAAGTTCTACTTGCCCAACTATGGGGTGTTCGATGAGAACCGCTATTTCCAGGCTGGCAGGAAGTGTCCCGTATTCACCATCTACGGTCTCGGCGTGGGCATAACCATATGTGAGGACATGTGGTACGAGGCCGGTCCGGCGCTTGTACAGGCCTATGGTGGAGCCCGGGTGCTAATTAACATAAGCGCTTCGCCGTTTCATGCCGGGAAGGTGCCCTTCAGGGAGAGGATGCTTGCCACCAGGGCATCTGACAGCGTCGCGATTCTTGTTCATAACAACCTCGTTGGGGGACAGGATGAGCTTGTATTTGACGGGAACAGCCTGATCATAAACGAGAAAGGAGAGGTGATTGCCAGGGGAAGGCAGTTCGAAGAGGACCTTGTGGTGGTTGATCTGGATGTGGAGGCCGCGTTTCGCACGCACTTGCATGACCCCCGGCGAAGGAAAGAAACGCCATGGGTGACACAGCAACTGGCGCAGGCTGTGAAGATCGAGGTATCAGGCGAGTATTCCGGAACGGGCAAACCGGTCGTGCCGGTGAGAGCGGTTGAGAGACTGGAGGGACTCGCTGAGGTCTACCAGGCTCTCGTCCTGGGCACTAGAGACTACGTGCACAAGAACGGCTTCGATAAGGTAGTTCTAGGCCTGTCCGGTGGACTCGATTCAAGCCTTGTAGCGGCCATAGCGGTAGATGCACTTGGTCCTGAGAACGTAATCGGTGTCTCTAATCCCTCTCGTTACTCGTCGCCGGAGAGCATATCCGACGCTCAAGCTCTGGCTGGAAATCTGGGCATAGAGTTCATGATAATACCCATCGAAAAGGCGTTTGCTGCTTATCTAGAGACGCTTGCGGAGCCTTTCGCAGATACTCAACCGGATGTCACGGAGGAGAACGTCCAGGCCAGGATAAGGGGCAACATCCTCTTTGCCCTGTCGAACAAGTTCGGCTGGCTGGTGCTTGCCTGCAGCAACAAGAGCGAGACGGCCACCGGCTACACGACTCTTTATGGTGATATGGCTGGCGGCTTCATCCCGCTTAAGGACGTTTTCAAGACCACGGTTCTGGAACTGGCCAGATACGTGAATCGCCAGGCAGGCCGGGAGCTAATACCGTGTGCTGTCCTGGAGAAGGCCCCCTCCGCCGAACTGAGGCCGGATCAGAAGGATACCGATACCCTGCCTCCATATGACGTATTGGACCCCATCCTCAAGGCTTATGTGGAGGAGGATGTGCCAGTTGATCAGATAGTAGCCAGGGGCTTTAATCGCGACATCGTTATGAGAGTCGCTCGTCTGGTAGACCAGAGCGAGTACAAGCGCCGCCAGAGTGCCCCCGGCATCAAGATAACTCCCAGAGACTTCGGGCGGGACAGGAGGCTACCAATCACCAACCTATTTCGGGATGGAAGCTAGCAGTCTCTCTAACGGGCTGCGCTATGGTTTGGTTAGCGGCAGCACCAACAGAGCACGCATATGGGACGTGATATCGTGATGGGTCTGCGTACGGTGGTCGGGGGAGAGATCCAGTAGTTCACTCTGCGGAGCGGTCATCCGGGCGCGCCGTGCCGGGTTCGGCCGCCTCCCGGCGCAACGTCCACAGTGAGAGATACATGCCACGAATGTATCACCTGTCATCAATGTTGTGGATAACTCCCTTGGCGATCGTTCGTAACAGCGTGCGGCGCGACTAATGGTGCAACGCAGGGTCGGGGCCCTCGGTTGGACAGTCATACTGATTTCGTGATATGATGTCGCCGGTGTAGAAATGAGGAAAGGAGAAGCCTTACTCGCAAGGAGGATATTTGATGGTGTGAGGTAAGCAGGATGGGCTTGATCCGGGGTTCTCTGTCCGCTTCTGGTCTACCTAACAAATATCGGCCTGGTTACGTGGTTTCTGGCATAGAGTTAGTTCTCACGATACCCTAGCTCCCAAGTCTGAAAGATCAAACCGTCAGGAAAGAGTCTGTACCGCGCTCTTTCCAAAATCCCCGACTCAACACACCCCATGCCCCCGGTTTTGCTGCGTGCAGCAATCAGGCGCTTCCCGCCCGCCCCTATTATGAAAGGTAGGTTTTACTACAATGTCTGTTAGTAGTGACAGGGTGGATATCCAGATCGACAAGAAACAGGTGTGTCAGTACATCGGATACGATGATGACCAGAATCTCTCGGCGCGTATTTCCTCGCTCATTGATGACTATGCAAAGCATGCTGATCAGCTCATCAACCCAATGCATGCATATGTAATCAAGAACGTGGAGTGGGCTCGCGGCTCCATGGCCCTGATCGAAGGCTCGATTATCTTCAAGAGCCGCGTCCTCGCCCAGTTGTTGGAGCAATGCCAGCAGGTTGCGATCTTTGTGGTAACGATAGGTAGATACCTGGAGGACACGTCGGCCAAGCTGGCCAGAGACGGGCTGATACTCCAGGCCACCGTACTGGATGCCATCGGTTCTAGTGCCGTGGAAAAGGTGGCCGACCATGCACAGGACAGGATAAGGAGCATAGCCGAGAGCAAGGGGCTCGTCATCAGCCGGCGTTTCAGTCCCGGTTACTGTGACTGGAACATAGGACAGCAACGGATGTTGTTCTCGGCTCTAACGGGCAATAGTGTGGGGGTACGCCTGACCGGGGAGTGCC
>Ga0209498_1001118_pt1 | contig 16441 bp, 8 predicted proteins | sample WalLakDeSediment_FD_184131 | JGI IMG/M metagenome (GOLD analysis project Ga0209498, IMG submission 184131) | Lake sediment microbial communities from Walker lake, Nevada to study Microbial Dark Matter (Phase II) - Walker Lake 11/02/13 Deep... | ecosystem: Environmental > Aquatic > Freshwater >... | reverse complement strand
CCGTGAAGAAAGCCGGTTGGTCATGAATGAGATTATGGAAGACCGGGCCACAGATGCCCAGATTTCAGCTTATCTGGTGGCTTTACGTATGAAAGGGGAAACCGTTGATGAAATAACCGGTTCGATAGAAGCTCTAACGGATAAGAATGATGTGGTAAAATTGAGATATGACAATGTGGTGGATATTTGCGGTACCGGTGGAGATAATCTGAGTACCTTTAACATATCCACATCGGCCGCTATCATTTGCGCCGGAGCGGGTGTTGCTGTCGCCAAACATGGTAATCGTTCAGTTTCCAGTAAATGCGGTAGTGCTGATTTTCTTAAGAAAGTTGGAGTTAATATTGATATTTCCATTGAACATGTTTTGCGTTGCTTCAAAGAAATTGGCCTGGCGTTTATTTTTGCACCTCGTTATCAGCCTTCCTGGAGATATATCAACGGCCCGCGCATGGAAATCGGCGCCCGGACTATCTTCAATATCTTAAGTCCCCTGGCAAATCCTGCCCGAATTAAGCGGCAGGTCATTGGTGTTTACGATCCTTCATTAATGCGAATTATTATAAGTGTCATGAAAGAATTAGGTGCCGAGCAGGTAATGGTGGTGCATGGCCAGGACGGCATGGATGAAATCAGCATATCCGGAAAAACCAAAATCGTTGAATTAATCAATGACGAAATTTATGAGTATGAAATTTCACCGGAAAATTTTCATCTGCGTACGGCTTCACTTTCTGCCATTCAATCGTCCAACTGCCAGGAAAGTATCAACTATTTGAAAGATATTTTAGCGGCTAAAAAATGCCCGGCGACTGATGTCGCGGTTCTTAACGCAGCTGCGGCGATTAAGGTAAGTGGAAAGGTCAATTCGTTGTATGAAGGTGTTGAACTGGCTTTCGATTCCATTAAGAGCGGAAAGGCTAAATTAAAATTAGAGAAATTGATTGAAATGACAAACGCAAAAAATTGGAACGTGTCAATTACGGAAAGTGACTGATATAAACTTGAACGCCAAGAGAGATTCATTAAATCAATTGCGCAATAAAATTCAAGCGATTGATCAGAAAATATTAGACTTACTGCACGAACGGGCTGAAATTGCTATTGAAATCGGTAGAATAAAAAGAAGTCAACATTTACCGGTATATGATCCTCAAAGGGAACGCGAATTATTGGATTTATTGATCCAGAATAACAAGAGCCCCTTAAGCGAAGAGGGAATAACCCAAATTTTTTCAACCATCATGGATGAATTTAAAAAATTACAACAGGTCGCGGATCAGAAATCATCGAGTTAAACCTGTATTAATAATGAAAAGAATAACTCTGAATAGAAAATACTTTATCCTGGTTTTCGGTATCATTCTCCTTACCGTCGGACTCTACTGCAAAGAATACATTCAGAACGAAAAGATGGCAGCGAGTGACAGTATCGAAATCTATATACCCAGAGGATCCTCTCTCGATCAGATTGCGGATACTTTACAGGTTCAGGGGCTAATTTCAAATAAGTATCCTTTTAAAGCGTATGCTTATCTCAAAGGGTATGACACCCGATTACAGGCCGGTTTTTTTGAAGTGCCCACCAATCTGACGACCTTTGAGCTTGTAGCATTTCTGGCAAATGCCAAAGCAAAAACCTTTCCTGTTACTCTGATTGAGGGGTGGTCCAATGCCCAGACTGCCGGGCAGCTCGCCAGAAGTTTGGGGATTGATTCGTTGAAAATTGATTCGCTCTGTCAGGATTCGCTTTTTATCCGAAGCTTAAACTTAGGTGTACCTGACTTATTGGGTTATCTGCTTCCCAATACCTATGCCTTGCACCGTGGTATGAATGAAGAAGAGATTGTTCGTTTTCTTGTTACTCAGACTCTTAACATTTTCGAGGCTGACAGTATACGCAGGGCTTTAGAAAACCTTAACATGAATATACACCAGATATTAACATTTGCTTCCATTGTTGAAGGTGAATGCATTTTTGATGATGAACGGGCCATCGTAGCCTCGGTTTATTTTAACCGGCTGGCACGACGGATGCGCCTGCAGGCCGATCCGACCATTCAGTTCATTCTGAATGGAAAACCAAGGAGGCTTTTGCTGAAAGACCTTCAGATTGATTCACCTTACAATACCTATAAATATCATGGGTTACCACCGGGTCCAATCAATAATCCGGGAATCAAATCAATCATGGCTACTATATTTGCTGAAAACACAAATTATCTGTATTTTGTGGCCCGAGGAGATGGCCGACACACCTTCTCAAAAACCCTTCAGGAACATAATCGGGCGAAACTGTCTTTTGATAAAATTCGCAGAGATCTAAGACGAAAACAAAATACTCAAAAAACATCCGCGGAGTAACAACGAACAATGTTCAACCTTTCTGATTTAAATCAGGCACAGCTGCAAGCGGTAAAAAATGTTGAGGGTCCTGTGCTTGTTTTAGCAGGCGCCGGCAGTGGTAAAACCAGAACACTAACCTATCGCATCGCCTATCTGATCGACCAAAAACTTGCCAAACCTGCTGATATTCTGGCAGTCACATTTACCAATAAAGCTGCCCGGGAAATGAAATTACGCGTTGAAAAGTTAGTAAGAAGTGGGCTGGCTGATCTTTGGATCGGGACATTTCACAGCATATGTGCCCGAATTTTGAGGAAAGAAGCCTCTGTATTGGGGTTCAACCCGAATTTTACCATTTATGATGTGGATGATCAAGTGCGAGCGATCAAAAAAGTCATCAGTCTGCTCAGTGTTCCCCAGCAATTGTATTCGGCCAAACTGATCCAGAATCGTCTGTCAAAAGTCAAAAATCAATTTCTTTATCCCGATGATCTCAATCACCAGAAAGACTCGGATGGCCTGCTTGAGTACCTGCCCTCGATATACAAGGAATATCAAAAATATCTCAAAGAAAACAATTCCATGGATTTTGATGATTTATTAATGAAGCCTATAGAATTATTCAATCAGAATCCATCCATATTGCAAAAATATGCGAAAAAATTTAAGTATGTGCTGGTGGATGAGTATCAGGATACCAATCATGCCCAATACCTATTTATCAAGAAGCTGGTGCAGGCTCATCAGAATCTTTGCGTAGTTGGTGATGAAGATCAATCCATCTATGGCTGGCGGGGAGCTGATCTGAATAATATTCTTAACTTTTCCAGGGATTTTCCGCAGGCCAAAGTCTTTAAACTGGAAGAAAACTACCGTTCCAACAAGTATATTCTCGACGCGGCCAATGCATTGGTGAAACATAACACAGAACGATTGGGTAAAACCCTCTGGACGAATCGAAAATCCGGTGATCTGATTAAGCTTTATGCGGCCAAGGATGATTTGGACGAGGCCAAAAAAATTGTTGAAATGCTTCATGATGAGATGTATACGAAAAAGCGTCGATTCAGTGACATCGCTATTTTATACCGGACCAATGCCCAAAGTCGCGTGATTGAAGATGCCCTGCGCAAGAATGCCATCAGCTATAACATTGTTGGCAGTGTTAAATTTTATGAACGCAAAGAAATCAAAGACCTTTTATCTTATTTAAATCTGATCGTAAATCCGGCCGATAGCATCTCTTTGAAACGTATTGTGAATTTTCCCTTGAGGGGAATTGGCGATACGACTATTTCAAAAATTGAAAAATTTGCAGAGATGGATAATTTGATCCTGTTTGAGGCCATGGGTCGTGTCAACGAAATTGCTTCGATATCGCCAGCCATGGGTACAAGGGTATTGGATTTTAATACCTTAATTAATAAATTTATCGGCCTGAATAGCGAACTCTCTGCGGTCGAGTTGGTTTCCACCCTGGCGTCAGAGACAGGAATTATCCACCATTATCAGACGGAATATGATCAGTATGAGAGTGAGAGCAGGGTGGCCAATATCAAGGAGTTATTCCGGGCTATCGAACAATTCACCGAAGAACGACAACGGGAAAAAAAGGATAGTTCATTAAGCGCCTTCTCAGAGGAAATAAGCTTGATGAGCGATGTGGATACCTGGAATTCTGAAACCAATAAAGTCACCTTGATGACTTTACATTCGGCCAAAGGGCTGGAATTTCCGGTCGTTTTCATTACCGGTTTAGAGATGGGTCTGCTGCCCCTGCAACGCAATACGGCTAACCTGCGTGAATTGGAAGAGGAACGACGCCTCTTTTACGTAGGTATGACCCGGGCCCAGGAAAACCTGTATTTGAGTTATGCCATGCAGCGACGGCGACAGAACGCCTTCCTGCCGGGTGTGCCGTCTTTATTTATCGATGAATTACCGGCTGAAATATTAAAATTATCGGCCGCCGGTGGCGATTCATTCTCAGAAAAAAAAGTAATACGCCGTTCACGCCGGAAAAAACTGGAAGATTATTTCGATACGGACCATACTCAGGATGACCACGAGATGCCATTCAAAATCGGCCAACCCGTTTATCATGCCACTTTCGGGAAAGGCAAAGTCGTTGGCATCGAAGGCTCCGGGGATAAAGCAAAAATTACGGTACATTTTCAAAATGATGATCTGATAAAAAAATTAATTAAACAGTATGCCAATCTATCACCAATTGAGACATAATATCTATATGCTTTACAGACTAGTTATCATTATTTGTACTCTGCTCGCAATTGTTCTGTCAGCTCAGGCCCAAACCGGTTCGGAGAGCGATGATTTCTCTTATCCTTTAAAACTGTATAACCAAAAATTTTATGATCTGGCAGCACAACAATTCATACGGTTTTATAACAGTCACCCCCGTAGTGCCCGTGTTCCTGAGGCCAAGCATTATGCCGGAATGTCTTACTTCCAATTAGGTGATTTTGGCCGAGCACGGGTCGAGTTCCAGTCCGCAGCGATTGAATTCCCGGGAAGTGAGCGGGCCGGCGAGAGTTGGTTCAAAACGGGCGAATGCTATGAAAAAATCGGTGATCCGGCGGAAGCGGCAAAAGCCTATGAAACCATCCGTTTGCTTTACCCTGATCATATTATGGCCGCAGAGGGTTTATTCAGAGCCGCTTTAATCCACCTGCAGTTGCAGAATCATGATAAGGCACAAAGTCTGTTGCGCATTATTTTGGATCGTTATGGATCTTCCGCCTGGTATCATCCAGCCATGGTAAAAACCGCTCAACTATATTATAATCTGGGTGATTTACAGAAAGCGGCCGATCTTTTAAACAGGGTTATTGAAATTAAACCTGACAAGGAATCCCTTGCCGAAGCACATTTATTGCTGGCCAGGATTTACAGCATCCAGGGCGATTTCAATTCTGCCCGCTCCAACTACCAGATTGTTGTGAATCAACATCCCAATTCAGGGTTTTATTCACCGGCCCTCCTTGAATTGGTCAAGTTACTTATCAAGGAAGCCAATTATAGTAGTGCTCAAAAATATATCACAGACGGAATTACCCGTGAAAAGAATAAAAATATGTTGAGTGAGATGCGTTACCTGCTCGGTGATATTTATTTCCTTGATCAGAAATATGCTCTGGCCCTGAAAGAGTATGAACATACGGATATCATCGCTGAGAATGAAACCGCAAAATTGAATTTTCTCAAACGGGCTTTGGCAAAAAGTAAACAAAACATGATCAGCGCGGCATTGCAGGATCTGAGAAAAGTAATGGACTACATTCCTGAACAGGATCTGCCCAAACACCGTTCCCTGTTGGAGTTATACCTGCGTTGGTTAGAAAGGGCCGGGGACCGTAGTGATGCGATCCGCTTACTTACCAATCAAATGGGTAAATCCAGAGTGGCGGAAGAGCGCATCTATTTTACGCTTGCCCTGGTCAATTTCCTGGAAATAGAAAAGCGCTGGCACGAAATCATCCAATATCTACAGGGGTTGATGTACCTGACTGAAAAATATCCGCAAAAGGATGAAGTGGCTTATTATTTAGCCCGTGCTTATGAGGAAGAAAAGAATTACTCCCAAAGTGTTTATTACTTTAACCTGATTAGTACCGAACTCAATGCCTCCAAATTCTACGAGAAGGCCAAGGATCGGCTGGAATATTTAACCAATCATCGTATTATCGACGACAATCAGGCACTGCTGAAACTGGCGGAACTGCTTGGTCAATCACTGGAGGAAAAAGACAAATCCCGTATTCGTTTTCAGTTAGGCCGGCTTTATTTTCATGAGCTTAAAAACTATGGTCTGGCCGAGTCTGAGTTCCAAAAAGCCTTACAGGAGGACAACCGCAACAGCGGAGACCTCTATCTTTACCTCGGAAAAACCTATCAACGCATGGCCGAGGCAGCCGAGAACAAAGGTCAGGGTGCTGAACCTTTCTGGATCAAAGCCAATGACCATTTCAAATTGGCCGTTGCCAACATTGCTACCTGTTCGGCGCCCGATGAAGCTTCCTGGTTGAGGATTAAGGGGAGTATGAATTTGGATTCCCAGCAATCGGCACGGGAACAGGCTCTGATCGAAGCCTTGATAAAGACTTACCCCAAGAGCACCTTTCTGGAAGAATGGTATCGAACGTTAGCCTATGCATTAGCATTTGAACCCGCCCACTATAATGCGGCCCTGAACTATTTTAAGAGGTTGGTCGAACAGTTCAAAGATAGCCCATTGTATTCGACCTATTTGTTCGGATATGCCCAATTAATTGAACCTCAGAATCCGGATGAAGCGCTGCGTATTTACAAGCTGATCGCTTCAGAGTATGCCTCATCCCCGGAGGCCGCCCATGCCCTGGCAACAGTTGCCAATAGCTATGCCAATGAGAATAAATTTAACGAGGCAAAAACACTTTTCAATCAATTGATCAATACCTATTACTATTCTGAAATCGCTGCGGAAAACCAGCACCGAATTACTTATACCATGCTTCGTTCAGGGAGTAATGATGAGGTTATCGAGAGGGTTCATAATCGGTTGCATGCCTTTTATTTCGATGACCTGGTGTTGACCCGCGAGTTTTTAATCGAAGAGGATGCCGATCAAATCTATTACCTGGCAAAAGCCTATTTGAATAAAGGGGATTTGAAATCGTCACTGCAATACAATCAATTGTATTTAAATCTTTACTCCACGGGGAAATATAATGACCACGCCCGTTTCGATATTGGTAAAATATATTATGATCAGAATCAGAGAAGTATTGCCCTGGAAAATTTCAAACTGATATCGCCTTCTAATAAAGAACTCTATCAACTGGCCCAATTGTATATTGCTGAAATCTACTTTAACGAGGGCAAGTATGGCAATGCCGCAAATGTATATAAAAATTTAGAATCCCTGATAACAGCACCCGCCGGAGCTGCCGAGGTGCAGGCAAAATACATTATTTCCCAGCTACGGGAGGGGCAATTACAGGGTATCAATACCTTGATTACTCAGTATGCGAAAAAATTTCCCGATCAAAAAAACTACCATGCACAATTTCAAATTGAGTATGGTGAATATTACCGAAACAAGAAGGAATACAGCCCGGCCATTAAATATTATAATGAAGTAAAGAAAAATCATAAATCTTCCGACTATGTTGATGATGCCGATTATTATCTGGCCCTGGTTTATATATCTCAAAACAAGAATGAAGATGCATTTAAGATATTAAGTAATTTTTTTTCCAATTATCCAAAAAGTGATCAATTGGCCGCAGCTCTAAATACTTTGGGCACCATGTATTACCGCTCAGAGCGCTACGATGCCGCGATCAACATGTTCAAAAACGCCCTGAATGCTTGTCGTGAGCACCAATTGGAGAGAAATATTTTATCCAATCTGATTCAAACGTATACCATGACAAGTTTTTGGGATGCAGCCCAGGCTACAGCCCGGCAATACGTAGATAAATTCCCGGAAGCTGAGGATAATATCGATAAGAAAATTGTTATCGCCCAGGCAGCCATCAATTTGAATCAGTTTGACAGCGCCATTGATTATCTGCGCAAGATCAAGTTTGAAGCCGATAGCGAGAGGGAACCTGAAATTCAGTTTTATATCGGGGAAGCATATTTAAAGGCAGGCCAATATGAAAGTGCCATTGCCGAATTTGTTAAAATCCCTCTGTTATCCAAAAGGACAAAGCTGCAATGGGAGGCAAGCGCTTTATATTATTCCGGCCAGAGTTACGAAAAACTGGGTCGCATCGACGACGCAGTAAGGATGTATCAGGAAATTGTTTTGCGGCCGGGTATTGATCTGGTCTTAAAAAGAGAAGCCGAAAAGAGAATTAAACAAATACAATAAGCCGATAAAATACTTGAGGTGATTATGAAAAAAACAGCCGCCATATTCACTCTGTTTGCGATAGTGTTGATGGTTTTCTCCTGCGCCGGGACAAAAACAGGCGCTGATGCGGATATCAGTTTTGCTGATAAAGAAATCGAGTCAGCCATCAATGATCTTAAAAAGCAGATCAAGAAAAACCCCAACAACATGGAGTATCGCCGCCAACTCGCCGACATCTATGATAGTAACGGAGAAAGTCTGGAAGCCCTGAAAGTTCTGGAAACCGCTATGGTTGCCGATCCTTATGATGTCGAAACGAAATATCAATATGCGGAAACCGCCCTGCGGGTGGGCGATCAGCTTAAAGCCTATCGTACCTATAAGGATGTGTTGCAAAGCGCCGATGGGCAAAATTATCTGAGCCGAATCGCCAACAAATTTGTTGATGCCTTTGAGACTGAAAAAATTGTGGGGACTTCCGCCGATGAAGCGTTTGGCCGCTTCTCCAGGGACGGCAATAGGATCATCTATCAATCGAATCAGACCGGTAACTGGGATATTTTTGAATACGATCTGGTCAACAAGAGCACCCGGCAATTGACCAACACTCCGCACCATGAAGAGAATCCCGATTATTCACCGGATGGTCGGAGAATTGTCTATACTTCCACCGTTGAAGATCATCGTGATGTGGATTACAATCAAAAATTACGCGATATCTTTGTGATGGAATTAGAATATCAAAGGGAAACCAATTTAACCACCAACGGTTCCAATGACTGGCGTCCCGGTTATTCGCAGGATGGTAAATTCATCGTTTTTGTTTCTGAACGCAACGATTTGAGAAAAGTACCCTTCTACGAATTATACAGCGATATTTTTATTATGGAACACGACGGTCGCTTCCAGTTGCGTTTAACGGAAACAAATAGTCATTGCGGAAGTCCCAGCATGGCTCCGGGAAGTTCGGTAGAATCAGGGATTATTTATTTTGATTCTAATAAATCGGGTAACTACGAGATTTATCGGATGGACTTTAAAGGGCAAAATCAACGCCAGATCACGTTTTCACCCAACAGCAACCAGGTATCTCCTTCCGTCTCTCCTAAAGGGGATAAAATTGCCTTCTTTTCCGATCGCGATGGTAATTATGAATTGTATATGATGAATAATGATGGTTCGGCCCAACAGCGCTTAACGGCTAATCCGGCTGATGACTTGAATCCCATCTTTTCTCCGGATGGAAGCAAAATTTTATTTCATTCCAATCGCTCCGGTAATTTTGATCTTTATTTATTGGATTTAAGCAAAGTTGGTTCTCAACCCGGTATCTATGAGGTGGTGGGACGGATAGACGCAGCGATTCAAGTATTGCAGTAAACTGCAATTTATTCCTGGTTTTCAAGCCCGGGCCTGTTCGTCCGGGCTTTTTTTATTTGAAAAAGATTAATGGTGATTGTATTTTCCGACCGTATCAAGCTATGAAAACCTGGTTAATCAACTTAAACTACTCATTAAATTAACTTTTCTATTTCAGCAATGAATCTCGAACAATTAATTGATTATCTTTCTTCCGATGCCGATTTCCAAAAAAATATCACCCGCTGGCATGTCCTCGAAGACCAGGCGGCCCGGTATGTCGATTTTCCCGAATCGCTGCCTGTAAAACTCAAGGAGGCGCTGCAGCAGAAGGGAATTCGACAGCTTTATACCCACCAGGTAGAGGCTTATCAGGCCATCCGTTCCGGCCATGATGTGGTCATCGTTACACCGACGGCCTCCGGTAAAACACTCAGTTACAATTTGCCGGTCTTCGAAACTCTGCTGAACCAGCCGGAATGCCGCTCGATTTATCTGTTTCCTACAAAAGCTCTATCCCAGGACCAGGTGAAGGAAGCCCAGGACCTGATCGAAAATTTAAAGGCCGATATCAAAACCTACACCTTCGATGGTGATACCCCGGCCGATATTCGCCGAACCATTCGCTCCGCAGGCCACATTGTGGTCACCAATCCCGATATGCTGCACCAGGGAATTTTGCCGCATCATACTTTGTGGATCAAATTATTCGAAAATTTAAAATACATTATTATCGACGAAATTCACTCTTACCGGGGAGTATTTGGCAGTCATCTGGCCAATGTGATACGGCGTCTCAAGCGCATCTGCGATTTTTACGGTACCCGTCCCCAGTTCATCTGCTCCAGCGCCACTATCGCCAATCCCCTTGAACTGGCTGAAAAAATTACCGAACGGGAAATGATCCTGGTCGATAATAACGGAGCTCCGCGAACGAAGAAACATTTCCTTTTTTACAATCCACCGGTGGTTCACAGGGAATTGGGGTTGCGACGATCGGTCATTTCAGAGGTACGTCATATAGTCGCTAAAATACTGCCCACGGGCGCGCAAATTATCGTATTTGCCCGCAGCCGCCTGCGCGTGGAAATACTGGTCACTTACCTGCGCGAATTAGCCATGCAACAAAAAATGAATGCCCATAAAATTCGTGGTTACCGGGGTGGTTATTTACCCGGAGAACGTCGTGAGATTGAGAAAGGCCTTAAATCAGGAAGCATCCAGGTCGTGGTCAGCACAAACGCTTTAGAGCTGGGTATCGATATCGGACAGCTCGATGTGGCCATCATGGCCGGTTATCCCGGTTCTATTGCCAGTACCTGGCAACAGGCCGGCCGGGCCGGAAGACGGCAAAGTACAGCATTGACTATTCTGGTGGCTTCCAGTGCTCCTTTGGACCAGTATATTATTGAACATCCGCACTATTTTTTTGATAAAAATCCCGAAACCGCCCAGATTGATGCTGAAAACCTTTCCATCTTGATGAGTCATATCAAATGCGCAGCTTTTGAATTACCCTTTAAGAGCGGGGATGCCTTCACTAAAGATATCACCGCCAATCTTCTGGACTTTTTAGTGGATGAACGCGTCCTGCGGAAAACGGATGATAAATATTTCTGGATGCGCGACATTTATCCCGCCGATGAAATCTCCTTGCGTAATGCATCCCCCGAAAATGTAGTCATCATCAATACCGACCGGCAAAATAAAGTCATTGGCGAAATCGATCTGTTTTCCGCTCCGGAAATGGTGCATGCCGAGGCTATTTACATCCATAACAGCGTGCAATATCATGTTGATGAACTCGATTGGGATGAGAGAAAGGCCTATGTTCACGAAGTGAACGTGGATCATTATACAGATGCCATTACCAAAACTGATCTGAAAGTTCTGGATATACTTGAAGAAAGTGATGAGGTAGGGTCCTCCTATCATAAATATTTTGGTGAAGTGGCCGTTAGCCGGGTGACTACCGGGTATAAAAAGGTAAAATTTCATACCCACGAAAATATTGGGCTGGGAAAGGTTTATCTGCCTGAACAGGAAATTCAGACCAATGCCATGTGGTGGGAGTTCCCGGACAACCATTTTATTGATCCGTATTTTAAAGAATCGGTGATTGGAGAAGGATTAAAGGGCATTGCCTATACACTTCATAATTTGATCCCGCTCTATATCCTCTGCGATATTACGGACATATCCGTTGTGCCGATGGTTCGAGCACCCTTCAGCCAGAAACCAACCATTTATGTCTATGACAAGTACCAGGGTGGCATTGGTTTGAGCAAAAAGTTATTTGCCATCGATCGTACCGTGCTGCGGGCTGTTCATGAGCATATCCGCCGTTGTTCCTGCAGCGATGGCTGCCCATCATGCAGCGGTCCGGCTTTGGAAGCGGGTCTCTGGGGTAAAAAGAGTGCCTTAAAGATTTTGGAACAACTCCAATTAGAAGACTAATCTTACGTAACTTCACTGTTGGCTGTAATTAAGATGGACGAAAAACAAATCATAGAATGGTTGCTTGGTGGTGATGTTTCAATACAATATCAAGTTTACAGAGATATGTTGGGGACTGTAAGAAAGGACATACAAGAAAAAATAGCTAATGAAGGTTGGGGAAAACAATTTTTGTCCAAACGCAATTCAAATGGTCACTGGGGAGATAGATTCTATCAGCCTAAATGGATTTCTTCTCATTACACTTTGCTTGACCTGCGCAACATTTGTATCAGCCCTGAGAACGAGACAGTTAAGGAAACCATTGAGCTGATTTTGGAAACATGCCAGGCAGATGACGGAGGTATTAGACTGGGACCTTCAACTTCCATTCATAGTGATGTTTGCGTAAACGGAATGTTCTTAAATTATGCCTCCTATTTCAATACCGAAGAGAAAAAATTGTGCTCCATTGTCGATAGCATTCTAGATGAAATAATGCCAGATGGTGGTTTCAATTGCATTACATCAAGAGGTGGTGCCAGGCACAGTTCTTTACACTCCACCATCTCAGTACTTGAAGGATTTAGTGAGTTTCAGAAAGCAGGATACACTTATCAAAAGAAAGATATTGAAAGTGCAAAGCAAAGTGCGGAGGAATTCATCCTTGTACATCGATTATTCCTTTCTGACCGAACTGGAAAAATCATCAATAAGGACTTTTTGAAGTTAACCTACCCAAGCAGGTGGAAATACGACATTCTCCGTTCATTGGACTATTTTCAATATGCTGATATAAAATGGGATGAAAGAATGGAAGCTGCAATAAGTGTAATCCTGAAAAAGCGAAATAATAATGGGACATGGAATATACAAGCTGCTCATCCTGGCCAGGTACATTTTGTAATGGAAAAAGCAGGCACTCCAAGCAGATGGAATACATTGAGAGCATTACGGGTATTGGAACATTTTAAAATACTGAAAAACTACAGTCAACAAAGGCTATAACACACTAAAACGTGCCATAGCATATCGATATTTCTGATTACTGATGGACATCAATAAAAAATTAGCCTATTATCGTACGCAATCCGGTAGCAGGCCTACAACAACCGAAAATACTATTTCGTCTTCACTACGGGCCTTGGAAGAGCATTTTGAAGCCGAGATACTCGAACCCCAGGCGCCTTTCCTGAAAATCAAACGTCAGATTGACATTAATCCTCAACTATATAACATTGAGACACATGGCAGTTCTATCAATATTTCTTTGTTGAGTAAAGGCGAACGGAAGGAGGGTATTCATCCAGAGGAGTGTGTTTTTTTTGATCTGGAAACCACCGGTTTAATGGGTGGAGCAGGGACCTTTCCATTCTTATTAGGGTTTGCCAGTTTCGACGATAACCATGTGATCGTCGAGCAATATTTTCTGCCTGACTTTGGGCGTGAGTATCTACTATTTAAAAATTTAGTGCCCTGGCTGACTAATTTTAAATATCTGCTCTCGTACAACGGAAAATCTTACGATTGGCCTTTGCTGCGTACACGCTTTGTAATGAATCAGATTAATCCGGACTTGGGAAATATAATTCATATCGACCTGTTACACATGGCGCGCAGGCTCTGGAAAAATACTTTACCGTCCTGTGACCTGATGTCTGTTGAATCTTCCATTTTGCGGCGTCAGCGCGGAACTGATATTCCGGGTTGGATGATTCCGCAATCCTATTTTGAATTTTTACGGACTGGAAATATCCATGAAATCATCCGAATTATTGAACACAATTTTTTTGATCTGGTCACTTCCGCGGAACTGTTTCTTTTGTTTGGCCGTATTGAAGCCCGGCCGGAAACCTTAGCGGATAGCAGTACGCTTAAGGCTATGGCGCAATTGGCTTATGAGCAAAACAATCTCCTCTTATTTCAACACATCAATGCCTTGCTGTCCACTCGATTCGGCATTTCGCACCCCCAACTGCAGGTTTGGATGAGTTTGCTGCACAAGCGGGAAGGTCAGTGGAACGAAGCAGTAGGCCTCTGGGAAAAATTAACTGAACATCCGTATCATGATTATTTTGCCCTGGAGGAACTGGCAAAGTATTATGAGCACCAGGTAAAAGATATTGCAAAGGCGCTAGATTTTACAGAGCGTACGCTTCGAAAAATTGAATTAAGAACCGAGTTAGGCTATTCAAACCAGGAAATTGATGAGGTTAAGACCCGCTTTATCCACCGCCAAATGCGATTGTTCTCCAAATTAGCTTGACTGGATGAAATTACCTGCCTATATTCTGCCGTTATATTTTATTCTCTACCTGCCTACCACAATTTTACACCATAAGGAGGACTTATATGAAATACAAGAATTTGGGTGAGATGTTTTTTGAGAAACGCCAATTGCTTGGTGATAAAACCGCCTATATGTATAAGGAGGCAGGCGATTGGGTTAAGGTCAGTTTTAAAGAGGCTGTTGATCGGGCAGAGAAAATTGCCGCTGGCCTGGCCTCTCTTGGAGTAGCAAAGGGGGACCGGGTTGCTGTCATGTCACCAAATCGTCTGGAATGGGCCCTTTGCGATTATGCCTCGGTCAGTTTAGGGGCTCTGCTGGTACCCATTTATCCATCTCTTCTCTCTGAACAGGTGCGCTATATTCTGAATGATTCGGAGGCCAAAGTGATCATTGTTTCCGATCCCTTACAGGTGGATAAAGTAAAAAAAGTACACGGACAGCTTAAATTTACCAAACATTTTTTTGTGTTTGATACGACCGATGTTCAACTCGATGAGCCATGGAAAAAATTTAGTGTATTGAGTGAGCTGGGAGAGGCATTCCTCAAGAAAGAAAGCGATTATATTCCAAGGAGTATCGAAAAAGTTGCCCCGGAAGATTGGGCAACGATTATTTATACCTCAGGAACCACCGGTGAACCCAAAGGGGCCATCTTGACCCATAAAAATCTAATATCGAACATTGAAAATGGTTCAGCGGTTTTAGAAGTTAAACCGGATGATGTGTTCCTGTCCTTTTTACCTTTGAGTCATATTTTTGAACGTATGGCCGGGCATTATTTAAGCTGCTATCATGGTTGTACGGTTGGTTATGCCGAAAGCGTCGATACGGTTGCCCAGAATTTGCTGGAAATAAGGCCAACGGTAATGGTTTCTGTTCCCCGGCTATATGAAAAAATTTATGCCCGGGTGCTTGAAGCTGTCGAAATGGGACCTCCCCTCAAGCGTAAAATCTTTTACTGGGCGATTAAGGTCGGTAAAGAGTACATCAATAAGGTCATGTATCATAAACCCATACCGGGTTGGCTTAATTTTAAAAGAAATCTGGCCTTTAAACTCGTCTTTAAGAAGTTGCAAGATCGGGTGGGCGGACGCAATCGCTTCTTCGTCAGCGGCGGCGCGCCCCTTTCCGCAGAAATTGCTGAATTTTTTGGTGCTGCCGGAATTAAAATTCTGGAAGGCTATGGTTTGACGGAAACTTCCCCGGTTATCACGGTTAATCACGAAGATAGCTTCCGCTTTGGAGCGGTTGGCCATGTTTTACCGAATGTTGAGGTAAAAATTGCCGAGGACGGCGAAATTCTGACACGCGGTGACCATGTTATGGTTGGCTATTATAAAAAGGAGGCGGAAACCAAAGAAGCCATCGATAAAGATGGTTGGTTCTATACCGGTGATATCGGTTTGATCGATAAAGATAACTTTTTGAAAATCACCGATCGGAAGAAGAATATCATCGTTACCTCAGGGGGCAAAAACATTGCTCCTCAACCCATCGAAAACAGCCTGATCACCAGTAAATTCATCGATCAGGTCGTGGTAATCGGTGATAAACGAAAATTTTGTACGGCGGTTATTGTGCCTTCGGAAGATGCGCTGAAAGCCTGGGCGAAGGAGAAAAATCTGGGCTACTCCAATTATCTGGAGCTCGTTAATCTACCAGGTGTTAAGGAATTGATCCGTTCGGAAATCGACAGCCTGACTACCAATTTAGCATCCTATGAAACCATTAAAGATTTCATATTTGCCCGGGCACAATTCACCATTGAAAATGATCAGTTAACGCCCTCCCTCAAGGTTCGCCGAAACGTGGTTGAAAGAGATTACGCCGCTGAAATCGAGAAAATGTATCAGGAATAATGCATTTCTATTCATAAACAGGGAGCGCTTATCGCTCCCTGTTTTTTAAAATACAGTGTAGCGCTTGTAATTCGTATACTGCCCTCAAAATGAGCAATCCGATAGACGATAAATGGGCTCGATTAAGAATCATTATCCGGTCAAATATTTTTATGCCGTCACCTTCAATCACAAACTGGATACCAATCCAATATTGACCTTGCTGAGTGAGGAATGCGGAGAGACCGATCTTCAGTCACCTGTTTATGCCTTCAACGTGTTTACCGATTACTATGAGCCAGAAATGGGTGC
>Ga0209498_1001116_pt1 | contig 16453 bp, 19 predicted proteins | sample WalLakDeSediment_FD_184131 | JGI IMG/M metagenome (GOLD analysis project Ga0209498, IMG submission 184131) | Lake sediment microbial communities from Walker lake, Nevada to study Microbial Dark Matter (Phase II) - Walker Lake 11/02/13 Deep... | ecosystem: Environmental > Aquatic > Freshwater >... | reverse complement strand
CACGGCCCCATTTAATTACCTGTCAAAGGTTCTCTACACTAGCCTGTGGACAGAGTGAAGTTGTTGCCTCCTTTACGCTCTCCAGAAAAGCTGACTATCGCATCTCTGAATCCACAAAAAGGAGCCGACAGCGTCCCGAATGTGGTGGAAAAAAGAATCGGCATATCCTACCCTATAGAAAAGCCAAATAAGAACAAGGGAGGATATGCCGATGGAGAAAGGATACCACAAGGTACAGGAATTGACCATGTCAGAGCTGGGGCTATCGCTGGAAGAGCTTGCCGGGCAACCGCTGGAGCTGTTCGCCCGGGAGGGAGCAAAGCTGCTGTTGACCGTAGCCTTGGAGGAAGAGGTGACCGAGGCTCTGAAGCGCCGACCCTATGAACGCAGCCAGGGTAAGGTCGTCGGCTACCGCAATGGTCGCCGGGAGCGTCAGGTAAGCTGCGGCGCCGGCATTATTGAGATACCGGTACCCCGAGTTTCAGATACCGAAGAGACCTTTCGTTCCCAGTTACTTGAAGCCTGGCAGCGCCGTAGCAAGCTCCTGGAAGAGACGATTCCACTGCTCTACGTAGAGGGGTTATCGACGAGAGACTTCAAACGAGCGCTCAAGCCGCTATGGGGAAAGAGTGGTCTCTCCCGCTCCAGTGTTTCACGGGCGAATAAAGCCCTCAAGGAAGCCTTCAACAACTGGCGCCGTCGTGACCTATCCCTCGAGGAGATAATTTACCTCTTTCTGGACGGCATCTACCTGGGAGTAAGGGGTAACAGTCGTAATAAGGAAGCTGTGCTGGTAGCCCACGGTATCACTCGCGAAGGGAAACGGGTAGTCCTGCACCTGAGCCTCGGGGGTAGGGAAAGCACCGAGTCATGGAAGGGAGTGCTGAATGATCTGGTGGAGCGTGGCTTAAGACGACCTCAGCTATTCATCACCGATGGTAACCAGGGACTACTTAAAGCGATAAAAGATATCTGGCCTGAAGTTGCCCGGCAGCGCTGTGCCGTCCACCGTATCCGGAATGTACTGGCTAGGGTGCCCAAGAAGAAGCAGGATGAGGTCAGGAAAGCAGTGTATCGCATCTTCTACGCGGCCTGTCTTGACGATGCCCGTGATGAAGCCAAGCAGTTTCTGTCCCGCTACAGCCAGGAGTTCCCCACTGCTTGTGAGACCTTAGCCAGACACCTCGAGGAATGCCTCACCTTTTACCGCTTCCCCGAGCGTCACTGGAAACACATCCGCACCAGCAATGTCATCGAGCGAGCCTTTAAGGAGGTTAAGAGAAGGACCAAGGTGGTCGGCCGCTTCCCGAATGAAACCTCGGCCCTGGTGATGGTTTTCAGTATTCTGGATGAGGAGCGGTTAAAGTGGCAGAAAGTCAGGATGAAAGCTGAGGATATCGCCTGGATAGAGGAGGCATCAAAGGCGTTGGAGCAGGAGCCAATCAAACTGGAATTCTTAGAGGAAGCACTGGTTGCTTAAAGGGATTGACTGAGATGGCAGAAGGGTATAGGATATGGCCAGATCGAATTTCCACCAGTTATGGGACGCAGCCCATATTATGTATATACTTGTGAATGTAATCCGAAGTTGCTTCGTACGAAACAAGTACCGAAGGAGCAAGCAGTGGGGCAAAAACAGCGCGAGCCTTCTCGTGAGCTGTTAGAGAAAGTCATGGCTGTGGCAGATGCCAAGTCTGTGGTTCCGACAGGTGCCAGGCTTTACCTGAACGATTGGGGCGTCTACTGTCGTATGAATCGTCTCCCCGGCGGCGGGCGCCTGTACCAAGCAGGCGGGAAGTTCATTGCTAAGCTGCGATTCATAGTCGAGACCAATGGCTCGATAGTGGTCCGCAAATATAGGCCGGGTGGCTGGGAGTGTGCTTTAGAAGCCACTTATAACTATGCCAGACTTTCGCGTACATACTTAGAAGCAAAGCTGAAACTCTTAGAAGCAGAGCAGGAATTTTCGAACCTGCCAAATGGCCAGTGCATTGAGAACAGGGTTTTGCTCGTTGAGAAATTGGTCAACGAGAGACCTGATTGGACATGGCCGTTCTTGGGCACCGTGTATTCTGAAGCAGGGAGATTCAAGGATGCGGAGATGGTGTATATTAAGGGCATAGAAATGTGGCCGAACACTTCTTCCCCTCATGACTATTTGGCAGAGTTCTACTTGTATGCCCTTGCCAACGCAGGGCTGCTGTCACCGCCAGACGACTTCTCCCATCCCGAATGGGCGAAGGTGTCTCTCAATGATATCGGATACACTTTTGTGCAAGTCATTCGCTTGGCGGAGAAACACGTCGCAGAGGCTCTCAGGCTGGCACCGCCAAAGGACTCAGCGTTACGGGGGTCTTTGCGGGAGAAGCTATCTGTACTGAGGCGTCTTCCTGAAGCATTGTCGACACTGGGAACGGATGAGCTAGAGTTGCGACAAACCCAACAGATGCTTGAGAATAATCCTGATGAAGCTGTGCACAGGATTGAACAAATAGTGTCTCGAAACCCAGATTCAGCGCCAGGCTGGGAGGGCTTGGGTCTCGGATATATGAAAACTGGTAGAGCCAGGGATGCAGAACGTGCTCTACTCAAGGCGATAAGCTTGTCTCCGAGGGACCCCGGTCCTCATCTGAACATGAGCACCCTATACAAGGTTGTCATGGGCGCTTTGAGAGGTGTGACAGCGCCGCCAGGTGTAGTAACGCCGCCAGGTTACGGCGATATATTTGGTGATATAACGCTAGAAGCGCTGGGTTGTAGCTATGAGTACGCTCGCAAAATGGCCGAGGAACACGCCCACGAAGTTCTCAAACTTACCGGCGACAAGGAATTCAGAAGGGCTGCGAGGAACAGCCTAGAAGAAATCAGGATGCTTGATAATATCTGAAAAGTATAGCCATGTTTATTAGGTCACGCGGTCTGAGAAAGAAATAGTAGCAATGGAAGCTCACAATGCGAATATTCTTTACGGGACATGAGACGGGCAAGTTTCCAGATGGTCGTGTGGAACTTCAGATTAGGTTTGGTGACAAACGAGTGAAACCATATACGAGCGATGCAGCAAAATATACATGGACCCCAAAATGGGATGACCTGCAACTCATATTTCTTCTATCTTACACAGTTGAACGGCTGAACCGAGGACACCATTTCGAATCCCTCGTTCAGGTTGCAGAAGAGGTTTACACCCATTACAAGGAATATATATAGAAAACCCAAAAGCTGGTTACGATAAATGGGGCTTCAAAACGTGAGCCTAGCAATGCGACGACTTCCAACACTAATCGGGCTGGCAATCCTGACTCTGGCTTCAGGGTTGTGGATAGGGTGCAGTCAAAGCCCGGAACCCGGTGATGCCATACTAAAGGATAAGCCCAACTGGAGTGAAGCGCAGGTTATAGACTACCTCTACGCCTATGTGACCAAGAAAGCCGAGCAGTTCTTGGATTATGAAGGTGTAGTTTTGAAAATGAAATTGGATTATCATTTTTTGAATGCGGTGCATGTTGCTAATATAGAGGCAATTCGAGAGGCAACCAGACTGCCACTGGAGAAGACTTCCCTGGAATTCTACAGTTTAGCGATTTGTTCAGTTCAGCGTTATTTGCCCTAACGGTCAAAAGAAAGGGCGGCGTTTCAGAATGTATTGAAACGCCGCCCTCATATGTTGCTAACGGCCTCCGTTAAGCATTCAAGACATCCTTGTTTATGGCCGTTATTGCTTTCTAATACTCTTCAATCAGGCGAGGTCGAAGCGGTCAAGGTTCATTACCTTGTTCCACACCGCTACAAAATCTTGCACGAACTTCTCCTGGGATTCCTCACATCCGTAGACTTCCGCAAATGCCCGGAGCTGAGAGTTCGAACCGAAGATGAGGTCGACACGGGTGCCGGTCCACTTGAGTTCGCCCGTGGCGCGATCGCGACCCTCGAACACGTCTTTGTCTTTTGAGGTTGCCTTCCAGGCCGTGCCCATGTCGAGCAGATTCACGAAGAAGTCATTGGTGAGCGTCTCCGTCCGCTTGGTGAAGACGCCGTGTTGGGTCTGGCCGAAATTACTATTCAGTACGCGCATACCGCCGACGAGCACCATCATTTCGGGTGCGGTCAACGTCAGCAATTGCGCCTTGTCTACCAGCAACTCCTCGGCCGATACGGCATAGCGGGTCTTCTGATAGTTACGGAAGCCGTCCGCGACCGGCTCGAGCACGGAGAAGGAGGCGACATCGGTTTGCTCCTGAGAGGCGTCCATGCGTCCCGGCGTGAACGGCACCTTCACGTTGTGTCCTGCTTTCTTCGCCGCCGCTTCGACGCCTGCGCACCCACCTAGAACGATCAGGTCAGCGAGCGAGACCTTCTTCCCACTCTGCTGCGAATTGTTGAAAGCGCTCTGGATTCCCTCCAGGGTCTTTAGCGCTTTCGCCAGTCGGTCGGGCTGGTTTACTTCCCAGTCCTTTTGCGGCGCCAGACGAATGCGGGCACCGTTGGCCCCGCCGCGCTTGTCGGAGCCACGGAACGTGGACGCCGAAGCCCAGGCGGTCGAGACCAGCTCCGAGACCGACAGTCCCGAGGCAAGGATCTTACCTTTAAGGTCTGCGATGTCCTTCTCGTCGATTAGCTTATGATCAACTGCGGGCACCGGGTCTTGCCAGGTAAGTTCCTCTGCCGGGACCTCCGGGCCGAGATAGCGCGAGCGGGGGCCCATGTCGCGATGGGTCAGCTTGAACCATGCCCGAGCGAACGCATCCGCGAATTCCGCAGGGTTCTGCTGGTAGCGCCGCGCTATCGGCTCGTAAATAGGGTCGAACTTCAGGGAGAGGTCCGCCGTGGTCATCATCGGCCGGTGCTTCTTTGACGGGTCATGCGCGTCAACCACCATGTCCTCTTCGGCCACGTCCTTGGCCAGCCACTGGTTCGCCCCGGCCGGGCTCTTGACCAGCTCAAACTCGTATTTGAACAGCGTGTTCAGATAGCCCATATCCCATTTGGTCGGTCTCGGCTTCCAGGCACCTTCCAGACCACTGGTTATCGTATCGCCACCTTTGCCCGTACCAAATTTGCTCTTCCAGCCGAGGCCCTGTTCCTCGATACCAGCGGCTTCAGGCTCAGGGCCCACATGCGACGCAGGGCCGGCGCCGTGACATTTGCCAAACGTGTGCCCGCCAGCGACGAGAGCGACGGTCTCCTCATCGTTCATCGCCATGCGGGCGAAAGTCTCGCGGACATCACGGCCCGAAGCGACCGGGTCAGGATTGCCATTCGGTCCTTCCGGGTTCACGTAAATCAGGCCCATCTGCACGGCGGCAAGAGGATTTTCGAGTTCCCTGTCACCGGAGTAACGCTTGTCGCCAAGCCACTCGCTCTCGGAGCCCCAGTAAACGTCCTCTTGCGGCTCCCAGACGTCCTCACGCCCGCCGCTAAAACCGAAGGTCTTGAAGCCCATCGATTCAAGCGCGCAGTTGCCGGCGAGAACCATGAGGTCGGCCCAGGATATCTTGCTGCCGTATTTCTGCTTGATTGGCCATAGCAGCCGGCGCGCCTTGTCGAGGTTTGCATTGTCCGGCCAGCTGTTGAGGGGCGGAAAGCGCTGGGTGCCGTCCCCCGCGCCCCCGCGGCCGTCACCCATGCGGTATGTGCCGGCGCTGTGCCACGCCATCCGGATGAACAGTCCACCGTAGTGACCGTAATCGGCTGGCCACCAGTCCTGTGAGTCAGTCATCAGCGCATAGAGGTCCTTCTTCACAGCCTGCAGGTCGAGTTTCTTGAATTCCTCAGCGTAGTTGAAATCCTTGCCCATCGGATTGCTCAGGTGAGAGTTCTGATGAAGAATCTTGAGGTTTAGCTGGTTCGGCCACCATTCACGGACCGACGTGCCACCGCCGGCAGTGGGTTTGCCAGTTCTGCCTGTTACCGGGCACTTGCTATTTTCATCCATAATGTTCCTCCTTTTCGTTGTCCGAACTTTTGCATTGTGCGGCTATATTATCAACCTGATACATCAGTTATATAGACAGGTAACCTGATCTCAATTCTTTGTTCTCCATCTGCTTTGTTAATGTCGGTGAGGTAAACCTCTTCGGCTGGCCCACAGACCTCCAGGCTATTTGTGTTTATCCAGGACTGGAGTTTTTCATATGATGCAGACGTTTTACGGTAGGAACCTTCATGTATTATCGCGGCCACTCTTGTTGCCGGTATTCTTTTTACACCGGTTTTTGGCCCTTCATCAAAATGCTCCTGAGCATCTAATCCGGCAGGATAGCACACCTCACAGATAAGGTCATTCATGGCAACATCTTGTGGCGTATTATAATAGAAACCGCTCGGCGAACCCACGCTTTTTATTCCATTCCTGGATGAGTAATCCGAGAGTTTAGCAAGCATTTCGGGCAGTTGCCGCCAGGCGCCCCTGCATGACAGATAAAACACTTTTCTCTCCGGCAGGTCTTTTGTTGAGATAGTCTGCTGGCTCATACCTCTGGACTCCATCGTAAAGGTAGAAACTACTCTATAAGCTTAAACATTTTCTTCGGCGCTCCACACACCGGGCACTTGTCCGGAGCCTCTCCTTCAACTGTATTGCCACAGACCTGACACACGTAAAACGGTTTTAGCTCCTTGGCGGTGCCTTTCTCCATGTCGCTAAGCGCCTCTTGGTACAGGCCGTGGTGAATTTTTTCCACCTTGTTAGCAAGGTTGAAGCTGTCAGCAGCCTTCTTTTCACTTTCACTATTAGCGGTTTCAATAAACTGGGGATACATCTCCGTAAACTCGTGATTTTCGCCGCCAATAGCTGTCTGTAGATTTTCCCTGGTAGACTTAATACCCTGCAGCACTTTCAAATGATTCCGGGCATGGACAGTCTCGGCTTCCGCTGCAGCTCTGAATAACTGTGCTATGCGTTTCTGGCCCTCTGTTTCCGCTTTCTCCGCGAAGAACAGATACTTGCGATTAGCCTGGGACTCACCAGCAAAGGCAAATTCAAGATTTTCTTTGGTACTCATTTCAACCTCCTTTAATTCCACCTTGACATCATCAGATAAATGGGAGATAATAGATAGTAATAGTTACTAATATTGTAGAGCAAAGGTATATAAGATGTCAAGAGGGTCAAAACAGAGAGATACAATTTTACGAGTCGTTATGGACTCTAAAGATCACCCCAGAGCTGACTGGGTATACGAACAAGTAAGAACGGAAATCCCAAATATCAGCATGGGTACGGTTTACCGTAATCTAAGGTATTTAGCACAATCCGGAGAGATTCGACAACTGGATTTGGCTGATGGCACCAGCCGTTTTGATGGAAACACTGACAGCCACTACCATTTTAGATGTGAAAGATGTGGCCACATATTCGATTTAGATGAGCCGGTAGACCGGTCAATTAGCGAGAGGGTGGCTAAAAGCACCGGCTTCAAAGTTTACCGGCAGCGTATGGAGCTAATCGGATTGTGTAATGCTTGCCAAGCGAACGCTTATGGTAATCCATGAAAAATGACGTTTATCCGCTGGCGTGATGAAATATGTTAAAAGTAAAAGAAGGAAATACAATGGGCGTGGAAAAAGTAGGCGAAAAGTATCGGTGCAATATCTGCGGTAATGAGGTTACTGTTACCAAGGCTGGAGGAGGTACACTGGTGTGCTGCGGTGAAGACATGGAGAAAGTCGCCTGAAATAACGGGCTGATAGAATCCCCTAATAGAATCGTAACGGAGGTGAAATCGTGAAGGGAGTTCTAATTGCATACTTCAGCCTGACAGGCAAGACGGAGAGTATGGCCCAATACGTAGCTGAGGGCGTGCGTTTCGCCGGATGCCAGGCGACAATAAAGAAGATATCAGATCTTAAGAATGCTGGTGACTTGGAAGGTTATGATGGTTACATTTTCGGCTCGCCGACTTATCACCGGGATATGGCTGAACCTATGAAGACCTTTCTTTTTCTGGCAAAAAAGGCCAATCTTGAAGGAAAGCTGGCAGGAGCCTTTGGCTCATATACTCACAGCGGTGACGCCCCAGCTATCATCTTCGATACCATGCAATACGTATACAAGATGCAGCCTTCCGAACGCGGCTCTTTTAATCTGAAAGAGGCCGTTGTCGAAACCAGTGAAGGCATGCGAGCCTGCCAAGACTACGGAAGGGTATTCAGCGAAAAGCTTGAAGCCGGAAAGCAGTCTTAATGCTGGTTCAGATACGGTTTCAAAATGGGTAATGAAAGGGGTGATATATGAATTTAGGCGAGTATTTTGATCGAGCTAAAGGATATGGCATTCTGGCCACCGCAGATGCCACTGGCAAAGTAAACGCTGCTATCTATGCCCGCCCATACTTTAGCGACGATAACACAGCAGTATAAATCATGGCGGAGCGTCTCACTCATGAAAACCTAAAAACCAATCCGTGGGCAACCTATCTCTTTATTGAATCCGGACAGGGATATTCCGGCAAACGTCTATACCTTAAGAAATCAAAGGAAGAACAGAATGCCGAGCTTCTCAGCGCGATATGCCGTAAATGTGACTATTCCCATTATGATGTGGGTAATCGGTACATCGTCTATTTCAACGTTGAGAATGTCTTACCTTTGATAGGAGACAAGTGACCCATTGAGAAGCAACGAGGAGGATTGATATGGAACACAAATTACCTGAACTACCCTATGCAAAGGATGCGCTGGCTCCCGCCATATCCGCCGAGACCCTGGAATACCACTACGGCAAACATCACAAGACATACGTTGACAATCTCAATAAGCTGATAGCCGGTACTGAATTTGAGAGCCTCCCTTTGGAAAACATCGTAAAGACGGCATCCGGTGGTGTTTTTAACAATGCTGCCCAAATCTGGAACCACACTTTCTACTGGAACTGCTTATCGCCAAAAGGCGGCGGCGAACCTTCTGGAACTGTTGCCACTGCTCTAACCAAGAACTTTGGTTCCTTTGCTCAGTTCAAGGAGAAGTTCACCAATGCTGCGGTGACATTATTCGGCTCAGGATGGGCTTGGCTGGTGGAGAATCCTGACGGCAGTCTCGCCATAGAAGCCACGAGCAACGCAGGCAATCCACTGAAGGATGGAAGGAAACCGTTACTCACGTGTGATGTCTGGGAACACGCTTACTACATCGACTACAGGAACGCCAGAGCAAAGTATGTAGAAGCCTTCTGGAAGCTGGTTAACTGGGATTTCGTCAGCCAGAACTTAACACAGAAATAGAAAGACAAGGCTCTCCGGTTGACTCAATAGTGTACTCCTGAAGATACAGAGAGAGCAAAGGAGAGATGTTTGATGATACAGCCTGGTACTAAAGCACCCGATTTCAAACTAAAAGACCAGAATGGCAAAGCAGTGAACTTATCAAGCTTCAAGGGCAAGAAGGTATTGCTTTCTTTCAGGCCTCTGGCGTGGACAGCCGTTTGCCATGACCAGATGATATTGCTTGAGGAAAACCACCTTCGTTTCGACGAGTTGAACACGGTCGCATTAGGCATTGGCGTTGACTCTGTGCCATCTAACAAAGCTTGGGCGCAATCGATGGGTATCAAGAACACAAGGCTCCTCTCCGATTTCTGGCTCCATGGGGAGACTGCGAAGTTGTACGGTATTTTTAGAGAAAAGGATGGTTTTTCAGAGAGAGCAAACATCATCATCGATGAGGACCAGAAAGTAATATTCACCAAGGTGTACCCCACGTCTCAATTGCCGGATTTTGAGGAAATCTTGTCACTTCTGGAGAAATAGGCTGAGGGCAGGAAACTGCGATGAACAAGGCAATGTGCTCGCTCAACTTCATGTATAGCATGGAAAGATTTGCCACGGCAATCTACCGGGTGCAAAAAGGCGGTTTTAATAATACAACAATTTTTGAGAAATTAACGTATGCCGTTGATAATGAACATCAGCATGCTTTGAAGCTCAGAAACCGAATTATTGAACTAGGAAAGACTCCGACCAGGCTGGCATTACTATTTCAAATCGCTGGCAGTATGCTCGGTGGAATGAGCAGATGTTTCAGCAAAACACTGGCGCTTAAGGTGGACGTCGCAATCGAAAAAAGGGCAGTGAAGGACTATAGTTACTTCCTTAAGACGATGTATTTTGATGACGCGACGCAGGAGCTGATAAAGAGCATTATAGCCGACGAAGAGTTACACATAAGGAACTGGCAGGATTCCATTAAAATGCTGAAAAGCAAAACATGAAGCATTCTTGGATTTACACCAATATAAGCGTGGTGATAAGCGGTGAACCATAGAAAACCTAATCGTTTAACCAAAGAGACGAGCCCGTATCTACTACAACATGCGGATAACCCGGTAGACTGGTATCCCTGGGGCGACGAGGCCCTGACACGTGCTAGAACCGAAGATAAGCCGATACTCCTCAGCATCGGCTATTCAGCCTGTCACTGGTGCCATGTCATGGCGCATGAGTCCTTTGAGAACAAAGAGATTGCCAGACTCATGAATGAGAATTTCGTCAACATCAAGGTTGACAGAGAAGAGCGCCCTGACCTCGATACGGTCTATATGGAAGCGGTACAGTCGATTACCGGCCGTGGCGGCTGGCCTTTAACGGTTTTTTTAACCCCTGAAGGTAAGCCATTCTTCGGCGGCACATATTTTCCGCCTGAAGATGGGCGTGGCCTGCCCGGCTTTCCCCGCGTTCTCAGAGCAGTGGCTGACTCTTACCGAAACCGCCGCAGCGAGGTGGAGCGGGCGACCGAGCAAATAATGACGGCGCTTAGTTATAAGACTGATGTTAATGCCACCACTGAACAGCTAGGAGCAGACATCCTCAACGAGACATATCTGGCTCTTAAGCCGGACTTTGACAGTAAGAATGGCGGTTTCGGTTCAGCCCCCAAATTTCCACAGCCCCTAGTACTCGATTTCTTACTGACATATTATCATCGTACCGGGGATAAAGAGGCTCTGGACATGGTCACCCTTACTCTGGAGAAGATGGCAAAGGGTGGCATTCATGACCAGATAGGCGGCGGCTTTCACCGGTATTCCACGGACAGCCGCTGGCTGGTGCCGCACTTTGAGAAGATGCTCTACGATAATGCTCTGCTCAGCCGAGTGTACTTGCATGCATACCTGGTTACCAAGAAACCTTTGTTCCGGCGCATAGCTGAGGAGACAATCGACTACGTTCTCAGGGAGATGACCGGTCCGGAAGGAGGCTTTTACAGCACACAGGACGCCGATACCGAAGGTATGGAAGGCAGGTACTATCTCTGGACGCCTGATGAAATTACCGAAGCCCTCGGCGGCGAAAAAACTGGCGAAGTGAATGACTACTTCGGTGTTACCGCAAGAGGAAATTTTGACGGTCAAAATATCCTTCATATTGCCGGAAATCTCATAGGGGAAGAACCGGACGTCATCAAGCAGGCCAGGGCATCTCTGCTCAAGATGCGCCAGAGGCGAGTCCGGCCGGCCCGGGATGATAAGATATTAGCCTCCTGGAACGGGCTGATGCTGGCCAGCCTGGCTGAAGCGGCGGTTGTTTTTAACCGTAATGACTACCTGGAGGCGGCAGTCGCTAACGGTTCCTTCCTGCTGGATTCAATGACTTATGAAGGATATCTTAAGCATACCTACAAAGATGGCGAAGCCAGTATTGATGGTTATCTTGACGACTATGCGCTGGTCATTGATGGTTTACTGAATCTACATCAGGCCACTTTCGGTGGGAGGTGGCTAAAGGAAGCCGTCAGACTGACCGAGCTTATGGTTGAGGAGTTCTGGGACGAATCTGACGGTATGTTCTATGACACAGGCAAACGGCATCAAGCTCTGTTTATTCGCCCAAGAAACGTTCACGACGGGGCACTACCCTCGGGAACATCGGCAGCCACTCTGGCACTCATAAAAGTCTCCCGGCTTACCGGCAATGAGGAATTGGAACAGATAGCGGTAAAGTCGCTGCAGAATGTGCGGGAAACCATGTCCCGTTATCCGCTTGGCTTTGGCAACTGGCTATGTGCCCTGGACTTTCACCTGTCCGAGCCGAAGGAAATTGCCATTGTTGGTTCACGGGATAATCCGATGACAATGGAATTATTGCGTGCTCTTTTCGATATCTGGCTCCCAAACAAAGTCATCGCCGCCCTTGACCCGGATGACCTGGCTGCCATGAACAGCTTGATGCTTCTTAAGGACAGGGGTATGATTAATAACCAGTCGACTGTATATTTATGTGAGCGCAATTCATGCCGAACGCCCGTAAATGATCCGAATTTGCTTCGTGAGCAGTTGCACAAAGGAGACAATCCTAAAACCATTGATCCTGATGAAGAGACTAAAAATTACAACAAGGAGGCTAATTTACAATGAATCTACCGGAGTACATTTCAAAAGTCTGGCCCCAGGAGAAGCGTGGCGTCGGCCTGGCCGACATCAAAGAAGTAAGCCCGCATGACGCCGCTTACAGGCGTTGGTGACGTCGAAGGTTGAGTTGCTGTTTCAGTAGGTGCGGACGTTGTTGTGGGTGCGGGAACAGGCGTTGAGGGAGCAGAGCCTCCACAGGCGTTTATGCTCAAGAGTAACGCTACTGTCACGAATATCAGCAGGAGTCGTTTCATACCTTAACCCTTCAGCCTCAATGCTTTCCCCGAAAACACCTGCTTACTGGCCAAATTTCTTAGGCCATACGGCACCATGTAAACAACCCGAAGCCCTCGCATCTTGTCTTGCTTGACTCTTGGTCTCATTTTACCCTGATGGCATATGCTTGTAAATCACCCATCAACCAACAGGCAGCCGCACTACTCATCGAATCGCTACCAGCCCGGCGCTCAACAATCTGCAATTATGTTCAATCGGGTAACAATATACTCCAGCTGGTAGTTGCCGGAAATCGAATCTACATTCTAATCGCTGAAGCTGCATCTCCGGATGAATCGTTATTCTTTGGCAAAAAAAGTTTAATGGAACTGATTCCAACTATTAGAAGCAAGGTTTCCTCAATAGAGCTTACTCTCCTCCCATTCCCGAGAATACCGAGGAAATAATTGCAATAGAATACAGCCGATCAACTGCCGCCCTGAATTATATTGGTAACCATGGGGTAGACCCAGACTTATGATAGTGGCTTTGATTTAAATCCGCGTTTATCATTATCCTTTCGGCTGTCGCCATGGTCCGCTAATTACAGGTTGGTTTATTTAAATTGCGATACTCCGGATGCTGTGGTCGAAGTAGTACAAAAATGGGATATCCGTCACAAACTCGTGGGCAGAAACGCTATTAAAAACCAGTCTTAATCCAGTGCAAATTCGTCCAGATAATCCGGCACGGAGACCTCCCAGCCCTTTTGTTGCCTGATAGCCTCTGCCAGGCTATTGGCAGCATCTTCTTCGCCGTGAACCACAAAAATACGGCGTGGGGCTTGCTTCAACCCATAAATCCAGCGTAGAAGCTGGTCTTTATCCGCGTGCGAGGAAAATCCGTGCATCTGGAGAATCCGTGCTTTAATGGGGTAGTAATCACCGAGTATTCTAACTTCTTCTGGGAGCTGTACGATATTTCTCCCCAGGGTGCCCACCGCCTGGTAACCGGCAAACATAACAGTGCTTTCCGGACGGCTGATGTTAGAAATCAAGTGAAACTTAATACGGCCGCCGGTTGCCATCCCCGAACCGGCAATGATTATAGACGGATCCCGGAGGTTATTAAGCTGTTTTGATTCTTCGGCATTTTGCACGAATCTAAGCCCAGGAAATTCGAACGGCGTTTTATTCTGCCGGATTAAATCCATCATTTCTTCATCAAAAAGCCCCGCATAATTTTTAAAAATATTAGTAATATTGGCAGCCATCGGACTATCCAGATACACATTCACCGGAGGGATGAGACGGGAATCCAGCGCCTGGTAGAGGTAATAGAGGATATCCTGAGCGCGTTCCAGAGCAAAGCTGGGGATAATGAGGTGGCCACCGGCTTTCAGAGTGGAATTTACTATTTCCACCAATTCTTCGAATATCGTATCTTCTTCTGGCAGCGAACGCTCTCCATAGGTTGATTCGGTTACTAAATAATCAGCTTGTTCGAAGATTGTCGGGTTGCGAATTATAGGACGATCCCACCGCCCGATGTCCCCAGAGAAAATAAAACGGCGCCGATCATTTTTGTTTTCCACCAATATTTCTACCATTGCGGCGCCCAATACATGCCCAGCATTATGAAAGACCGCCGTAATCCCCTCCCCAAGGTTCACTTTTTGTAAATATTTTACCGGCGATAATAATGGGAAGCAATCTTCGGCATCTTGTATGGTATACAAAGGTAACTCCGGGTGTGGGGGTTTTACGCCTCTTCTCTGGTGGCGTTTCTTTTTATTCTCGGCGTCCATCATCTGAATTTTGGCAGAATCCAGCAGCATTACCCTTGCAATATCACTGGTGGCTTCTGTACAATAGATCCGGTTTTTAAAACCTCGACTCACGAGCCTGGGTGTATAACCGCTGTGGTCCAGATGGGCATGGGTTAATAATACGGCATCTATACTATCCGGGGCTACCGGAAATGGATTCCAGTCACGCGCCCTGAGTCCCCGTTCCTGGTGGAAACCGCAATCAATCAATAGCCTTTTACTATTGGCTTCCAGTAAAAACCGGGAGCCAGTGACATTTTTGCTCGCCCCCAAAAATTTTAGTTTAATATCCATCTTGTTCCTCCCCAACCATATCATTTAGATAAGCTATCATAACAAATCACCCGTGGAGTCTCTCAGACTGGTTACCGTTAGCATCAAGGTGCTGGCGGAAATAGCCCTTGCGGTACAATAATGTCATGCCGACCATAGGGACACCTAAATCGACGGCGGCACGCAGGGTGTCTCCCGCTAGAATACCAAGGCCGCCGCTATAGGTGGGCATCCCGGGGTCAATACCCACCTCCATCGAGAAGTATGCAATTGCTGGTGAGGGAACTACTGCTTTGGGCGCTCTTGCCCTCGTAAATTCTCCTTTTTCATATTATCACTCCCTCCGGACACACTTTACCGTCAAGAGCGGCCAGTTCCGGCGCAGTCAGTAGGTCTCCGCGGGATGTACTAATCAATCTTGCTGTCTCTTCCAGAATATGCGCCCAGGTACAGCGGTTTACAAAGAGCATTCCGGGGACATTAAGGGTTCCGCCGTGGTTGATATAGCCAAGGGCGCCAGTCCGGTCGTTACCGGTGTTAAGAGGCTGTAGCGTCCCGATGACCACTTCAGGGCGGGTATGGGTCACGAATACACGAGTCTGTACAGAGTCAGGATAAAGCTCTTCCCGCTGTCTCGATGGTGCTGTGTGAGCGCTTTCACCATTACTTCGTGGTCTGCGGAACCGTCCCGGCTCCAGCATGTAGACTACGGAGTGAGGTACCTGCCTTTCCCTCAGCCTTTCCGAGGCTTTTATCACCTCTTCCAACTGGTAAGCTCCGATAGCGGTAAGCACCACCTGCTGCCGCTCGGGTTCGTAACAAGCCCAGTCTAATCTTAAGGCACCCTGTTCGAGAAGGCGCGTTCCCTCATTAATGGTGAAGAGGTCAGGTATCACGTCTATCTTGGGTATGACCAGCGTCCATATCTGTCCGTGCGTCTGATAGAGACTCTGCATGACCACGGCAGCGGTGTTGTAGTCAGGCACGAATAGCACTCGTGATACATTCGAGGGCTCGCCAAGCATCGCCTCCGCCATCGAAGGGTCCTGGTGTGAGCGCTCGTTCTTGGCATTCTCCCACGTATGTGAGGTAAGCACCAGTGGTATGGAAAGCCAGTCCTGGGGACGTCCAGCCTCGTTACACTCGTCGGCGAAAATGACCTCCTGGCGTATGACTCCGTGCATCTTGGTGCCGAAAGCCTCATAGGTATGGGTGAGATTGATGCCGCCTTTGTTGCCCAGGGCCGCTGCAGCTACTGCTTCTTCATTGAGTGCGGTGATGACCGCACCGTGAATGTCTTCGGGAATACCCGGCTCCGGATCGGTCACCCGGAATTTCAGGTTCTCGAGGGTTTGTATCAAGCGGTTGGAACGCATTTCGTCAGGGTTGCCCACCCTGGGACGAAGATGAGGATTAGCCTTAACTATGGCTAGGAACATAGTATCTACGGCATACATCGGAGAAGTACGAGTCCATGTGGAGCGATTTTGACGGTTTTCCGGCACTGTGCGGGAGACAGGAAGCGGAACCTGATCCAAACGCACTTCACGGTGTGCTAAGGAATGGTCCCGTTCCCGGGGACGGTTGGAGCTTTCGTGCTTCTGTAACTTGTTGATGCAATCCTTTAGTTCCACAAGAGGCACCCACAGCTTCGTGGCACTATCGTTGAAATGTCGGGCGGCAATGGGGTCGATATGTGGATTAGACATCAGTGGAAGATTGTGGGCGAGGTTGGTTCCCTCGCCATAAAAACCGGCACCCTTTGGCGCCACGGCAATGCCATAGGGCAGTGG
>Ga0209498_1001114_pt1 | contig 16461 bp, 10 predicted proteins | sample WalLakDeSediment_FD_184131 | JGI IMG/M metagenome (GOLD analysis project Ga0209498, IMG submission 184131) | Lake sediment microbial communities from Walker lake, Nevada to study Microbial Dark Matter (Phase II) - Walker Lake 11/02/13 Deep... | ecosystem: Environmental > Aquatic > Freshwater >... | reverse complement strand
CTATATTTCCAACGATTAACTTAGCCTCAGGAAATTTCTTTCTGATCTGCTCAGTTTTTTTAAGTACAACTTTATTACTCGCATTTGCTGTATCAATACAGATTACATATTTCCGTGATACCAGTTTCTCAATTGCTTTAAGATCAGTGTTTAAAGATATTGATACTCCTCTTATCCCTCTGACACTTTTGCCGTTGGACAGAACTTCATCAAGTGAAGAATCAAACCGATTAAGGATTCCAAGACAACCAAGATTTGTTAATTCTTTAGCCATCTCCATACCGGTAACGGTATCCATGGGACTGGATATCACAGGAACAGAAAGTTTCAATCCAAGAAAAGTACAAGTTGTTTCGGCCTCGTTACGCGATTTTATTCTTGAAATTTCTGTGGGAATAAGACTTATATCATCATAAGTAAGTGATTGATTAAATTCATTAAGAGCTTGTTTTGAATAGACTTTCATTTATTATCCGTTCTTATTTATTGATTTAATAAGGATTCCATTTCATCAAGAATCTCATTCATTTTTTTCGTAACAGCAAGAACAGGTTCAGGTGAATTCATATCAACACCGGCACTCTTTAAGATATTTATAGGATAATCTGAACTGCCGGCTTTAAGAAAATTAAGATATTTATCTACTGCTTCTTTACCATCACTTTTAACCTGATTTGCAAGAACCTGCGAAGCAGCAAATCCTGTTGAATACTGATAAACATAAAAGTTGTAATAGAAGTGCGGCACACGTGCCCAGGTGAATTCCTCTTCTTCATCAACTACCATAGCTGGTCCCCAGTATTTCTGAAAAATTTCTTTATACATTTTACAAAGAACATCCTGAGTTAATGCTTCTCCTTTTTCAGTTTTTTCATATGCCTGCATTTCAAACTCTGCAAACATAACCTGCCTGTAAAAAGTTGAGGTAATATTATTTAAGTATTTTTCAAGCAGATAAAGTTTTTCAGCTTTTGAGTCGGACTTACTTATTAAAAAATCCAGAAGCAGTGATTCATTGAACGTTGAAGCAACTTCTGCAAGGAATATTGAGTAATTTGCATAAGTATAGGGCTGCGTCAGCCCTGTATAATATGAATGCATATTATGCCCCATCTCGTGAGTCAGTGTGAAAACGTCATTCAATAAATCTGTCCAGTTTAATAAAACATAAGGATGAACGCCGAATGTTGTACCTGAAGAGTAAGCACCACTCTTCTTTGCCTGTGTTTCATAAACATCAATCCATCTGTTTTCGAACGCTGTTTTTAGTGAGTTAAGGTAATCGCTGCCCATAACCTGAAGCGAATCAAGCACAATTTTCGTTGCCTCATCATAAGGATATTTTTTATTATCGGCATCCTCAAACAAGGTTACATAAACATCATACGGATGAAGTTCTGAGATACCAAGAACTTTCTTTTTCATCTCCGCCCATCTGTACATTGGGGCAAGATTTTTACCTGCAGCATCTATAAGATTATCATAGACAGAAATAGGAATGTTATTTTTATCAAGTGATGCTTCGCGAGCTGATTTATATTTTCTTGCATTAGCATAAAAAATATTTGTTTTTAAGTTGCCATTAAACAATACCGCAAACGTGTTTACATAATTTTTATAAGGTGTTAAATAAGATTTGAAAGCTCTTTCCCTGTATGCCCTGTCTTTAGAATAAAGTGCAGCATAGTATCTGGCATGCGATATTTCAACATCGTTCCCTTCATCATCTTTAATTACAGGAAAATTTAAATCAGCATTAGTAAATATTGAAAAGGTATTGTACGGAGTCTGAGCAATTTCTCCTGACAAAGCAAGAAGTTCTTCAAGTTCCTTTTTTAAGGTGTGATTTTTTGTCCTGCGAAGATCTTCAATAGCGTGTTTATAAACCTTGAGATATTCATTGCCGTTTATCATTTCAATCAATTTTTGCTCATCCATACTGAGCAATTCTGGTTTTATAAAAGAGGAAGCCGTTGAAGCTTTAGAGTAAAGATTTTTAATTCTGTCATCCAAACCCTGATATTTAGTGACACGCATATCACTATCTTTTGCCAGCATTGCATAAAGATATAGTCTATCAGCTTTAGCGCTTAATTCATCATCAAATTTAAGGCAGGCAAGCAGTAATTCCGGATCTGATGATAATTTACCTTCAAATTCTTTGTATCGAAGAAGATTAGTCTCAACCCATTTAAAGTCAGCTTCCCAATCTGAATCTGATTTATAAATATCAGTCAGATTCCATTTATATTTTTCCTCAACCTGGTCTCTTGTTAATATTCCGCGCGAACTATTTTCGGAATAATGCAGAAATGAACTTAATGGAGATCTCATAATTACTATTCCCCTCTCTTCAGCTTATATTTAGTTACTCTGATCAATTACTGGATTTTAATACCTAAGTTTCGAATTGATGAAACACTATTGTTAAACGTGCAAAAATAATGAAAGTAAGAATTTAATCCACATTTTAGGGAGTATATTTTTTATTCAATTCGCGGTGTAATACGAATTCTGAGCTTGCCGGTAAAATTATTAGGGGAAACAATAAGAAAAGATTGATGGGGATCATTTAACGGCCTGGAATAGGTTGGTATATTATCCGATAATTCTGTCCTGAATACTACTGTTTGACCAGTATCTTTTATTTCAACTTTTACTTCACCGTTGGAATGCCCAATTAATGTTAAGTTCAGTGTTGCTTTGCTTACACTGAAGTTTAACTGAATAATTGCTAATGTAGAAAAATTTTCTCCGTAAAGTTCATAATTAAGATAATTCAGCCGGTTCTCCTGAAAAGGTTGATTTATTTCAGTATCAATTGGTTCCGGTTCAACAACATCCAGTCTGCAGGATACAGTTAAAGCAGTAATAAGTAAAACTAAAAAAATGGAAATTGAAGCTCTTTTCATAAAAAGTAGGATTAAAATAATTGATCAGAACTTATCAGTAAATCAATAAAAATGCAATAACTTAATTTAGGATAAAATTAAAGATCTTTGTTTTTTATGAACTTTAAGCTTTACGACTGATAATTATCCAAATGAAATTAATCGCAAGTTATTTAGCCCAATCCGGAAATACAGATAAATCAAAAATGTAACTGCCAAGCAGATAAACCAGAACTGTTACAACAAGTACACCTACTATGTTTAGAGTAAATCCCGCTTTAACCATATCAAAAACTTTTATTCTGCGGCTGGCAAATATTATAGTATTTGGTGGAGTTGCAACAGGAAGCATAAATGCCATTGATGCTGAAAGCGTTGCAGTTATCATAAGCAGTAAAGGATGAATGCCAATTGCAACTGAAACGGCTGCCAGTATTGGTAAAATCATTTGTGTTGTTGCTGTGTTGGATGTCAGTTCAGTTAAGAAATTCATTGTGAACGCAGCAAACAATATTATAAATAGAGGACTGAGATGACTGAATGAACTTAATTGGCTGCCAATATAAGACGATAGACCAGAATTACTGAATCCGCTTGCAAGCGCAAATCCGCCTCCGAATAATAGAATGATACCCCATGGTACCTTTTCAAATGAATGAAAGTTCAGAATTGCTCCCTTATTATTCTTATCTGTTGAAGGAATAAGAAAAAGGATAAATGCCATAGTGATTGCAACGGTGCCGTCATCAATATATGAAGGCACTGCAAATAATGAAGACCATCCGCTGATTGAAATAAATCCAAAATTCAGGTCTGTTCTAAAAATCCATAAAAGAGCTGTAGATATAAATATTAAACCAATAACTTTTTCCTCAAAGGACGGCGGTCCAAGTTTTTTATACTCTTCTGCAATAAATTCTTTTTCAATCCTTACTGATTTATCAACTTTGAAGAAGACTTTAGTAATAAGTATTGCAGCAAAACCAAGCATTAAAAGTGCAATTGGTAAGCTCAATATCATCCACGAACCGAATGAAATTTCTGGTGCAGCAGGATAAGTGATTTTATAAATTCTTACTAACGCCAAATTAGGAGGTGTTCCTATCAAAGTGCTTAAACCTCCCAATGAACAGGCATATGCAATGGAGAGCAAAAGACTTTTAGAAAAATTTGAGGTTTTTTCTTTGCCAAATTGATCTTCAAGCTTGATGATGATCGAAAGTGCTATTGGAAGCATCATAACTGCAGTGGCTGTATTGCTTATCCACATTGAAAGAAAAGCAGCTGCAAGCATAAAGCCAATAATAATTGAATTAGGTGTTCCACCAAAAACAGAAATTATTTTAAGCGCTATTCGTTTATGAAGTCCCCATGTTTCCATTGCTATTGCAATTAAAAATCCGCCTAAAAACAAAAAGATGACGGAATTAATATAAGCTCCGGCAATCTCCTCACCCGGCAATAGAGAAAGTAATGGAAATAAAACAAGCGGAATAAGTGCTGTTGCGGCAAGAGGAATTGCCTCAGTGATCCATAAAGTTGCCATAAGAACGGCAACTGCAGCCATTTTTGTTATCTCCGGTTTTAATGGATCTAACTCGGCAAATAGTATTATAATCAAAAAAGATGTCAGTCCGGTAATCAATCCGGTTAGATGTTTTTTAGTCATTTTTTTTTGGTTAGTTGAAAATAAATAATCATAATGTAAGATAAAATCCTACGGACAATTTATATTTTACATTTTTGTTATTGCATTGCAATACTATGTAGATATTTTTATTTTAGAATCAATGTTTTGTTTATAATTGTTTAGTTAATGCAGATCAAAGAAAAATCATCATACTTTCTTTTATTATTTTACTTAATAGTAATTCTACTCTTTGGAATTGTAATTGCCAGAACTTTCATTAATTCAGATCAGGAAGAAATCAGCTCCCTGGTAAATGAAGAAGATCTTCAGTTAAATCAGTTTGGATTTAATGATTATGAATTAATTGAAACAATAAAAGATGTTCAGCGAAACCAGACATTATCGGATATACTTAACTCTTTTAACCTTGGTGATTTCACCTTGGAGCAAGTTGTTTCCAGAGCACAGAATGTTTTTAATGTAAGATCTATTAGAGTGGGCAGACCAGTTCATTCCTATGTGAGTGATGATTCTCTTTCACAGCTTAAATACCTTGTATATCAAAAAGATAATATTAATTTCCTGGTTTTTGATCTGAATGATTCAATTCGCATCTATGAAAATTCCAAACCGGTTGAAATACGAACAAATAATTTTTCAGCATCCATCAACCACTCTTTATTTGCTTCACTTTCAGAGAACGGCGCAAGTATTGAACTTGCTGTTAAACTTTCGCAAATATTTGCCTGGCAGGTAGATTTTTATGCAATTCAAAAAGGTGATCGCTTTAAAGTTATTTATGAAGAAAAACTGGTGGGTGATAAAATAATAGGAACCGGTGAAATACTAGGAGCCTACTTTGAACATAAAGGACAGCAATATTATGCTATCCCATTCGAACAGGATAGTGTATTTCAATATTTTGACCAGGATGGAAACAGCTTAAGGAAAGCATTTCTAAAAGCTCCGCTTGAATTTTCAAGAATAAGTTCCCGCTATAGTAAAAACAGATTTCATCCTATTTTAAAGAGAAATAAACCTCACCTGGGAACCGATTATGCTGCGCCGCACGGTACACCAATTCGAACTATAGGCGATGGTGTTGTGGTTGAAGCAGGATACTCGGGAGGTAACGGTAACCATGTAAAAGTTAAACATAACTCTACATACTCAACTCAGTACCTTCATATGTCCCGCTTTGCAAAAGGTATTAAAAAAGGAACGAGGGTTTCGCAAGGCCAGGTTATAGGATTTGTTGGAAGCACCGGATTATCGACCGGTCCGCATCTCTGTTACCGGTTCTGGAAAAATGGAGTGCAGGTTGATCCGTATAAAGAAAAAAATCCGCCCTCTTATCCGGTAAAAAAAGAGCTAATTGCTCTGTTTGATAGTGTTAAAACTATGGTAATACAAGAATTAGATAAAGTTGCTTTTCAAGATGAACTTTCTGCTTCACTATCAAATGATTGACCTGCATCTACCCTAAATTATTCTTTCTTAATGTATTCATTCTTTCATATATTTGGCAGTCTTAAACAACAATTGAGTAAATGGATTCCAGATATGAAGCAGTAATCGGACTCGAAGTTCACGCACAACTGCTCACAAAAACAAAAATTTTTTGCGGCTGCTCAACCAAATTCGGTAATGAACCAAATAGCAATGTTTGTCCTGTTTGTCTTGGACACCCCGGAGTTCTACCCGTTCTTAATAAAAAAGTTGTCGAGTTCTCAGTCCTGATGGGCCTGGCAACTAATTGTATAATTAATAAAAATTCTGTTTTTGCCAGAAAGAATTATTTTTATCCCGATCTTCCTAAAGGCTACCAGATTTCTCAATATGAACTGCCAATCTGTGAAAAGGGTTATTTAGAAATCAGAAAAAAAGATGGAAGCAAGAAAAAAATAGGAATTACCAGAATTCATATGGAAGAAGATGCAGGAAAATCAATTCACGATCAGAGTTCAGCAACTCTAGTTGATGTGAACCGCTGCGGAGTTCCACTTCTTGAAATTGTAAGTGAACCGGATATCAGAACACCAGAAGAAGCTTATTTATATCTTGCTAAAATGAAACAAATTCTATTATATCTGGATATTTGTGACGGAAATATGGAGGAGGGTTCTTTAAGGTGTGATGCAAATGTCTCCATCAGGCCGAATGGATCTAAAAAACTAGGTACAAAAACAGAAATAAAGAACCTAAACTCATTTAGAAACGTCGAAAGAGCAATTGGGTATGAAGTTAAAAGACAAATTGAAGCTATTGAGGATGGAGAAGAAATTATTCAACAAACTTTATCCTGGAACGCAGATTTGAATGAAGCTTATCCACTTCGTTCAAAGGAAGAGGTTCACGATTACAGATATTTTCCGGATCCTGATTTAATACCTATTGTTGTTGATGACAATTGGAACGAAGAAATCAGGTTAGCAATTCCTGAATTACCCGATTCAAAGCTTGAGAAATTTATTAATGTTTATTCCCTTCCTTTTTATGATGCTGATGTTTTAACACAATCAGCAGATGTTGCAGACTACTATGAAAAAGTTATCAGCATAACAGATGACTTTAAAACCGCAAGCAACTGGGTTATGGGTGAAGTAATGGGAGCAATTAACGAAAAGAAAATCAGTATCACAGATTTTAGTGTAAAACCCGAAAATCTTGGCAAGCTGATAAACCTCATTAAGAATGGTACTATAAGCAATAAAATTGCCAAAGAAATTTTTCCGGATATGATCAACGATGAAAAAGATCCGGAAGAAATAATTAAAGAAAAAAAACTTGTTCAGATCTCGGATGAAAGCGAGATAACCACTATAATTCTGGAGGTTCTGGATGCAAATAAAACACAGGTTGAAAGCTACCATAGTGGAAATGAAAAAGTATATGGATTTTTAGTCGGTCAGATAATGAAGAAAACCCGGGGTAAAGCCAATCCCGGAATGGTAAATGAATTGCTGAAAAAAGAATTATTAAAAGAAAAAGATTAAATACTAAACTGAATTTATAGAATAACTAATATTATGGAGAATTAATTTGTCATTTCAAGAAAAATTAAAAAAGTTTTTTAGACCGAAGCCAAAAGAAGAAGAAAAAAAGCCAAAGACTTTTGCTGAAAAAGTAAAAGAGTTCTTTAAGCAGCTTTTATTTGCAGCTATAGCTGCCTTCTTTATTATCACGTTTATTATTCAGAATACACGAATACCTACAGGTTCAATGGAAGAAACAATTCTTGTAGGTGATTTTGTTCTGGTGAATAAATTCATTTATGGTTCATCTTCGCCAAAGTATATTCCATTTACCGAAGTTGAACTCCCTTTCTTCAGACTGCCGGCATTTAAAGATCCGAAACCAAAAGATATTGTAGTATTTGAATATCCCGGGGACAGGGATCAACTAGTGCCGAATGAAAAAGGAATAAATTATGTTAAACGCTGTATTGGTACACCGGGAGATACTGTAGAAATAATTGATAAAGTTGTTTTTGTTAATGGCAAAGAATTCTGGCGCCCGCCATTTGTAAAGTATTATGATTCCTATAACAGAAATAACATGAAACCGCTTCCCAGAGGGTATAAAGAATATGATATCTTTCCTAAAGATATGCCCTGGAACAGAGACAATTATGGACCGCTTGTTATTCCCAAAAAAGGAATGAAAATACCGCTTAACATTTATAATGTTGAACAATGGAGAACAACAATTGATCGGGAGTATGGCGAAAGAGTTGTTGATGTAAAAAATAATGTTGTTACTATTAATGAAATGCCCGTATCATCTTATATCTTTAAAAAAGATTATTACTTTATGATGGGAGATAACAGAGATAACAGTCAGGATAGCAGATCGTGGGGATTTGTACCAAGAGATTTAGTAGTAGGTGAAGCTTTTATTACGTTGTTTTCGTGGGATAGAGATATTCCTTTTTCACAGCTATTTAAACTTTTGGGATCAATAAGGCCGGATAGAATATTGAAACTTTTATATTAAAGTAAATAATAAAACTTATACGTAATCAATAAAAAAGCCCTTAGAAATCTCTAAGGGCTTTTTAGTTTCAAGACTGATATATTATCAGAATGAATAACGTAAACCTAACTGCATCTGCCAGCGTGAGCCAAGGTCTGAAGGTGACCAAGGTGTATTATTAGCTGGTTTAGAAAAGCTGTAAACAGCTCTTCCTGAAGAAGATTCAATTCCACGTAAAGTTACAATGTTATAAGCTTCAAATTGTGTGGTTTCAAACCATCCCCACTCAGTGTTGATGAGGTTTAGTACGTTTATTATATCCAGTGAGAACTGGAATTCACCAAGGCCTAAGAAATCAGGAACAACCTGTGATATTCTCATATCCAATACATCATTCCAGGGATTTCTGGCAGCGTTTCTTTCAGACATCTTACCTTTATTTTCTGATAAATACTCGTTATTATCGATAAAAGCAAATAGATCATCGTACATAGCCGGATCTGCTGGTGTATAAACTCCGGCTGATACAGTTCCTAAAAGAATGTCATCCGGACCTGAAGGAATATAGAATAAATCATTTCCGTTAAAACCATCATTATTCAAGTCGCCACTAACCGTGAATGAGACAGGACGTCCGGATTGATAGTTGTAGAAGAATGATATAGATGTAGGTGCATTCTTAAAGAATTCATGAGTGTATGAAACTGCTGCAAATGCTCTATGACCAAGATCAAAGCTTGAGGTTGTAAGAGCCGGTGTATTCGGATTAATATCGATCGGATTAAACCTGATTTGTGAAAGAGCTTGTGATGAAAGCACACTATTAACATCTTTTGCAACACCGTAAGTGTAGGCTGTATTAAATGATAATCCATATAAAACATTTCTTTGTAACTGGAATGAAATGTTGTATGAGTGTCCTTCATCAGTATTTTTTAACATCAATACATCATTGAAGTTATTATTCTTTCTGTCTGTGCCGCCATATCTCGGTCTTCCGTCATTTCCGCCAATAGTACTGGTTGAAGGAGCAATATTTAACTTTTCATAAATAAGATCATTCATCGCCTGTGAATACACAAATTCAGCAGTTGCAATTATTCCCCAGGGCAGTTCCTGATCAAATGCAGCGTTGAATCTGAGAATCTGAGGCCATTTGAAATCGGGGTCAACAAGGTTAATTTCGGATCTTAAAGTAGGAGCACCTGTTCCCGGATCTCCAACACCAGGCTGGTTATTAGGATCAATTGAAAAACCGACATTTCCGCCAGTCGCCTGATTAACTTGTGCAATTAAAGTACCTGTATTTCCATAATTGTTTGACATCCATACGTACGGAATTCTTCCGGTAAATACTCCAACACCGCCGCGGAACTGAGATGTTCTGTCACCGAATATATCCCAGTTAAATCCAAAACGCGGAGAAAATAATAAATTTCCGCTTGGAACATTGGTTGTTGCAATTCCATCAAAGTATTTCGAAACGGAATCATTTCTGCCTGGTTCAGTTGGCAAGTAAGGAATATCAATTCTTGCACCAATTGTAAACTTTAATGATGGAACAACAGTCCATTCATCCTGAATATAGAAACCCAATTGGTTAACGCTAAACCTGGCTGCTGGTCTTTCAACTCCGGGTATTCTTGAATATGCTCTTTCATAATAGTTCGGTGTGTTATTTTGTAAATCAGTCAGGTTATTGAATTCATAATAACCAAAGAACGAACGAACGAATAAATTCCTGAAGGTAAAGAATTCATTATGAGTTCCTATGGTAAGTACATGATCACCAAGGTATAATGAAAAGTTGTTGGTGAACTCCAGGATATCCTGATCTAATTCATTAGCGGATGAAAATCTGTCCGGACCAGCAATTAATTGCATTCCGGTTTCATTAACTCTTAGTTCCGGTCTTCTATCAGAAATTCCTGCTCTGCGATCTCTTATAGAAGTAAAACCGAGTATTAATTCATTAGATGCTGTGTTGCTGAACATACTATTCAACTGAAAAACTGTCGAGTTAGTTATGTTCCTTATTCTGTATGCAAGAGTATTGAAAGCTAATCTGTTGTTAGCATTTCTGTCTGCAAGAATGTCGCGATAAGCATGAACAAAATTATGTCTCAAAGTCATTCTATGATTTTCAGACTGGTTCAAGTCAAGCCTCAAGAAAACCTTCTCACTTGGCTGTTCAACCGTAAAGGATTCATAAGTGCCGGGTTCCATCCCTTTACTTCTAAGAATTGAAGCAAATTGATCACCTAATTCTTTTGTATTAGCAGGACCAGTGACAAGCGAGATATTGCTAAGAGGTTGATCCCTTGTAGTCATTTCACCATTAACGAATAAGAATAATTTATCTTTCACGATTGGCCCGCCTAATCTAAAGCCATACTGATATTCTTTGAATTCAGGGAATTCATTATCAGTCTCTTTAAATCCGGCATTACCAACCAGCGATTCATTTCTGCCAAAACCGAATACAGAACCGCTCCACTTATTGGTTCCACTACGGGTTATAGCATTAATACCGCCACCTGTGAAGCCGCCATATTTAACATCATATGGAGCAACAACTACCTGAAACTCCTGAATAGCATCAAGAGAAACAGGGTTAGTATTTGTTTGTCCGCCCGGGGTACCGGTAGCACCTAAACCAAACAGGTCATTATATTGTGTACCGTCAATCTGGATGTTGTTATACCGATTACTTCTGTTAGCAATAGAGCTGCTGTTACCAGAAACTTGTGGAGAAAGTTTTGCAAATTCCTGGAAGCTTCTTGAAATAGTAGGTACATATTCAATGTTCTTTTCTGAAATGTTCTGACCAGCGCCTGTTCTGTTACTTGATAGAATTGTATTCTTTTCACCTATTACGGTTATATCAGAAAATTCTACCGCTTCTTCTGATAATATAAAATCAAGCCTTAAGTTTTGCCCTAATTGCAAAACAGCTAAGTCGCTTTCCTGAGGTTTGAAACCTACAAATGAAACAGTAATTTTATATGGACCACCGACTCTCAATCCTACGAGATTATAGTTCCCATCAGTTCTTGTAGTCGTACCAAATTGGGTTCCGGACGGGGAATGAACAATCAGCACATTCGCGCCTGGAAGCGGGTCGCCATTTGAATCGGTAACAGTTCCGTTCATAGCGGCTGTTGTGACGCCTTGAGCCATTATTGGCATATTCAACATGAATACTCCCAATAAAATAGCAGCAAAGACACCAAACAAAGTAAAGTGTTTTTTCATTGCATCTCCTTAATTAATGAATAAATTGAATTATAGAAATTTGTAAGATTATTTGAGCAGAAATAGTTGTAGGCTTCAGTCATGTTTTTAGAGCAAAATTTATAATTAACAACCGTAAATATCTTGAATAATATTGTAGTCATGCAAGTTTTATTTTAAAAATAATATTCTCTTAATACACCTACCTGAAAAAGACGCCAAAATAAGCTATTTTTGTTATATTCTTTTTACTGATTCGGAGATTTTTTTATGAAAGTTTTTTCATCGTTCATTCGGCAATTTTTACTTATAATTATATTAGTTTTTTCCACCTCAATTGCGCAGAATTTTACCCCTTATAATATTCTTATTTCCTTCGATGGATTCAGATGGGATTACCCGAACAGAGGCATTACACCAACATTTGAAATGATCTCAGAGAAAGGAATTTCGGCTTTATCGCTGCAGCCCTCATTTCCTTCTAAAACATTTCCAAATCATTATTCCATTGTTACGGGTCTTTACCCGCAAAATCACGGATTGATATCTAACAATATGTATGATCCGTTTTTTGATGAATATTTTTCTTTAAGCAACAGGGCAGCAGTTGAAAACAGCCGCTGGTATAAAGGCGAGGCAATATGGGAAACTGCCAGAAAACAAGGGGTTGTAACTGCCAGTTATTTCTGGCCGGGATCTGAGATTGATATTGAATACAGAAGACCAAATTATTTCCATTACTATGAGCACAATCGGCCTTATCTGGAAAGAATTGACGGGGTAATAGAATGGCTTCAGATGCCTTATAGTAAGCGACCTAAATTTATTACGCTTTATTTTGATGCTTCAGATACAGATGGACACAAATACGGCCCAAATTCTGAGCGAATAAATAAAACTATTATGAGTCTGGACTCACTTTTGAATATACTGTTTGAAAAACTGAAGGAAATAAAACTATTTGATAGCACTAACATTATTGTAGTTTCAGACCACGGGATGAATGAAATATCAAATCAAAGAGTTATTAATATTGATGAGATAATTTCCAATGGTTCATATAAAAGTATGGATGATGGTCCTTTTATGTTTATCTATCCTGAAAATGATGGTATGGATTTGATTTATCATCAACTGAAAGAAAAGCAAAATAACTATAGAGTTTACTTGAAAGATGAAATACCACAGCATTATAATTTTTCAGCTTCGCCTCTGCTGGCAGATATAATTGTTATTGCCGACCCGGGATGGTCATTGGTAACAAATAAAACTTCGTCCTGGTATTACGGTGATAAATCCGGTTTGGGTAATCACGGTTATGATAACTTTCATGTTGATATGCACGGTATTTTTTATGCAATAGGACCATCCTTTAAGGAAGGATATAAGACAGGAACCGTACTTAATATTGATATTTATCCCTTGTTGTGTAAAATTCTTAATATCAAACCAAAACTAAATATTGACGGCAAACTGGAACGCATTCAAGCAGTGCTAAGAGAGTATTAGTGCCTTAGGAACAAATAATTAACTGTTTGATGTTGAAATAATATTAAAGAATTATTTTTAAATATAAATTGCTTAATCAAATGTAAAATGAGTTAAAATTAATACTAATATATATGGAATTATTAAATCTCCCTTACGAAAAATATAATCTTAATAACGGACTTGAAGTTATTTTACATAAAGAGACTTCCCTGCCCCTGGTATCGGTAAACATTTGGTATAAAGTCGGATCAGCTTATGAGCAAAAAGGTAAAACAGGTCTTGCTCACTTGTTTGAGCATATGATGTTCCAGGGTTCTGAAAATGTTCCTAAAGAAATGCATTTCAGATATATTCAGGAAGCAGGCGGAACATTAAACGGTTCAACAAACTTTGATAGAACAAATTACTACGAAAAACTGCCTTCCAACTCACTTGAATTGGCTTTATGGCTTGAATCAGATCGAATGGGCCACTTTTTAAGCGCTCTTACACAGGAAAAACTGGATAACCAGAAAAGTGTTGTGGCTAATGAACGGCTTGAACGGTACGACAATCAACCCTACGGATTAGCCTGGGAAATAGTTCTGAAAAATTTATACCCGGAAGGGCATCCTTACAGCTGGGCTACAATCGGTTATCTCGAAGATATAAAAAAATATAAACTTGAGGATGTTCAGGATTTTTTCAGAATGCATTACACTCCGGATAATGCCGCATTAGTGATTGCCGGAGATATTGAAATAAATAAAACAAAAAATCTGGTTGATAAATATTTTGGATCTATAGTTCCCTCTCTTCAAAAAAAAGAACCAGCCATAATTGATTTTAGAATAAATAAGAATATTGTTGTTGAACATTTGGATAATGTTCAGCTTGAAAGATTATATCTTGCCTGGCATACCGATAAAATTTACACTGATGATGACCCTAAACTTGACGTTCTGGCGGATATCCTCAGCGGCTCAAAAAATTCAAGATTATATAAAAGACTGGTATTCGATGAAGAGATTTCGCAGGATATTTCTGCATTCCAGTTTTCAGGAAAATTCGGAGGGATGTTTATGATAATTTCTACTGCAAAACCTGGTATCGCACTCGAAAGGCTGAAACAAATAATATTTGATGAAATTGAAACCGTTATAAAACGTGGCGTTGAAGATAAAGAACTCATAAAAACTAAAAACAGCATTAAAGCCAGTTATATTTATTCAATGCAAAGCCTTGATAATATTGCAGACCGGTTAAATATGTACAATTTTTATTTAAATGAGCCGAATAAATTTAATTTTGATCTGCTGCGTTATAATAAAATTACTAATAAAGATGTATCTGATGTTTGCAGAAAATATCTTTCAAATCCTTTTGTAGAGTTGAGAGTAATATCAAGTAAAAAGAACAACTGATGATAAACAGAAAAATAAAACCTGAATCTGAAAAAGAAATATTCTTTAATCTTCCCGAAATCCAGGAGGAAACCCTCGTTAACGGATTGAGAATAATATATATTCAAAAAGAAAAACTGCCAATAACAAGATTAAACCTGATGATTGAATGCGGCAGTAAATTTAATCCGGTTGGTAAAAAGGGATTATCTAATCTTACCTCAATGGTTTTAGATGAAGGCGCGGACGGATTAACCGCCCTGGAAATAAGCGATGCTTTTGATATGCTTGGTTCAAATTTTACAGTTAATTCCGATGATGAATCAATAAACCTTAAACTCCAAACTTTAACTGAGCAACTTGAAAGTTCACTTAGTATATTTTCTAAAGTCTTGTTAAAGCCAGACTTCAAAGAGCAGGACTTTGAAAGGGAAAAACGTAAAATATTAACAAGGCTTTTACAACTTTCTGATGAGCCGGATTTTACAGCTCAAAGAATATTGGAATTTCTTGTATTTAGTGAAAACAATCCTTACGCTTATCCGTCTTTAGGATATGTTGAGGATATTGAGAATATTAAAATAGATGATCTTAAAAGTCATTATTCACAAAATTTTTCTCCTTCTAATTCTTATCTCGTAGCTGCTGGTAATTCTGAATTTGAAGATTTCTTAAAAGTTATAAAACCCCACTTTAATAATTGGAACTCTTCAGCTGTAAAATCAGAATTATCGTTCGAAAACAAATTCGAAAAGAAAAAAATATTTCTGTTTAATAAAAAAGATTCAGTTCAAAGTGAAATAAGGATTGGTCATTCTTCGGTTAAACGAAACATCTACAGCTTCTTTCCCAGGTTATTATTGAATACTATTCTGGGCGGACAGTTCACCAGCAGAATCAATCTTAATTTGCGTGAAGACAAAGGTTATACCTACGGTGCATTTTCCAGTTTCAGTTATCTCAAAGATTCCGCATTTTTTTATGTATCCACATCAGTAAGTAATGAAAATACTTTCGATGCAGTAAATGAGATATATTCTGAACTTCAAAATATCAGAAATGGTGTTTCTGATGCAGAGCTTGAATTTGCAAAATCATCCATCATAAAAAAGTTTCCTGCAAACTTTGAAACATACCGGCAAATAACAGGAAATCTTGCAACTAAAGTAATTCATTCCCTGCCCAACAGTTTTTTTAACAGTTATATAGATAATGTAAGTAATGTAACTTCTGAACAGGTAAAAAAGGCTGCTCAGGATTTAATTCTGCCAGATAATGCTTTTTGTGTGATAGTTGGTGATAAAAGCAAACTTGAAAGTTCTTTAAAGTCAGCCGGAATGGATATAATTGAGGTTGATGATAAAGGGAAAATAATTTAGTTTTTATTCTTCGACCAATTTCATCGCACTGCCTGATTATAAATATATTCTGTATTAAGTATTATCTGAAGTTAAAAAATCTATTTGTTAATCAGTATTTCAGAGGGCACGGTATATTTATACCCGATTTTTCTGAAACTTCTTATTTCGGGAAGAAGTTTTGTAAAATCTTCAGGACTGCACAATAGTAAAATGGAAAGATCATTATCCGCTGTATTCAGCATATCTTTAAATTGATCTGAGACATTTGACACAGAACTTGAGACAAGATTGAGTTCACTCTTCTTTAGTAGTTTAATTTTTCTGTCTAAAAACTCCTTTTCAACAAATGGGTAAGCTTTTGAGCTGTAAAAAGATGAATTATCATCAATCACAAAGAATACAGCTTTAGAAAAAGCGCCAAGCAAATTCCGCACAGAACTTTTTAATCTGCGCTCTGAATACCCTGGCTCGAATTTGAAGTCAAGATCATTTGTTTC
>Ga0209498_1001112_pt1 | contig 16472 bp, 14 predicted proteins | sample WalLakDeSediment_FD_184131 | JGI IMG/M metagenome (GOLD analysis project Ga0209498, IMG submission 184131) | Lake sediment microbial communities from Walker lake, Nevada to study Microbial Dark Matter (Phase II) - Walker Lake 11/02/13 Deep... | ecosystem: Environmental > Aquatic > Freshwater >... | reverse complement strand
TCAGGCTGCTGTAAGTATGTAATTCAAGGCAGGCAATAAGCTCCCTGCCGGGGTATTGCTCTTTCACTGCCTGGATGGTGGCTTTCAGCTTTGAGGGGCTGTGGGCAAAGTCTTTGTATATGGATGTGGACGAATTGCTCCAAAGAAGCTGCAACCGCTTGGATGCACCGGCAAATGAGCTGATCGCCTCCAGGAACTGCATATCACTTACACCGAGTTCCCGGCAAACCAGCCATGCCCCATTTAAGTTCTGCAGATTATGCCGGCCGAAGATCTTTAACGGCACTTGTTTTCCCTTCCAAATCAGGGATGTCACCTTTTCATTGACAACATATTCAATATTCCCGTATGGTATTCTCCGGATGTCGTGCCTTGCAAGCTGCACCAGGCGCTGTACTTCCGGGTCGTCTTCACAATAGATCAACCGGCCATTGGTTTCAAGCAGGTTCACAAATTGCATGAACTGATCTACATAATTTTCAAATGTTGGAAAGACATTCATATGGTCCCAGGCAATGCCGCTGATAAGTGCGATGTCGGGCTTATAGAGGTGGAACTTGGGCCTCCGGTCAAGTGCCGATGAAAGATATTCATCACCCTCAAGTATCATATAGCGCGATGTGCCGGTAAGTTTTACCATCACCCCGAAACCCTCCAGCTGTGCTCCTACCATGTAATCGGTTTCAACGCCTGCATGATGCAGCGCGTGCAGGATCATGGAGGTGATGGTCGTTTTCCCGTGGCTGCCGGCAATCACCACCCTGGTTTTATCTTTGGATTGTTCATAAAGATATTCGGGATAAGAATAGATCTTCAATCCCAATTCCATGGCTCTCAGTAATTCCGGGTTGTCGCCCCGGGCGTGCATTCCCAGGATGACCGCGTCGATTCCGGTATCGATCCGGGAGGGTTTCCAACCCTCACTATCCGGTAATATCCCGTATTTTTCCAATCGGCTGCGCGCCGGATCAAAGATCTCATCGTCTGAGCCGGTCACCTCAAATCCTTTTATTTTCAAGGCAATGGCCAGGTTATGCATGGCGCTGCCACCGATAGCAATAAAATGTACCTTCGTCATCTCATCTGCTTATTACTCCAAAATTAATTTAATTATTACTTTTACAGTTTAATTTATGGTCGAGCATCATGATAAAAGAAAACCCCTCAGCACTCATAAGATCGCTTAATGACAGATTTTCAGGACGTCCTGTCGTGGAAATCCTCCGTTTCTTCCTGGCCGAATTCAAAGGTAAGATTTGCTTTTCTACCAGCCTTGGTGCCGAAGACCAGGTGATCACCCACCTGATCGCCGGAATCGATAAAGATACACCTGTGATCACCCTGGATACTGGAAGGATGTTCCAGGAAACCTATGATTTGCTGGATATCACCCAAAAAAGATATAAATTAAATATCCAGGTTTATTTTCCTGACAAAGAAGCAGTGGAAAAGATGGTCAATCAAAAGGGCATCAACCTGTTCTTTGAAAGCATTGAAAACAGGAAGCTATGCTGCCATATCCGCAAAATTGACCCGTTGAAAAGAGCCCTGGAAAAATATGATATCTGGATCAGCGGTTTACGCCGCGAGCAATCGATCACGAGGGAAAATCTCGAATTGGTGGAATGGGACACACTGCACCGGAAAATCAAAATAAGCCCGCTGATAAACTGGAAATATGATGATGTCTGGTCATTTATCCACGAACATGATATCCCATATAATCCATTACACGACAAGGGATATCCGAGCATTGGCTGCCGGCCTTGCACCCGCGCAGTGCAACCGGGGGAGGATATCCGTGCCGGCCGTTGGTGGTGGGAGCTTCCGGAGCTGAAAGAGTGCGGGTTGCATAAGAGATAAGTCGTTAGTTTTGATTTACTGAAACTCTGAAACTCTGAAACCCTAGTTAAACCTGATCGCCTTCACCGGGGTTATTCTCCTGATGATATAACCGGGTATAATGATGATCAGCAGACAGGCAATGAGCGTACCGGTGTTGATCAGCAGTATATGTGCAATATTCAGCGAAACAGGGACATACGAGACATAATATGACTCCTGGTCGAGGGGGATGAACCTTATGTAATATTGCAACAGGATGATCCCCAGACCGATAAGATTTCCCCAGATCATTCCCTTGATGATGATCCGGGAAGACAGGTAAAAGAAAAGTTTCCGCAGTTCCGTGTTTCGCATTCCCAGGGCTTTCAATGTCCCGATCATGCTGGTTTTTTCCAGGATCAGTATCAGCAGTGTGGATATGACGGTAATGCCAGCCACCATAATCATCATGACGAGGATGACCACCACGTTGATATCCATCAGCCTGAGCCAGTCAAAAATCTGTGGATATTTCCCAACAACTGTCTCTGCATTCAGGTCATAGCCAATCTGCTGGTAGACCATCTCCCCTATCTTTTCCAGGTCCTGGAAACGGTCGACAAATATTTCAAATCCCGAGACTTGATCCTGATCCCAGTTATTCAGCCGTTGAACATGCCTGATATCACCGATAACATTGGTTTGGTCAAATTCTTCCAGGCCGGTTTCATAAATTCCCGTAACGATTAATCTTCGTCCCCTGGGCCTGGCTTCCGCACCGCTGATAAAATACATCCGGGCAACATCCCCGACATTCAGCATCAGTTTACGGGCTATGATCCCCGAAATGATCAACCCGTCGGAGGCCGCTGTATCATTGATCGAGAGGATTTCACCCGCGATCAGATGTTTTTTCATAAAATTCCAGTCGAAATCAGGGCCTACCCCTTTCAAGATCACCCCTTCCATTTGATCTTCCGTCTTGATAATGCCCGCTTTCTGCGCAAAGGCCTGGATATGCCTGATACCATCGGTATGTATGATATGGGGATAAAAAGGTTGGTTTGAAGTGACGGGAGCGGTTTCCCATGATTCATTGGCATCAAAATGAGTGATTTGAATATGGGCGGAGAACCCGATCACCTTTTCCCTGATCTCCTGTTGGAAGCCCACCAGAACCGACACGGAAAAAAGCATCACCGATAATCCAAGCGCGACTGCTACAACAGCGATCCTTACAACCGGGCCGGAGAAATTTTCCTTATCTTTACCGCTCAGCCGGTTGGCAATGAATGACGGAAGATTCACAAATACTATGGTTTTTACAAAGGTAAAATTAATTTGCCTGTTATTCATCCTTCTGTCGTGCGGAGCGATCGATACTGGAAATTCACAGCAAACAGTGTCCCGTGAGCTCCGGCTGGTCAGCATGGATGAAATACAAACCGGGGCCGGGCAGACCCGTCTTTATTTTCCGTTGTTGCAAGGAAAAACTTTAGGGATATGCTGCAATCACACGGCCCTTGTGAATGGCAGGCATCTTATCGACACCTTGGTGGATGCAGGTTTCCGGGTAAAAAAGATATTCAGCCCGGAGCATGGTTTTCGCGGAGAGGCAGCCGACGGCGACCTTATCAAAGATGGGATCGATCCTTCAACAGGAACACTTATTATCTCGCTATATGGTAATAAAAAGAAGCCGGAACCAGTTGATCTGCAGGGGATCGATCTCATGGTTTTCGACATACAGGATGTGGGGGCACGTTTCTACACTTACCTGTCAACCCTGGCCCTGGTGATGGAAGCGTGCGCGGAACAAGACATTCCCATGCTGGTACTCGACCGTCCGAACCCGAATGGGTTTTATATCGACGGGCCGGTGCTTGACACAGTGCTCCGGTCATTTGTCGGCTTGCACCCGGTGCCGGTGGTGTATGGCATGACCATCGGTGAATACGCCCTGATGGTCAATGGGGAAGGCTGGCTGGCAGGGGGCATCCAATGCGATCTGCAGGTGATCCCGCTCAGCGGCTGGGACCGCCGGATGATCGTCAGGCTTCCCGTGAGGCCATCTCCCAACCTGCCAACATGGCAATCGGTATACCTCTATCCTTCGCTATGTCTTTTCGAAGGAACAGTGGTCAGTGTGGGCAGGGGCACCGAATATCCTTTCCAGGTTATCGGCCACCCGGATATGAAGACCGGAAGCTATGTTTTTACACCTGAAAGAATACGCGGGGTATCAGAAAATCCGCCGTTGAAAGGAAAAACCTGCTACGGCCAAAATCTGACCGGTGTGGCCGAGAACTTCTCTGCCAATGAATATCACTTTGCCTTGAAATACCTGATTGGCTATTTTGAAAGCTTATCATTGCATGACCGTTTCTTCAATAATTATTTCGAAAAGCTTGCCGGTGTGAAAGATTTAAGAACAGAAATCCTTAACGGGACCCCTGAAGAAGAAATCCGGAGCAGCTGGCAAAAAGGGTTGGATGATTTCCAGGTAGTCAGGAAGAAATACCTGATCTATCCCGATTTCGACTAATTTGTCCGTCCGGGATAAACCTTCAGGGCTTCTTCCAGGCATTTCATTGCCTTTTTCAGCTCCTCCACTTTAAGGACATAGGAAATTCTGACCTCGTCCTTTCCTTTCGACGGATGCGAATAAAAACCAGTGGCGGGCGCCAGCATCACCGTTTCGTTATTGTAGTGAAAGTCTTCCAGGAGCCATTTGCAAAAGCGGTCTGAATCATCTATCGGAAGCCTGGCCATCACGTAAAAAGCCCCCTTTGGCTTGGGACAAAAGGCTCCCGGCATGCTGTTGATCGATTCCATCACCACATCCCGCCGGGCGTGGTATTCATCAAGCACTTTTACGAAATACTCTTTCGGTGTATCGATGGCTGCTTCGGCAGCTACCTGGCCGAAGGTAGGCGGGCTGAGCCTTGCCTGTGCAAATTTCAGGGCAGTTTTGGCAACTTCCTTGTTACGGGTGATCAGGCAGCCGACACGGAATCCGCAGGCGCTGTAACGCTTTGAAACCGAATCGATCAGGATCACGTTTTCTTCGATTCCCTTGAGGTACATGGCAGAATAATGCTGCTGCCCGTCATAGACGAACTCCCGGTAAACCTCATCCGTGATCAGGTATAGATCATATTTCTTGACGATATCGCGCAATATTTCCAGTTCCTCCTTCGAATACAAATACCCGGTGGGATTATTGGGATTGCATACAAGGATGGCCCGGGTCTTTTCATTGATAGCCTTTTCAAATTCTGATATGGGTGGTAAGGCAAACCCGGAATCAATCGTCGAAATGATCGGTTTCACAACAGCGCCTGCATTGATTGCAAAACCGTTGTAGTTTGCATAAAACGGTTCTGCGATGATCATTTCGTCACCAGGATCCAGGCAAGTATTGATCGCAAACAAGAGCGCTTCGGAAGCCCCTGCGCCTACTACGATCTCTTCGGGCGTGATATCAATATCATACCTTTTATAATATTCGGTCAGCTTCTGGCGATAGGAATAGATACCTGCTGAATGGCTGTATTCCACCACTTTCTGGCTGAAATTCCGGATGGCATCCAGGGCGACTTCAGGGGTTTCAATATCAGGCTGGCCGATGTTCAGATGATAAACCTTACGACCGGCTTTTTTGGCCATATCCGCATAGGGTACCAATTTACGGATAGGAGACTCCGGCATTTGCATCCCCTTTTTGGAAATCTTTGGCATGGAAATAATCTTTGTTCAGGCAAATGATATAACCCGGCTCAAAAGCCGGAATATTGTTGATCGCACAATTTATCTGTTAACGGGAGTCCCCTCTCCGGCGGGTTTTTCGGGCATAGCCTTTGCAGCATCTGTCTCCACCTTTCCTTTAATCCTCAATACAACCAGGTTATTCTTGGCATTGGAACGGATCGTAACGGTTTTATTGATCGGACCTGCTCTTTTGGTGTTATATGTAACCTTGATCTCGCTTGATTCTCCCGGAAGAATCGGCTCCTTAGGCCATGTCGGGACTGTACACCCGCACGAAGACTGCGGTTGTTGCAAAATCAAAGGTTCTTTGCCGGTATTGGTGAATTTGAACGAAGTAACACCGTCACCACCAAAAGCAACCGTCCCATAATCATGGACCAGCTTTTCAAAAGTGATTTCCGGGGCCTTTGGATTATCTTCAGCTTTTACAGGCTGTTGCTGGGCCTGAGCGAAAATCGAAGAAACTGACGCGATAATGACCAAAATGATCAGTGATAACTTTTTCATTTGTGAATGTTTAAATTTTGCAAGACAAAAGTATGAATTATTTATTGAATCAGGCGAAATATAGCCATTTTTAAAATTTTTTAACAATAAGCTTGCCAAACAGACCTGCCTGCGGCGATTTTCCTAATTTAGCAAACGGATTATTTATCAATATAAAAAACCATTATGATCAACAGGGAATTGCTGGAGCCGGAAAGCATTGCAGTGATCGGAGGGTCTAATGACCTGCAGAAACCCGGTGGCAAAATACTAAAAAACATAATTGACGGCGGTTACAACGGGAAGCTGTTTGTGCTGAACCCCAGGGAGGATCAGGTTCAGGGATTGACATCATACCGTGACATCACCCAATTGCCCCTGGTCGAACTGGCGGTCATTGTTGTAGCGGCGAGGTTTGTTCCGGAGATTGTCAGGCACCTGATCCAGGTTCAGCAGACAAAGGCTTTTATCATCATTTCTGCCGGTTTCAGCGAGGAGAGCGACGAAGGAAAAAGGATCGAGCAGGAGGTGGTGAAGATGGTGAATGAAGCGGGAGCATCGCTGATCGGTCCGAATTGCATCGGGATCCTGACACCTGCCTACCATGGGGTATTTACACTACCCATCCCCAAATTGTCGCTGACGGGATGTGATTTCATTTCCGCCTCAGGCGCCACTGCCTGTTTTATCATGGAAAATGCCATTCCGAAGGGGTTGACATTTGCACGCGTTTTCTCTGTTGGAAACAGTGCACAAATGGGAGTCGAAGATATTCTGCAATACATGGACGAAACTTTCGATCCTAAAATCAGTCCCAGGGTCAAATTGCTTTACATGGAATCGGTAAGCAAGCCGCAGATGCTTTACAAGCATGCGACTTCCCTTATTATGAAAGGATGCAGGATTGCAGCGGTAAAAGCCGGAACCTCTGAAGCAGGCAGTCGCGCAGCCACTTCCCATACAGGAGCCCTGGCCGGTTCAGATCTCGCGGTTGACAAGCTTCTCGAGAAATCCGGTATCGCCAGGTGCAGCGGTAGGGAGGAACTCATTAACGTTGCCTCCGTCTATATGCATAAAAAACTGACAGGCAGGAATATAGGGATTATCACCCACGCCGGGGGACCAGCCGTCATGCTGGCCGATGCCCTTTCTAAAGAGGAATTTCATGTCCCCCCCATTAAACATCCGAAAGCCAAAATACTGGCGGAAGAATTGTTTCCAGGCTCTTCCGTGGGCAATCCCATCGACTTCCTTGCTACCGGCACTGCAGAACAGCTTGGAAAAATCATCGACTACACCGATCGATACTTTGACGAGATAGATGCCATGGCCGTAATTTTCGGCACCCCCGGGCTCAGTCCCATTTTCGACGTGTACGAGGTGCTGGATGAAAAAATGAAAACAGCATCCAAACCGATCTTTCCCATCTTGCCCTCCACCCTTACCGCACGGGAAGAAGTCAATGATTTTCTGAATAAAGGAAGGATTATATTTCCGGATGAAGTATTGTTTGCCCGCGCCCTGGGGATTGCTTACAATACGCCTCCGCCTTCCATACCCGACATCACTGGCAAAATAGCAGCATCCAGGTTGTCAGCCTTCAAATTTGAAAAAACAATATCGGGTTACCTGTCACCGCCAGAAGTGGCTACAATCCTCGACCTGGCCGGAATTCCAAGGGTCCAGGAATGGGTGATCCACTCAGAAAACGAGATTGCGGATGCTGCACATACGCTTGGTTATCCGCTGGCAATGAAAGTCACCGGCCCGGTGCATAAATCTGATAAAGGGGGCGTAATCCTCAACATCGGGACCGGGGACACGGCCCGGAAACACTTCCGGGAACTAATGAAGATCGAAGGCGCCAAAAGCGTGTTGATCCAGCCTATGGTCAAGGGGCAGGAATTGTTTGCCGGCATAAAATATGAAGAGAATTTCGGCCACCTGATCCTTTGTGGCATGGGTGGTATTTTTATTGAGGTACTCAAAGATTTCTCTGCTGCATTGGCTCCCTTATCACATCAGGAAATTATAAATATGATCAGGGAATTGAAAATTTATCCCATCCTGATGGGGATGCGTGGACAAAAGGGAATTAATCTGGCGCTTTACGCAGATATTATTCAGCGATTGTCAGAACTGGCGACCCACCTGCCTGAAATCCTGGAAATGGATATCAACCCGATTATGGCATGCGGCGATAAGATCCTTGCCGTGGACACCCGAATCAGGATCAGGAAGGATTAATGCATCAATGAATTGCATTTTGGATAAATATTTTTATTTTTGAAGCAGACTGTTGAAACAAATAAAAACTTAACCAAGCCTATGAAAAATACACCCATTTCCAAAGAGATAGTTGACCGGAAGATGAGCGACACCAAAATCGGAGATCTTGGAATAGCTTCTATCCGGGAGATTAAAAGACTGGTTGATATGATTGAAAAGGAATCCGGGGAGCGGTTCATCAGGATGGAAATGGGCATACCTGGGCTTGCACCGGTCAGGATCGGGATTGAAGCTGAAAAACGGGCGCTGGATATGGGAATCCCCGCTGTTTACCCTGATATTTATGGCCGCGCGGAACTGAAACAAGAGATATCAAGATTCGTCAAACTTTTTTTGAATATCGATGTCAGCCCGGAAGGTTGCATACCCACCGTAGGATCGATGCAGGGAAGCTTTGCCTCCTTCATGACGCTGAACCGGACCGACCGGAACAAAGGTCAGGCGCTGATGATCAACCCGGGTTTCCCGGTGCATATGCAACAACTGAGGATTCTGGGTTTGGAGCATACATCTTTCGATGTATATGATTACCGGGGAGAAAAACTCAGGGATAAACTGGAGTCCATTTTAAAGGAAGGTAAAACTTCTACCATCCTTTATTCTAACCCGAACAATCCGTCGTGGATATGCTTTACCGAAAGGGAACTGAAGATCATTGCCGAATTGGCAGATAAGTATAATGTTGTGGTAATAGAGGATCTGGCCTATTTTGGCATGGACTTCCGGAAGGATTATTCCAAACCGGGCGCCCCCCCCTACCAGCCCTCGGTAGCGCATTACACCGATAATTATATTTTGCTGATTTCCAGTTCCAAAGTATTCAGTTACGCTGGCCAGCGGATTGGAATGATGGTAATATCCGACAAGGTTTTTGAAACCGAAGCACCCGATCTTTTGAGGTTTTACAAGTTTTCAAAGATCGGCCATGCCATGATCTTCGGCACGCTGTACACGCTCAGCTCCGGTACGGCGCACACCCCGCAGTTTGCACTCCTGGCCATACTCAAAGCTGTAAATGACGGTACGTTTAACTTTGTGGATGAAGTGAAGGAATATGGCGAAAAGGCGAAAATCATGAAAAAGCTTTTCACTGCCAATGGGTTCCATATTGTTTACGACAAGGACGAAGACCTTCCCATAGCCGACGGTTTTTACTTTACTTTCGCCTATCCTGGTTTTACCGGCAGCGAACTGCTGAAAGAAATGCTGTATTACGGCATCAGCGCCATTGCATTGTCCATTACCGGCAGCGAGCGCCTGGAAGGTATCCGGGCCTGTGTTTCGCTGGTAGGCCGCGATCAATTCCCCGACCTGGAATACCGCCTGAAACGATTTCATGAAGATCATCCGTTTTAAAGACATTATTCTGTTTGCCAGGATTGAATTATTTAAACCAATTATAAATTGTTAAGAGATTAACAATTCATATTCAATCATCCGCCAAAATTCATCATTTATTAATAATTTCGTGGCGCCTATTTAGGGCATAATGGACTTCAAATTTTTTATGAAATGGCTAAAGTCAGAGGCGTTATCATCGTTGACATAGAACGATGCAAAGGATGCGAGGTTTGCGTAGGCTCCTGCCCCACGGAGGTGATTGCCATGTCGCGCGACGTAAACCACAAGGGATACCGGTATGCGTTTTCGGCGCATCCGGATGAGTGCACCGGATGCACTAATTGCGCGATCGTATGTCCGGACGGGGTAATTACCGTTTACCGGAAAAAAGTTGAAGTTTGACCTGGACAAATAATATCAGATATTATCATGGGTGAATTAAAATTATTGAAGGGCAACGAAGCGATCGCCGAGGCGGCTATCCGCGCCGGCGTGGACGCATATTTTGGTTACCCGATCACACCCCAGTCGGAGGTGATCGAATATTTTATGGCAGAAAAGCCGCACGAAAGGACCGGAATGGTTGTTTTACAGGCTGAAAGTGAAATAGCAGCCATCAATATGGTTTATGGCGCCGCCGCGTCCGGTAAGAAAGCCATGACCTCTTCCTCCAGTCCTGGAATCAGTTTGAAAATGGAAGGCATTTCCTATATGGCCGGCGCCGAACTCCCCGGGGTAATCCTCAATGTAGTACGTGGTGGACCCGGGCTTGGGACTATCCAGCCTTCTCAGGCCGATTATTTCCAGGCCACCAAGGGCGGCGGACACGGTGATTACCGGCTGATAGTACTGGCTCCCTCCTCTGTCCAGGAAATGGCTGATTTTGTAAAAACCGCCTTCGATCTGTCATTCAAATACCGCAACCCGGTCATGATCCTGTCCGACGGCGTCATCGGGCAGATGATGGAAAAAGTCGAATTATCGGCCCCCGTTCCGCGCAGAACCGATGAGGAGTTGATCAGGGAATGTCCCTGGGCCACCACTGGCAAACCTGCCGGCCGCGAAAGAAATATCATCACCTCACTGAACCTGGACCCGGCCAAACAGGAACAGCATAATGTACATTTACAGGAAAAATACCGGCAGATAGAGGCCTCGGAGGTCCGGTTTGAAAAATTTCAGTGCGACGATGCCGAGTACTTGCTTATGGCATACGGCTCGAGTGCCCGGATTACCCAGAAATCAGTTCAGCTGGCCAGGGCAAAAGGGATCAAAGCCGGGTTGCTGCGTCCCATCACCCTCTTCCCGTTTCCAAAAATTGAAGTGCAAAAAATGGCCAAACAAGTCAAAGGAATTCTTAACATTGAGATGAACGCAGGTCAGATGGTAGAAGATGTCAGGCTGGCAGTGGCCGGCAAGATCCCCGTGGAACACCATGGCAGGATGGGCGGCATGCTCCCTTCACCCGAAGAAATCGTAACCGTACTGGAAAAAAAACTCATAGGAGGATAGGCTATGGATGAAAAGCTATATAAAGAAATCGTTTCGGATGAAAACCTGGTGTATAAAAAAACCAGTCTTCTGACAGACAAGGTTTTAAGCTACTGCCCGGGATGTGGACATGGAACCGCCCACCGGATCCTGATGGAAGTGATCGATGAAATGGGTCTGCAACAAGATACCATCGGAATCGCACCAGTGGGTTGTTCCGTGCTGGCATATGAGTTCATGAATATCGATATGCAACAGGCAGCCCATGGACGGGCACCTGCACTGGCCACCGGCATCAAGCGCACATGGCCGGATAAATTTGTTTTCACCTACCAGGGTGATGGCGACCTGGCTGCCATAGGAACCGCTGAAACCATTCATGCCTGCAACCGGGGAGAGAATTTTCTGATCATTTTTATAAATAATGGCATTTATGGAATGACCGGCGGCCAGATGGCCCCCACTACCCTGCCCGGCATGAAATCTTCGACATCTCCATACGGCAGAGACACCCATTTGATGGGGTTCCCGCTGAAAATCACCGAACTGGTCGCCGAACTACCAGGCACCTATTTCGTCACGCGACAGGCCGTCCATGCACCTGCCAACGTCAGGAAAACCAAGAAAGCCATCCGCATGGCCGTTGAAAACCAGATCAATAAAAAACCGGGGCTTTCCTTTGTTGAAATCGTATCCAATTGTAACTCAGGCTGGAAGATGACACCCACCCAGGCCAACCAATGGATGGTAGATAACATGTTCCCCTACTACCCGCTGGGAGATATCAAAGTGGATGGCAAGAAACTCTAAATAAGAACCAAGAACCAAGAACCAAGAACCAAGAACTAATATCATTATGACCGAAGAAATCATCATAGCCGGATTCGGCGGACAGGGGGTCCTTTCGATGGGAAAGATCCTCGCTTACTCAGGGATCATGCAGGACCAGGAGGTGAGCTGGATGCCATCATACGGCCCGGAAATGAGGGGAGGAACAGCTAATGTGACGGTGATCCTTAGCGACGAGCGCATCAGTTCGCCCATCCTTACCCGGTATGATACCGCCATCATACTGAACCAGCAGTCGATGGACAAATTCGAACCGATGGTGAAACCGGAGGGCACCCTGATCTATGATGGAAACGGTATCACGCGGCACCCGGAACGGAAAGACATCAAAATATACCGGGTCGATGCCGCAGATGAGGCAGCTAAAATGGGGCTTGCCAAGATTTTCAATATGATCGTTTTAGGCGGATATCTCAAGATAAAACCCCTTGTTACCCTCGATAATGTTATCCAGGGACTTAAAAAATCACTACCCGACAGATACCACCACCTGATCCCCGATAATGAAAAGGCCCTGCGCAGGGGCATGGAAATTATTGCAAAAGCGGGCTGAACAGGAGGCTGTCGCTTAAACAGCAATGTCAACCAATCCGAATAAATACAGCAAAGTGCCGCGATACCATGGTTTGCGTATATACCTGATATCCACTTTTCTCTATTTCTTCCTCGTTTTTCCCGTGGCCGGCATACTGCTTTTTAAATATGTCCCCGATTACCTGTCCAGCAACAAGATTGAAAGATCTTCGGTGAATAGTGAATCACAAAATGATCCATCATTATTGGAAATGAACGTAAGTGAGACCGATGGTTCGGTCACGATAACTGGAGATTTCGAGGCAAACCGGCAAATCGGAGGGACCATGGCGCTGCTGATCCGCCTGCTAATCGTCAGTTTTATTCTTGGTTTTGGATTTAACCTGCCTTTTAAATTATACTTCCGGAAAAAAAGAAAAAAGCAGTTTATCAAACAAGGAATTGGTAATTTCTGTAAAAAGTTCCTGCTGAGATCCCCACTGATCAACACCGGTATCCTGGCCATATCTTATGGCATCACAATCCTTTACATGCTCTATATCATTACAATTCAACGTGATGTTGATGAGCTCAGCCACAGGTTTTATTTACAGTTTTTCTTCATCACTTTATTATCCAGCACATTAACATTGATGATGGTATATTTCTGGATGAAACACAGGGTGCATATATGGTATATCGGGCATATTTTTTCAGAAGAAGAATTAAGAAAAAGGATATTTAAAATAAAAGTTGAGAAAATCAGGAACAGGCTTTGGATATCCAGTGCTATGACAACGCTCCTTCCCCTGATCATCGTGGTCTTCTACCTCCTGCTAAGCATTTCAGCCGTGAAGGAGCTGGAATTATCAGAGTTTACCGATGATCAATGGAGAATTTTACTGGGCAAGTATCACACAATGGATGCCGCCTTTGATTCCCAGTCGATCAACAGTCTCTTTTACGTCAACACCATCAACAGCCTGCTCATGGTGCTGGGAATAGGAACAGGGATTTTTGTGGCGCTCATTTATATCGTCCTTTTTGTCAGATGGACCACTGAAGACATTGTCAGGCCGGTCAATGAACTGCTGGCCAGCATGCGGCTAACCGGACAGGGTGAACTGGATAGTTTTTGTCCCGTTAAAACCAACGATGAGATCGGTTTGCTGACAGAAGGATACAATGAAATGTCGGAAAAAATCAAAAGTTATTTTCTGAGAATGGAGCAGATCAACCGGGCAAATTCCCGGTTTGTCCCGAAGCAATTCCTCGATTTCCTGGGCAAGGAAAACATCACTGAAATAGCGCTTGGCGACCAGGTTCAGCAAGAGATGACGATCTTATTTTCCGACATCAGGGATTTTACAGCCTTATCAGAAACATTGTCACCCAAGGAGAATTTCAATTTCATCAATAACTACCTGGGATACATGGAACCCGTCATCCGGAATAATAACGGGTTCATCGATAAATTCATGGGCGACTCTATCATGTCTTTATTCCCTGAAAAGAGTGAAGATGCCATTAATTCCTCCATCCAGATGAGGTTAAAGCTGCGGGAGTTCAACGAAATAATGGGCCAGTTGGGAAAGCCGTCGATTGATGCGGGCATCGGCATTCATACCGGCCTGCTCATGCTGGGAATTATCGGTGGCGAAGGACGAATGGACGGAACGGTCATCTCCGATGCGGTAAACCTGGCGGCCAGGCTGGAAGGGCTGACCAAAGTATATGGCTGTTCCATCATCATCACGGAGGATACATTGATCAAGCTCAGCGACCCCAGCCAGTATCATTTCAGGTTTCTCGACATTGTCAAAGTGAAAGGAAAAAAGGAGGCGATCCATATTTTCGAGATCATCGATGGTGATCCGGAACACATCAAGGAACTCAAAATCAAAACAAATAAGGAGTATAATCAGGCCTTACAGGCATACAAGAAAAAAGATTTTAAAAATGCCTGTAAGATTTTCCAGTCAATAGAGGCAGTCAATCCACATGATAAAACCGTGAAGATCTATCTGACCCGCTGTGAGAATTATGCTGAGAAAGGGGTTCCTGAAACATGGGATGGCATCGAGAGCTTTGACAATAAATTTTAAATAAGCTGCTGGAAAAAGAAATGTAAATTTGCCTCCAAATCATTTGAACCGGTTTTAATCATGAATTTTGAATCTGCAAAAAGATATATACTGCAACGACTGGAAAGAGAACTGGATCCACGCCTGATTTATCATTCTTTACATCACACCCTCGATGTCCTGGATGCCGCTACCCGGTTAGCCAACCTGGAAAACATTCCTTCACCGGAAAAGATTTTACTGCAGACGGCCTGCCTTTTTCATGATTCGGGCATGCTGATCACCTATGATAATCATGAAGATGCCAGTATACAAGTTGTCAAAGATACTTTACCGCAGTTCAATTATACTGTAAATGAGATAGATATTATCAATCAAATGATTTTATCCACAAAGTTGCCTCAGAAGGCCAGCCTCCCGCTCGACCAGATCCTATGCGATGCCGACCTGGATTACCTCGGCAGGAATGACTTTTTCCTGATCGCCCATAAGCTGAAACTCGAATGGGAGCTGATGGATGTCCGCCAGGTGACCCTTTCGGAATGGTACTACATACAGAAAGATTTTCTTTTCAATCACCGGTATTTCACCCTTTCAGCCATCAGGCTTCGCAAAACAGGAAAGTTGGAAAATCTGCGCCAAATCGAATGGATGCTGAACCACGAAAAATAAGGAATCCTTTTGTTCAATAAATTATATTTCTATTTTTGTATCACAATCAATCGTTCCAAATAAATCCCTTGTTATATGGAAACTGTAAAAAACCCCTTATTTCTTGTCCCAACCGATTTTTCTGAAGTATGTACCAATGCAGCACAAAGGGCTGCATCCTTAGCCAAGGACTTCAATTACAAAATCGTCTTATTGCATATCATTGATAAGAATACCCTGGCTGAGCTGAAAAAGGAAAACAAAGGCATTGACTGGATACATGGCCGGTTGAAAGAATTGGCAAACAGCCTGATAAAAGAATATGTAATTCAGGTAGAAACCATTGCCCGTGAAGGTGATATTTTCACCACCATCGCCGAGGTGGCGGAGGAACTGAAAGCCAGTCTGATATTTTTAGGAACCCATGGAAAAGTAGGGCTTCAGAAATTTACGGGCAGTTTTGCATTAAAGGTGGTGACAAGCTCCGAAATTCCAACCATTGTGGTTCAGAAAAGGTCGTTCGGGCATGGGCTGGGTAAAATCGTCATGCCGATCACCAGCGATGCCGGCCCCTGGGCTAAGACCAAATGGGCTGCAGCCATTGCAAAGGAGTTCAATTCAATGATCAAGATATTCCATCTGCCCGAAGAAGAGATGGAAGATGTCATTACCATGATCACCAATCACTTCCAGGTAAATAATGTAAAATATTCTGTGAAAGCTGCTGATAAAACCGGCAATTTCACCAAACAGGTCATCGATTATTCCACGGCGGAAAATGCGGACATGATACTGATAATGACCAATCCGGATAAAAGCCTGAAAACATATCTGCTGGGAAGTTACGACGAAGACATTATTTTCAATACGTCGCAAATCCCCGTCATGTGCATCAACCCGAGAGATTTCAACTGGAAGAAGATCATCCCAAGATAATAATAACCTTTTCTTTCCGATCTTTGCGTTAGCCAAAGCATTCATCATGCTCACGAGGGAACAGGCGCAAAAACGGATCACGGATCTCACGCGGGAGATCAACCGGCACAATTACCGGTATTATGTGCTTTCCCAGCCAGCGATATCCGATTTCGAATTTGACCGGCTTCTGAAAGAGCTTGAGCAACTGGAAGAAGAATTTCCCGAATTGATCCGGCCCGACTCTCCTACTCAGCG
>Ga0209498_1001111_pt1 | contig 16490 bp, 15 predicted proteins | sample WalLakDeSediment_FD_184131 | JGI IMG/M metagenome (GOLD analysis project Ga0209498, IMG submission 184131) | Lake sediment microbial communities from Walker lake, Nevada to study Microbial Dark Matter (Phase II) - Walker Lake 11/02/13 Deep... | ecosystem: Environmental > Aquatic > Freshwater >... | reverse complement strand
GACCAATGCGGACTGGCCGTTCAGGGTCGCGACCCGTCAGTGGCGGTGGCCGGTCCTATGCAGTCAGAGGTAACCTTGCCCGTCGACCCGACCGCAAAGGCGAACCATGGACCTCGTCTTCCACGCCAAGCTATACGCCCTCACGCTCGGGGTCTTCCTCGCCGTCGATCTCCTCTGGCTCGGGGTTGTGGCCCGCGGCTTCTACCAGACGCAACTGCGACCCTTTCTGAGCCCGAGGGTCAACTGGCCGGCGGCCTTCGTATTTTATCTGCTGTACGTGGTCGGGATCCTGATCTTCGCCGTGCTGCCGGGCCTTGCGGCGGACTCGCTGGCCGTGGCCGCGGGCTGGGGCGCCCTATTCGGCTTCTTCACCTACGCAACCTACGAGCTGACCAACCTCGCCACCCTCAAGGACTGGCCGCTGAAGGTCGTGCTCGTGGACACGGCTTGGGGTGTGGCGCTCTGCACCGTTGTGGCGAGCGCCGGGTTTCTGATCGGCGCGTGGCTCGGCAGTCCGAGGTGAGGCGCCACGGGTGCCGTGGCGGCGTCCGGATTTCGGGTAACGGGAAGGGTCCGCAGGTTTCGTCTTTCGGGTGATCGAGGATCTTCTGAATCACTGCCGGATCCTCGATACAGGCGATGATGCGCACCGCCTCGCCGCAGGCCGCGCAGGTCTCGATGTCGAGGCCGAGGACACGCTTGAGGCGTTGTGCCCACGTCATCGCGACCCGGTTTTCGGCTGGCGTAGGCTCCTCCGGATTCGCGGTCCTGGCCTGCCGACCGCGCCTGCCCCGCTTTCCAGGTGTCACCCGCGCGTTATACTTGCTGTTCGGCGCGAACACAGCTATCCCTGGAGCCACCGGTTCGGTGCCTGTGTCAAAAATCCCCTCGTGTCCAAGAAGTGTGCCCATGTCGAACTCTACGCTGAACTGGGCTACGGTCTCGGCCTGCGTATTCCGTTGCAGCTCGACTTCGCAATGGAACTGGAAAAAGTGCCTCTCGAACAGAAGCTCCTCGCATTCCGCAACACGGTCAATGTGTTCCCGATTGATGGCCATACCAGCGTTTATCAGGCGGCAGGAATGCCGCAGGACAAGCTCTTCAACGGCAAGGAAATCGTTGCCGAGGCGAGCGCCCAGGTGGGCCTCCGTTACAACATCGTGGGCTCCACGGGGAATCTGAATCACACCAGCAAGCTCGACTTCACGGATTATCTGAGCACCAAGGGTCACATCACTCCGCCCCGCCCCGGACAGGTATTCACGCTTGCGAAGTCTGGTCACCTGACCTGTCGGGTAACTGCTGCAGCCTTGGATCCGCAGGCGTGACCTTCCATGCGGGGCTGAAGGCCGACATGAACGGCCGCGGCTTGACCGTCTCGTATCGCTAAGTACCCATGCTGATGGATGAAACTGCCAAAGTGTTTCCTGCTCGCATCAATCCGCGCGTCATCCAGAACAACGCCTCGTACACTCTCTTCGATGCCATGTATACGGCCAACTGGAGCGCCACCCCGGGATTGCGCGCCCGGGCTTTCCTGAATATGAAGATCTACAAGACCACCAAGAACTTTGATTTTTGGATCAGCCAGATCGCGATCCATACACCGGACTATGGATTTGGCCCGCACGATGGGACGATCCTTGGATACCGGGTGGCAGCCGATTTTCGCTAGGCGACGATTCGACCACGGTAGTGGGTGTAACGCCGGGTGCCCGCGTGCGCGGCGGGCGCCCGGATTAGAACATCCAGTCGGTGCTCGTGATCCCCCCTACTGCCCTTCGGACAGATTGAGGGTGACAGACGCACCCTCCTCCCGGTCCTCGATGGTCACAATCTCGCATGGGTAATGCGTCGAGTTCAGTAGGTAACCCTTGGTGCAGAGCAAAAATTACTATAGAGTAATTTTCTAAGGAGGGCCGCTCATGCCCTCCCGGAGGGCACGGGATGCTCACGGAAACCTCGCGTACTCCACGCGGGACGCCCCGGTACCACGACCCATGTCGATACCGTTAAGCGTCTTCGCCGCGGGAGGATTCATGGCCGGACTGGGGGTCACGCTGGCCACGGTTCTGGCTGTCGCCAACCGCCGGCTTCATGTGTACGAAGACCCGCGGATCGACGAAGTCGAAGGCCTGCTGCCTGCCAGCAACTGCGGCGCCTGTGGTCAGGCAGGATGTCGTCCTTTCGCCCAGGCGCTGATCGCCGGCGTCACGGAACCAGCCAGGTGCACTGTCAACAACGCCGAGAACGCCCAGCTCATCGCCGACACGCTGGGTGTGGACGTGGGCGCGGTCGAGAAACGCATACCGCGTCTGGCCTGCGCCGGCGGAAACAACGTCGCCCGACATCACGCCCACTATATCGGTCTTCCGTCCTGCCACGCGGCCGCGCAACTGGGCGGGAGCAAGGGCTGCGCCTGGGGTTGCCTGGGCCTGGCCGACTGTGAGACGGCCTGCCGCTTCGACGCCATCCAGATGACTCTCAGCCGCCTGCCGGTGGTGGACACCGCGCTTTGCACCGCGTGTGGCGACTGCGTCGCGATCTGCCCGCGGGATCTTTTCTCCCTGCAGCCGATCAGCCGCCGCCTTTGGGTGGCCTGCCGTAACCCACTGTCCCATGACGAGGCCGAGGCGCAGTGCGCCGTGGCCTGCACCGGTTGCGAGCGTTGTGCGGCGGATGCCGCCGACGGGTTGATCACGGTCGAAAACAACCTGGCCGTCGTGAATTACGCACTGAACAACCGCGCGTCGCCCGACGCGATCCAGCGTTGTCCCACCGGAGCCATCGTCTGGCTGGACCTCGAGCGGGGCCTTCAGCGCGGTGCGAGGGCCAGAAAGGTGGTGCGACAGAGTGCCTTGCCAGTGGGGTGAAGGATCGGGATCCCCACTGGGGCGCGGGCCCCACGCGGGGTTTCTTCGGTGGAAGCTTCCACGGATTCCGCCGTATCGCGCCCGGGACACCGGATGAATGAAACGAGGTAGGCGATGTTCAAGAAGAAGACCGACCAGCCGTTCAAATATCCGGGGATCCGCATGGCCACGGACGGCAACAGCGCCGTCATCATGTGCGAGCGGGAGTCCTCCGATGCGGCCGGTGCCTACCCGATCACCCCATCGACCCAGATGGGCGAATACTGGGCGGAGGAGGCCGCTTCGGGCCACCTGAACATCTCCGAGCGCCCGTTGATCTTCCTCGAACCCGAGTCGGAGCACGCCGCCGCTGCACTCACCGCCGGGATGGCGATGACCGGCCTTCGCGCCACCAACTTCTCCTCGGCCCAGGGCGTGGCGTTCATGCACGAGTCGCTCTACGCGGCGGCCGGCAAGCGCCTGCCCTATGTGCTCAACATGGGCTGCCGGGCGATCACCAAGGCCAGCCTCAACGTCCACTGCGGCCATGACGACTTCCACTGCGTCGACGACACCGGGTTCCTTCAGGTCTTCGCCAGAGATGCCCAGGGTGCCGCTGACCTGAACCTGATCGGCCGCAAGATCGCAGAACTTGCCCTGACACCGGCGGTAGTGGCCCAGGATGGCTTCCTGACCACGCACCTGATCGAACCCCTGCAGGTGCCGGAGCGCGAGTTGATTGCCGAGTTCCTCGGCCGCCCCGACGACATGATCGAGTGCCCAACCCCGGCGCAGAAAATGATCTATGGCGCAACGCGGCGCCGCGTACCGGCCATCTGGGACGTCGACAACCCGCTGCTTTCCGGTTCGGTGCAGAACCAGGATGCCTACATGCAAACGGTGGCTGCGCAGCGTCCCTACTTCTACGACCACATTCCGGCGCTGACCGACCAGGTGATGGAGGAGTACCACCAGCTCACCGGCCGGCGCTATCACCGCGTTGGCCGCTATCGCGCCGAAGACGCCGACTACCTCGTCATCGGCATGGGATCGATGATCGTTCAGGCCGAAGCGGTGGCCGACCACCTCGCAAAGACGCGAAAAATCCGGGTGGGCGTGCTGGACATCACCATGTTCCGGCCGTTCCCCGGCGACCTGCTCGGTCAGCTCCTGAAGGGCAAGAGGGGTGTCGCGGTGCTGGAGCGCACCGACCAGCCACTGGCCTCGGATCTGCCGCTCATGCGCGAAGTGCGCGCCACCGTCAGCAAGTGCATCGAAAACGGGCAGGCCGATAGCGCCACTGTGATGGATGCGCTTCCGGGCGCGCAGGCCGATTTCCTGCCCTGGCCAAACTACGCGGTGTACCAAAAGATCAAGGATGCGCCGCCGCTCTATTCCGGCGCCTACGGCCTGGGCTCACGCGACCTGCAACCGGAGGCACTGATCGCCGCCGTCGAGAACATGCTGCCAGATGGCAAGCGACGCAAGTTCTTCTACCTTGGGATCGACTTCGTACGCGAAGCGATCAACCCGAAGCAGGAGATCCATATTCAGCGCCTCCTCGACGCCTATCCGAAGATCGGCGATCTCGCGCTGCACGGCACGGAAAACCCCAACCTGATGCCGGAGAAATCGATCACCGCGCGGATCCACTCCATTGGCGGCTGGGGCGCGATCACCACCGGCAAGAACCTGGTGATGACCCTGTACGAGCTGCTGGGCTTCGAGATCAAGGCCAATCCCAAATACGGCTCGGAGAAGAAGGGACAGCCGACCACCTTCTACTTCTCCGCTGCACCCGAGCCGATCCGCGTCAACAGCGAGTACCACTTCGTGGACGTGGTGATGAGCCCCGACCCGAATGTGTTCGCCCACTCCGACCCGCTCCACGGGCTGAAGAAGGGCGGTGTGTTCATCATCCAATCCAGCCTCGACGACGATGCCTTCTGGGCCAGCCTTCCGCAGAAGGCACAGGCGTTCATCATCGACAACGATGTCCGCGTGTTTCACGTCGACGGACTCAAGATCGCCCGCGACGAGGCGAGCGACCCCGAGCTGCAACTCCGCATGCAGGGCAACGCCTTCCAGGGCGCGTTCTTCGCGGCGTCGCCCGTGATTACGCTCGCAGCGATGGACCGGCAGACCCTGTTCGCCGCGATCGAGGCGCAGCTGCAAGCCAAGTTCGGCGTTAAGGGCGAACGGGTGGTGGAAGACAACCTGCGCGTGGTTCGCCGCGGCTTCGACGAGGTCCGCGAAATCACCCACAAGCCACTCGGAGAGAGCCGCACGCAGCAGACCGTGCGTCAGGCCGCGATTCCGATCATGCTCAAGCAGTTCCCACCTGGCGAGGGCAAGCTCGCCAACATCCACCGTTTCTGGGAACGGACGGGCTCGCTCTACGCGATGGGCACCGGATCCGACAACCTGGCCGACCCTTTCCAGGCGCTGTCGCTGATTCCCGCTGCCACCGGCGTGTTCCGGGACATGAGCCTGATCCGTGCCGAAGTTCCGGCGTGGGTGCCCGAGAACTGCACCGCCTGCGGCGACTGCTACACCATCTGTCCGGACTCGGCCATCCCCGGCCTGGTCAACACGGTCGGCGAGGTGTTCGAAAGCGCGATCCAGCGCATCGAAGGGAGCGGGACGAGCACCACGCATCTGCGCCGCGAAACCCGCAAAGTCGAACGACGCCTGCGCGAGCTGGCCAATGGCACCGGCGAATACACCCGCGTGCGCACGCTGCTCGACCAGGCCATCCTCGAAACCCTGGCCGCCAACGAACTGGAGGGTGACGCGAGGGCCAGCCTGGAGGCGGAATTCGGCCTGCTGACGCAGGCGCTGGGCAGCTTCGAATTCGCCTTCACCACGCCCTACTGGACCCAGCGGGAGAAGAAACAGCCTGGTAGCGGCGGCCTTTTCTCCCTGACCATCAACCCCTACACCTGCAAGGGCTGCATGGAGTGCGTCGCCGTCTGCGCGGACGATGCGCTGCAGCCGGTCAAAGAGACCAGCGAAGACCTGACCCGCCTGCGCGAAAACTGGGAGTTCTGGCTGAAGCTACCCAGCACCAGCCACGCGTTCAGCCGCATCGACAACCTCAACGACAAGGCTGGCGCACTCGAGACGCTGCTGCTCGACAAGCGCAATTACGGCTCGATGGTCTGTGGCGACGGCTCCTGCTTCGGCTGCGGAGAAAAGACCGTCGTGCACCTGTTCACCAGCGTGGTTTCGGCACTGATGCAGCCGCGCGTCCGGGCGTTGGTCGAAAAGCTCGACGGACTGAGCGCTCGAATGGAGCAGCACATCCGGCTCCGGCTGGCCGCAGGCGTCGACCTGAACAACAGCGAGGCCCTGGAGCGAGCGCTTACCCAGGAAGGGGACCTGACCCTGGCCGGCCTGAGCACCCACCTCGATGCGGGCAACCATCACAGCGTGCTTGACCCTGAGTGGCTGCGATGGGCCACCCGCCTGCTGCATCGATTGAAAGACCTCCGCTGGCGGTATGTGGAGGGACCCAACGGGCGGGGCCGTTCCGACATGGGCGTGATCAACTCGACCGGTTGCACCTCGGTGTGGGGTTCCACCTACCCGTACAATCCCTACCCCTTCCCCTGGACCTCGCACCTGTTCCAGGACAGCCCATCCATGGCGATGGGCATCTTCGAGGGCCACATGACCAAGATGGCCGAGGATTTCCGCGCGGTGCGAGAAGCGGAACTCGAAGTGGAAGGCCGGTACGACCCCATCGAGCACGATGACTTCTTCAGGCGGTTCAACTGGCACCAGTTCAGCGAGGAGGAGTGGCGGCTGTGTCCACCAGTGGTCGCGCTGGGTGGCGACGGCGCGATGTACGACATCGGCTTCCAGAACCTCTCCCGTGCCATGGCATCCGGCCTGCCGGTCAAGGTTCTGGTGGTCGATACCCAGGCCTACTCCAACACCGGAGGGCAGGCCTGCACCTCCGGCTTCATGGCGCAAGTGGCCGACATGGCACCCTACGGCACCGTGGTGAAGGGCAAGACCGAGATCCGCAAGGAAGCCGGCCTGCTCGGCATTGCACACCGCACCAGTTACGTGCTGCAGGGGGCCATCTCCCACACCACCCACCTGCTGGAGGGCTTCATCGACGGTCTGAACGCACGGCGCCCGGCGCTGTTCAACCTCTATGCGGTCTGTCCGGTGGAACACGGTGTGGGCGACAGCGCGGCGGACCGCCAGTCCCGACTGGCAGTCGAATCGCGCGCGTATCCGTTGCTGAAATACAACCCGGAAGCCGGCGACACCTTCGGCGATTGCCTGAGTCTTGAAGGCAACCCGGCAATCGATCAGGACTGGTCGACCTACACCCTCCACTACACGGACGCGGACGGCAACCCCGCGAGCATGGAATTGCCGCTGACCTTCGCCGACTTCGCCGCCACCGAGGGCCGTTTCCGCAAGCATTTCCGGCAGGCCCCGCCGGAGACCTGGAACGACGACATGGTGCCGTGCCATGAATTCCTGGATCTGGACGAGGACGAGCGCGAGGACCGATTCCCGTACATCTGGGCCGTGGATGGCCGGAACCGTCTGACACGCCTGCTCTGCTCCCGGGAGCTGACGCAGTCCACTGAAGAGCGCCGACAGTTCTGGCGGCAGATCCGAGGCATGGCCGGCGCGCTTGGCCGTGCCGAGATCGATGCCCTGCTCAACCAGGCCAAAGCGGAGATGGCACAACAGCTCAGCTCGAAGCTTCTGGCGCTCGCGGCCGGTGGCGACCTGTCGCCCCTGACTGCCGCGATTCCATCCGGCGGACGTGACACGGCCGTCGCCGCCGCCAGCCCGTCCGCGAGCGCGGCCAGCGCTGGCTATGAATCGGTGTGGATCGAAACCCCGGAGTGCACCGCCTGCGACGAGTGCATCGACATCAACCCGAACATCTTCGCCTACAACGACCGGAGGCAGGCGATCGTGCGCGATCCCAGGGGAGGCAGTTTCAGGGACATCGTCAAGGCGGCCGAGAAATGCACCGCGGGCTGCATCCACCCCGGCACCCCCTTCGATCCGGCCGAGAAGGATCTCGACAAGCTGATCAAGCGGGCGGAGAAGTTCCAGTGGCCCTCGATGAGCGCGTGACGACCGGCTGCCCGGGACTTGACGGGTGCGCAACCGGTCGTGGCAGGGGATCATGGGCCTCCTAGGCTGGATGCGCCGATCGGCCTGGAGCCACGGCATTCACCCCGACGACCACAAGGCGCAGACCAGCGGGAAGGCGATCCGCCGGATGGCCTTCCCGGCACAGCTGGTCGTCCCACTGGCGCAGCACGTCGGAAGGCCCTCGCGCCCCATTGTTCGGGTCGGGCAGCCGGTACGGCGCGGCGAGCGCATCGCCGAAGCCGACGGCTTCATGTCGGTCGCCCAGCACGCTCCGGCCACCGGCTTCGTCGAGGCCATCGAGCTGCGCCCGTTGTCCCGGGGCGACATCGGCCAGGCAATCGTGATCCGGGTCTGTCTGGGCGACTGCCAGACGGCGATCGGCAACCCACGTGACATCGATGCACTCGGGCGTGACGAGCTCCTCGGACTGATTCAGGACTCCGGGATGGTCGGCCTGGGCGGGGCGGCGTTCCCGACGCACGTGAAGCTCTCGATCAAGCCCGAACGGAAGGTCGACACGTTGCTGGTCAACGGCTGCGAGTGCGAGCCCTATCTGACCTGTGACCACCGGACCATGCTGGAAAGCAGCGAAGACCTGATCCGCGGGATCCGGATTGCGCTGCGCATCACGGGTGCAGCCAGGGCGATCATCGGTATCGAGGACAACAAGCCCGATGCGATCGCCCACCTGCGTGCGTTGGCCCAGGCGGATGGGGACATCGCGGTCCGCGCGGTGCCCAGCTTCTATCCGCAGGGGGCGGAGAAGATTTTGCTCAAGACCCTGCTGGGCCGCGAAGTACCCAGCGGGGGCCTGATCGCCGATGTCGGCGCGACGATGCAGAACGTCGGCACGCTGGCGCAGCTGGGGCGCCTGCTGCCCCGCGGCGAGGCCCTGATCGAGCGGGCGGTCACCGTCGCCGGTCCCGGTATGGAGCGACCCGGCAACTACATCATCCCCATCGGCACGCCGGTGGGATTTGTGCTGAAACAGGTCGGGTTTGCCGGAAGCTCTAGCCGGCTTGTGCTCGGCGGTCCGATGATGGGGCAGGCGGTCGCGTCGTTGACCGTGCCCATCGTCAAAGGCAGTTCGGGCGTACTGGTGATGGACGCGGAAACGGTGACACAGCGGCCGCGCCGGGCCTACCCTTGTATCCGCTGTGGCGAGTGCCTGCGCGCCTGCCCATTGCATCTCAACCCGAAGGAATTGGGGCTGCTCGCCGCCAAACGCGAATACACGCTGATGGCCGAGCGATTCCACCTCAACGACTGTTTTGAATGTGGCTGCTGCGCGCTGGTGTGCCCCGCAGCGATTCCCCTGGTGCAGCATTTCCGTGTTGCGAAGGCCGTCAACCGGCGGGCACTGGCGCGCACGGCTCCACTCCGAGAGGCACCCATGCGCTGACCGATGCCGCCGGATGCGCTGGCACCGGCGGCGAGCCCGGGAACCCGACCATGAGCAAACCGCAAATGGAACTGCGTCCCTCGCCGCACCTGAGCCCTACGCTGCGTCGGACACCGACCGTCGACAGCATCATGCGCAACGTGGTGCTGGCGATCCTGCCCATCTGTGCCTTCGCCATCTATCGCTTCGGGATCAGCGCACTCGCGTTGACGGTTACGGTGCTGGCTGCCTGCCTGTTCACCGAGGCGCTGTTCAACCACCTGGGCAGAAAGGCCAACACCCTGAACGATTTCAGCGCGGTGATCACCGCGCTGCTGCTCGCGTTGACCCTGCCACCGGGTTTTCCGCTCTGGATGGGTGCCGTCTCCGGGTTCGTCGCCATCGCACTCGGCAAGGTGGTGTTCGGCGGACTGGGCTACAACCTGTTCAACCCGGCGCTGGTCGGGCGCGCGTTCGCGCAGGCCACGTTTCCCGGGGCCATCACCACCTGGACACCCGCCGGCCTCCAGGGGCGCTTCGTGGAATTCATCCCCTCGACCCTGACCCTGCCCTTCACCCAGCCGCCCGAAATCAGCGGATGGTTGAGCCGGGTTGCGGTGGACGGCTTCACCGGGGCCACGCCTCTCGCTCTGCACAAGTTCACCGGCGAGCTCACCGCCCATGCGGATCTCTTCACCGGCATGGTGGCCGGCTCGATGGGCGAGACCTCGGCGCTGATCCTGATCGGCGGGCTCTACCTGATCGCCCGCCGCATGATGGACTGGCGCATCCCGGTGGGAATCCTGGGCACTGCCGCGCTGGTCGGCACGGTCTTTCACCTGATCGATCCGTCCCGCTACCCGGACCCGGTCTTCATCATCCTCTCCGGTGGCCTGATGCTCGGAGCGGTGTTCATGGCCTCCGACACGGTGGGCTCGCCGGTCACCCCGCTCGGCATCTGGATCTACGGTGCGCTGATCGGCGTCTTGACCATCATGATGCGTTTCTTCGCGGGCGCCCCCGAGGGCGTGATGTACGCCATCCTGCTCGGCAACGCCGCCACGCCCCTGATCGAACAATGGACCCAGCCCCGCGCCTACGGACACAGACGCGGAGGCCGGTCATGAGCGGACAGACCGCGAATCCACTGCAGGAGCCGGTCGGCGGCAGCCTTGCGATGATCATCACGCTCGGACTGATTGCCAGCTTTTCCGGTCTGCTGATCGTGCTGGTGCACGAATGGACCCTGCCGATCATCGATGCCAACCGCCAGGCATTGATCGAGGAGGCGATCTTCGACGTGGTGCCCGGAGCCACCCGGCGCCACGAATTCACGATCGAGGACGGCGGCCGCAGCGTGACCATCCATGCCGCTTACGACGACGCCGGCGAACTTCGGGGCATCGCCGCCGAGGGCGCCGCGCCCGGATACCAGGGTGTGATCCGCGTGCTCTACGGCTACGACCCCGCATGCGAATGCATCACCGGCGTGCGCGTCGTGCAGCTCTCCGAGACCCCCGGACTCGGCGACCGGATCGTGACCGATCAGCGCTTCCAGCTGAATTTCAGCGCACTGGACGTGCGACTGGATGCGGACCGCCGGGAACTCGCGAACCCGATCACGGTTGTCCGGCAAGGCACCAAGAACGCACCCTGGCAGATCGACGGCATTTCGGGGGCCACCGTCTCGGTGGGGGCGCTCGGGCGCGCGCTGCGCGAGAGCAACGAATGGCTGCTGCCCCGGCTGTCGGCCTGGCTGGACGAGATGCGGACCCTGATGAAGAGCGGCGACGGCGACGGAACCGCGCCCGTAACCGAAGCCCCCGCCGCGAATGATTTCCAACCGGTACAGGTCCCTGCCCCGTCGACACCACCGGCATCGGTCCCCGGTGATGACGAATGAAAGAGAACCGTGAAATCACGGCCGACACCTTCCTCGCCGGGCTGTGGCGGGAAAACCCGGTGTTCGTGATGCTGCTGGGCATGTGCCCGGTACTGGCGGTCACCAACACCACCATCAACGCGCTGGCCATGGGACTGGCCACCACCTTCGTGCTGCTTTGTTCCAGTGTGCTGGTGTCGCTGCTACGCCAACACATTCCCCGGCAGGTGCGCATCGCCAGCTTCATCGTGATCATCGCCACCTTCGTCACCGTCGTCGACTACCTGATCCAGGCGATCAGCCTGGAGCTCTACAACGCGCTGGGTGCCTTCATTCAGCTGATCGTGGTCAACTGCATCATCCTCGGTCGCGCCGAGTCCTACGCCTCCCGGTCACCCCCGCTTCGGGCGGCGGTCAACTCGCTGGGCGTGGGCGGCGGCTTCACGATTGCTCTACTCTGTCTCGGCAGCGTGCGCGAACTGCTAGGCATGGGCAGTCTGCTCGGGATCAGCCTGTTCGGCGAGAACTTCCAGCCCTGGGTCATCATGCTGTTGCCGCCGGGTGGTTTTTTCGTGCTCGGCGGCTGGCTGCTGCTGTTCAACTGGCTGCGCCAGCGCGGAAAACAGCCTGCGAAGCGGACGGGGATGTCCCGTGACAACTGAACCGCTGTCATTCATCTTCATCGACGCGCTGCTGGTCAATAACTTCGTGCTGGCGCTGTTCCTGGGTCTTTGCCCTTTCCTCGGTGTGTCGGCAAAGCTGAAGACCGCCGTGCCAATGGGTATCGCGACCGCCCTGGTCATGCTGATCAGCTCGCTCTGCGCGTGGGTTATCAACGCGGTGCTGGTCAGCCTGGACATCGAATTCCTCCGACTGATCGCCTATGTGGTGGTGATTGCCTCGGCGGTGCAGCTGGTCGAAATGGCGATGAAGAAATTCAGCCCGGAGCTCTTCCGCGCGCTGGGCATCTTCCTGCCGCTGATCACCACTAACTGCGCGATCCTGGGTCTGGCACTGTTCCAGACCCGCAAGGAGTACGACCTGCTGCAATCGCTGGTCTACAGCCTCGGCGCTGGGGGCGGGTTCATTCTGGCGATCCTGCTGATGGCCGGACTGCGCGAGCGCCTGCAGCTGTCCCACCTGCCCAGCGTGAGCCAGGGCGCGGCCATGAGCCTGCTGATCGCCGGGCTGCTCTCCCTGAGTTTCATGGGTTTCGCCGGAATGGGGAGTTACTGAAATGGACGTGAACCGATGATGCAGAACCTGCTGTTCGCGGTTCCGGGCATCCTGCTCCTGCTGCTGGCCTGGGTGGGCGTCCAGCAGCTCGCGCGTCGCTACGCGGCCCGCCACCCGGAACTCGGTCTGGCGCGCGAAGAAGGCGGCGGATGCCAGCGCGGCTGCTGCTCGGGTGGCAACGATTGCCCACGCGAGTGAACGTCGAGCGCGCTGCGCGCGGTTTTCAAGGCTTTCACCTCGTCGCCGGTTATGTGTATCGCCATTATCGTGAGCCTGTGGGGGTGCGTGCGCCGAAACATGTCACGGAATCATCGCGAGCCATCGCCAATAGACCGTGACGTTCAGGAGGGGCAGCGGCGCCCCGACAGCGAGGAAGACCCAGCAGCCGAGACGCGTGCGGCGGCGCTCCGCCGCCTGCGCGATGATCACGTTGATGGTGGTACCGATCAGTGTGGGGCGAACGGGGTCGGGGGGCCACCGCCAGGGTATCGTTCACTGGGGGCCGAACCGAGCCCGGCCGAGACCATGACCGCGATCAGCAGCAGGTCGGCGCCTCGGATGAGACTCAGCAGGCGCGCGGTGGCCGCGCCCAGCCAACTACTTTCCACCAGGGCGTGACCTAGAACGAAGACCCCGAAGAGGGACCCAGTCAGCTCCCAGTCGATCGCCTTCCGGGCCGAGCCGGGCGCGATGGAGCCGGTCAGGTAGAGCCGCCAGGGGCACACGCTGATCCAGCTGATGCACATCATGCTGCTGGATCCTCTGAGACAGTAGCGCTGACGGCGCGGTGTCCGCCCGGGTGCCAGGTCGACATTGCCCGGTCTGCGGCAGCACCGCACATTGCGGGCCGATGGCCGCAAAGCGTATGCGAGCCGACGTCCTTGTTCTTGTTTGGAGTGCCTGCTTTGGGTCGGCAAGAGACCGCCACCCCAAGAACCATGCATCCGCACCAACCCCGCTTTCGGAGCATTCAGGAGGGGTTCATCACACCAGGATGATCATGAAACCGTGCCCAACGGCTAACCAGCCTACGGATCCAGAGGAGCCAACATCATGAAATCCATGACCATCTCCGCCGCCACTCTCGCCCTAGTCCTCGCCGCTTCCATGAGCACGACCGGCTGCCTTTCGCGCAGCGCGGCGGGAGGCGCGGTGGTCGGCGGCGCCGCAATCGGCGGTGCATACGAATACCAGAACAAACGCGCGCTCGACGCCCTCGAGGATGAATACCGCCGGGGACTGATCACCCGTTCCGAGTACGAACGCCGCAAGGACGAGATCAGCCGTCGCTCGCTGATTTACTGATTGCTGCTCAGGCACCCGCCCGAGCGCAGCGGCGGCCGGGTGCCGGAAACAAGCGGGCGAGGCGGGCAAACTTCAGGCTAACGTCAAACGGTAGCAGCCCATCCTCTACCGCTGCTTGATGGATCAGGGCCGCACACCCTGCCTCCAGTCGGACCATGCTCATGTTTCCTCAACCACGAACGAGGAGACCGACCATGAACGACAGTGAAATGACCGTTGCCTACCACCCCGCTCCATGGAACAAGGGCAAGCTCATCGGCCAGAAGCCCCCGCTCAAGCTCAGAGAGATCTGGGCCCTGCGCACCCGGCTGGAGATGGCCGGGAAAACCAAAGAACTCGCCCTGTTCAACCTGGCGATCGACAGCAAGCTCAGGGGCTGCGATCTGGTGCAGTTGCGGGTGAACGATGTGGCCCGCGGTGGTGAAGTGCTGACCCGCGCCAGCGTGGTCCAGCAGAAGACCGGTGAACCCGTCCGCTTCGAGCTCACCGACCCGACCCGGATCGCGGTTGCCGCCTGGATCGCCAAAGCCAGCCTGACCAGCGGCAACTACCTCTTCCCCAGCAGGCAGCATGAATCGCTCCATCTCTCGGTCCGGCAGTATGCTCGGATCGTGAAGCGCTGGGTGGGGCTCATCGGCGGGAATCCTCAGGAGTACGGCACCCATTCTCTGCGCCGAACCAAGGCGACGCTGATCTACCGGCGTACGAAGAACCTGCGGGCCGTGCAACTCCTGCTTGGCCATCGCAAGCTTGAGAGCACCGTGAAATACCTTGGCATCGAGGTGGATGACGCGTTGGAGATGGCTGAACGGACCGAGTGCTGATCCACCAACGCAGGTCGGCGTTCCTCGCCAGGGGCGCTGACCGGCCCAAACCAGCCACCCTGCAGCGGACCGCGAGCGGCGGCAACGTGGGTGACAACGGACCGGCTCTTGGAATGGGATCGCGCCGTGTCTCCGGTGGCCTTCGCCGTTTCCTCAGCGCCGTCGCGGTTCCGAAAGCACGGGCCAACCCTCAGACCAGTGTCACGTCCTGTTCTGCCGAAAGCCTCGTCTTCCAACGAGGCGAGGGGGCAGCATCAGCCGATCTATTTATGCCACCACAGAGACCAAAGGCCGCTGCACGGCCAAAATCACTGCCCGCCGCGCACGAGACGAACGTAGGATCCGTGGCTCTGGCGGATGTGGTAGGCGTACCCAGTGAGAAAGAGCACGACCCACGCGTAATTCGAGTCGTGGGCGAAGGGCGAACTCGACCAGAACCGCGAACTCGGGGTATTCGGGAACGCCTCGGTCACGATAGTCGGCTGTTGGTAGTCGCCGTGGCACGATCCATCGCTGTTCTGGAACTGCGCCGGTTTTCCGCTGGAGCAAAAGACCAATGTCCGCAGTTCGTCAATAGTCGGCAGTCGCCACTCGGTAAGATTATTAGCAGCCGCACGGGCCTCATCCCAGTTGTAGCTAGCGGCATTGCCGATGCAGGTTTGCCCATTCCAGGTTTGCCCCAAGCTGCAGCGCTGCCACTCCAGACCGGTGTTGGTATCGCGGATGATTTCGCCATTGCCGCCACGTACTTGGTAGCGACCAGCAATAAGCTCCGCACTCAATGCGCCCCAATAAACAAACAGCAGCAGGCCGAAGGTAATTATCGGTACCCAAAACAACGGGCTCACCAGGGGATAAGTGATCGTTTGAAAGCCTGCGCCCCCGCTGGTTGCTCCAATCCCTCCAAAAACGGCCCCAATCAAGGCCATGCCAGCAGCACCGATAGCGATACCTATACCACCGGTAGCCACCCCCAGCGTTCCAATAACACCCCATACTGCGAAACCAATCCCCGCGCCAGCCGCAGCACCTGCACCTATGGCACCGATGCCTGGTATAACGAATTGTGTAGTCGATCCAGTCAATGTTGCCAAATAAATGCCATAGGCGATTAGTATTATACCTAAAACTTTCCGCATTCGGATTATGTGAATAGTGCGATATGAGTATCCCCTGCGCACATGGAAATAGAAATAAATCATATATGCTATTACTAGCACCATTACAACTGCCGATATTATTACCTGGCTCATGATTGTTTCTCTATGAATTAAGGGATCTCTCGCATCGCGGGGGTGCGTGCAAGAAGAATAAACTGCCTTTTCGCGCGGCGCGAGTCCGACGGCGCTACTGCCACTTGGCATGCTGTGGCCCGGCTTGCCGGCCTTCGATCTGGGCTGAGACCCTTGACGGAGCATCATTTCAGGCACGAATTCCGCGAAGTAGCGTGGTCGCCGTCCTGTTCTTGTGTGCCGGCCACGCAGCCAGACGTCACAGTCGCCGCTCCGTGGGCGTCGCAGCCATGAAACCCTTCGTCAGGGCATCCTCTCGCTCACACGACAATCGGTTCGCGGGCGTCCGTAGCATGTCGGCAAATGGTCTTTCGTTAGCAGTGTGTGGGCGGCGGCTCAGGGTCCAGGCTGTGTGAAAACTCACCCTACGTGAATACGGTGGAGCGGCCGGGCCGGCGCTCAGGGTAAAATCGAGCCGGAGTGGCGGGAAGATCTTGCCAGTGGGGCCTTTCCGAGAGCGTGGTGTGGCGCTGTCCCTGAGGGACTCAAAGTCCCTGGGTTTTCACACAGCCTGGGTCGGGACAAGACAGTTGCCTGTTTCGCCATGCCCCTAGGTGGAGGAGAATGGCGAAAACACCGCCG
>Ga0209498_1001110_pt1 | contig 16492 bp, 19 predicted proteins | sample WalLakDeSediment_FD_184131 | JGI IMG/M metagenome (GOLD analysis project Ga0209498, IMG submission 184131) | Lake sediment microbial communities from Walker lake, Nevada to study Microbial Dark Matter (Phase II) - Walker Lake 11/02/13 Deep... | ecosystem: Environmental > Aquatic > Freshwater >... | reverse complement strand
AGTGGTCACCGCCAACTTCGTGTTGCCGGATGTCGAATGGGTACCCGACGGAGTTGTTACCCCCGGAGAATACACTGGTATGCAGGTCTACGGTGACTACGAGATACACTGGGCCACTGATGAGCAGCACATATATGTTGGCATGAGAGCTAAAACCAGCGGATGGGTGGCGGTAGGTTTCAATGCAACGCCGGGACAGGGAATGGCGAACGCTGATATGGTCCTGGGTGTAGTGGATGGCGATGACGTTATGATTTCCGATGAGTTCGGTACCGGACGCACCACGCATAGACCAGACACTGAACTCGGCGGCACAGATGACATCCTTGAGTACGGAGGCACGGAACAAGGAGAGTTCATGACCATCGAGTTCAAGCGAGCTCTATCTACCGGTGATCCTTATGATGCGGTACTTGGCGAAGGGACGATAACGATCATGTGGGCCTATAGTGATAGCAAGAGCCTGACGGAGTATCATTCTACCAACAGGGGATATGGAGAGATAACACTCTAGTGCTCTGTGCAACAAATTCTCTGTGTCTGCAGGCAGAAACACTTGACAAGGTAGACACTACTGGTGTATAAGATACTCGGTGGTTCTCAGTTTAGGTTATCACGTACTTGGTTAGACAATCTCGTTTCACAGGAACTCGCTCAAGCGTCAGGATGACCGTAACTCAAACCAACTACTTTTGAGAAAGGAGGTCATCCAATGAGCTTTCAGGACAAGTCGCTAAAGTGCGCCGATTGCGGACAGGATTTCCAGTTCACCTCTGGTGAGCAAGAGTTCTACGCATCTCGCGGATTGCAGAACGAGCCCAGACGCTGCCCCGAATGCCGGCAATCTAGAAAATCAGAGCGCCGGTCGGGCGGCGACTACGGAGCCCCGCGCCAGATGTTCGCCGCTGTATGCGCCGAGTGTGGCCAAGACACCGAAGTACCATTTGAGCCCCGAGAAGAGAGGCCGGTGTACTGCAACGAATGCTTCAACAAGAGCAGAACGGGCAGATAAGGCCTCTTCGGTCTTAGAAACAGCTAAGGGCGGGTGTTCAACACTTGTGGACACCCGCCCTTTCCTATACCCATGCATATAGCCGGTCGGCCCGAGCCCGTCGCTTCCGGGCTGACTGTCGTCTGCCCGGCACCCGCAGGCTGGTTAGTAGCGCCTGGGCTGTCGCACAAGCTTCACGTTGCCCCGATAGTCGGGAGCGGTGATGTTGAAGACCAGGCTTATCCTGGGGTCGACCATTCGCGAACTGATCCGCGTCTCGATTTCGTCCAGTGACAGACAGGTTGTCACAACCATGGGCAGCCTCGCATTGTAGCGGTGGTTCATCAGTTGATAGAGCTTTTCCTGCGCCCAGGGCGTAGCCGACTGCTCTCCGAAGTCGTCGAGTATCAACAGCGGTGTCTCCCTGATCTTCTCGAAGAACCTGTCGTAGGGTATCTTGCTCTCGGGACTGAACGAAGAGCGCAGGCGATCCAGAAGGTCGGGCACTACCACAAAGAAGACCGCCTCTCCCTGCGCCCGCCGATAGTTGCCGATAGCAGCGGCAAGATGAGTCTTCCCGCAGCCATTGACACCCTGGAATATCAACCATCCCTCCGGCAGGCGGGCGAATCCGGATGCCAGGTTGAAGGCCTGGCGTATGTTCTGACGCTGCTCCGGGGGAAGCTCCATCCTCTTATGGTCGAAGTTGTCAAAGGCCATGTTCCGCAAGAGCTCCAGCTCCAGACCATCCCGGTACTCGAATGGCCATTCCCCGTCGATCGTCCACACCTGACAGAACTCGCCGTCGGCGAGATGTCCACGCAGACGCTCATCCATTCTCTCCGGCGGCGTATCCGTGGTCATAACTGTGGCCAGCCGGGCGTTGAAGCGGTGATTGAGGAGTTGCTCCAGCTTGTCTTTCGCCCAGGCGGTGGCGCTTCCCAGGGTGAGATCATCAAGCACCAACAGGGGCACGCTCTTCACCTGGTCAAACAGGTCGTCGTGAGTCGTATCGCTGGTGGGACTGAAAGCCGAACGCAGGTGATCCAAAAGGTCGGCGGCACCGATGTAGAAGACCGGCATCCCCGCAGCCAGGCGACGGTTGGCAACGGCACAGGCAAGATGCGTCTTGCCGGAGCCTCCGGGACCTGACAAAACCAGCCAGCCCTGGGGATCATCGGCAAAGGAGCTGGCAACCTGGCACAGCCTTGCGAAGTGATCCTGCGAAGCGGCATTAGCGGTCTTTCCCCTGACAGACAGATTGTCGAACGTGAGCTGTGAGAGAGCTCCCACGTTGCTATACCTCGTAAGAAACTCCGTCTTTCTCTTTCTCAGTTCTCCCTTGCTGCAGCTACAGGGCACCACCCGGCTATAGTCGGCCTTGCCCGAGTCCAGCAGCGGATGAACGAACTGGGCCCCTCTGCAGACAGGGCAGACTTCGCCTTCTGCCTCAGCGGAGGACGCAGTTGCCTCACCTTTTGACGAGGTGCCCGTACTTGCCTTTGATGTACTTGTCAGGGCCACCTTTTTCAGCGTTTCCTTTATGCTCTCCACTATCCTTGCCTTCGCTAGCCCACCTCTCCAAGATGCGGGCTATGTATTTCCAGCTACGCTTGTTCAGCTTGACCGCCTCCTTGAAGGCCTCTTCAACCCACAACGGCGGATACAGCTTCTCTGCCTCCTTGAGTTCCTCGGCGATCATCGGGGTTATCATGCCTATGTTCTGCTCGTAGAGTGCGAAGATGTTCGCACCCGGCCGTCGGTGCCCAACGCACACCGAAGGAGCCAGGAAGTAGACGTCCTCAAGCACTCCATCTATGTCCAGGGCCTTGTGTGACAGAGCCCCGTGCTCGACCGCCGATGCCAGGGCCCGGTGCAGGGCTTCTGCGGTCAACCCGGGTGACAGCCGTGTGATCTCAGCCCGCAACTCCGTGCGTGTAAGGCCGATGGCATCCGTCCCGGCATTGCCCTGCCTCCGCAGGACGAAATACGCGGCGTACAACACGGTCTTCAACTCGGCCAGATCGTGAATCTTCGGCATGGTGGTAGTGAAGAAAGAGCCGGGCAACAGGACAGAGTCCTCTACTGTCTCATGACTCGATGGTGGCTGATTCGGCATGTCACAACCCTCATGAAGCCGACGCCAGCTCGGCCTCCAGACTGACAAACTTCGCGGTTCGACCCACGAAGCGCAGCTTAAGCTGCCCCGTAGGGCCGTTGCGGTGCTTGGCTATGATGATGTCCGCGAGTCCGCGAGGATAGGGCTCCTTTTCGATATCGTGCAGCTTGCTCCACTCTTCGACTGTGTAGTACATGTCGTCCCGGTAGATGAAGAGAACCACATCGGCATCTTGCTCGATGCTGCCGCTCTCACGCAGGTCGGACAACTGGGGAATATGTGAAGCCCGCCACTCAACCGCCCTGCTGAGCTGGGAAACGGCCAGCACGGGCGTGTCCAGCTCCCTGGCCAGGGCCTTCAGAGATCTTGTTATCTTGCTGATCTCCTGCACACGGGTCTCGTTCCTGCCATCGCCCTGTATGAGCTGCAGATAGTCGATTATGATCAGGTCGACGTTGCGCTCAAAGTGCAGACGCCGTATCTTGCTCCTTATGTCCAGAACTCGAAGCTGCGGTGAATCGTCGATGTAGATCGGCGCCTCGGACAGGACTCCGCTCGCCTCCATTATCCTCGCCTCATCAACCTCGCCGAAGCGTCCGAGACGGACGTTCCTGATCTCTACACCGGACTCACTTGATAGCAGCCTCTGCACAATGGCTTCCCGGGACATCTCCAGGCTGCACAAGGCCACACAAGCCTTCTGGTTCACGGCGGCAGTCCTGGCGATATTCAGAGCCAGACTGGTTTTTCCCAGACTCGGCCTGGCAGCCAGAACAACCAGGTCGGATTTCTGCAATCCCCCCAGAAAGTCGTCCAGGGCAGCAAAACCGGTCCTGACACTGGTCACCTCTCCCTCACGCTCTGCGGTAGGGGGGCCGGTCTCCTCGAAGTAGCGGCCCAGCGCATCCCGAATAAGCACAAAGTCCCGCGTCTCGCGCCGCATACGGACCTTGAAGAGTATATCCTCGGCTTTGTTGAGGCTGGCCTCGATATCAGGGCTGCCTTCATAGCCAAGGGCCTCGATCTGCCCTGCGGCGGCGATCAGGCGCCGCATCATCGCGGTGTTGGACACGATCTGAGCATAATACTCAGCATGAAGCGATGTCGGTACATTGCCAATCAGATGACTGAGGAAAGCCGCGCCGCCCACTTGCTCCAGCTTGTCCTGGCGCATTAACTCATGAGCGACTGTGATCTGGTTGATCACATCGTTACGCTGATAGAGGGAGACACAAGCCTGGTATATGGCACGATTCGTCTCCGACAGAAAATCGTCAGCCGTGAGCGATGGTTGAACCCTCAGTATGGCATCAGGGTCAATCAGGAGCGACCCGATGACTGCCTCTTCAGCCTCAATGTCATGAGGCGGCACTCTCCCCTCCGCCATGCCTAATCCTGTTCCTCCTCAATGACCACGGTTATCTGCGGCTTGATGTCTCCCGCCAACCTGACAACCACCTCGTGACTCCCTGCCTGACGAATAGGTTTCTCTATATCGATCTTCTTCTTGTCAACGACGGAGCCCACCGCCTGACTCAGTTCCTCAGCTATATCGGCAGCGGTAACAGAGCCAAACAGGCGGTCTCCAGCACCTGCACGGGCCGTGAAGCGAAGCTCCTTACCCTCGATCTGCTCCGCGAGTTCAAGCAGCTTGTCCCGGTCGAGGCTCTCGGCCTTCACTTCCTTCTGTAGCCTCAACTCGGTCTCCTTGATGATCGCGGGGGTTGCTACCACAGCCAGGCCACGGGGCAGCAGGAAGTTCCTGGCGAAGCCCGCGCTTACCTCCCTTATCTCTCCGACTCTTCCCTTCCCGGGGATGTTCTCCAGCAAAACAACTTTCATCAAATACCTCGCTTTCCTCGGGACGACAGAAATCTCTCTGCCGCTATGGCAGCAGTAGCTCCGTCTCCAGCAGCAGTTATCGCCTGTCTGGCAGAATTGTGACGGACATCACCCGCAGCGAATACTCCCGGGATCTTCGTTTCCATCGTCTCGTCGGTGATTATGAAGCCCCCTTCGTCCATCGGCAGAATGCCTCTCCACACAGCACTATTGGGTTCGGAGCCGATGGCAACGAAGACGCCCCCCACTTCCAGCATTGTTATTCTAGCATCTTTGGTGTTTCTCAGGCTAACCCGCCCGACCGCCCCCTCACCTTCTATTCCGGTCACCACGGTGTCCCAGACGATCTCGATATTCGGTTCAGCCAGTATCCTCTCCTGCACGATTCTGCCGGCCCGAAGCTCGTTGCGCCGATGGATGACCTTGACCGAAGAGGCAAACTTGCTCAAGTAGAGGGCCTCTGTGATGGCTGCGTCACCTCCGCCTACGACCACAACCGCCCTGTCCCTGAACAAAGGCCCATCACAGGTCGCACAATAAGAAACGCCTTTGCCGACAAACTCGTCCTCGCCGGGTACGCCCAGCCTGCGATACAGGGACCCTGAGGCAATGATTATCGCCTCAGCCGTGAAGTCGCCTTCCCCGGTGCTAACGTGATGACCTCGCTCGCCGGGTGCTGCTCCGGTCACATCCGCATAGAGTATCTCAAGGCCATGATCGCTGGCCTGCCTGTGGATGAGTTGACCCAGCTCAATGCCGGATATGCCGTCCGGAAAGCCGGGATAGTTCTCCACTCGCTCGGCGTTGACGATCTGCCCGCCCACCATTCCCCTTTCAACAAGCAGAGCGCTAAGCCTCGAGCGCGCGCAATACAGCCCGGCGGTAAGACCTGCCGGTCCGCCACCGACGATAATCACCTGGTATTCCTCGCTCATAGCATCAACCAGCGATCATGCCGATCGCACCATTAACTCCCTTCATACACCGAATATGCCTTCGCTAGCCACCGACAAACTCCCTCTTGATCTCATACAGTATGTCCGGCTGAAGAACATCCACCACGGTCATGGCCATTGCCTTGGCGGCGTCGATCAGCCCCTGATGCCCGGCTTCCGAGGCGGCCGCGGCAACGAACTCTGCCGTGTGTATAGTCACCTCGGGGGGAGCAATGGCTATCGTAGGATGTATGCTGGGCACCACCTGGCTGACGTTTCCCATGTCGGTGCTGCCGAAGCCAAGCCCGGGGTCAAAGGGTGTCACCTGTCGCCCCAGCCTCTCCATGTTCCGCGCCAACAGGCCGGCCAGTATCGCGTTGTTCTTCATAGGAGCGTAGATCTTGTCCCTCCAAACATACTCCAACCGTGCACCGCTGGCCGTTGCCGCCGCCTTGAAGCAGTTCAGGACCCTGTCCTGAAGCTGAGCAAGATACTCCATATCAGCGGCACGAACCAGGAACTCGGCAGCGCTATGGGCAGGAACAATGTTGGGGGCTTCGCCACCGTCGGTTATTATGCCATGGACGCGTGCATCCTTTCTCATGTGCTGGCGCAACGAGTTTATTGAGGTGAAGGACTGGATCATTGCTTCAAGGGCGTTGATGCCCTTGTGAGGCTGACCGGCAGCGTGGGCTGGCCGACCGAAAAACTCTACATCCAGAGTACTGCAGGCAAGCGCATCTATAGTCATTATGTTCAGGCTGTTGGGATGGATGATCATAGCCACATCTATCTCACTGAAGGCCCCTGCCTTGACCATGTCGATCTTCCCGCCAAGCCCCTCCTCCGCTGGAGTGCCGATGACCGTAACGCTCCCTCCCAACCGGTCGACGGTGAGTCGACTGGCCACAGCGGCTCCGGCCGCTGCTACGCCAATGATGTTATGTCCACAGGCATGACCCATCTGGGGAAGCGCATCGTACTCTGCCAGCAGGGCGATCATCGGTCCTCCTTGCCCGTATGTGGCCCGAAAGGCCGTAGAGAGTCCGACGAACCCCCTTTCTACGTGAAAGCCATTCTCCTCCAGGTAGCCGGTAAGCCAGGCAACTGCCTTCTCCTCCTTGAAACCAGGTTCAGGGTTACTGTGGATGCTCAGGCTCAACTGCGTAAGGCGCTGCCTGTCCGATTCCACGGCTTCCTGTGTCTTCAACTTAAGCTCTTCTGTATCCAATACTTGAACCTCCCGCTGATAGCTATTATACTTTGTACTTGATCCCGATTTCTAGGTTGTGGCAGATGGACAGAGTGGAAGGCGAGCTTTTCAGGACACCGGTCAATGTGGCTCAACTGCTGAAAGAGCCGGTAGGCTCCAGCCGCAGCTATGCATTGGATGCGACGATCGACGAGGATGTTAAAGGCCCCGTGACAGGAATGGTGCAGCTGATCCACACTGACCGTGGCATTCTGGTCCGGGTAGAGATGGCAGTCGGACTGGAACTCGAATGCAGTCGCTGTCTCAACATGTTCCCGTACAGACTGGACTTCGCTGCGGAGGAGGAGTTTCTGCCCACGATCGATTTCGGCAGCGGTCTGCCGTTAGCACCAGATGAGGACTCGGATGCGTTCACCGTTGACAGCAAGAACATACTTGACCTGGCCGAGCTAATACGGCAATATACGTTGCTCAATCTGCCCATGAAACCATTATGTCGTTATGACTGCTCAGGAGTAAAGGAGATGAATTCAAATGGCGCTACCTAAGAAGAAGACGTCGCGATCGCGGCAGGGCAAGAGGCGTAGTCATTCTGCACTGGATTTGCCCGCAATGGACGCATGCCCTCACTGCCACAGTCCCAAGCTGTCACACCGTGTCTGTCCCAACTGTGGCTGGTACGGTGACAGAGAGGCGATCGAGGTCAAGACCCCCAAGAAGAAGTAGGTTTCCATGGCCGCGTTATCAACGGTCGCGTATGTGTTCCCCGGACAGGGTTCCCAGAGCGTCGGCATGGGACTGGACCTGTACGACCGGTATAGCTCAGCCAGGGCAGTCTTCGATGAAGCCGATGCATCGCTGGGCTTCTCTCTCTCCCGCCTGTGCTTCGAGGGCCCCGGGGATGAGCTAACAAAGACTCACAACGTCCAGCCAGCCATCCTGGTCATGAGCATCGCATGCCTGAGAGCCCTTGAGGAGGCGGCTATGGCGGATCTACCCAAGCCGGCCTTCGTTGCGGGACACAGCCTGGGTGAGTACACGGCACTGGTTGTCTCAGGCGTACTCGACCTGGCAGATGCCGTACGCCTGGTTAGGGAGAGAGGCAGGCTCATGTATGAGGCCGGGCTGAAGAACCCCGGAAGCATGGCGGCCGTAATAGGACTCGGTGAAGACACCGTCAGCGAGATATGCGCCCGGAGCCAAACCGAGATCTCTAACATGAACTGCCCCGGGCAGATCGTGCTCAGCGGATCCGCCGACGCCCTCACCGAAGCGGAGAAACTGGCCAGGGCAAGCGGTGCCCGTGCTCTTATCCCTCTAAAGGTTAGCGGAGCCTTTCACTCCGTCTTGATGGAGCCGGTCATAGATGAGTTCAGCCAGATCGTCCACAGCTTCAGACTGCGCGAACCCGTCATCCCTGTTGTCTCAAACGTGACCGCCAGGCCTCTGGCCGACGTCCCCTCGATAAGGGAAGAGATGGTAAGACAACTGCGCAACTGCATCCGGTGGCAGGAGTCCGTGCAGTACATGATGGACAATGGCGTGACCGCCTTCTATGAGATAGGTCCCGGCAGAGTTCTCACCGGCCTGATCAGGCGGATCAACACAGACCTCCGGACATTCAACGTATCAACAGTTGAAGAAGTAACGCAACTAGCAGGCGGTGAGGGACAGGTTGACCGATGACCACAATGAGACGGAGGGCGAGAATCGCAGCTCTCCAGACGCTCTATGAGGTCGACTGCACCAGACACCGAGCAGAGGAAGCCCTGGTCCACCTGGCCGAAGAGGAGGCACTACCTCCGCAGGCGCTCAGCTTCGCCAGGGAGATCATCGAAGGAGTTCACCAACACAGACGCGAGCTTGATGCTCTGATAAGGAGATTCGCCTCCGCCTTCCCGTCCCACCAACTGTCGATCGTCGACAGGAATATCCTGCGCATGGCCATCTTCGAGGTTCTGTTTCATGACAGGGCTCCACTTGACAGAACTCCTCTAAAGGTCGCTATCAACGAGGCCGTGGAGTTGGCCAAGGAGTTCGGAGGCGCTTCCTCCTCGCGACTGGTGAACGGAGTACTGGGGGCACTCACAGTTGAAAGAGGTATGGAACAATGACGATCGTAGCGGAAGACGGTGCCATACGGATCGAAAGGCTGGAGTTAGGCCCTTTCGCAACCAATGCCTACATTGTCACCTGCAGCAGGTCAGGAGAGAGCCTGCTGGTAGATGCCCCGGCGGAGGCTCACGTGATCACGGACAGGTTGAGGAGCACCGAACCCCGCTGCATATTGCTGACTCATAACCACATCGATCATATCGGAGCCCTCGCCGAGTTGCGCACAAGGCTCAAGGTTCCGCTGGCGGCCCACCCTGCAGATTCGGACGACCTGGAGCCTCCCCCGGAGATGTCGCTCAGCGACGGCGACACCATCCCGCTGGGAAGTATCGAGCTAACGGTGCTTCATACGCCGGGACATACACCGGGCAGCCTGTGCTTCAGAGCCGGTGGTTACCTGGTGTCGGGCGACACCCTTTTCCCCGGTGGACCGGGGAGTACCGGTTCTCCGGCCGCTTTCCACAAGATAGTCAGATCGATATCCGAGAAGATACTGGTACTGCCGGACGACACCGCGGTGTTTCCCGGTCATGGCGATAGCACCGTGCTAAGACAGGAAAAAGACCAGTTCGCCGTGTTTGCCTCGCGATCCCACGATCCTAACCTGTGCGGCAGCGTGGTCTGGCTCTCAGCTTGAGGGGAGTAATGGCTGTAATCGACGACTACGTCGCGTCACGACCCAGATCGAAGCAGTTGCACGAGAGGGCACTGCAGCATTTTCCCGCCAAGGGGGTGACCCATGTCGGCCGCACATGGGAACCCTTCGGACCTTACATGACCCATGCTCAAGGCTCGCGGATCTGGGACATCGACGGACACGAGTACATCGAGTACAGAAACGGGCATGGGGCACTGATACTCGGGCATGGGCATCCCGCTATAGTAAGAGCAATACAGGAGCAGGCTGTCAGAGGAACCATCTACAGCGCCTCACACGAAATGGAGGTCGAGTGGGCGGAGTTGATCAAGAGCATGGTGCCTACTGCAGAGAGGATCGAGTTCTTCGCGTGTGGACAGGAGGCGAACATGATGGGGGTCAGGATAGCACGCGCGTTCACCGGCAGGACAAGGATCCTCAGATTCGAAGAGAACTTCCACGGCTGGGCCGATGAACTGGTGGCCCCGGGTGCGCAGGGAGTGGTCAGCAAAGAGGTCAAGGCAATACCCATGCACGACCTCAATGCGCTGGAGGAGGAGCTGGCTACGGAACAGTACGCACTGGTCATCACCGAGGGCGGCGGTGCTCACCTGGGCGGCCAGGTTCCCTGGGATCGGGACTTCATCCGTGCCGTGGGGCCACTGGCCGAGAAGCACGGCACCGTCTGGCTTCTTGACGAGGTGGTAACCGGATTCCGCGATGGGCCGGCCGGTTGGGGAGGACTCATGGGTCTTCGGCCCGACCTCACTACGTTCGGCAAGGCCGTAGCTGGCGGAATGCCGGCCGGCGTCTTGACCGGTCGAGCCGACGTCATGGCTATGCTCGCCCCCAGGACTAAGCCCGAGAAATGGATTCCTCACTCAGGAACGTGGAATGCCATGCCCATCGTATGCGCTGCCGGCATTGCCGCCTGCAAGCTGCTCAAAGACGGTTCGATTCAGAAGCAGGTCAACGAGATGGGTGCCTACATGAGGAGGGCTGCCAACCACGCTCTGCGACATTCCGGCTATAACTGGCGCCTGTACGGGCGTTCGATAGTCCACACCTACTTCGGTCCTGTTGAGTTCGAGCAGCAGGACGACACCTATCCTCCCGCAAGGGACATGCATACTATGCTGGCCGGTGACGGCGAGCGGCAAAGGCTGGGCGTCTACCTGCTGCATCACGGCATACACACGCACCAGGGCAGGGTACTCATACTGTCAATGGCCCATACAAAGCACGACATCGATAGTACGGTCGACGCACTGTTACGGGCCATACGTGATGCCATGACTGAGGGCGCAATCGGCGAACTGCCCGCACCAGTCTGAACCGCTTGATCGCCCCCGCACATCGCAGCCCCGATGAGTATCTCACACGGCCTTTCCTGTTATGGGGTCATGGATCGAGAGCAACGGCATATCAACCGGATATCCACCAGCATCTCAACCGGCACAGACAGGCGAAGTTATCGTTGTTGACTGAGGTGGAGTGTAGTATCATACTTGCGCCGGAACAACACGGCGGCGATACGTGGAGAGGCGACACCCTGAACCACAAGATGTACAGAAGCCCGGAGGAAGTTAGGGCACTTGTTCGCCGAGGTGAACTGGTGCGGCCGACGGTCGGCCTGGCCCCGGACTATGTTCAGGCGAACCTGGTGATACTGCCTGAGGACCTGGCCTTCGACTTCCTGCTCTTCTGTCAACGTAACCCCCGGCCCTGCCCGATCCTTGAAGTGCTGGAACCCGGCCGATACGAGCCGGCCTTGACAGCGTCGGGGGCCGACCTCAGGGTAGACGTTCCCCTGTATAGAATCTACCGGCACGGGGCACTCGAGGCAGAGGAGACGGATATCACCGGCTACTGGCACAACGGGCTGGTATGCTTCTTGATCGGCTGCAGCTTCACTTTTGAGTCAGCGTTAACCAGAGCCGGGATCAGATTGCGACACGCCGAAGAGGGGAAGAACGTAGCCATGTACGCGACCTCCGTCGAGGCTATGCCTGCAGGGATGTTCTCCGGACCGATCGTCATGAGCATGCGACCGATCCATGAGTCAAAGGTAGTAAGGGCAGTGCAGATAACATCACGGTTTCCGGCAGCCCATGGCGCCCCTCTGCATATAGGCAACCCTGCCAGGATAGGCATCTCTGATGTAGAAAAGCCTGATTACGGCGACTACGTAGAGATCAGGAAGGACGAGGTCCCGGTGTTCTGGGCCTGCGGAGTCACACCGCAGGCGGCAGCCGTGAGATCCAGGCCGCCGCTGATGATAACCCATTCGCCAGGACATATGTTTGTCACCGACATCCTGAACGAAGAGATGGCTGCTCTGTAGCAGCGAGTCCGGGCAGGGCTGTACCGAGGGATTCGGGCGCCTGCCCTCGTGAGGCGAGGACCGATGCAGAAGACAGTAGACATAAACTGCGACATGGGAGAGGGCTATGGCCCATACGAACTGGGGTTCGACGCAGAGATAATGCCGCACATATCGTCGGCCAACATCGCCTGCGGATTCCACGCCGGCGATCCCCTTCACATGAGGCGAACGGTTCTTCTCGCCGAGGCAGCCGGCATAGGTGTCGGGGCACATCCAGGCCTTCCCGACCTCATCGGGTTCGGCAGGAGGGAGATGATGATCACCCCTGAGGAAGCCGCAGCCTACGTCACATACCAGATAGGCGCCCTGCAGTCCTTCACCAGTTCGAAGAAGCTGCAGCATGTCAAGCCCCACGGAGCTCTGTACAACATGGGCATATCGAACGATGAACTGGCTTTCGCAGTGGCTGAGGCAGTGAGAATCGTAGACCCCGACCTGATACTGGTGGGGATGACAGGCTCTTCCTGGATCAAGGCAGGACGAGAGTTCGGGCTCAGAGTGGCGCGCGAGGTTTTCGCTGACCGCTCGGTGAACTTCGACGGCACTCTTGTTCCCCGCAGTCATCCCGGAGCAGTCATAGGCGATGTAGAGCAGGTTGTAGACCGGATGATGAGCATTCTGAGTGATGGCAGGGTCACGGCAATAGACGGCCAGGAGGTAGAGCTCAAAGGTGACACCATCTGCCTGCACGGAGACACTCCGGGAGCGGCAGACATGGCACGGACGTTGAGGCAGAGGCTGGAAGCAGCCGGCGTGACCGTAGTACCCATGGGCACCTTCTGCAGGTAGATATCTGAATCCAGACCATGATCTACGAGACACCGAGGTTCCTACCGGGCGGAGATAGCGCGCTGTTCGTTGAACTCGGTGACGCCATCGACCCTGAGCTGAACCGCCGTGTCAGGCGAATGCACCTTGCCATAGAGGCAGCCCGACTGACGGGGGTTGTTGAAGTCGTTCCCGCCTATTGCTCCTTGCTCGTCTACTACGAGCCACGTCGGACCAGCCCGGAAGACCTGGTAGCGGCACTGGGCCTTCTCTCACGGAGGGCCGAGGAGCAGGAGTTTCCCCGGCCGATGATTACCGAGGTCCCCACATCCTACGGTGGCGAACACGGCCGGGACCTTGAGTTCGTGGCCGGACACAGCGGCCTATCCGGCGAAGAGGTGGTTCATCTGCACGCAGGCAGAGACTATCTCATCTACATGCTGGGATTCATCCCGGGGTTCCCCTACCTCGGAGGCATGTCTCCTCGTATAAGCACTCCGAGGTTGGCGACGCCGCGGGCGAAGATACCGGCCGGGTCGGTGGGCATAGCCGGAAACCAGACCGGCATATACCCCGAGGAGAGCCCAGGAGGATGGCGGCTCATCGGCAGAACTCCGCTGCAGTTGTTTCACCCTGACAACAAGCCGCCGGCCCTCCTGCAGATGGGCGACTATGTCAGATTCTTACCGATAACCGACAGCGAGTTCAGGCTGATCAGCGAACAGCTAGAACAGGGGACATACCGACTCAAGCAGTATGCATTCACAGAAAGGGTTAACAATGAAGGCGCTTGAGGTCATCCGGCCCGGCATGCTAACAACCGTTCAGGATAGCGGACGGTACGGGTACCAGCAATATGGCGTGCCGGTGTGCGGAGCAGTGGATGGCTATGCCTTCACTGTGGCCAACCTGCTTGTGGGCAACAGTAAAGGGGACGCCTGCCTCGAGATATCGTTGCTGGGACCATGCCTGCGGGTGTTGGGTGACACCGTGGTCGCGGTCACCGGGGCCGACCTGAGTCCAACAGTGAACGACAGCCCGCTGTCAATGTGGGAGGCTGTAGCGGTTCGTTGCGGGGACATCATCTCGTTTGGCGAGCCAAGGACGGGTTGCCGCAGCTATCTGGCAATAGCCGGCGGAATAGATGTCCCCGACGTCATGGGCAGTCGGTCAACATATGTCAGGTCTCGCCTCGGGGGCCTTCACGGACGACCGATACGCTCCGGCGATTCGCTGCACACAGGAGCGTCACGCCATCCTTTCTTGACAGGGAAACTGCCGCGGCAGTACATCCCCGAGCACATGGCCGAGAACACACTCCGAGTCATCCTCGGGCCTCAACATGACCGCTTTACCGAGAAGGGCATCCACACTTTTCTCAGTTCAGAGTACACCGTTACCGCTCAGGCAGACCGCATGGGCTGTCGCCTCGAAGGCCCACCGATAGAGCATAGAAACGGAGCGGACATCGTGTCCGACGGCATTCCGCCGGGGGCGGTACAGGTACCGGCAAACGGGTTGCCCATTGTCCTCCTGGCAGATCGGCAGACTACTGGCGGGTATACCAAGATAGCTACTGTGAGCACGGTCGACATGCCCAAAGTCGCACAGGCCCAGCTCGGGGACAGAGTTAGATTCTCGGAGATAGCTTGCTCTGAAGCCCACCAGTTGCTGAGTGAGTATCGGGACACAATCGCTGACATCAAGCACTACATTAGGTCCAATAGCCAGTGAGAGAGGCACACCTTAGCATATACACACCAAGGATACAGTGTTATGTCAATTGAGGGCATAATTCTCAGCCATGACCGGAGGGGTATCTCAGAGCTCAGGGGTCGACTCCCTGCCGATTTCTGCCACGATGCCGCCGCTCTCATTCTCAGAGCGGTCAGACAGAGTCGGAGAGCAGCGATCATCACCACAGGATTCTATGTCGCTTCTGCCCGGGCTCCCGAGACCGACGGCCCGCCCGGCGCCCTTGCCTTAGGAGAATGCCTTGATCGACTGGGCTTTGACGTGACCTATGTTACAGACGAACACACGGTGCCGCTTCTGTCCTGTGCCGCGCTGAAGAAGAACGAGGTAATAGCTTTCCCGATCGCCGACCGGGATAGCAGCGAGCGATTCGCAAGCCACGTCTTGACTGACATTCAACCCTCTCTCATCATCTCGGTGGAAAGATGCGGGCCAAACAGCAGCGGGCAATATCTCAACATGGCCGGAGAGGACATAACACCATACACTGCCAGGATCGACTGCCTCTTCATCGGCCAGAGAAACACCATCGGTATAGGCGATGGGGGCAATGAGATCGGCATGGGCAATCTGGCCAGGCACATCCCGTCGATACGCAACCTGCCGCAAGACCCGGCTCTCACGCCGGTGGACAAGCTGGTGATCGCCAGCGTATCCAACTGGGGAGGATACGGACTGGTAGCAGCGCTATCAAAGCTGGTGAAACACAACCTCCTGCCTTCCGTCGAGTGGGAGAAGGAGATCATCATCGAGATGGTTCGCAAGGGCGCGGTGGACGGGATGTCAGGTCAGAGGGAACTCGCCGTGGACGGCTTCGACATGAAGCAGAATTCGCGGGCTCTCGAGCAGTTGCACCGGGCTTTGGCGCGATAACATGAAGTGTGCGGCCGGTATTCTCGGTACGGGGCTTAGAACGCCGTCACCAGAGTATCTCGATGCGGTAGAAGGCCTCGGCCAGTTCGTAGTCCTCTCCCTCAGCCAGCATGGCGTGTCGCTCCCGCAACCGTTGCTCCCATCCCGATGAGGGGTTGCTGCTCACCTGACTCGAATGACAGAACAAAGCCGCGATCTTCCTGTCAAAGGTGCCGGTGATATCAGTACGGTAATTGGGTTCCTCGGCACCCCACAACAACAACTCTTTGACCTTATGAGGCTGGAGTCCCTCCCCCACCAGATCAGGATATGAGTGAAAGTCGCGGGCATAGGGGAAGATAGCATCGAGTGTCACCTGGCTGGTTATGCGATGGTCGCGATGCCAGAGCCGACGTCGGTACAGATCAGCAGTCACCACCGTCTCCGGCCTGTACATCCTGATAAGGCGCACTATCTCCTTTCTAAACTCAGGTGTATCCTCCAGGCCCTGGTCCGGGTGGCGCAGGAATATGACCTCCCTGACTCCGAGGACATTCGCGGCAGCCAGCTGTTCCTGCTCCCGAATCCTGGCAAGTTCAGCCGGCTTCATATCGGGATCACTGCTGCCCTTGTCACCGTTGGTGCACACGACATAGATCACATCCTTCCCTTCACTTGACCAACGGGCTACTGTCCCGGCAACACCGAACTCGGCATCATCCGGATGCGGTGTGATCACCATCACATGAGCGGGCTTAGTCATCAAGTCCGAGCCTCCTGAACTCGTGGCACATGGCGGCAATTGTATAGGATTATTGGCTACTGCACAATCGAGGTTCGACACACCGCTATCCGACGCAGTCCATCTTACGTCCTCGC
>Ga0209498_1001109_pt1 | contig 16496 bp, 15 predicted proteins | sample WalLakDeSediment_FD_184131 | JGI IMG/M metagenome (GOLD analysis project Ga0209498, IMG submission 184131) | Lake sediment microbial communities from Walker lake, Nevada to study Microbial Dark Matter (Phase II) - Walker Lake 11/02/13 Deep... | ecosystem: Environmental > Aquatic > Freshwater >... | reverse complement strand
GACCAACTTCTACCATCAAGTTAGCATTTTGGAGGGTGTAACCTCCTGATGCTGCCACTTTGTAGACCTGCTCCATGTGTTCCCTAGCTGCTTTCTCCATAGGGTCTTCTTGGAAGCCAACCTTCCCCCCTCGACCGTCCCCTACCCCTGATGGCCCACCTCCGAAGAAAGCTTGATATGCCTTATCTGCTCTATCCCCCATCCAAGGGAGAGAACTCTTAGTCTGAGCAAGGAGAGCCCTAGCCCTAGCATTAGCTTGGGCAGTAGGGAGCCCCTGTCTCTGGGCCATACCTAGTGCTTCAAACTTATTGTCAAGAAGTCTACCTTGTTCTTCAGCAAGCCTCTCCTGCCTCTCGTTTGCAATCTCTTGCAGACCCCTCTCCTGCTTCCCTAGCTGATGATGTACAGCTCCAGCCATACCAGCCTCCATTGCTTGCTCGGCCATAAACGGGGTTAGAGTATCCTCAGCAGGAGCTACAGGAGACCTTGGGGTAATAGGGGAAGCCTGAGCTACCCCCGTATCTGAGGTATCAAATATACCTGCCATCTTTACTTTCCTCTTCTATCGTTAGCTTCTTGAATGAACTGTCTACCTTGAGCGTCTCTACTCTCCATAGCCTCACGAATGAGAGGAGTTAGGATTTTTGCTTTATTCAAGGAGTCCCAGTAGAATACCTCGATTGCTTCGGAGATTACTTTCTCTTTAGCATCCTTCGGGTTAAGCACTCTCTTGTGGAAGTCATCTCTCACCCTCATTGCTTCCCGTACAGGCATGTTGTCAATCTGGGAGTTGATCATTGATAAGGCAATCTGGGCTCTCTTCACCTTCTCTCTATCGTCGTTGTTCAGTCCATTAGCCAAGGTGAACCAAGCATTATACAACTGGAGAACTCGTCCAGCTCTCTCTTGCTTAATGTCTAAGTTTATCATCATCTGCTTATAGAACTCTTCCTTCTCCTGACTACCAAACCCCATAGCCCTGAAGAATATATCTACAGACTTTGGATCTGATACTTGATAGAGAGGACGACCATCAGCAGTCCTTACCCACCCATAATGGAGGTCTCTGGCTTCAATAGCTTTTCTCCCAGAGGCAGACATACTCAGCAAACCCTGAGCAGTAATCTCCATAGCTCCTGCAAGAACAGCAGGGTCTAATTCATCGGTATCATAAACTAGATTACCAGCGAGGATAAGGTTGTTAAAGAAACCTAAACCATACTTCAATGGAGAAGCAGAGGCACCAGCCATCAACTCAAGTACAGGTGTTCTCCCCTCAATAGACATCTTCTTCAACTCTTCAAAGAGATCGGCAGATACAGTCAATCGACCAGTCACCGCAATATCAGTAAAGTCTCTAAGTGCTAGACCCAACACACCAGTCTTCATTGCTACCAAGTCTTGTGCTGACAACTCATCGGTCATCCCAGTAGAACGGATAATCTCATCTACGAAGTGATTCATAATAGGGATACCAGCAGCCCCAAACACAGTAGCCTGTACACCGAGGATACGAAGTTTCTCAGCAGGAGTAAAAGCTCTACCTGTTAGTGCTTCGATATACTTGGTGTAGATTTGCTTGAACTGTGTAGGGAGAGACCAGATACCCTTTTGGTATGCAGCTTTGTTAGCTACGTTCATACCAAGACGATATTTCTCAGCTCTTGAAAGAACCTTAGACATCGTGGAATCATTGTAAACAAACTTAGCTCCATCAAGTTCCTTCTGTCTCTCCAAGGCAGTGAAGAAGGAAATACGCATGTTCCCTAGCTCCCCTACTCGGTATGGGGTTTGCCCAGCATTAACTGCTGCTGCCCAACCTCTCCGAAGAAGGCCAGCATCAAGAGGCATCCCATTCATCAAGGCAGTAGCATCGGCATTCCCTCTAACAACAGACTCTCTCATACCAGAAGCTCTCCAGAAAGCATAATCGTTCTGGAAGGACTTGACTGTTTCAGGAGCCATCCCCATTCTCCTGCCGAGGATGATTGCAGTATCGTTCACTACCTTCATGTCTTTTCCTAAGTCAAGACCTGAAGCCATCAACCAAGATCCCATTGCTCTCGAAGCATATACAGGATTGGCAGATAGAGCAACCAGAGCACCAAACATCTGAACAGGAATCTGTACCATACTGAAGGCACCAAGAGTCAAGTTGAAGGTGATGCTCTTCATCATGTTGATTGGGTTGTTATCTTTAATCTCGTACATGAAAGCAGCAGCTCTCTGAAAGACAGGATTATCAAACTTGTCAAGGGACTTGGCAGCAGAGATAATCGTGCCACGAAAGAACTTCTCTGATTGTGTAGGGATATTCGACATAGCAGAGATCTGGTCATGTGCATTCAAGAGCTTAGTCTTCAAGGCTCCTTGAGAAGAGTTAGCTACATGAGCTCTGGCTTCTTCCCAATTATCAGGAAGCTTCTCGAAGTGGTGCTTTGCACTATTCCTCCACTCCTCTCTTGCAGCCATTCTCCAACGAGACATGGGGAGCTTATCAGCAGTAACCCCTATCGCTCTTTGGAGAGACTCAAGGACATCTGCTCTACCACCACCAGTCTTATTGAAATCAATGATCTCCTCAGAAGCTCGTTGTCCTCGAATAAGACCACCCATAGATTTAGAAGCATCAGCCGTACTGATAACATCCATCTTCTCATCTTCTTTGATTTCAAGGATACGAGGCTTCTTCCCAAGCTCCAAGTCTAGACGATGAGTACCCTCCATCCCCTTCATAGCTTGTGTTCTCGTTGAAGCATATCCAATAGTCACCCATTTCTCTTCGGGCATACGACCACCAGCATCAACAAGTCTCTTCTCCTTTACGAAGAAGTTAGCACCCTTGTTCCACTTCGGAAGATAGTTAGGAATCTTATTCAAGACCTGCATTGGGATCTCCCCAATGTCGTCTCCCCGAACTAATGCGAAGCGATAGTAAGGAGCATCAGAAGATTTACTTACCCCTCGGAACCACTGGGAAGTATCGTCATAGTGGCTTCGGGTTAATACAAACCCTTGCTCATAATAGTCTTCAAGGTCTTTAAGAGAGAGACCTCTTAACTCTTCTCCAGTGTCAGCCCTCAACAGTCGGATGTTATCACTATCGTTTCTCCACGCACCATCTGCTGAGATAGGATCTCCATACGACTTAGCATAGAAGGTTTCATCTCCTACACGGACAGTTCTAGCATTTTGGAACATCAACTCTTCACGGATAACTCTATTATTCTGCACATGGAGATCATCAAGGATTCTTCTGATTCCGTGGAAAGCTTGGAATTCAACTTCAGAAAGGACATTCCCTCCAACCCCAACATCCATGAGGAGGTGTCGAGAGGGGATAACGTCTTCCCCGTCCAAGAGCTCCAACACCCTATTCACACGAAGGAGACTCTTCTTGTTATACTTGATAGGCTTCAGGGCTAACTCAGCAGCTTCCGTATAAACAGAAGCTATCTTAGCAGAACCTAATACCCCAACCAGAGCACTATCTACTAGCCTTGTAGCGTCAAGACCTTGGACATAGGCAGGAGAGACCGCCATACGGACGACATTACTACCCAAACCAACATCGGGGTCGATATATCTTCCTATATCGTCAACCAGATATGGCTGCGTGAAGGGGCCAACCTGAGCTCCTGTCTCGTCGATCAAGGAATACCGAACAGTCGTTACCCCGTCTTCTAGCCCAACAGATACTCTTTCAAGCTGCATATTGTCGGGAAGGTGTTTACGGATAGCGGCAGCTACTCGAACAGCAGCGTCAGGATCAGCCTCAGCTAAGTCAATATCTGCAACATTACGGGCACGGACAAGGACATCATCAATACGAGGATCGTAATGAGCATTGTCTGACACCCTCCCTGCTACGGAGCCGGGGAAGATTTCTGGATTTGCTAAAGGGTTAGTTATATTAGCTGCATCAAACTGGGACTGCCCAGCTACCACAGCAGCCTCGGGGTCTCTAGCTAGAACTTCAGAAGCCTTTACTGCTCCTACATGGTCTCCTGAATCTGCAAGTCTCTTGACAATCTGACTGGTTTTCAATACACGATTGATCAGAGAAATACCAAGCGTACCTACGGTCAGCAGTATCTCAGCTCTCTCAAGACCAACATCTAACCCTAGACCTTGATGATCCCCTGTTACCAGACCAATCATGTGTGCCTTCTGGATAGGGTTGGACTCTAGCTCCTCAAGAATCTGTAGAAATCTATTATCGAAAAGCTGTCTCTCTTCGGCTCCGAGTCTCTTTCTGAAGTTCGATAAACCTACGATGTCTGCTACAGAGGTTTTCATCTCAGCATCTATGTCGAGACCAAACTCTTCTTTTAGCTTAGAAGATACTCCATGAATGTTCCAGATTAGGTCAGGGAGAACGATGAGATTAGCGATATTCTTAGTCCAACCCCAAGCACCTAACTCGTCCAACTCATTAGCAATACCGTACATGAGAAGTTGATTGGAAGCCATATAATCTATCTGAGGCTTAGTCAGGTTCTCTGCTCCGGGAGTAGAAAGGAGATTGTCCAAGATAGCCTTGTAGAGTTCTGTCTTCCCTTTGTCTGCTTCCCTCCCTTGCTTTACTTTCTCTCCGATAGAGAGAGCGAGGGCTGGGTCTGTCTCGGAGATGAAAGCTGCCTCTGCTAAGATGTCTCCATCTAGGCTAATAGTGTTCTCTTCATAACGATTAGAGGCTTCAATAGTTAGCTGCTCAGGGCTCTTACCCGATACCTCTTCTAAATCCTCTTCGAGATTCTCAGAGGAACCAATACGAGGAAGCATGGCATCCATCTCTGCAACCCTCTTTGTATTCCTTCTCTGTTTGGCATAAGCCTCTACCCCGTATTCGGGCAGATCCATCTCAACTCTATTCAAGCTTTCTTCAAACATAATTATACCCCAGGAGTTCCGGTACTAGAAGGTGCTCCAGTTCCCTTAAACTTTTCTGTCAGCTTATCCCAACCCCCCATCTGAGAGAATGCAGACTGACCAAGCTGAGCATAGGCTCCCCACTGAGCAGCCTTAGCCTGATGTCCTGCTGCTTCCTGCATACTAGCCCCTACAGCTTGGGAAGCCAATCCTTGTCCTTGTTGGAAGCCAAGAGCAGAGCCCATCTGGGTTCCAAGAGACCCTACTGCACCAAGAGCCCCAGAACTCCCCGCCACACCGAGGTTCCCTGCTCTCTGCATAATCTGAGCTCTCCTTGCTCTCTCTTGTCTAATCTGGTTACGCCTGCTCTCCATCTGCTGACTCTTTTGAGCAGCCTCTTGTCTAGCCCCAGCTTCCTTCTGTGCTCTCTCAGCCTTCCTTGCCGCCTTCTGCTGATTCTGCATAGCGAAACCTGTTCCGATAACTGCTACCGCTGCGAATCCCATATCAATCTCCTAAATACTTAGAATAGAATCTTTCTGTATAGTCCCATCCGAGTCTCTCAAGGAGGGGGTCTAGGGGAGAGTAGGTCTTGAAGGCTAAGGTCATAACATCCACTCCTAAATCTCTCATGTGTTCTTCTGCTTCCTTCAATAATTTAATACCTACGAAACCCTTGCGGTACTCTGGATGTACATAGAAGACATCTGCTGTACTCGCTAGGGTTTGTTTATAATGCAGGTTTGGTTGGATGAAGCAGGCATAGTACCCAACCAATTTCTCTTCATCTCTTGCAGTAACTATGTAGAGGATGTCCATGTCATCTAACATTTCATATTTCTCTACATCGGGATCAAAGAGAACCTTGTCGTTGTACAACCCTACTTCTTTGTAGTGCTCTCTCAACAGAGGGAGGGCTTCGTTCCACATATTCCTAACACGTTCTCTTTGATAAGTTACTTTAGACACTCGGTTCCACTCCCATTAACATTGACCATCCTAGAACTCTACAATCCTTCTTAGGTTCTGTCCTAATAAGCATTGACAAGGCTCTACCATTACCCCTCAGTTTATTCTTGGTAGTGATGATTTGATGACCAGTATCGTAGGGGTCTCCTACCCCAGATGGGAGGAAGAACCTTTTATATCGGTACACCTGAAACTCTCTACCCCATCTATTAGATGCTGCTGAGTTAGTCCATTCCCATTGCGATTGGAGGATACAAGAAGAAGGATTCTTGGGGATCAGGTTCCCCTCTCCATCTTCCTCAAATCCATCCTCGGTTCTCTCTAAGTGCATGGTAAGAGAGACTACACCCTTATGCCTCTGTGTGTCCCCTCCTGTCAGATACCCTGTTACCATATAGGCAGCAGCATCTAAACCTACACCGTCATAATCAATCCAGTCCGTAAAGGTAGGATCATTATAGAAGCCGAAGGTATATCTGAGCTCCCCTCCTACTCCATCATCCAACAAGAGGACATAGGCTGATTCTCTTAACCCGTCTTCTACTCTTTGAGTAGTAACTGTTACAGGGTCTCCCTCAACAACTGCTATGTCTCCCCCTACGAGAACAACATCTGTTATCTCTCCCGACCTAAAGGGAGGAATAGCTACAGCAGCAACTACCTTCGGTCTATTAGCAGAGATAGCCTTTATCTCTTGAGGGTAGAAAGCACCGGCATTAACATCAAGGATTAACTCATGGGTTTTATCAGAATAGATATTATTCCCATACAGCCACCTTACCTTTCTCTCGTAGCTGTCATAGAACCCTGTGCAATACTTCTTATCTATAGCTCCTATGTTATCGAAGAATGTCTGGATAGTTCCTTGAGAGATATTGTTAGCTTTGAAATCCCCCAATTCATTCTGACTAACAAGGTAGATACCATCATCTCCCCAATAGAACACTGACCCGTCTACTTCAAGGATTGAATTAGGAGAAGTACAACCGTGTTCAGTAATCTTCTCTACAGTGTAGTTAGTAGAATCGAACCCTGTATCTCCCCCAAAGATTCTCCATACCCCATTGCTTGCTACAACAAGCATACCATCTGAAAGGGTCTTGAGACCAGAGATACCGTAGGCACCAGAGATACGGATAAACCCACCATCAGTTGCTACAATGTCTGAAGCATCTTTAGCGGTAGGGTCTCCTGTCTGATAGCATTTAGTAATATCAGAGAAGTCTGATACGAGTCTACTGAAGAACACATAAGAAGAGAGATAGGGAGACTTCTCATCAGGATCAATAGTATCCCCTGAGAAACCACCAAACCAAACTCTCCCTGCAAACTCACAGACTACTGAGGCCCCACCCGGAGTCTTGTCTTGCGGCAGAGAAACAAGAGGGTATTGCAAAGAAGAGTTACGAGATAACAGAAGATCATATTCTGTCTTCCGAGAAGCCCCTCTCTCCATAGCATCAATGATGAAGTAGCCACGAGGAGCTGGCAGCATACCGGGAGGGTTAGCTATCAGGTCAGCAGCATGGAATCTCTCTATCGTTTTATTTGTTGCTTCTACGTCAGGGTAGATATTGAAATAGACTGCATCTGAGTTACTAGGATAAACAGCACCCCTATCGAAGAACTCCTTGATCGGGTCTATCCTGTCTGTCGTAGTCTTCGTAGGTCTTGGTTCAGCAAAGGACTGATTCCTGAGATTGTAACGATGACTGTCAGTAAGGGTTGCGGGTCTTACCGTCAAACCAGAACCAACTGTCAGATTAGTCGAACCACTATAATCTTCAACACCAAATAAATCTCTAGTAGTGAGGATGTCCTCTACTACAGAGATAGTACCGGAGTTATAAGTGAAGATTAGTATTTCTTTTTGACCAGTAGCAACTATAAGAATACCATCAACTACCGCGAAGGAGAATGGGATGTCATTGTTCAGAAGGGTATCATAAGAGAACAGTTCATTGTCAGACAATGGAACGGTCATCGTATCGAAGATTTTTAGGATACGGCCTGTCTGGATAACTCCTAGTTTCTTATCAGACTGGCCCCCTACGTTCTCCCAAGAGAACCCTTGGAACACCACATCAGCAGTAGGGGCAGGAGTTAGTCCACTCGCTACCGGAACATACCCACTCTCAAAAGACATACCTAGTCTTCGTCTCCGAGTACCGTTCCTACGGATTTCAAAATTCTTCTCGTCTACTGAAGCATCAGGAGGGAAGGTTAGGATATTCGCTTCAGTGACTAAACCCTGAACGAATGTAGTTTGTTCAACCGGACTTACTTGCCTTGCCATCCTTCTCCCCCTTCTCTTCTAGGAACTTATCAATGACCAATCTAGCTTCTTTAACATTGGTAAAACTTCCCCGAAGATCCAGATGTACAGAACCCTTTCCGATAGGTCTGATATGTTTCATGTTATAAGGGGTCAGGGTCTCAATACTATATCCACGATATTCTTCGGTCATTCTTATTTCCTCGGTCTTCTTCCATAATTGGGATACTTAATCCCACCACTAATCTGCCAAGACTTACGAGCCAACCATCTATGTTGTCTCCCAGCTTCCTGTTCTGCCTTCTGGTCAGGATTCTGATTAAGCTTCAGGGCACACCTGCTCTTAGACTCTTCCAGAAGGGCTGTGAAGGCTTCTGACGGGAGATCGGGGACATACCCATCCACTAGCTCAAAGGTAGGCATAACGTAGCCTGTGCCTTGGAATTTAGAGGACTGAAGGGTACTGTCTACTGAGCTATCGTAAGAGTTGAAGATGATAACATTATCATCAAAGGATGTGTAGCACTTAGGAGGAGTGTCGTTACGAATGAACAACTCAATCCCTGAAGGATCAACTACAGTCTTCACATAAGACTTCGTATTATCTTCTTGATTCAATCGGAACAAGAACTGGTCTGGTTCCATCCACTCCATCGTCTGATACTTCTTACGAGTTTCAGAGGCTCTCCTAACATCGTAGTTCAGAAACAACAGCTCTTTAATGTCTTGTTGAATCTTCACATGGGTAGGCTTCTCCGAATCAGAGAAGGGGACAACTGTAATAGCTTTACGCAGATGAGGCCAGTTACGGTTACTCATCATAGCCATGTATGTACTTCTAACAATCTGAGCTACCTGCTGGCTCTCTTCCGTATCATCAATACTGTTCACGAAGTCAGAGGAGAGATCATTGAGGATGTCTTGTACAATGTCTAGTAACGTCATCTTAGGCATCAGTTAAATCCCTCAATAGGATTGCAGAAACCCCTACATGACGGAAGGTAGCATCGGTAGCAGCACTAGCTGCTGTATAGAAGGAGATAGTGTCATCAACATCTAGGGAGATCGTGATAGAAGAAGCAGAGACATTTCTATCATCATTAGCTTCTGTGGATCTGGTAAGAATCTTCTGAGAGCTATAGGGAGCCGTGTCGTTGATAGCAAACTTAATAGCCATCAATCTGTTGTTTGTAGCAATACGGAGGGTAGACCAAAAGCTCAGGACATACACACCCTTAACCTGTACCTGTATTGCTCCAGAAACAACACTCATCAACTGTTGATGGGTAGGACTCCAAGGATACCCTGCACCCGTCATCTTAACATAATCGGTATCTGTCTCTAGGGTAGCATCTGATGGAGCAGCCATAGAAACCGCTGTACTGTTATTCATAATATCCATTTGAGCATATACGGAACCTGCTGGATATTTCCAAACTACCTCACCTAAAGAATTTCTACTGAGCACTTGCTCTGTCTGTGCAGTAGCGAATCCTTTGGGGACATGAATGTGTGGGTCTGCAATCAGACTGTGTTCAATAGCCATTTCATTTCCTCTAGGCAAAAGAAAAGGCAGGAGAGGAAAACTCCCCATCCTGCCTTAGCTTTGATTATTTAATCAGGAACCCCTGATTAAACCTTGTTGCTGTAAACATACTCAACGATCACAGACAGCTTACCAGCAGTAGTGATGGTAGGGCTAGTACCGCCAAGGGCGATACCAACAGTCGTTGCAGCAGCGAAGCCTGCATTGTCTGCCCAAGTACCAGCCAGTACACCGATACCAGAACCTACTGCTTCTGCCTTAGCCTCACTGATAACAACACCGTTGGTAGCTTCACTACCCTTGGTGCCGATCAGAATGGTTGGGCTAGTGCCACCCAGTACAAAGGCTTCCTGCGTTTCATAGTAAGCAGCCTGTACGTTAGCGCCCTTCGGCAGAACAACGTCTACATTGAAGACACCATCAACAACCATTGCAGCAGTAACATCTACTACCAGTTGGTTCTTAGCACCTTCAGTGCGGTAGACACCAGCAGCTCGGCCAGTGTCACGCTTACCATAGTGGTTCTTTACATTCAAACCAGTATTACTTTCAAGACCCATTATTATTCTCCTTAAAACTTGGAAGCTGCGGTGATCAGGATGCCCAGAGTGTCAACACGCTGCGGGCCCATACCCCAACGAGCACGAGTAACGAACTCATCACGGGCACGATCCTTATTACGCTCACCTTCTACCTTGGGTAGGCGTCTCCAAGCTTTCATAATAGGCTTGGTCTGGTCGTCCAGTACACACATGAACACGTTAGCAACAGCATCGGATACAGAAGTAGTACCATCGCTGAAGGTGCCCTTGTCCAGACGGTTAGCGGTCATAATGTCCCAGCCATACAGGTTCATAATGAACTTCTGGCCGCGAGCCATACCACCTTGGATAATCTGCTGGGCGAATGGAGTAACATCAGTGGTGATGGTTACGAGACCATTCAGAGTGGCTTCTACGACAGGATCGCAGATGAACACACGGCCTTCAGCAGGTACGTTTGCCTTGTCGAAAGACAGCTTCATCTGAATCAGATGTGCCAGCAGGAAAGTGTTTTCCCGGCCAGAGGTCGCTACAGCAGAAGCGATTCGGTGGGGGAAACCATTGATCAGGTTAGGGTCTGCATTGGTCTGTGCATCATTACAGACCTTCAGGAAACGAGACTCATAGGTTTCTTGTAGGGCGCGAGTAGATTCAACAGAACGCTGAACCATAAGCTGTTCCACTTGGGAACCATCCTCACGCAGATCATCGGTGACATACCAAGCATCACCAACATAGTTCTGAATCTGGAGAGTTACAGTACCAGACTCAATCGGGTTATAGACCAGAGGGGTGTCTTCAGAAGCTTCCTGAATAGTTACAACACCTACGGTCTTAATGTTCAGGGTAGTACCTGAGCCGAAATCACTTACGTCACGGACGAAGGTATCAGGCAACAGGCCATCGTTCAAGTTCATCAGGATGAAGCTGGAATACTGTTCGGCCTCGATAAAAGCCTGACTGTTAGCAGTAAGCTGCATTGTTATTTCCTTTAGTTAGTAATACCATGTTTTTTGTAAACATCTTGCTGTACTTGTTTCATAAACTCAAGCTGTTCTTTGTAGGTTGCACCAGACAGGAGAGATTTACCCGGTAGTGTCAAACCTTGATCAGGCTTAGTTTGAGACATCATAGCAGCAGTGTTCACGCTGGACTTAGGAGGAGCCGCACTAGGCGATCCACCTTGATTTGGAAACAGAGCCAAAACCATCTTTGGGGTGGATTCGGTTAGTCTTTTTAGTTCTGCTGGATTGATCCCTAGCTCTTGAGCTTTAGACTCGAAGGCATTCTTCGCAGCCTCAACGCTACCATAACGAGTAACCAATTCAGTATTTACAACTTCTCGATTCGAATCAGCAAGCTTAGTAGCTTCCTTTTGATTCAAGAGTTGTTCAAACAGAGCCATGGCTTTCTGTTCATCCAATCCAGATGCAGTGGTATTCTGATCCGTCTGTGATGCAGTTAGCTTAGTAACAAGATCCTCTACCTTAGAGCTCTTTGTAAGTTGTTCGCGTAATTGTTCCAATTCTTGTTCCCTTTGAGCGAGTGTATCTTTGAGTTGTGGAATGTACTCTTGGGCATTACGCAAACCTTCCAAAGCCTTCGGGAGATCTGTGTACTTCTGTTCCCCTCTCTCGTTCTTAATCGAAGCAAGGAGGGCTAGAGCGTCAGCTTCAGGGGATGACGCATTAGACGAAGAAAGAGAAGAACCATCGGTATTGGTTGTTCCTTGTTCATCCTTAATTTGTTCAGGCTCTACCGGAGTAGAGAAGATATCTGTCGGGTCTGACATATATTCCTCTTTTAATTAAATTTAATAATTAAATATATAAACAATAGATATAGAATAATTATAAGAATTACTATTGTCTAAGTATTTCTAATCTATTGTCTAATATATTTAATATATATGATGGATATATACCTAGAATTTGGAAAAGTTGCCAGTTATTTTTAAGAAATTAGTGAAATAATCTCTTTTAGTGCTCTGGTATAGCCAATACTATCCGCTTGTTTGAATCCCCAAGAGGGACTTTCGTAGTCCTCTCTCTTCATTCGTGATACTACTTCGGTCTCTACCTTAGCTTCTAGCAGCTCTTTCAATCGTCTCCTCAGAACTGTGCCAGCCTTGAAGGAAGAAGTAATATCGTCCTTCACAGACCCCTCTGGGAGATTCTGTACCCAGACTGTCTTCACATTTCTTCTCCCATCGGAACTGACTGTTCTACCTCAAGGTCTTCCTCAGCCTGATTCATCAATCTCTGAGTCTCTTGCTGTTCAAAGATAGCAGCATTCGGGGAGAAGATCTTATACTCGGCAGTGCCAGTGATATCCTCAATAAACTTAATCATATTCAAGCCTGAAGTATGAGGAGCAATGAAGGGATTCATCCCACTAGCCAATACCCCTTGAAGGTTCTGGAGATCCTGAGCCTTCTTAGCGAAGTGTCTAGCACCAATAGGTCTGAGCTTGCCAGAAGCAGTGAGGTCTTCCTTCGTGATCTGTTGGAAGGTAGCGATACCCAACTCATCGTCCATAATACGGATTAGATCGGAACCTCTCAAGTTTCTTACAGAAGACTCGAACATATCGTTCAACACCTTCTCAAGCAAATTGATCTCAAAGGTATTGATCTTCTCTTGGAAGATTCGTCCAGCAGCATTGTCTAGGGTCTGTACCTCGAAGGCAGTTTTCTCCCCAGCAGACCTGACACCCATTGCTTCTCTAGGAGCACCAGCATACAGTTCCATTCTCTGCTCAATCGCTTGCATCTCTGAGGAGGCCACAGCGACTCCCTGAGCGCCTTTCCCTAGTTCCTGTACGTCCCCATTCTCATCAATGTGGATCTCGGCTCCCGGCCCCCATACAAACTCTTCTACCTCCCCTATATCTTGAGAGGGGGGTGTACCAGCAGATCCATTGCATCATCCTTCAGATTCTCCAGATGATCCAGACGATACTGCAAGCCTACGAGGTTATCTAGTGGGCCCATTGCCCATAGGTTATCAGTTCTCAATCTCCACCCTACATGGTGGATAGGGGCTCTAGCAAACCAAGAGGGGATGTCGTCCTGAGTTAATACATAGGATCTGTCTGCAATAACAATCTTCTGATTCTCATAGAGGGTGTCGGTCTCACTATCGTAGTAGTCACCGTAGAAGGTGAGGAGCTCCACATAGTTAGACTGGTAGTATTCGTAGATGCTCCCAAAGCCGTCTACTTGGAATCCTAGAGCCTTATCAGCGTCTTCTACCTTATACCCGCCCATCTTCGTAGCTAGGGTCACATGCTTCTGGATAGCTTCGTGGATAGCAGAGTCTTCAGGTTGATCCTTAGACATCTTCTTAATCTCCCCCAGTGTATGGAGAGACCTTACGATCTTAAAGCTGTCCTCAAAAGAATCTGCCAGTGGATCAAACACAATATCTAGGGGGCTAATACGTCTAGCCATTGGGCCAATATAGCCCGGAATAATTTCCCCGTCCTTCGTAACAAGATTCTTGTCCAGATAGTCTGTAGTTACGAAAACGTTTCCATAATCAATAAAATCGTAGAGAAGCCTAGAAACAACAGTACGGAAATTACTCTCTCGCACTTTGTTAGACATATACGCTTGAATGACTTCACGCTTTTCTTTAGTGACATCTTCTTGTGAGTATCCCTCCCAACGCAACCATCGGTCATTGGGGAATAGGGCTGCAAGATAGTTGGAATGAAGGTTATCCCGAATCTGTGTAAGCTTGGGGATAGTCACCGTGTTCTTCCAACTCAAGTGAGAAACAGAGGTAGAGGAAGTGTCAGTAGCGAAGATGAAGTTTCTCAACTCCTTCCACTCCTCGATTTTCCCTCCTCTCTGCATATTAAATTTATCCCATAGACTGGAGATCCAGACTGCGGGAGTTTCTCTTGAAACATGGGAAGCTAGTTCAGCTACTTTTGTAGACACATAATTCTCCTATCGGAAAGCAACACCACCAAATCTCTTGTGGGTAACAATGTTACCACCACCATAGAGATCGGGTATTGTCTTAGCTTGTTTTGGTTTGATTGCTATGGCGATAGCTGAAGCTAAAGCATCCTTAATGTCATCGTGAGGGGGTCTAGCCAAGATGAGTTCTTCTTCCAGAACCGGAGTATAGCCCCCCTTAAAATGCCAGATAATTTGATTCTCATACCTATACTCCAAGGTTGCTGCGATTCTTTCTTCCTTCGTCCCTTCGTTTCTGGTGGGGTTAAACATATCCACACTCAAGGACAACCCATTCTTCTTGATCAAATCTTTCAGATCGTTTACAATTACCTTCTGACCTACAGATACTTCTGCCCTCAGTTTCCTGAAGTCCCATTTAGAATGTAGGGATATGATCTTCTGGAAGTATTCGATTGTCCTGTCAGACTTGAATCTCTCGATATCAAGAAGGTAGATGTTCCCTTCAGGGCATATACCGATTACGACAATAGCTGTGTAGTCAGCAGATTTGGAGAGAGAGAAAGCGAAGTCAATAGAAGCATAGACATTCAACCTCTTCCCCTTGAAATACCAAGTACCTCCACTCTGCTTCAGGAACTTCTGATCGTAGTATTGGAACTTGTCTCTACTAATTCTTTGTGACCCCGGATCATTCGGGTCATTGTAATACTGTGCGAAGAACTGTGTAGTATCCTCATACTCCCCTCGAATACGAGAGAGAACATTTAGATTGAACCCGAAGGATTTACCATCAGCTCTGACCTCTCTAGGCCACAAGAAGAAACCGTCCTTCTCTACAGCATGTTCCTTAACATCCCATACCGGAACCTTATCCACTACCTCCTGCGTCTCTTCATCATAGAGGATCATAGTCTGCTTCTTCCAAACATCATAGATGTCTGAAGGGTGGTAGCGAGTACCACAAGCTTTTGTGAACCCACCAGCATTACGGATAGAGGTCATCTGAGACATAGAATTAACTACTCTTCTTCTCCCCTCTTCTGTATAAGCGTTGTCAGGAACCACTACGTCGTCAGGAACGATGATATCAGCGTGCCAGCCGGTCGTATTAGTAGTAAGCCCTGCGGTAGCTATAGTCCAGTCTCTTATGCCCTCCAGTCGCCTCTTTGGGTGGTCTACAGCGATCTTCGATACAGCCCACTTCTCTCTTCTCCCTTCCTCTGGATTAACCATGTTAGGGAAGTATCTAGTATAGACTTCTGAAGTGAGGATGTTCTTAATATCGTAAAGCTGTTTCTCAGCCAGTTCTGCTGTTGCAGATAGGTAGAGGATAGTAGTCTCAGGATGTTTGGTAATGTACCAAGCACACCAGACAGCAAGGCAATGGCTCTTCATGTGAGCACGAGGAAGGAGCAGGAGTTGATTCCCACTCTCCTCTTCCTGCAACCACTTGAACACTTCCTTGTGAATATCTCCATACACCCGAAGGGGGTTGACAAGTTGGGCAAAGAAGAATAGATCTCCCATAGCAGCTTCTCTAACTTGTAGGGCTCCCTTTGGCATACTCGCTATCTTTCTTTCCGCCTCTGTCAACCAGTCTTTCATTTCTTAAACAACCTCTGAATGTCAGCACCGTACTTATCGTCAAGGGTAGACTGTACCTTACGCTCGTGGGCCATATCCTCCTTAGAGGGTCTCCCTGCCTTGCGCTTATCCCAACCCTTGTCAGCAAGCCATTTGGCAGCTTGGAAGCTCTTCTCGTCAGCAGTCATGTCAATAATATCTCTGACTGCCTGACTACGAATCTTCAGCTCCAGCTCTTCTCTCCAAGATTCGATATGACTCTTAAAGAGTTTGTTGCTGCAGATTCTCTGCCACTGAGTCCAACTCAGGAGGTAGGTGGTAGCAAACTCATACTCCACCAAGTCCTCCATCTGGATGAACAATCTTTTTAGGGAAGGGAAGGTCTTACCTTCGTACTCGAAGTCATAGTCCTTCAAAGAATAGACCGCTACCTCTGGATCATAAGATGTCTCAAGGAACAAGGACTGTGTAATAGGTCTCCCCATACTGTCCACGAATTTCTTCTTATCAGGCTTGAATTCCATGCGTCCTCTCTATTTCTTCTTAGTACTCTTATCTACAAAATCAAGAATCTCTTCTCTCTTTCTCTTCCGTTCTGTGATAAGCTTCTTAGCCCAATCAGCGAGACCAGTCCCCATATAAGGGGTTCCTGCTTTAGGTTTAGTGTCTTTTGGCATTCCTACTTCCTCATAGTTTGGGTAATCTTCTCAAGGGCTCTAGCACCGAAGTAGAAGATGAATACTGTCATCAGGAGATCTGATAGCAATTCTAGGGTTA
>Ga0209498_1001108_pt1 | contig 16496 bp, 15 predicted proteins | sample WalLakDeSediment_FD_184131 | JGI IMG/M metagenome (GOLD analysis project Ga0209498, IMG submission 184131) | Lake sediment microbial communities from Walker lake, Nevada to study Microbial Dark Matter (Phase II) - Walker Lake 11/02/13 Deep... | ecosystem: Environmental > Aquatic > Freshwater >... | reverse complement strand
CCAAGGGTCTGGTGCCGACGCGCAGAATCGAACTGCGGACCTGCCGATTACGAATCGGCTGCTCTACCAGCTGAGCTACGTCGGCGTGGGGCGCATGATAGCCGAGCGGGGCGCCCGGCAACAACGTGAGAAGCTATTGTGCCTTCCGGGGCGCGACGCGGATCACCACGTCCACGCCGACCACCTCCATCGACGGCGAGAGGCCGGGCAGGTCAGTGATCTCCACCCGGGCCGGTGCCACGTCCTCGAGCCTGCCCGAGTCGGTGTGGAACAGGTGGTGATGCGGGTTCGGGTTCGAATCGTAGAACCGCTTCGCGGAGTCGATGATGACCTCGCGCACCAGCCCGGTCTCGGCAAAGAGCTTCAGGGTGTTGTACACCGTGGCCTTGGAAACCTGGCTGGCCTGCATGCTGAGTTGTGCCAGGATCTGCTCGGCACTGAGGTGCTGGTGGCGGGCGAAGAGAAGCCGCGTGATTTCGAGGCGCTGCTCGGTCGGCGCGATGCCATGGCGATCGAGCAGACCCTGCGCCTGTTCCCGCGTCAGCCGGTCGCGATTTTGTATTGTGGCGCTCATTTCTAAAGAGTATAGCAGGGGTTTAGACAAAGTCTAGTTCGTATTTCTGTCCGTGCGCCAGGGACTCTCGGCAGGCAATCGCGGGGCACGGCCGCCAGTGGTAGAATCCCAGGGTGGCCAGCGCAGAGAAGGGAATGGAGCGGGTGATGGGAATCGAACCCACATTAAGAGCTTGGGAAGCTCCCGTTCTACCATTGAACTACACCCGCGCTGGGTGCAGATTGTATGCGCTCGGTGCCCTGCACTCAATGCGCGATCCCGGTGATCCATGCAGATACAGTTGAATGGCGAACCCTATGCCCTCGAGGCGCCCGACGCAGACGGCGAGCTCACGCTCGGTCATCTGGTATCGGCGTTGGATCTGGGCGGGCGGCGCCTGGCGATCGAGGTCAACGAGGAGCTGGTGCCGCGCAGCGAGCATGCCAGCTTCCGGTTGTCGCCCGGGGATCGCGTCGAGATCGTGCAGGCCATCGGGGGCGGCTGAACCCACTCCATCACGGCAAGGATCCGCATGAGCCCTGTTGATGTAACCGATGCAGCCGACACCTTCCGGATCGGCGACCGTTCCTTTTCTTCCCGCCTGCTGGTCGGCACCGGCAAGTACAGGGATCTGGAGGAGACCCGGATGGCCATCGAGGCCAGTGGCGCCGAGATCGTCACCGTCGCGATCCGGCGGACCAACATCGGCCAGAATCCGGGCGAGCCGAATCTGCTGGACGTGATTCCGCCCGACCGTTACACGCTGTTGCCCAATACCGCGGGCTGCTATACCGCCGAGGAGGCCATCCGCACCTGTCGCCTCGCGCGCGAACTGCTCGACGGCCACAACCTGGTCAAGCTCGAGGTCCTGGGCGACCAGAAGACCCTGTATCCCGATGTCTTCCAGACCGTGACTGCGGCCGAGACCCTGGTGGCCGAGGGTTTCGAGGTGATGGTCTACACGACCGACGATCCGCTGCTGGCCCGTCGGCTGGAGGAGATCGGCTGCAGGGCGGTGATGCCGCTGGCGGCACCGATCGGCTCCGGTCTGGGGATCCAGAATCGCTACAACATCCGCGAGATCGTCGAGAATGCACGGGTGCCCGTTCTGGTCGACGCAGGCGTCGGGACTGCCTCGGACGCCGCGATTGCGATGGAGCTTGGCTGCGACGGCGTGCTGATGAACACGGCGATCGCCGCCGCGCGCGACCCGGTGCTGATGGCCAGCGCAATGCGCCACGCGATCATCGCCGGGCGCGAGGCGTTTCGGGCGGGACGCATGGCGCCGAAGCGCCATGCCAGCGCGTCCTCGCCCGAAACCGGCTATTTTTTCACCTGAAACGATGACCGGTCCCGTGTCGGAGCATCCCGCGGCACAGAGCCGGCGGGTGCGCAGCTTCGTGCGCCGCGAGGGTCGCCTCACGACGGGCCAGCGGCACGCGCTGGAGAACCTTTGGCCGCGTTACGGGATCGCGGCCGGCGGTGGCCTGATCGATGCCGCAGCGGTCTTCGGACGGGTCGCGCCGATCACGCTGGAGATCGGCTTCGGCAACGGCGAGAGCCTGGCCGCGCAGGCGGAGCAACAGCCGGAACGCGATTTCATCGGCATCGAGGTCCACCGGCCGGGTGTCGGGCATCTGCTGGTGGAGATCCAGCGGCGCGGTCTGACCAACGTCCGCATCTTCAACGAGGATGCGGTGGATGTGTTGGAGCGGCGCATCCCACCCGCCAGCCTGGACGCGGTGCAGATCTTCTTTCCCGATCCCTGGCACAAGAAAAGGCACCACAAGCGGCGCCTGATCCAACCGGCCTTCGTGCGCATGATCGCGTCGCGGCTGCGCCCGGGTGGGTTCCTGCATCTGGCAACCGACTGGGACGATTATGCTGCGCACATGGTGTCGGCGATGGCGGAGGTGACTGAACTGTTCGCACCCGAAGGTCCGCAACCGCTCGCGCAACGGCCTGCGCAGCGCCCCGCGACCCGCTTCGAGCGCCGAGGCGAGCGCCTCGGGCACCGGGTCAGCGACTTCCTCTACCGGGCTACATCGAGGCCTTGACCACTAGCACGGGGCAGGTGGCCCTGCCGATCACCCGTTCGGAGACACTGCCCATCAGCAGGCGACCCAGGCCGGTGCGCCCGTGACTGCCGACGACGATCATGTCCGCACCCTTGCGTTTCGCGGTCTCGATGATGACCTCGTCGGGGTGCCGGCCTTCCTCCATCAAGGCGTCGATCTCGACCTGCTCCCTGGTTGCGGCCTTTTTCACGCGATCGACGACCGCTTGAGCGTCGGATTTCGTCTCCGGTCCGCTGTCCGGCGCCACCACCGTGATCACGGTCAGCGGCAGGGAGCACTTCCCAACCAGGCGCACAGCGGAGTATGCAGCGGCATCGCCGAGGCGTGAGCCGTCCGTCGCGACCATGAGGCCCTTCTCCGGCATGCTGGTGCCGCGTGGGACGACCAGCACGCTGCAGGTTGCCAGCCCGATCACCTTGGCGGTCGAGTCGCCGACCATCAGCCGTGCCAGGTCGCTGCGGGTGCGCCTTCCGATGACGATGACGTCGGCATGCTTGTCGTTGGCGACGCGGACGATCTCATGATACGGATCGGAGCCCTGGCGCAGCACGGTCTCGGTGTGCACGCCCCCGGCTTTCGCCTTTTCGGCCAGGCTGTCGATGTGTTTCTGCGCCTCCTTCTCGGCCTGCTGCACACGGTCAGGCACGAGGGCCTCGTACTCGGGGTTGGTCAGGACGACCCGGGTCACCAGCAGGCGCGCATTGCAGCGTCTGGCCATTTCCAGCGCCGCCACTTCGGCGGCCGCACTGTACTCGGAACCGTCGGTGGCCAGCACAATGGTCTGAAAACGCCCTACGGGTGATAGCTGCTCCGTCATCACGCGACTCCTGATTCCCCTCGGTGTGATGAGAATACCTGAGGCCGCGGGAATCGGCATCAGCGTTGCGCGCCAATCCGTCGGCGGGATGCGGCGGCGCGTTGCGATCGAGCACCGCTTTTGCTTCGCCGCCCCGGTGGTGAAATAATTCCCTGTTTCCGTGGCGGGTTGAACTTGTTGGGCCTGCCGCCCCCCGGGTTTCCGGGATTGCTCGCCGCCCCTTGGGAAGCTCATGGAGAATCTGACACTGACCACGGACATGATGGTGGTGCTCGCCCTGCTCGCGTTCACCATCTTTCTGTTCGTGTCGGAGGTGGTCCGCGTCGATGTCGCGGCGGTCTCCGTGATGGTGCTTCTGGGGCTGCTGAGCCTGATCCCCGGACTCGGCGGTATCACCGACGCGGACAAACTCTTCGCCGGGTTCGCGTCCAACGCGGTGATCTCCATCATTGCGGTGATGATCATCGGTGCAGGTCTGGATCGCACCGGCGTGATGCACCGGGTCGCGGCCTTCATCATGCAGGTCGGGGGCACCACCGAGAGGCGGATCATTCCTACCGTGTCCGGCACGGTCGGCATCATCTCCAGTTTCATGCAGAACGTCGGCGCTGCCGCGCTGTTCATGCCGGTGATGAGCCGGATCTCCAACCGTCTCAACATCCCGCTGTCGCGCCTGCTGATGCCGATGGGTTTTGCGGCGATCGTCGGCGGCACGATCACCATGGTCGGTTCCAGCCCGCTGATCCTGCTGAACGACCTGCTGCCCGAGGGCATGGAGCCGTTCAGCCTGTTCGACGTGACGCCGATCGGGCTGGCACTGCTGGCCAGTGCCATCGTCTATTTCGTGGTGCTCGGGCCGTATGTGCTCCCATCGGCAGTGACGACGGGCGGCAGTGGTGAGAGCACGGCGGATTACTTTCGGCGCGTGTACGGCCTGCACTACGAGACCCGAGAGGTTCGTGTCGGCAATGACAGCAGCCTGGTCGGTCTCACCGTGGCCGAGGTGGAGACCAGGCACGGGGTCGTGATCATTGGCAGCTCGATCAACAACGACCTGCGCATCGGCCCTTGGAGCGGCTACGAGATCGAGGCCGGCGTCTACCTGGCCGTGCTCGGCTCCCCACAGGCCCTCGGCAGCTTCGTGGAGGCCACCGGTGCCCGGCCCAGGCGCGATCTCAAGGTTTTTCAGAACGCGATGGCACCGGCCAAGTCCGGCATCGCGGAACTGGTCATCGCGCCGGGTTCGCGGCTGATCGGGAAGACCGTCACCGAGGTCGCGATGCGGCGCACCTACGGCCTTTCGGTGCTGCGCCTGCAGCGTGGCGAGGAACCGATCCGCGAGGGCCTCCGCGATGTGCCGCTGCGGTCCACCGATACCCTGGTCGTGCACTGTGACTGGGAGTCGCTGGCGCGGCTGGAGGGGGATCGCGACTTCGTGATCGTGACCAGCGACTACCCGCGGGAACAGCTGCGGCCGAGCAAGGTTCCGCACGCGCTGTTCTTCCTCGTCGTCGCCCTCGGCATGATCCTGTTCACGGGCCTGCCGCTGTCGGTTGCGCTGCTGACCGGTGCCTTGGGAATGATTCTGACCGGCGTGATCGAGATCGACGATGCCTATCGCGCGGTCAGCTGGAAGACCGTCTTCCTGCTCGCAAGCCTGATACCACTGGGCGCAGCGGTGGAGAACACCGGGACAGCCGCCTGGATTGCGCAGCACACCCTCGATTTCCTGGGGCAGGTGCCGCCGTGGGTGCTGCAGGCCACGATTTTCGCACTGGCCACCTTCTTCACCCTGGTGATGTCGAATGTCGGCGCGACAGTGCTCCTGGTGCCCCTGTCCATCAATTTCGCAATGGCGGCGCAACTGGCCGGGATGGATGCCGATCCCCGGGTATTCGCACTGACGGTTGCCATTGCCACCTCGAATTCCTTCCTGATCCCTACGCACCAGGTGAATGCGCTGATCATGGGTCCGGGCGGATACCGCGTGAAGGACTATCTGAAGGCGGGCAGTATCATGACCATCCTGTTCATGGTCGTCGCCCTGATCATGCTCAACGTCATTTTCTAGGTATGCTTAGCCGCATCCCATCTTTTTCGAGGAGAAATCCCCATGTCCCAGAAACATCCCGTCATTGCCGTCACCGGATCCTCGGGCGCCGGCACCTCCACGGTAAAGCGCTCCTTCGAGTACATCTTCGAGCGGGCGCAAATCAAGCCGGTCGTGATCGAGGGCGACAGCTTTCACCGCTTTGACCGCAAGGCGATGAAGGCGGCAATGCTGGCCGCCGAGGCGGAGGGCAACCTGTCCTTCTCCCACTTCGGTCCCGAGGCCAATCTCTTCGATCGCATCGAGGAACTGTTCCAGACATATGGCGAGACCGGGCAGGGGCAGAAGCGCTACTACCTGCATTCGGACGAGGAGGCCGAGTTCCACAACAAGCGCATGGGGACCAGCCTGGGTCCCGGCGAATTCACTCCCTGGGAGGACATCGAGCCCGATACCGACCTGATGTTCTACGAGGGTCTGCACGGACTGGCCGCGCATGGCGACGCCGACATTTCCCGTCATGTCGACCTGGGCATCGGCGTCGTGCCGATCGTGAACCTGGAGTGGATCCAGAAGATCTTCCGGGACAACGCCGAGCGCGGCTACACCGCCGAGGCCATCGTCGACACCATCCTGCGGCGCATGCCCGACTACGTGCACTACATCACGCCACAGTTCTCCCGCACCCACATCAACTTCCAGCGGGTGCCGACGGTGGATACCTCCAACCCCTTCATCGCGCGCGACATTCCCACGGCGGATGAGAGCCTGGTGGTGATCCGGTTCAGCGATCCGAAGCGCTTCGGCGTGGATTTTCCCTATCTGCTGAACATGCTGCACGACTCGTTCATGTCGCGACCGAACACCCTGGTCGTTCCCGGCGGCAAGATGGGCCTGGCGATGGAGATCATCCTCGCGCCGATCATCCACGACATTCTCGACCGTCGCGGCTGATTGATGTGATCGGCCGCCCGTCGCATGGCCTCAGAGCAGGCCATGCGGCAGGCTCGGTGCCCGATTGCTTCGGCAGGCACGCCGGCGCTGCGTTGGGCAAGCCTGAAAGAGGCCCGCCATGCGTGCACTCGACCGCCTTGCGCCGATGCGTCCGGCGGTGCTCCGCGGGTACCGAACTTCCCATATGGCCCATCCGGTTCCAAGCCCCGCGAGAGCGGGGCTTTTTTTCGCCCCGTTTCCGCTCGGCTACGATGCAGCTGCAGAAAGCCTTTGGAGGACGGACCGTGTTTGGTTTCTTGGCCCATCGGCCGGCGCGGCAGCTGGACCGCTTTCGAGAGCGTTTTACCGGGTGCAGTCTGATCGTGCACCGGGGATTTTCCGGGGACTGGCTCGAGGAGCTTCTGAAGCAGCCTGGCGGTGGGGGGCATTTCCGGCTCGACGCCCGTACCCTTCCCGCGAAGCGGCCGAGTCCGATCGAATGGCTGGTTCAGACACACGTGCTGCCACTGGACCTGCCGCAGCCGCTCTTCCTGAAGGTCCGTGAGGCCGACGTCCTGGTCCGCCATCTCGACCGGGGCGGCAGGACGGTGCATCCGTCGGAGATCGCCTGGTTCCTGGAGGAACTGGAGGAGCGGCACCACGTGCGGCTGAGGTTTGGCCGCGAACCCGGCCGCATCGATGTGTCCATGGGCATTACCGCGACCGACAATGAGGCAAAGAGCATGTTGGAGCACCTGACAGGATGACGACCTCAACCGCATTCCGCTACGCTGTCGCCAAGGGCAGTGAGCCCGGTAGACTCGCCGATGCGCTGGCCGATGCCCTGGCGCTGGAGGCAGGCTCGGTGGTTCCGGACTCGACGTTCGGACTGCTGTACCTGTCGGACTCGATGGCCCGGCACGGGCAGGAACTCCTGAAGGGGCTGGAGGCTGCGACCGGTATCAGGCATTGGAGCGGTTGCGCCGGCATGGCCCTGATCGGTGGCCGTGAGGAACTCTACGAGACGCCCGCGGCCGTGGCTCTGGTCGGCTCGCTGGAGCCGGGGAGCTTCCGCCTGATCAAGGGGCCGGTCGATTCTTTCGAGGCGTTGCTCGAACAGTTGGCGGGATTTCTTTCGCCCGAGCAGCCGGGGCGACTGATCCTCCACGCCGATCCCGGTTTCGCCGGCCTCGAGGACCTGCTCACGCGAATCGATCAGGAGACCGCATGGTTCACCACCGGGGGTGTGAGTTCCGGGCAGGGTGAAGTGGTCCAGTTCGCCGGTGCTGTCGTTGCGGGCGGGGTATCCGGGCTTGCCCTGCGCGAGACCGTGCCGCTGGCCGCGCGGCACTCGCAGGGCTGCTCGCCGTTGCCGGGCCAGCACCGGCTGACCGAGACCTGGCGCAACATCATCGTCAAGCTCGACGATCGCCCGGCCCTGCCGGTCTTCCGGGATGTCATCGGTGAGGTGCTGGCGCGCGACCTCCGCCGCGCCCTCGGCTACATCCACATCGGGCTCCCGATCAGTGGTTCGGATACCGGCGACTACCGGGTGCGCAACATCATCGGTCTCGATCTGGACCGTGACCTGCTTGCCGTTGGCGAGATGCTGAACCAGGGGGAACGCGTCCTGTTCGTGCGCCGTGACGGCCAGGCCGCGCGGGACGACCTGGAGCGCATGCTGGGCGAGATCCGCGCGCAGTGTCCGGGCGGCATCCGCGGCGGCATCTATGTCAGCTGTCTCGGTCGCGGCCGGAATCAGTTTGGCGATGAGGGCACGGAGCTTGCGATCGTGCAGGACGCCCTGGGCGACATACCGCTGGTCGGCTTCTTCGCCAACGGCGAGATTTTCGCCAACCGGCTCTATGGCTACACCGGGGTCCTGACCCTCTTCACCTGACCGCCCACGGCGGGGAGTCCAAAAACGATGAAGTACCGTCCGCTTGGCCGCACCGGCATCGACGTCAGCCTGATCGGGCTCGGCACCATGACCTGGGGCGAGCAGAATACCGAGGCCGAGGCCTTCGAACAGCTCGACTATGCACTGGCGCAGGGCGTCAATCTCATCGATGCGGCGGAGATGTATCCGGTGCCGCCCCGGGCGGAGACCCAGGGTTTGACCGAGACCTACATCGGACGCTGGCTGCAGGCCCGGGACTGTCGGGACAAGGTGGTGCTTGCGACCAAGGTGGCCGGCCCGGCGGAGTCCATGCCCTGGCTGCGAGGCGGGCCGCAACTCGTCCGGAGCCAGATGGAGACTGCCCTGACGGCCAGCCTGGAGCGGCTGAAGACCGATTACGTCGATCTCTATCAGGTCCACTGGCCGGCGCGGACGACGAATTTCTTCGGCAAGCTGGGGTACGAACACGAACCCGACGAGGTCGCCACAGAGATTGCCGAGACCGCCACGGTGCTGGAGGGCTTCGTGCGCGACGGCAGGGTCCGGGCGATCGGGATCTCCAACGAGACGCCCTGGGGTCTGATGCAATGGCTGCGTGCGGCGGAGCAGGGCATCGCGCCACGGCTGGCCAGCATCCAGAATCCCTATAACCTGCTGAATCGGAGCTTCGAATCCGGGCTGGCCGAGATGGCCATTCGTGAGGGCGTGGGGTTGCTGGCGTATTCGCCGCTGGCTTTCGGCATGCTGAGCGGGAAATACCTGGGTGGCGTGCAGCCGGAGGGTGCGCGGCTGTCTCTGTTCGAGCGCTTCTCGCGCTACAGCAACCCGCAGGGAATTGCGGCAACCGAGGCCTACGCGGCCCTGGCCAGGGAACACGGGCTCACGCCGGCCCAGATGGCCCTGGCCTTCATCAATCGCCAGCCATTCGTGACCAGTAACCTGGTCGGGGCCACCCGCCTGGACCAGTTGAGCGAGAATATCGGAAGCATCGAGATCGACCTGACGGATTCGACCTGCGAGGCCATCGAGGCCATCCACGCCCGATACACCTACCCCTGCCCCTGACCGCCATTGCCAGGGCGCGGCTCAGTCCTGCGGCGGCGGGTCCAGGTCCTCGAAGGCATCGCCGGGGTCCAGCGCGACGCCGACGCTCTCGAGTCGCAGCGGCGCGCCGTCCGCCTGGGTCTCCAGCAGCAGCCAGTGCGCCCCCTCCCGCCGGTACAGTTCCAGCCGCCGGGCCTCGATATCCACGAGCAGGTATTCGCGCAGGCTCTCCAGCCGGCGGTAGGCGGCGAACTTCTTGCCCCGGTCGAAGGCGGCGGTCGAATCGGACAGCACCTCGATCACCAGACAGGGGTGCGAGATTGCGGTCTCCGCGCTGCGGTCGCGCGGGTCGCAGGTCACCATCACGTCCGGGTAGAAAAAGGCGTCGGCTGCATCGACGCGCAGCTTCATCTTGGCCACGAAGGCCTGGCAGGGCGAACCCTTCAGCCGCTGGCGCAGCGTGGCATGGACTGCACCTGCGACGAGCGCATGTTCCCTGCGCACACCGACCATCGCGAAGATCTCGCCCGCGAGATACTCGTGCTTCTCCGGCTGCTCGGCCTCCCAGCGCAGGTACTGGTCGCGGTCCATCATCGTGCGCGGCAATGCCTCTCCCATCGGTCACCTCCCTGTGCCTCGCTGAGCCTGTTCCAAGTATTGGCCCGAGCTTCCTGCGGTTCAAGCAGGACGGCAGGTTCCCCGCTCACTGTCATGGCCTCGGAGCGCGGCGCCCCAAAGGCCGAAAGCGCAAGCCCCTACGGAGTGCGGCGGCTTGCCGCCGCTTTGGGGAGCCGGGTTATCACCCCGACACCGAATAGCGGGAGCAAGCTCCCGCACTCCATAAGCGGCAGGTAGGTCGGGTTAGCCCAAAGGGCGTAACCCGATGGGTCTCGCACCCACCCAGGGCCGCAAAGCAGCGTCGTCCCCGGCACGTCGGGTTACGTTCCGCTAACCCGACCTACAGAACTGGACCGTGACTTTCACGCTGATGCAGTTGCTAGAATACCGGGATGCAATCCCCGCCAAAGGCTACATCACTGATCGACACCCACGCGCATCTCGATGTCGAGGAGTTCGCCCCGGACCTCGATGGGGTGCTGGGCCGCGCCCGTTCGGCTGGCGTCGTCGCGCAGGTGGTGCCGGCGATCACCCGCGGTCACTGGGAAGGTCTGGCCGGGTTGACAGCAAGGCACGAGGATCTGTTTCCCGCCTACGGTCTACACCCGGTCTTCCTGGAAACCCACGGCGACGCAGACGTCGACGCGCTGGACGCCTGGCTGTCGGCTCATCCGGCGGTGGCAGTGGGCGAGATCGGCCTCGATGGGTACGTCGAGGCCATCGCCAGCGGTGCGGCCTGGGACCGGCAGTGGCGGCTGTTCACCGCGCAGCTGGATCTTGCGCGAAATCACAGGCTGCCCGTGATCATCCATGCGCGGCGCGCGCTGGATCACGTGCTGAAGGCGCTGCGCCAGCGGCCGGGGTCGACCGGGATCATCCACAGCTTCTCCGGCAGCCGCCAGCAGGCTGACCAGGCCCTGGAGCAGGGTTTCTGTCTCGGCTTCGGAGGTCCTGTGACCTATCCGCGGGCCAACCGCCTGCGCCGATTGGTGGTCGAGCTGCCGGACGAGGCGCTGGTGCTGGAGACCGACGCGCCCGATCAGCCGTCGGTGAGCCACCGCGGGGAGCGCAACGAGCCCTCCTTCCTGCCGGAGATCGCCGCCTGTGTGGCCGAGCTGCGCGGTATGTCGGTCGCGGAGCTGGCCCGGCAGACCACAGCCAACGCGCGGCAGATCCTTCACCTGTCCACCACCGCGCCATGATGAAGCCTCGGTTGCGGCCGCGACACGCGCGGGGCCGGAGGCAAGCCGGCCTCCCGTTGGCGGTACGCCGTGAATACATCCCCGCAGGCTTGACGACGGCATCCATGCCGCCAACTCTCATGCCCTCGGACGCGCGGCAATCCCGAAGGATGAAAGCGGAAGCGCCCATGGAGCGAACTGTAGGTCGGGTTAGCCCAAAGGGCGTAACCCGACAGGTCTCGCACCCACCCATGGCCGCAGAGCAGCGTCGTCCCCGGCACCCCGGCACGTCGGGTTACGCTACGCTAACCCGACCTACAGAACTGCGGGGAGCTGGGTTATCCCCGGCGCCGAATAGCGGGAGCAAGCTCCCGCACTCCATAAGCTGGAGTGCACGCCCGGCGTCCGCCCTGGCGGCGTGGGCCATGTTACGGGCGTGGCCGTGACTTTCACGCGAACACAAGCCAACAGAAGGCCGGTTTGCCTCCAAAGCCCGTGGCCCGGTAATCCCCCGGAATGACCCTGGCTCTGGACCCCTTTTCCGAGCGTACCGGGCTATTGTTGGGTGCCGAGGCGCTGGCGACCCTGCGCAGCCGGCACGTGGTGATTGCGGGAGTGGGCGGCGTGGGCAGTTACGCGGCGGAGGCGATCGCCCGGGCCGGCGTCGGGCGTATCACCCTGCTCGATCATGACCAGGTCGCACCCTCCAACGTGAATCGGCAACTGGTGGCACTGCGCTCCACGGTGGGCCGGCCGAAGGCTGAGGTGATGGCACAGCGCATCGCCGACATCGATCCGGCGATCCACGTGCATCCCCTTGCGGAGTTCCTGCGCCCCGAGAACGTGGCGGAACTGGTGCCGGCCGACGCGGACTACGTGCTCGACTGCATCGACTCGATCGCCTGCAAGGCGGCACTCGTGGCGGGTTGCCAGGGGCGGGATCAGCCGGTGATCTCCAGCATGGGGGCGGGTGGACGCATCGACCCGACACTGGTGCGGGTCGGACTGCTGGCCGAGACCCAGCTCTGCCCGCTGGCGCGGGCGATGCGCAAGCGACTGCGCCGCCTGGGCGCGAGCCTGGATTATCCGGTGGTGTATTCGCTGGAGGAGCCGCGCAAGGGCACCGAGCATCGTCCGATCGACGGCCCGGTGCCGGGTCGAGCCCGGTCCATCAACGGGACCATCTCCTACCTGCCGGCGCTGTTTGGCCTGACCGCCGCCGGTTGGGCGATCCGGGAACTGATCGACAGGTAGGTTCGGGCACTGCGGCGGCTTGCCGCCGCTTTGGGTGTTGGCGCGGATTCCGGTATCGTGAACGCGGGAGTTCTGTAGGTCGGGTTAGCGTAGCGTAACCCGACGTGCCGGAGACGACGTTGTTTTGCGGCCATGGGTGGGTGCGAGACCCTTCGGGTTACGCCCTTTGGGCTAACCCGACCTACAGCCTGCGGCTCTTCATTGTCAGGGGTGGCGGAGAGCCATGAACGTTAGCCGTTCTCCTGCTCACTGGCGGCCGGAACAGAGCGCCCCTCCAGCCGGGCCACCTCGGTTTCGATCCATTGTTCGACTTCGGCCAGGATCGCCTCCGGCTTGCGGCCCTTGGTCGCGATGGGGGGGCCGATGACCACGTCGATGACGCCGGGCTTTTTGGCCAGGCTATGGCGCGGCCAGAACGCGCCGCTGTTGTGGGCGATCGGGATCACCGGGTGACCGCTGCGTGCGGCGAGCACCGCGCCGCCGATACGGTACTTGCCCCGCTCTCCCGGGGCGACGCGGGTCCCCTCCGGAAACAGCACCACCCAAAGGCCGCGGCCGAGCCTGTCGATGCCCGCCTCGACCAGGTGCTCCAGTGCGCGCCGTCCGGCCTTGCGGTCGACCGGCACCGGGTCGACCATGCCGATGGCCCAGCCGAAGAAGGGGATGAGCATGAGTTCCCGCTTCAGCACCCAGACCTGTGGCGGCAGGATCTGCTGCAGCGCGATCGTCTCCCAGGCGGACTGGTGCTTGGCCATCACGATCGCGGCCTCGGTTTGTTCCAGGTGTTCGCGCCCGTGCACGCGGTGGCGCAGCCCGCAGGTGACGCCCAACCACCAGAGGCTGAAGCGCGTCCATTGGGACAGCACCCGGTAACGCCCGTGGAAACCGAATGGCAGCACCAGCGGCGCGACCAGCAGGCCGAAGACGATCACGGAGCCGGCAAAGCCCAGCCAGAACACCAGCGCGCGCAATCGCAGCAACATCGGTGCGCCCTATCCCGTCGCCAGGCGCGAGATGTCGGCGACCGAGTCGAAGCGACGTGCGAGGCGCGCCAGCAGCGCCAGGCGGTTCGCGCGCAGCGCAGGATCCTCGACCATCACCATCACGTCGTCGAAGAAGGCATCGACCGGCGCACGCAGGCCCGCGAGGTCCTCCATGGCGGCCACGTAATCGCCGCGCTCCACCGCCGCCGCGACCCGGGGCTCGATCCCGCGCAGCGCTTCCAGCAGCAACTGCTCGGCGGGCGATTGCAGCAGCTGCTCATCGACTTCCCCATGCCTTTCCTGCTCGGCCTTGCGCAGCAGGTTCTGGATGCGCTTGTTCGCGCCCGCCAGCGCCTCCGCCTCCGAGCGCTCCCGGAACTGCTTCACCGCACGGGCCCGGCGCACGAAGTCGAGCGGCGCGTCCGGATCCACCGCGGCCACGGCCTCGAAGACTTCGGGCGCCATGCCCTGGTCGAGCAGATAGCCGCGCAGGCGTTCCAGGATGTAGGCGCGCACCCGCGGGACGGCTTCGGGGGCGCCGGGAACCCGCTCGGCGACGGCCGCCGCCGCGGCGTTCAGCAGCGGCGTCAGTGCCAGCGGCAACTCGCGTTCGATCAGGACGCGCAGCAATCCGAGGGCTGCACGCCGCAGCGCGAACGGGTCCTTGGCCCCGGAAGGATCCTTCCCGATCGCGAAGATGCCCACCAGGGTGTCGAGCCGGTCGGCCAGCGCCAGGGCCTGCGCCATCGGGCCCTCGGGCAGGGCCGCTCCTGCGTGGCGCGGCCAATAGTGCTGCTCCAGCGCCTCAGCCAGCGATTCCGGCTCGCCATCGTGCAGCGCGTAGTAGCGGCCCATTGTCCCCTGCAGTTCCGGGAACTCGAAGACCATCCGGGAACCCAGGTCGCACTTCGCCAGCAGGGCCGCACGACGGGCGAGATCCGGGTCCAGTCCCAACGGGGCGGCGAGTTCGTCCATCAGGCGGGTGAGCCGCCAGGATTTGTCGGCCAGGGTACCCAGCCGGCGCTCGAACACGACCGTCGCCAACCACGGTTCGCGGCTGGCAAGGGTCTCCCGACGGTCCTGCTCCCAGAAGAACTCGGCATCGGCGAAGCGTGGCCGCAATACGCGTTCGTTGCCGCCGCGCACCGCTTCGGGATAGCGGGAGTGGATGTTGCTGATCACGATGAAGCGGGGAAGCATGCGTCCGGAGTCGTCCACCAGCGGGAAGTACTTCTGGTTGTCCTGCATGGTCGAGATCAGTGCCTCCTGCGGGACGTCGAGGAAGCGGGCGTCGAAGCTGCCGGTCAGGGCGACCGGCCACTCGACCAGGGCCGTGACCTCGTCCAGCAGCCCGGCGTCGATCAGTGCGCGGCCGCCGGCTTCCTCCGCCTCGGCCTCGATCTGGCCACGGATGGACTCGCGGCGGTCCTCGAACGACGGCTGTACGACCCCGTCATGCTGGAGGACATCTGCGTACTCGCGTGCGTGCGCGAGCTCGAGCTCCTTGTGGCAGTGAAAGCGGTGGCCGCGGGTGGCGCGGCGGCTGTGCAGACCCAGGAGCTCCATCTCGATCAGGCGCTCCCCGTGCAGCACCACCAGCCAGTGCACCGGGCGCACGAACTCGACCTCGCCGGCTCCCCAGCGCATGCGCTTGGGTGTGGGCAGCGCCGCAAGGCTGGCCGAGAAGATGTCCGGCAGCAGCTGCTCCAGCGCGGCCCCCTTGTGCGCCTCCCGATGGATCAGGTACTCACCCTTGTCGGTGTTCTCCCGCTCCAGGTCCTCGACCGCGACCCCGCAGGAGCGTGCGAAGCCCTGGGCGGCCCGGGTCGGTGCCCCGGTGGCATCGAATGCAGCCGCCACCGCTGGCCCGCGGCGTTCCTGCACCTGGTCCGGCTGGTGCGCGGGGATACCCTCCAGCAGCAGTGCGAGGCGCCGGGGGGTCGCAAAGGCGGTGACCCCCGAAGGCTCGATGCCTGCCTCGCCCAGCCGCCGCAGGCAGTCGTCGCGCAGCGCATCACGCAGGGACAGGAGTGCCTTCGGCGGCAGTTCCTCCATGCCGAGTTCGAACAGCAGAGGGTGCAGATCGTCCATGTCGTTTTCCAGGTGGGTCCTGCTTGGGTGTGGTCGTCGATCGCGGTTCGCGGAGGTCAGGCGGCGTCCGGGTGCCGTTGCAGCATCGGGAAACCGAGACGCTCGCGGCTTGCGTAGTAGGCGGCTGCGACCGCACGCGCCAGTTCCCGTACGCGCAGGATGTAGCGCTGCCGCTCGGTCACCGAAATGGCGCCGCGCGCGTCCAGCAGGTTGAAGCTGTGCGAGGCGCGCAGCACCTGCTCGTAGGCGGGCAAAGGCAGGCCGAGTCCAATCAGGCGTTCGCTCTCGGAGGCATGGGTGTCAAAGGCGGCGAACAGCGCAGTCCGATCGGCGTGTTCGAAGTTGTAGATCGACTGTTCGACCTCGTTCTGGTGATACACGTCGCCGTAGGTCACCACGGTGCCGTCGGGTGCCTCGGTCCAGACCAGGTCGAATACGCTCTCGACCCCCTGCAGGTACATCGCCAGGCGTTCCAGGCCATAGGTGATCTCGCCGGACACCGGCCGGCAGTCCAGTCCGCCCACCTGTTGGAAGTAGGTGAATTGGGTCACCTCCATGCCGTTCAGCCAGACTTCCCAGCCTAGGCCCCAGGCCCCCAGTGTCGGCGACTCCCAGTTGTCCTCGACGAAGCGGATGTCGTGCACGGTCGGATCGAAGCCGAGATGCCGGAGCGAACCCAGGTAGAGTTCCTGGATGTCGGGCGGCGATGGCTTCAGCAGGACCTGGAACTGGTAGTAGTGCTGCAGCCGGTTCGGGTTCTCGCCGTAACGGCCGTCCGTCGGGCGGCGCGACGGCTGCACGTAGGCGGTTCGCCAGGGCTCCGGACCGATGGAGCGGAGGAAGGTGGCGGAGTGGAAGGTTCCCGCGCCCATCTCCATGTCGTAGGGCTGCAGCAGCACGCAGCCCTGCCGCGCCCAGTAATCCTGCAGTTGCCGGATGAGGTCCTGAAAGGTCACCGAGGACTGTTGCATGATGTGCCTGAATAGCAAGGAAA
>Ga0209498_1001107_pt1 | contig 16497 bp, 18 predicted proteins | sample WalLakDeSediment_FD_184131 | JGI IMG/M metagenome (GOLD analysis project Ga0209498, IMG submission 184131) | Lake sediment microbial communities from Walker lake, Nevada to study Microbial Dark Matter (Phase II) - Walker Lake 11/02/13 Deep... | ecosystem: Environmental > Aquatic > Freshwater >... | reverse complement strand
CCGAGGCCGACACAGGCAGGCTGCCGTCGTGAAAGTCGCTATGCGAGGCGCGGCCCATGTGCCAGAGCTGGAGGAAGATGCGTCCGCCCGCGGCATGCACCGCCGACGTTATCTGTTTCCACCCCGCCTCCATCGCGTCGGTGTAGACGCCGGGAGATTCGAGCCAGCCGTTGGCCTGCGCCGAGATCGTGGTGGCTTCGGAGATGATCAACCCCGCGGAGGCCCGCTGGACGTAGTACTCCGCCATCGTCGCATTCGGGATTCGCTCCTTGCCCGCGCGGCCACGGGTGAGGGGCGCCAGCACGACCCGGTTGGGCAGCGCGAGGTCGCCGAGCTGAAAGGGCTGCAGGAGTGCAGCGGCGCGGGAAGAGGCGGGCATCAGTGGCAACTCCGTCCTGGATGCGTTGTCGGATGCCGTAGTGTAGCGAGCATGTGTTGCACACCGTGCAGTGAAAAAGCGGCGGGGGACTTGCATCCCCCGCCGCCACACGCACATCCAGCGATCGTTGGAGCGATCGTTTGTCAGCCGCTACGCATCGCAGCACTCGCAGGTGCACCATTCGCATTTGCAACTACCCGTCTCGCAGCAGCCGCAGCAGTCACACTCACACTCCGGACAGCCGACGGTCTGACTACCGTCGATGGCGGGCACAAACGGCACGAGGCCGAGCACCGCCCAGAGAAAAAAAATGTTCATGAGAAAACTCCTTCTCGATGTGGAACCTGAATTGATCCACCCACGTCACGACGTGTGATCGTGGAGAAGCCAGCGGAACGCGGCGATCGACTCAATTCCGCCAGACGCCAAACAGGATCCGCGGCGGGCGGATCGGCACGGAGAGCGAGGCCGCCAGATATTCCCGGCTGACCCCGAGCACCTGCGGCGGAAGGGGCGGGCTCACCACCGGTGCGTCAGCGGCGTCACTAACGGACAACACGGGAACGGAGCCACTCGGCAGCGCCAGCGGCTGCTCATGCCGGGCAGTCAGTTGGCAGTTGCAAGGCTGCTCAGGCCTCTCGAGTGGGCGGGTGAGACCTCCGTCGCCGCACAGCGGACACCTGGCGACCGGGTCGGCGGCGCAGCACGGCCGGTCGCAGGCACGGCACACGCCCCGCGGCGTGACCTGGGCGACGACGATGGCCAACGCCACCAAGGCCCACACAAGTTGCTTCGCCCGAATCATCACGGCCACGGATCCTTGGATTCCTATGGATTCTACGCAGCTGGATCGCAAAAGGCCTGCCTCTTCGGCCCGGCCGCCTATACTACGGGCATCGTTCCCCGGTGACGTCCGGGGAGATAACAGCCTGGCGGCGATCTCGCAGTGATCGCGACGGCTGGGATTCCTTCCGCGAAAGGAGGTGGTCTTTGACGCAAGACTGTACCGGAGGGCTGCGCCGATAGCGGCGAGTCGACGGGCCTGCCGTTGATGCAGCCCACCATATGGTTCCTACGGCTGCCGCCCCCTCGTGGGGCGGCAGTCTTTTTTTGGATGATCCAGCTCGCTATCGCGCTACGTCGGCGGTGACCCGTTGGCCATCGGCCATGAGCCGGTCCCGCAGTCGATCGGGGGGCACCGCCTGCACGGATGAGCCTGCGACAATCGCCAGGCAGGCGATGGACGAACCCCTGCACGTGGTGGGAGTCGAGCGTGTAGGCCCCAAGGGCGACGGGGTCGTCCACAGGCTCGCGGAGCCGGCAGTGGTGCTCGGTCATCACGAAGTCAGCCCGCATCCGGTGGGCTTCCCGCACGTAGAGGTGATAGGGCCAATGGCCGTTGTCGGGAAACTCGTCCTTCGCCAGCCCCCATGCCGCATGCCGCTGCCGCACCGCCTCTGGAAGACGAGATCGATTTTGAAGAAGCGAGCGTTTGCGTCGGCGGCAACCGCCCGGAACAGGATCTCGTGGTCGGCCTCGTCGTAGCCGGCCGGCTTGGGGATCGGCACGCGGTTGGCTGGCACGTCGGTGAGCACCATCCGGTAGCAGTAGGCCTGCAGCCGATGGTCGCCGGCGCCCAGGCGGCCCCCCATGTCTGGATTGACGCCCGGAAGCAGGCCGCTCTCTGGCTTGCCGGCGGACTGCCGGGGAAACTCGCAGGCGTGGTCAACGATCAGGCCTGCGGAGCCTTTGAAGTCGGTAGTATCACTGTGATCCGAACAGTCATGGTACCGGCCGAGCCCACGCCAAGGCACCGCTCGAGAACAAATGCTCTGACAATACCTGCCCTGGGCTGGCCGAAATTCAGGTCGGGCGAAACTCAGATCGTGATGACCTCCACCGTCGCACGAATGCCCGGCACATCGGCAAGTCGGCTGTCGCAGGTGATCAACACGCCGTCAATCGCTTCCGCCAGGGCGATGTAGGCAGCGTCATAGGCCGTGCAATTGGCACGCAGCTGCCAGATTCTCTCGAGCAATCCGTCGTGGGGATACCGGGTGATGCCCAAGGCGAGGTGATCGTCGATCGCTTCGCGGGCACGGGCTGCCGTCAGTTCCCCGGCCGCGAGAAATCGTCGCAGCACCTGGGCAATCTCCAGATCGAGGAGATGCGGAGCAGCGATCGTTTCCCCAGACCTCAGTACCCTGTCCACGAGACTCGGATGATCCCCGGCCCGAAGCAGGAGTTCCAGGGCGGCCGATGCGTCGAGCACGATCATCGTCGATCTCGCTCTGCTCGCACCGCCCTGGCCGGTGATGTCGCGAGCCGGACGCGAGGACGACGCAGCAGCCGTGCAGCCAGTTCTTCCGCCGTGGGCCGCTCGGCGACCCGGCGGATTTCAGCGAGTAGAAACTCGGTGAGGGGCTGGCCAGCGAGCGCTGCCCGCGACTTGAGCGTGGCGTGCACCTCGTCCGGAACGTTGCGGATCTGGATCATCTTGCTCATGCGATAAGCATAGTTGCATGTGCCGCACATGACAAGCCGGCCGACCTGCCCCCACTGATGGAACCAGTTTCTATCAACAGGGTCCCAAGGCGACCCTGGCTCGATGTAGAGCGTCTTCACCCCTACTCGGGCCAGGCACTCCCGCGTGAACTCATCCACGATCGTCAGCATCCGGAATGCTCACCCGTCTGCTGTCCGGTCCATCACGAAGTCGTAGCTCTAGACATGGTTCCGGTGCGTCGGCCGTAGCCGGACGCACGACCCATCTCCAAGCCAGAGCCTTCGCCACTTCGGCTGGTCCGTTCGCAGGCCGCCGTATTCTCGCTTCCAGCGGTAATAGGTCTGCTCCGTCACGCCAAGCTTACGCACCACCTCGGGCACGGTCTTGCCGCGGGCCAACTCGACCTCGGCCTCACGGAGCTTCCCGATGATCTGCTCCGCCGTGAACTTCTTTCCTCGTGGCATCTATCGCCCTCCCTTTGGTTGCACCACCAAGAGACTCTCTTTAAAAGTGGCGACGTTTAAGGGAGGGGCAGGTCCGGCCTGGTGACCCGCGAAGCACAGACCCGGAGGGACTGATCCGGCAGCCATTCCTCTCCACGAAGCAGACGGGCGGATTCCTGCATGTGAAGGTGGGCGAGGACATTGGCAAGGCAACACTGCGGATCGCCTTCATCGACGACGAAGGCACGACGCAGTGCGCCGCCGAGAAGGCATGCGAGAGGCCAGCGAGAGATCCTTGACCGACAGGCCTCCCCCCCCCAAGATGTCAAAGCATTTCGGTCGGGGCGGTTTTTTAGATGGTAGGCCCTGGATTTTGACGATATCATTGAGGTGTTCCGCCGATCGACCTTCGGGTCCGCGTCGGGCTGAGATGAAGCCTGACGGCGAAGCGGTTGTTTCCACGGAGTGATCCATGGTGCACAGCTTTGCGAGGCCCGCGCGGGCCTTCTGGATGGCGCTGCTCGTTTTCGGTCGCGCCGTTGCTGCCTTTTCTTCGGCGACTGCTGCCGAGCCCGATGCGGTCTCGTTCAACCGCGACATCCGGCCGATCCTCTCCGACAACTGCTTCTATTGCCACGGCCCCGACGCGAGTCACCGGCAGGCCGACCTGCGGCTCGATCTGCGGGAAGAGGCGGTGGCCGCCCAGGCGATCGTGCCGGGCAAGCCGGCTGAAAGTTCGATCGTCGCCCGGATCAACTCGACCGACCCCGACGAGCTGATGCCGCCGCCCGAGTCTCACAAGAAGCTCGACGCCAAGCAGAAGGCGTTGCTCACCCGCTGGATCGAGCAGGGGGCGGAGTATCAGAAGCACTGGGCCTACCAGCCGCCGGTGAAGGCGGCGGTGCCGGCGGACGCGAAAGCGATCGACCACCTCGTGCAGCAGCGGCTCGCGAAGCTCAGCCTCGAGCCCGCGCCGGAGGCCGACCGCCGCACACTCATCCGCCGGCTCTCGTTCGATCTCACGGGGCTGCCGCCGACGCCCGCGGAGGTCGAGGCCTTCGTGGCCGACCCGTCAGCCGATGCGTATGAGAAACTCGTCGAGCGGATGCTCGCAAGCCCGCACTACGGCGAGCGGATGGCAATCGGCTGGCTCGACGTCGTACGGTTCGCCGACACGATCGGCTACCACAGTGACACCCCGCGAAACGTCTGGCCGTACCGCGACTACGTGATCAAGAGCTTCAACGACAACAAGCCCTTCGACCGGTTCACGGTCGAGCAACTCGCTGGCGACCTGTTGCCTGACGCGAATCAGGAGACGCGTGTCGCATCGGCGTTCAACCGCATCCTGCTCACGACTGAAGAAGGGGGCGCGCAGCCGAAGGACTACGAGGCGCGGATGCTCACCGATCGGGTGCGGGCTGTGGGTGCGGTGTGGCTTGGGCAGACCACCGGCTGCTCCGGCTGCCACGACCACAAGTTCGACCCGATCACGATGCGAGATTTCTATTCGCTTGGTGCCTTCTTCGCCGACATCGAGGAGCGATCGATCGGCAAACGCGAGGACGGGATGGTGGTGGCGCCACCTGAGGATCTCAAAAAGCTCGCCGATCTTGACGCGGCGCTGGCCGCGGCCAAGACGAAGCTCGATGCCGTGGTGCCGCAGCTCGACGCGGCGCAGAAGCAGTGGGAGCACGATCTCGCCACCTACGAGGTGGTGCTGCCCGAATTAAAACCCGACTCGCAGGCGGCCGACGCCGACAAGAAACTGGCCCAGCAGACGGTGGCCGCCCTGAAGAAAGAGGCTGCCAAGCGCAACGGCCCGGAGCGGGAGGCCGTCCAGAAGTACTTCCGCACGAAGGTCTCGCCGCAGCTCTCCCGGGCCGACCAGGATGCCTTCGCCACGGCCGAGAAGGCTCGCAACGACTTCTACGGCACGCTGACGAAGTGCCTCGTGAGCATGACGAAGGCCGTGCCGAGCGTCGTTCGCATCCTGCCCCGTGGCAACTGGATGGACGAGAGCGGCGAGGTGATGAAGCCGGCTTTCCCAGGCTACCTGCCGGCACCGACGATCGAGGGCCGCGAGCCGAATCGGCTCGATCTCGCCCAGTGGCTCGTCTCCCGCGAGCATCCGCTCACGGCGCGGGTCGTGATGAACCGGCTCTGGAAGCAGTTTTTCGGCACGGGCCTCTCGCGAGTACTCGACGATTTGGGCGCCCAAGGAGAGCCGCCCGCGAATCCTGAATTGCTCGACTGGCTGGCCTGCGAGTTCATGGACGCGAAGTGGGACATGAAGCACATGGTCCGCACGATCGTCTCGAGCGCCACGTATAAACAATCCTCCGTCGCCTCGGCCGACACGATCGCCGCCGATCAGGGGAACCGCGAACTCTCGCGGCAGTCGGCCTATCGCGTGGATGCGGAGCTCGTCCGCGATGCGGCCCTGGCCACCTCCGGCCTCCTCGTCCGCACGATCGGTGGCCCGAGCGTGAAGCCCTATCAGCCCGACGGCTACTGGGAGAATCTCAATTTCCCGGTGCGGACGTATCCGGCCGACGTGGGCGAGAAGCAATACCGCCGCGGCCTCTACACCTGGTGGCAGCGGTCGTTTCTCCATCCGAGCATGCTCGCCTTCGACGCCCCGAGCCGAGAAGAATGCTGTGCCGAGCGGACGCGGTCGAACATCCCCCAACAGGCCCTCGCCCTGCTCAACGACCCGACCTACGTCGAGGCCTCGCGGGCCTTCGCGGCGCGGATCATGAAGGAGTGTGCCGGCTCGCCCGAGGAGCGGGTGGCCTGGGCGTGGAAGCAGGCGCTCCAACGGCTCCCGCGGGTGGAGGAGATGGAGACGTTGATGCCGCTCTACCGCCAGCAGTTGGCGGCCTATCAGGCCGATCCTGCCGCCGCCGACGCCCTGCTCAAGGTCGGCTTCGCGCCCGCCCCCGCCGATCTCGACAAGCCGGAACTGGCCGCCTGGACCCACGTGGCCCGCGTGCTCTTGAACCTCCACGAAACGATCACGAGGAACTGATCATGCCGGACAGTCATCTGCACTCTGCCGTCGCCCGCCGCGCATTCCTGGGCAAGACCGCCCAGGGCGTGGGCGCGGTGGCCCTCGCGTCGCTCGCGGCTCCCGAGACCGCATCGGCCGCGGCCCTCCGCGGTGTCTTCGATCCCCCTCCCCTGCCCCAAAAGGCCAAGCGGGTGATCTGGCTGACGATGGCGGGTGGCCCGTCGCACCTCGAGACGTTCGACCACAAGCCGAAGCTCGCCGAGCTCGATGGCCAGCCCATGCCCGAGAGCATGACGAAGGGGCAGCAGCTCGCCCAGCTCCAGGGGCAGAAGCTCACCTGCTTCGGGCCGCAGCATGCCTTCAAGCCGATGGGGCCCAACGGCACGCACATCTGCGAGCTCTTCCCGCAGATCGGCTCCGTGCTCGGCGACATCTGCCTCATCCGCTCGATGACCACCGACGCGATCAACCACGACCCGGCTCACATGTTCATGAACACGGGCTCGCAGATCGCGGGCCGGCCGAGCATGGGCTCGTGGGTGACCTACGGCCTCGGCAGCGAGGCGGCCGATCTGCCGGGCTTCGTCGTGCTCACGTCGCTCGGCAAGGGGGGCCAAAACCAGCCCATCGCCGGCCGCCAGTGGTCGAGCGGATTCCTGCCGAGCAAATACCAGGGCGTGCAGCTCCGCGGCAAAGGCGACCCGGTGCTCTACCTCGGCAATCCCGCGGGCGTCACCCGCGATCGCCAGGGGCTCGACATCGCGGCGATCAACGTGCTCAACGCCCAGCACGACGCCCTCACGGGCGACCCCGAAATCGCCACCCGGATCGCCCAGTACGAGATGGCCTTCGCCATGCAGGCGAGCGTGCCGGGGCTGATGGACATGGCGGCCGAGAGCCCGGCCACGCTCGAGCTCTATGGCTGTCAGCCGGGAGACGGTTCGTTCGCCTCCAACTGCATGCTCGCCCGCCGGCTCGCCGAGCGGGGCGTGCGGTTCATCCAGCTCTACCACAAGGACTGGGACCATCACGGCGGCGTGAAGGACGGCATCGCCTACAAGGCCCAGGAGATCGACCGTGCCTGCATGGCCCTGATCACCGACCTCAAGCACCGCGGCATGCTCGACAGCACGTTGATCGTGTGGGCGGGCGAGTTTGGCCGCACGCCGATGTCGCAGGGGGGCAATGGCCGCGACCACCACAACAAGGCGATGAGCGTGTGGCTGGCCGGCGGCGGCATCAAGGGGGGCGTCGTCTACGGCTCGACCGACGATCTCGGCTATGCGGCGGTCGAGGACGTATGCACCGTGCACGATCTGCACGCCACGATGCTCAACCAGCTCGGCATCCGCCACGACGCCTTCACGGTCAAGTTCCAGGGCCTCGACGCCAAGCTCACCGGCGTCGAGGGCGCCCGCGTGCTCGACACGATCCTGGCCTGATAAGTTCCTGGCCTGATCGGCGGGGTGACGCCCTCCGTCGTTAGCCGCCGATGATGCGGCCGTCCCAGAGCTGCTCGCAGAAAACCCGCCAGGGCAGGATGCGAATGCCACGGACCACGCGTTCCTCCGGTTCGTTGCAGACGACGATCGCGAGCCGAGGTCGATGCGTGTCCATGAAAAGCTGCAGCGACCGTAGATCGCGATCATCGACGCGAGCCGTCCCTTTGACCTCGATGGCCACCTCCCCCTGCCCTGCCACGAAATCCACCTCGGCACCGGATTTCGTCCGCCAGAAACAGATGTCGTAGCCCAGTTCTTGATAGGAGGAATGGGCTGCCAGTTCCATGAACACGAGGTGTTCGAGTGCCCGGCCGAACTGTTCTCCTCGCGGCTCCGCAAGATGCCGTTTCGTCAGGGCTCCCGCGACACCCACGTCGAAGAGATAGAACTTCGGCGCCTTGCTGATAACCTGCCGTTCCTGCCGCTTCTTGTAGGGTGGCACGAACCGGCCGAGGAGCGTGTCGCAGAGGATCTGAAAGTATTCCTTGACCGTTTTGGCATCCACGCCGCAGTCGCGGGCGATGTTGGCGTAATTGACGAGTTCGCCATGGGAATAGCCGACTGCCTCGAAGAATCGCGAAAAGGCCGGTACGTTCCGCGTCAGTCCTTCGTCGAAGACCTCCTCTTTGAGGTAATCGCGAACGTAGGCTTCCAGGGAGCGGCGTGGGTGCGACGACAGGTAATGAGCTGGCAGCAGGCCGTGGTTCAGCGCCCGCATGAGATCGAACGGGCCATGGCCCCCTTGCGTTGCCGTAAACTCTGCCGTGACCAGTGGAAACATCTCGAACCGCCAGGCGCGGCCGCCCAGCAAGTTGGCACGGCCACGCTTCAGCTTGCGGGCGCTCGATCCGCAGAGGATGAACCTCAGGCGGCGGTGTTCGATCAGCCAATGCACCTCGTCGAGCACGCCGGGAACCTTCTGCACCTCGTCGAGGATGATCGGCTCGCGAAGTTCCGCGGTGGAGCGGGCCAAGAGTTGCTCTCGCAGGAGGGCCGGGCGGGCGCCAAACGAGAGGGCGAGATCCGTCTTCAGAAAGTCGTAGGTGAGGCTGCGGGGAAACGCCGTTCGCAGGAGGGTCGATTTGCCCGTCTTGCGGGCTCCCCACAGAAACGCCGACTGCCCGGCTGGGAGTTCAAGCGACAAAAGCCTGGGAAATCCATCAGCCATACAGGATACAACTCCATTTAAGTGCTACTAAAATGGAGTCTGCTCCGGATGGGTGAATCTGTCAACGCGGCGCCGGAGGGGCGGCGGGGTTTTGCCACTCGCGGTAGAGGGCGGCGAGCTGGGATGGCGTGACGAAGACCATGTCGGGGTCGCGTTCGGCGTGGATCTTTGCGATCGCATCCATGTCGAACGTCCAGCAGTGGACGAACCCGTTCACGAAAGCCGGCCGCACGTCGCGTCGGGGATGACCGCCCCCTTCACGAGGTCGCGGTGGCGATCGAGCAGCGTGGTCCAGTCGGCCACCGGCTCAAACCGGTCCACATGCCCCTGGGATACATATTGCTCCATCCAGAAGGCGTCGTCCGGTTCGTTGCGAATCAGAAACAGCCGGGGCTGCTCCCGAACGAGCAACGCCTGCAGGCAGGTGACTACGATCCGCTCATCGACGGGCAGCGTGGCCAGCGACACGACTGGCAAACATCCATGTCTCGGACCCGGAATGGCTCAGAAAAGAGCCGAGTCGGCCCAGTGTGTCGCCGGACGGAGGGTAGCCGCTGTCGCCAATTGTGACGATCACTCGTAAATCTCGCGGCGATGCGCAATCGACAGAACGAGCACCATGTTCCGTTCGGCATCGATCGAAAAGATGACTCGCCAATCACCGAGTCGATACCGGCGCCGGCCGGCCAATTTCCCCGTCAGCAACTTGATGCTGTTGTGCCGCCGTGGCTCCCGCTCCAACTGTGCAAAGCAGCGAGCCAGTTTCTTCGCGAGGGTGCGATCGACTGCGGCAAAGATTCCTGTGCTTCGGGCGACAGGATGACCTCAAACATCCGCGCGGACTTTCCGCCAGCTTTTCCCGCGGCCGACGGCGATCGCCCGTTCAGCCGTCTTGAGCCGCTCCTGGAGCGGCGGCCGATCCAGGAAATGCACGTAATCAGCGAGCGAGGCGAGTCGATCTGCGGGAAGGTGATCGACGATCTTCTTGATCTCTTTGCGAAGTTCCGATGTCGTCATGGCTGGAGGTTCCTGAAAACTAACCCAGAATGAGTGTACTTGCGTGCACCGCCTGCGTCAATGGCGGTCGTCACATCGCGGCCTGGCCGAGGAGTTTGCGGAGGGACGTGAGCGCGATCTCGCCGAACTGCCGGGGCGGCACCCGCCAGAGTGCGGGATTGTGGAGCTCGACGGCGACCGCGCCCGCATAGGCGATCTCGCCGAGCCGGCGGAGGAGATCGTCCGGCGGCGACGAGCCCTCACCGGGGAGGATGCGGTCGGCGTCACTGGCCATCTCGCGGGGCACGTCGGCGATGTCGGAAAGTTGCACGTGGGCGAGCGTGTCGGGGGTGAGCAGCCAGAGATCCTGCGGCTTGCTCGGGCCCACCGTGTAGTGAAACCAGTCGAGGCACAGCCCCAGGGCCGGCAGCCCCACGTCTTCCACGAGTGCCACGGCCGACTGGAGGTTGTTGGGAAAACTCGCCCGGGAGTCGAATTCGAGCGCCAGCCGCACGCCGGCATCCGCGGCCTGCTTCGCCCCCTCGGCGAGGCTCATCGACAACCGCCCGAGATCCTGGGGCGAGAGCGGACCGAACGCATCGCCCGCCACGACGAGCACCGGAATGCCGAGATCGCGACAGAGCGCGAGTCGCTTGTCGAAGTGCCGCCAGTGCTCGCGGCGGGCATCGCCTTGGCTCGTCAACAGCCCTCCCTGAAAGCTCGCCGCCACCGGGGTGATGCCGTGCGCAGCGAGCAGGTCGCGAAGTGCCGCCACGTCGTGCTGTTTCAGATACGCATCGGCATGGCCGAGCCAGAGATCGACGGCAGTGCACTGGCCGGCGGCGTAGTCTTCGAGAATCTGCGGCAGCGCCGAATCGAGCGAACAGACGGTGGCGAGGGCGGGCTGCATGGCGGACGTCAGGAGCGGAGGCGGTCGCGGAGCATCTCGACCACTTCGGCGACGGGCACGCGCGATTGAACGAGCGAGTCGCGGTCGCGGAGCGTGACGGTGCCGTCGGCGAGCGTCTGCCCGTCAATCGTGAGACACCAGGGCGTGCCCGCCTCGTCCTGCCGGGCATAGCGGCGGCCGACCGAGCCCTTCTCGTCGTACTGGCAGGCCATGTGGGGTTTGAGCTTCCGGTAGAGGTCGATCGCCACCTCGGGCATGCCGTCTTTCTTCACGAGGGGCAGGATCGCCGCCTTCACCGGCGCCAGCCGCGGATGGAGTTTCATCACGGTGCGGCTCCGCGGCTTGCCATCTTCGTCGGGCACCTCATCCTCGTGATAGGCGTCGCAGAGGAACGCCAGCACCGCCCGGTCGGCACCGGCCGACGGCTCGATCACGTGCGGCACGTATCGCTCCCGCGAAATGTCGTCGAAGTAGCTGAGATCCTTGCCGCTTCCCTTGTGCCGCGGCTTCCCGTCGGGGCCGGCCTCCACGACGAGCGCGCCATCCTGCCGCACGAGCTTTCCTTCCATGTGGCTGCGGAGGTCGAAGTCGCCACGGTGGGCGATGCCCTCGAGCTCACCGAACTCGCCGGGCGCGAGGAACGGAAACGCGTATTCGATGTCGGCCGTGCCCACGGAATAGTGCGACAGCTCGTCGGCGGCGTGCTCGCGGAGCTGGAGCTTGCCTGCCGTGAGGCCGAGGTCGAGATACCACTTCCAGCGCCGGTCCCGCCAGTAGCGATACCAGGCCGCCGAGTCGGCCGGCTTGCAGAAGAACTCGATCTCCATCTGCTCGAACTCGCGGGAGCGAAAGGTGAAGTTCCGCGGCGTGATCTCGTTGCGGAAGCTCTTGCCGATCTGGGCGATGCCGAAGGGCACGCGGACCCGCGAGGTGTCGCAGACGTTCTTGAAGTTGACGAAGATTCCCTGGGCGGTCTCGGGCCGGAGAAAGGCCCGGTCGTCGTCACCGGCCATCGCCCCGATCCGCGTCTCGAACATGAGGTTGAACTCGCGCGGTTCAGTGAGCGAACCGGGGGCAGCCGCGTCGGGACCGAGCACCTCGGCCAGCGCGAGCCCGGCGGCGATGGCGGCGGGCAGCGGCGTGAGCGCACCCTCCCACGCGATCTCGTCGACCTGCTTGGCCCGCAGGCCGAAGTGTTTCTGGGCCCGGGCGACGGTCTCAGGCAGGGCGTCGTCGCCCGAGGCGTCGGTCGTGACGAACACCCGCTTGCCGCGGTGGCCCGCCCAGCGGCCCTGGAGGTGGTCGTAGCGATACCGCCGCTTCGACTCGCGGCAGTCGATCATCCAGTCGTGGAACAAGTCGAAGTGGCCAGAGCACTTCCAAACCTGCGGGTGCATGATGATCGTGCAGTCGAGGCCGGTCATCTCGTAGGCCTCAGGGCCGCCGGCCGGCGTCGCCAGCTCGTCGTGGCCGGTCACCATGTCGTGCCACCAAGCGTCCTTGAGGTTGCGCTTGAGGGCGACGCCGAGGGGGCCGTAGTCCCAGAAGCCGTTCAAGCCGCCGTAGATCTCGCTCGACTGGAAGATGAACCCGCGTCGCTTGGCGAGCGACACGATCTTGTCCATGCGAGACTGGTCGTTTTTCTGTTCCATGAATGCCGGGGGGTGCGGTGAGGTACCGGAAAACCGACGGAGTGTAGCAGGCGAAGCGGGAATCCCGGAGCAGAGCATTCCCGGAAACAGCCGCGAAGGCTGGGCAACCCCGAGGCATCACCGGTCGGCTCAGCCGAACACGACTGCCCGCCCCGTCGTCCGCTCGAGCCGGGGCACGACCGGCACCGCGTCGAGCCGCGCACACACCGGGAGGTCGCTCGCCATGCCGAGATCGACGAGGTTCGCTCCACCGGGCGACGTGCGAAACGCCGCCACGAGGGCGGCGGCGGTCGTCTCGGGTGTGAGCGATGGTGCAGCCGCGACCAGCTGCCGAAACGCCGCGATCGCCCGCTCGGCCGCGGCGTCGAGCGTGTCGGCCGCGGCACCTGGATCGGCGGCCGCCGCATCGAGAATCGCGCCGGCGGCGAGCACGTCTTCGGCCGTAACGCTCCCGTCGGTACCCGCGCAGACGAGGTGGGCATGGTGCAGGCCCCGCGCGGCGCCGAGCGTCCGCACGGCAGCCGCCACCGCTCGCCGGTTTACGATCGCCCCCACGAGCGTCTCGGCGGCCGCCGCGCAGGCGGCGAGCGCCGCGGTGCCGTTGGTCGTCGTGAGCACGACATCATGGCCGCCGATTCGGTCGCGGACATATTCGGTCGGCGAGTTGCCGAGCGCGAACCCCTCGATCATCACGCCCCCCCGCTCACCGCCGAGAATCGCCCGCGGTCCGAGCCGCCGCGCGAGGGCCCGGGCCTCGTCCACGTCGGCCACCGGCCACACGGCCGCGGCGCCGGAGGCGAGCGCCGTGATCATCGTGGTCGAGGCGCGAAGCACGTCGATCACGACGGCGACGCCCCCCGCGGTCGCCCCGGCCGGCATCCGCTGAAAAAGGTCGTGACAGTGCCAGTGCATGGAGTACCTCTCACCTCGCGGGACGGGCGTTTGGAGAACCTTCAGCGAGCGTCCCTCCCGCGGGAGACGCCAGCGGACTACTATTTATTTATCGTTCAGTGATTATCGAGTTGTAGCAGTGATATGGGATAGACTGCCGACGACTCTCGTAGTGCCGAGAACCGCCCGTGACCATCGACCCAGCCGCCACGATCACACCGCCGCCGGCATCCTGCCCGGCCGCGACGAGTGCATCAGCCGGGCCCGCCCCCGACCGCGTCGACAAGACCGGGGCGAAGGTCCGCGGCATGTTCGCCGAAATTGCCCCGCGGTATGACCTCGTCAACCGCCTGCTCTCCGGCGGCATCGACGTGTGGTGGCGGCACGTGACCGTCCGCAACGCGCCGCCGCCGACCACCGGCGCGATCCTCGACGTCTGCTGCGGCACCGGCGACCTCGCGCTCGCCTATGCCGCGGCCAGCGGCCCGGGCGTGCGACTCGTCGCCAGCGACTTCTGCCGGCCGATGCTCGACCGCGGCGTCGAGAAGGCCCGACGCGCCGGCCTTCCGATCGAGTGGGTGGAGGCCGACGCCCAGGCACTCCCCTTCCCCGCCGCCGCCTTCGACCTCGTCACCGTCGCCTTCGGCCTGCGTAACATCGCCGATACGCAGTCCGGGCTCGCCGAGATGGCGCGGGTCTGCAAGCCCGGCGGCACCCTCGTGATCCTCGAGTTTTCGCTGCCGCAGAGCCGCCCGATCCGCGCCGCCTATCTGTGGTATTTCCGCCGCGTGCTGCCCTGGATCGGCAACACCGTCGCCCGCAACCGCTCCGATGCCTATTCATATCTCAATCAGAGCGTCGAGGAGTTTCCCTCGGGGAAGGCCCTGGCCGACCTCGTCCGCGGGGCCGGCTTCGACCGCGTCGAGATGATCCCGCTCACCTTCGGCATCGCCACGCTGACCGTGGCCCGCCGCGCCGCCGCGGAGGCGTCGCCGGCATGACCGTTCCTCCGGCCCCTGCACCGCTCGTCGTCGCGATCACCGGCGCCTCGGGCGCCCCCTACGCCGTGCGGCTCGTGGAGGTGCTTTTGGCCGCGGGCTGCGAGATGCACCTCGCGATCAGTCCGTCGGGTCAGGCGGTGATCCAGGAAGAGCTCGGCCGGCGGGTCGATCTCGAGCGGTTCGACCTCGGGGATCTGCTCGGCGGGCCGGCCGCAGCGCGGGCGGCAGCGACATCCGGCCGGCTGCACTACCACCACTACAAGAATCTCATGGCGCCGATCGCCAGCGGGTCGTTCCTCACCGCAGGCATGGTGATCTGCCCGTGCAGCGGCAGCACACTGGCGGCCGTGGCCCACGCGATGGGCGAGAACCTCATTCATCGGGCGGCCGAGGTGCATCTCAAGGAGCGGCGGAAGCTCGTGGTCGTGCCCCGCGAGACACCCCTCTCGCTGCCGCAGCTGAAGAACATGCAGGCGATCCACGAGGCGGGCGCGGTCGTGCTCCCGGCGGCGCCCGGCTTCTACGCACGGGCGGAGACCGTGGCCGACCTCGTCGATTTCGTGGTGGCCCGGATCTGCGACCAGCTGGGTGTGGCCAACACGCTCATCCGCCGCTGGGGAGAGCCGACCTGATGGCGACGTCGCTGGCAGCGGAATCACACACCGAGGCGGCGCGGCCGTCGCGGCTGCGGACGTATCTCGAGCTCGTGCGGTTCAGCCACACGATCTTCGCGCTTCCCTTCGCGATCATGGCGGCGCTCGTCGCGATTCGTCACGGGGGCGATGTCCACTGGTCGCTGTCCGCGCCGCTCGGGCTTCTGCGGCCCGCGGCCGGCATCCTCATTTGCATGGTAGCCGCCCGCACGGCGGCGATGGCGTTCAATCGACTCGTCGACCGCGCGATCGACGCGGCCAATCCGCGGACGGCATCCCGGCATCTGCCGCGGGGTGCAGTGGGCACCGGCGAGGTCCTGCTGCTCGTCGTTGGATCGGCCGCCGTGTTCATCGCCGCCACGCTGCTCTTTCTCCCCAACTGGCTGCCGCTCGTGCTCTCGGTGCCGGTGCTGGCCTGGCTGCTGGCTTACAGCTACGCGAAGCGGTTCACGATGCTCGCGCATGTCTGGCTCGGGGCGGCGCTCGGCCTCGCGCCAGTAGCGGCCTGGATCGCACTCCGCGGCCAGACGGTGCTCGCGGATCCCGTCGACATCCTCCCAGCGGCTCTCCTCGGCCTGGCGGTGACCGCCTGGGTGGCCGGCTTCGACACGATCTACGCCTGCCAAGACGCCGCCTTCGACGCGGCGCATGGTCTCCAGAGCATTCCGGCCCGGCTCGGAGTGCCCCGGGCGCTCACCCTCGCGAAGGGCCTCCACGCCCTCACGCTCGTGCTGCTCGCCTGCCTGCCGGCGGTCGTGCCGGAACTCGGCGCGATCTATTGGATCGCACTTGCGGCCATCGCCGCCCTGCTCGTCTGGGAGCACGCGCTCGTGCGGCCCGCCGATCTCTCCCGGGTCAACGACGCCTTCTTCACGGCCAACGCCGTGATCGGCGTGGTGCTCCTCGCGGCCATCGCGACCGACCTCTGGCTCTGACCGGGGGGGTACAGCACAATCCCACGCCGGTCGGCTTCGAGAAGCAGATCACGCCGGAAGGCTTCGCCGATCTGCTCGCGTTCCTGACAAAGCGGGGGGAGTTCGCGCTGCTCTCGCTCGAGAAGGTAGCGACGGTCGTGAGCACGAAGGGGATGTTCCACGGACCGGAGAACGAAGTCGAGCGGCTTGTGTTTCCTGATTGGAGTTCGCGGACGTTCCGGACGGCTCGACCTCGATGCTCGTACGGCTCACGTACCAAGACGGCACAACGGAAGACCACGCCCTGGTGAAGGGCCCCGACGCCACGGCCCCGATCGTGATGGCCCTCACGGCCGAGATGCCGTGATAGAGTAGCCCACAACGGTGCCTGGCACGGAATCTGCGGGCACCGAACGCATCCGCGATGCCGGGGCTCTTCGTCCGATCGGCCGAACCTGGCGGCCCGTAG
>Ga0209498_1001106_pt1 | contig 16501 bp, 16 predicted proteins | sample WalLakDeSediment_FD_184131 | JGI IMG/M metagenome (GOLD analysis project Ga0209498, IMG submission 184131) | Lake sediment microbial communities from Walker lake, Nevada to study Microbial Dark Matter (Phase II) - Walker Lake 11/02/13 Deep... | ecosystem: Environmental > Aquatic > Freshwater >... | reverse complement strand
TGCCCGGTTGCTGCCCAGGCCGAAGTCGTGGTCGGCCACCACGACGGTGCCCCGCAGGTCGCGCGTCGCCGCCTCGGGCGCAACGTGTGCCAGCAGCAGCCTGCGCAGCACGGCGGGGTCGCGGTCGTTGCTCGTGCCGACGCCGGGCACGACCGACGGGGTGAGGTCGTCGGTGGTCACGGTGCCGTGGAGGCGCACGACGTTGCCCGCCCGGGGCCAGGCGACGGTCACGGCGCCGGCGGCGCCGGCCACCGTCTCCGCCGCCGCCCCCTCACCCAGCCACCCCGTGCGCGCCGCCACGCCCGCCGTGGCCCCGGCGACCAGGTGCACCTGCGACGTCGGCGGCCCCATGCGGCCGACGCCGTTGCGGTTGCCGGTCGCGGCCGCGACCTCGCCGTCGGCCAGCCGGCCGACGCCGAAGCCGAAGCAGGGGCCGCAGCCCGGCGCGAGGAACGCGACGCCGGCCGCCTCGAGCCGGTCGAGGACGCCGGCGCGCCGCAACCGCGCCTCGACGGCGGCGGTGGCCGGCACCACCAGCGTCGGCACCGCCGCCCGGTCCCCGAGGGCGTCGGCGAAGGCCGCGATCTCCTCGAAGGTGCCGCCGGCGCAGGTGCCGACGAAGACGCGGTCGACGCGGGTCCGGGCGAAGTCGGCCAGGGCCGCGACGTCGCCGCCCCGGCCGGCCGGCGCGACGGTCGGGCGCACCGCCTCCAGGTCGAGGACGAGGTCGACCGGCCCGTGGTCCCCCTCGTCGCCAATGGGGAAGGTCGCCGCCACCGCGGCCAGCTCGGGCGTCACGTTGGCGATGACCGCGCGCTCGGCCGCGCTCAGCGACGCGAGCCCGTCGCCCACGAACTCCAGTGCCTTGCCGGTCGCGCGCAGCGCCGGCGCCGCGGCTCGGACGAGCGCCCGCAGCGACAGCGCGGCGTCGCGCGCCGTGACGCGGGGCGCCAGCCGCCCCGCCACGGCGATCCGCAGCGTGGCGGGCACCCGCAGGACGATCCGCCCCGTGTGCATCGCCGCCGCGATGGTGGTCGGCTGGGCAGCGATCGCGATCGCACCGTAGGCGCCGAGCGTGGGCGTGTGCGAGTCGTTGCCGAGGACGAGCATGCCGGGCCGGATCCGGCCGAGCTCGCTCAGCACGTGGTGCTGGATGCCGAGCCCGTCGATCACCTCGATCCCGAAACGCGCCGCGAAGGCGCCGCTCAGCGCGAGCAGCGCCTCGACGCGGTCGCGGTCGGCGCCGGCGTAGGCCGCGGGCGGCTGCGTGTGGTCGTGGACCAACACCGTCGGCGCGGCGGCACGGGTCGTGCCCAGCGCCGCGAGCGGCGCCTCGAGGGCGGGCGTCGTCCAGTCGTCGGTGACGATGAGATCGACGGCGCGGTCGACCTCGGCGCCCGCCGGGGCACCGAGCCACCGCTCGATCCGGGTCATGCGAAGGCGGGGTCGGGGAAGCAGTAGCGAACCGTGTCGAAGCGACGCGCCAGGGCCGTGACGCGGTCGCGCACCGCCTCGAGCGGCAGCGTGCCCGCCAGCGTCGCGTGGATCAGGCCGGCGAGCGTGCGCATCTCGCCCTCGCGCATGCCGAGGCGGGTGACCTCCGGCGTCCCCAACCGGAGCCCCTTGGCGCGCAGCGATGGGATCAGGTTGACGTTGGCGATGAGGTTCGCGGCGTGCAGCCGGTCGACGGCCGCGTCGGGCGTCGCATGATCCGCGACGTCGAGCCAGACCTGGTGCGACGCCGTGACGCGCGCCCCGCCCTGCACCCGCAGGCCGAGGTGCCCGAGCTCGCTGCCGAGGGCGTGGGCGTTGGCGAGCGTCTGGCGCGCGTAGTCGGCCCCGAACGCCTGCGCCTCGGCGAGCGTGACGGCGAGCGCCGCGACGTGGTGGAGGTGGAAGTTCGACACGTGGCCCGGGAAGATCGTCGCCTCGACCCGCGCGCCGAGGTCATCGCGGTTCGTCATGATCATGCCCTTCTGCGGCCCCGGAAGCGACTTGTGGGTGCTCCCGGAGAGGATGTCGGCGCCCTCGCGCAACGGGTCCTGGAAGGTACCGCCGGCGATGAGGCCGAGCACCTGCGAGGCGTCGTAGACGATGATCGTCTCGGGACCCGCGAGCTCCCGGAGGCCCGCGAGCGGGTGCGGGAACAGCATCATCGAGGCGTCGAGGTAGATGACGTGGGGCGGCTCGGCCGCGAAGGCGCGGGCGCAGCCCTCCAGGTCGATGGTGGCGAGATCGGCGTCGTAGGGGAGGAGCCGGCGCCGGTCGGTGAGGCGTGCGGCGACGCTGTTGGCGGCGAAGTGCCCGCCGTCGTGCATGCCGAGGTGGTAGAAGATGGCCCCCGGCTCCGTGACGGCGTGGATGACGATGTTGGTGCAGTTCTCGCCCGAGAGCGGCCGGACGTTGACGAAGCGCGCCCCGAACAGCTCGGCGGCGATCTCCTGCGCGGCCGCCTCGATCTCCGAGAGGTGCTTGCCGCCCACGTAGCGCCACTGCGGGTTCTGGAAGAGGTAGCGGTGCGACAGGTCGCTGCCCATGACGCTGCGCGCCAGCGGGCTGAGGAGGTTCTCGGTGGGGACGAGCCCCACGCAGTCGGCGCGGTAGGCGGCGTGTCGCTCGACGGCCCACAGGACGCGATCGGCCGGGGTGGGGAGGGGGACGGGCAGGGGCTGGATCATCGGGGCTCCTTGGCAGGCGCCCGGATGTGGCTTACGAATCGTAAGTCAACGAGCGTCAGACGCGCCGTCTGACGAACGTATCATAAGTCGCGGATCATGTCCACGCACCGGACAGCCGCCGGACGGCGACGATCTGGCCCACGTGGTACGCCGTGTGGTCGACGGCGAGGAGGAGCGTGCGGAGGTAGGTCTGCCCCGTGCCCCACGGGATCTCGGACGTGAGGTCGAGCGCCGTGCGGTGGGCGATGGCGCGCAGCCGTTCACGGTCCGCGCGCACCGCGACCAGCGACGCGTCCCACGCAGCCACCGACGGGGGTGCCGGATCGTCCGGCCAGTACCCGGCGGGCCACTCGGGCGCCACGTACGCCGGGTCCTCCATGAACGCCACGAGGTCGGCCTGCGCCAGCCGGATGTGCTCGACGAGCTCCCACAGGCTGTGCGGGAGGCCGTCCGGTCGATGGCCGCGGATCTCGGGGGGGACATCCGCGACGGCCGCATCGAACGACGCGTGGGCCTGCTCCCAGCCGATCGCCGATGCGAGGGTCGCGCGCGCTGTCTCGTTCACGGGCCGGCCACATCCACCCAGGCCCCGCGCCGCCCGCTCTCGAGGATCGCGTCGATCACCCGCATGTTGGCCACCGCATCGGAAAGCGGGGTGGGAACGGGCTCGTCCTCCAGCACGGAGCGCGAGAACGCCTCCGCCTGCAGCGTGTACTGGTCGACGCGGTCGAAGCGCGTCTCGTGGACGCCGCCGTCGTCCTCGTGCCAGAGCTTGCAGGGCCCGTCTTGGGGGGCGTTGAAGGGGATCTCGAGTTCGATGCGCCCACCGCTGCCGAACACCTGCACCGTCTGGTAGGCCTGCAGTTGCGTGCCGCAGGTGAAGGTGGCGGTGCGCCCCTCGCCGAAGGCGAGCAGCGCGCTGACCAACCGGTCGACGCCGAGGTCGGGATCGACGTCGACCGTCGCCACCACCCGGGCGGGCTCGAGACCGAACAGGAAGCGCGCCAGCGACACGGCGTAGCTGCCGATGTCCATCAGGCCTCCGCCGCCGGCCTCTGGCCGGTTGCGGATGTTGGTGGGGTCGAGCTTGAAGTACGAGAAGTGCGCGTGCACGGTCTGCAGCCGGCCCAACGCGCCCTCGTCGACGAGCCGCTTCGCCAGCCGCCACTGCGGGTGGAGGCGGTACATGAACGCCTCCATCACCTTCAGGCGCGGGTGCGCCGCCGCGGCGGCCACGAGGCGCTCGGCATCGGCGGCGTCCATGCCGACGGGCTTCTCGACCAACACGTGCTTGCCGGCCTCCAGCGCGCGGATCGACCAGTCGACGTGCAGGTGATTCGGGACCGGCACGTACACCGCGTCGACCGCGGGGTCCGCGAGCAGGGCGTCGTAGCTGCCGTGCGCGCGCGGGATGCGCAACTCGGCGGCCGCGGCGTACGCCGCCTCGTCGCTGCGCGAGGCGATCGCCACCACCTCGACGTTGCCGGCCTTGAACATGGCCGGGATCACCTTCTCCCGGGCGATGCGGGCGGTGCTGAGGATCCCCCAGCGGACACGGTCGGTCACGGTCCACCTCCCTTGGCGGTCACCACCAGGGTACGGCTTCGGCGCCCGCGCCCCGCGACGATGCCGTCCCGCCGCACGGGCTGCGTCCGGCGTCGTGCGCCCTGCCCCGCCGCCGCGCTACGCTCGAACCCGATGGCACCGGGCCCAACCGCCCCCCACCCGCGCCCCGGGCGCGGCAGCCCCGCCACGGTCCGCCGTGTCGCCGCCGCCGCCTTCCTGGCGTGGGGCCTGCTCGCGATCAGCGCGGTCGCGGTCGGCGATGCGGGCACGATCGCCCGCACCGCGGGGGTGCTGCTGACGGTCGTGGTCGCGGTCGCGATGGCGCGATGGCGGCCGTTGCGCCTCGCGAGCGCGGTCGCCCTGGCGGCCTACGCGGCGGGGCTCACGGCCGCGACGCTCGTCGGGGGCGCCGCCTTGGCCGCCGGCGGCGACGCCGAGCGGGTCGCGCTCTTCACCGGCAACCCGAACGTCTTGGGGGCCGCGCTGGTGACGGCCATGGCGGCCTGGGCGGCCGTGGCCCCCCAACGCCGCTGGGTGTGGTGGGCCTGGCCGATCGTCGCGCTCGCGGTCCTCAACACCGGCTCGCGCACCTCCGGCGGGGCGCTCCTCGTGGCCGGCACGGTGTGGCTGGTAGCGCAGGCCGTTCGGGTGCGGCGGCGGCTCCTGGTGGCCCCGCTCCTGGCGCTCCTCGTGCTCGCCGCCGCCGCCTTCGCCTGGCAGCGCTTGGTGGTGGAGCTGACGCCCAACCTGCTGGCGGCGCCGAGCGACCTGCGCCACCCCGCCTGGACCAGCCTGGCGGATCACCTCGAGGTCATCGACGACGCCACGCCCGGCCCCTTCGAGGGGACGATGGCGCAGCGCCTCGTCGCACAGGCGGCGTCCGGACGCCGCCACGTCGTCTACCAGAGCATCGGCCGCTCCGAGGCGGGGGTGCCGTACGTGGCCTCGGTGTACCTGCGCGCCGACGAGCCGCAGCGGGTCCAACTCACGTCGCACCTCGCGCGCGTGGCGTGCGAGGTGGACGCGACCTGGCGCCGCTGCGTCACGCCCGTCGGCTACGGCGACGACCGCGCCCAGCGCCAGATCCACCTCCAGGCGGACCAGCGCGGCGGCCGCGTCGACGTGTACGTGTTCGGCGCGCAGTACGAGCGCGGCACGGAGGCGACGCCGTTCCTGGACGCCCGCCCGGCGTGGGTCCCGCAGTCGATGGTGAACCGCTACGACCTGCGGCGCATCACCTTCCTGCCCGAGAACCGCGTGACCCTGTGGGCCGCGGGCCTCGACATCGCCCGCGACCACCCCTGGTTCGGGGTCGGCCGGGCCGCCTCCGCCGACGCCTTCCGCGCGCGCTCGGGCACCTCGAGCACGTACGCGCACCACCTGCTGATCGAGCTGCTGGCGGTCCACGGGGCCGTCGGGTTCCTCGGCGCGGCGCTGTTCGTCGTCGCGCTCCTGAGCGTCCTCGCGCGCGCCGGTTGGGTGCGGCTCGCGCCGCTGCTGGTGGGGTTGGTGCTGCTCAACACCTGGGACGTGACGCTGTTCGCGTGGCCGGTCTTCGTCCCCGCCGTCCTGGCGGTGTCACATGGGGTGGGGTCCACGGTCGCGCCGTCCGAGGATCCCGACCGCGCCTCGAAACCGCAGACGTCGTAGCGTCGCCGGTGCAGGTGAGGGTCAGCCCCTCACGGGTCGTTGCATGGGGCGCCCCTGCTACGATGACGGAGTGCCCACAACGCCCTGACGTGACCGGCGCCGACGATCGGCGCCTGGCCGTGCTCAGCAACGCCGGCAGCCGCGCCAACCGCAACGGCCGCTGGTCACTGCTCTCGCTGGACGGGCTCGGCGGGCCGCACGCGGTCACGCACGCGGTAGAGGAGCTGCCGGCGGCGCTCGACACGCTGCTGGCCGCGCGCCCCGACGCGCTGGCGGTCAACGGCGGCGACGGCACCCTGCAGGCGCTGCTGACCGAGGCCGCGCGGCGCGGCGCGCTGGCCGAGCTGCCGCCGCTGGCCGTGCTGCCAGGCGGCACCACCAACATGAGCGCGCACGACCTCAGCGGCGTGGCCCGCCTGAGGGAGGCGCTGCGCGCGTTCGCCGCGCTGCGCGACCGGCCCGCGGACGCATGGCCGATCGCGTGGCGTCCGGTGGTCGAGGTCCAGGCCGGGGACGGGCGCCGCTACGCCGGGCTGTTCTTCGGCCTGGGCACCGTCGTCCGTGGCGTCGAGCTGTGGCAGCAGGCGCTGCGCCGCCGCCGCCGCGCCGGCGACCTGGGCGTCGCGGTGGCGGTGGGGCGCGTGATGTGGGGCATGGCCCGCCGGCATCCGCCGTTCGACGAGCCGACGCCCTTGACGCTCGGCTTCGACGACGAGCCAGGGACCGACACCGCGGTGTCGGCGCTGATGGTCACCACCCTGGCGCGGTTGACCCTGCGCATGCGCCCCTACTGGGGCGACGACGTCGGCCCGCTGACCAGCACCTGGATGGACGCGCGGCCGCAGCGGCTGCTGCGCCGCCTGCCGCCGCTGCTGTGGGGCCATGCGAGCGGCCTGCCGGCGGACGCGGGGTACCACAGCCGCCGCGCTTCGCGGCTGACGATCGCCGTCGACGACCCGTGGCTGCTCGACGGCGAGGTGCTGCGCTCGCCCGGACCGCTGGTCGTCGAGGCCAGCCGGCCGCTGGCCTTCCTCGAGCTGAGGGGGCGACGCGCTTGACGCGAGCGAGGCTCGACGAGAGCGTTCGCGAGCGCATCCGAGCGGCGGTGTCGGCGGAGGCGTCGCGGCCGCCGCCTCCCGAGGTCACGGCGCTGGTGGCAGCGTTGCGCGAGCGCTTCGGCGCCGCCTTCGCGGGCGCGCTGTACTACGGCTCCTGCCGCCGGCAGGCGGAGCCCGAGGGCGTCCTCGACCTGCACGTGTTGGTGCACGACCTCGACGCGGCGCTGGGCCGCACGCAGGCGGCCCTGGGCCGCCTGCTGCCGCCGAACGTGTACTACCTGGAGGTGCGCGAGGGCGACGCGACGGTGCGCTGCAAGTACGCCGTGATGTCGCTGCGGCAGTTCCGCCGCGGCTGCTCGCGCGCGGCCTTCCACTCGTACTTCTGGGCCCGCTACGCGCAGCCGCTCACGCTGGTGGGCGCCGCGGACCCCGAGCCGCTGATCGCGTCGCTGGTGGACGCGGTGGAGACCATGGCCTGGCGGGCGTGGCCGCGGCTGGGCGGGGCGGCCGACGCCGCCGGCTTCTGGCTCGGCGCGCTGCGCCTGAGCTACAGCGCCGAGCTGCGGCCCGAGGGCCGCGACCGGCCGGGCGAACTGGTGGCCGCCGACCCCGCGTACTTCGAAGCGACCGGCGCCGCCGTGCTGGCCGGCCGCGACGCGCTGCCGACGAACGGCGTCGCCGCGCGGCTCGACTGGGGCGCGCGGATCGCCTGGGGGAAGCTGCTGTCGCTGCTGCGCCTGATCAAGGGCCTGGCCACCTTCGACGGCGGCCTCGACTACCTCGCCTGGAAGCTCGAGCGGCACACGGGCCGGCCGATCGAGATCCCCGAGCGCGCGCGCCGCTGGCCGCTCGTGTACCTGTGGCCGCTGGTGTGGCGGCACTGGCGCCAGGGGACGTTCCGCTGAGCCGCGGGGCCGTGCCGGCCGCGCCGTTCAGGCCCGGGCGGCGAGCGCCTCGCGGACCATCGCCAGCTGCGCCGGCTTGTCGACGTCCATGCCGAGTTCCGCGAACGGGCTGAGGACCAGGCCGACGCGCACCCCGAGCCGTCGGTGGATCGCCTCCTCCGCCTGCGCCAGCGTGAGCCGCCGCCGCATCAGCGCCAACAGCGTCGCGGGCCCGAGGATGGCCGCCTGCTGCAGGGGGTTCTTGCGCGCCCGCGAGAGGCGCTCGGCGACGGCGGAGCCCTTCCGCGTCACGCTCAGCCGGCAGGCGGCCACGTCGGCACCGCACGCCTCGACGTCCTTCAGACGCACGTAGGTGCGCTTGGAGCCCGGGAAGCGCGCCTCCATCACCGAGCGCTCCACCGCGCAGATGGTGACGTCGTCGCCGCGCTCGCGCACGCGGGCCAGCACCCAGTCGAGCATCTCGCCGGTGATCAGCGGCGCGTCGGCCGCGACGATCAGCGCCAACTCCGCGTCGGGACGCTCGGCCAGCAGCCGCGAGCCGGCCGCCTGGACGCTGGCGAGCATGTCGCCCTCGGCCGCGATCAGCGCCAGCGGCCGGGCGCAGCGCAGCGGCGTGTCGGGCGGCAGGCCCACGACCACCACGCGCTCGATGCCGTGGGCGTCGCCGAGGGCGTCGAGCGCCCACTGCACCATCGTCTTGCCGCCCACCTCCTGCAGGCACTTGAGGCCGCCGGCCGGGGGGGCCCCGACGGTGGCGGCCTCGGCGGGGTCGACGGACTTCATCAGGCCACCGGCCAGCACGATCGCATCCATGTCCCGCTCCCTCGCTCCCGCGCGGTGGCCGCTCGCCAAGGCGTGCCCGCGCGCCGCCACGAGGGTACCGCCGCGCGCACCGGGGGGCAACGGCACGCCGCGTCAGCCGATCGCGGCGGTCTCGTCCAGGTGCGCGTGATCGTTGAGCGTCACGATCGTCACCCCGTCGGCGCGGTAGCGCAGCCGCGTGGTGCCGGTGTTGGCCACCTCGAAGCGCCACACGCCCGGTGTCGGCGACCCCAGCACCGTGTAGAGCGCGCCGCGGACGGTGCCGCCGTGGGCGAACGCGATGACGCACCCGCGCTCGGGGATCTCCGCGCGGAAGGCCTCGAAGCGTGCCATCAGGTCGCCGTACGACTCGCCGCCGGGGATGCGGCGCCCGACGCGGTCCGCATGCCAGTGGCGCGCCATGGCCGCCTCGTCGGGACCGAGCTCGCTCCAGGTCTTCCCCTCGAAGACGCCGTAGTCCAGTTCGCGGAGGCGCCGGTCCAGCCGGAGGTCGGTGCCGGGCAGCGCGATCTCGCCGGTCTGGCGGGCGCGCGCGAGGTCGGAGGCGAACGCGGCGTCGAAGTGCGTGTTGGCGAGACGCGCTGCCAGGCGCTCGGCCTGACGCACGCCCCCGGGGCTCAGCGGCAGGTCGACCGATCCCTGGATGCGACCCTCGGCGTTCCAGGCCGTCTCGCCGTGACGGATCAGCCAGAGCTCGAGCAAGGCGCCGCCTCCCGCCGGCTCAAGCGGGCGGCGCGTCGATGTCGTCGAGGTGCGCGTGGTCGTTGAGCGTCACGATCGTCACCCCGTCGGCGCGGTAGCGCACGCGGGTGATGCTGGTGTTGTCGACGGCGAAGCGCAGGCCGTTCCTGGTGGTCTGGCCGAGAACGCCGTACAGGATCGTGCGGATGGCCCCGCCGTGGGTGAACGCGGCGACGCAACCGCTGTCGGGCAGGTCCGCCCGGAACGCCTCGAGCCGGTCCCGCAGGTCGCCGTACGACTCGCCGCCGGGGACGCGGCGGGTGACCGGGTCCTCGCGCCAGAAGCGCGCCTGCGCGGTCTCGTCGGCGTCGAGTTCCTCCCAGGTGCGGTCCTCGAAGATGCCGTACGACATCTCCCGCAGGCGCGGGTCGAGGCGCACGTCGGCTTCCGGCAGGGCCATGGTGGCCGTGCGGTGCGCGCGCTGGAGGTCGGAGGCGTAGACCGCGTCGAAGCGCGTCCCCGACAGCCGCGTGGCGAGGCGTGCCGCCTGCCGCAGGCCGCGCTCGTTCAGCGGCGTGTCGGTGATGCCGTGAATGAGCTGCCGCGCGTTGCCGTCGGTCTCGCCGTGGCGGATGAACCAGAGCTCGAGCAAGGTGGTCCCTCTCGTCGTCCTGCTGCGCGGTCGCGCGTCGATCGGCCGCGACCGCCCGCCATGGTATCCGACCCCGAGCGGGCCACGGGCCCCGGCGGCGATCTCGACACCATCCTGCCCGTCCTGACCGCCGGCCGACGCGACCCAACCGCGACGTCGAGAAGGCGCCCGCGTCGGCGCGGGACACCTGCACCTGGCCGGGGCCTGCCGAAAAGCGTATAAGGCGCCTCCCGACCCGCTATGATCGCGTATGCGAGGACGCGCGTCCCGTCCTCGTGCGGAGGTCGTTCATGTCGGAGTCGAAGGTCGCTCGTTTCATGCAACGCCCGATCAGCCGCCGCCAGTTTCTTCGCTACAGCGCCGCTACTGGGGTCGGGGTGTACCTCGGTGCGGGCGCCCTGAACGCCTGGGCCCAGGGCACCGCGGGCGGCACCTTCGTCATCCTCGGCCACCAGGAGGTCGCCGGCCTCGGGCCGAACGACATCGGAGCCGACGTCCAGAACGCCATCATCTTCAACATCCTCAACCCCCTCGTCCACGTCGATTACATGGCACGGACCGTGCCGATCCTGGCGCGCTCCTACGAGGTCGCCGACGACAATTTGTCCTACACCTTCACCCTGCACGAGGGCGTCCGCTTCCACGACGGCAGTGAGCTCACGGCCGAGGATGTCAAGTACACCTTCGAGACCTACGCTCAGCCGGGCAACGCCGTCGCCAGCCGCTTCCTCGGGATGCGCGACGTGGAGGTCGTCGACCGCTACACGGCCCGCGTACGCATGGACTCGGTCAACGCCTCGTTCCTGCGCAGCGCGTGCGAGGTGCCGATCGTGCCGAAGGCGTACCACGAGTCGGTCGGCGTCGACGGCTTCCGCACGGCGCCCATCGGCACGGGTTCGTTCCGCCTGAGCGAGTGGCGGCCGGCCGAGTACACCGAGGTGGTGGCCTTCCCCGACCACTTCCGCGGCGCCCCCAAGGTCGATCGGGTGCGTCTCGAGGTCGTGCCTGAGCCGTCGGTCCGCTACATCGCGATGCTCACGGGCGACGCCGACGCGAGCGTGTGGCCGCTCGCCGCCGAGGACGCACTGGAGTTGGCCAGCGACCCGCGCTTCTTGGCCGTCAGGACCTACTTGAACCATCCGCGCTTCATCCCGCTCAACACCGAGCGCCCGCAGCTGGCCGACCGGCGCGTGCGCCAGGCGATGATGTTCGCCCTCGACCGCCAGCGCATCGTCGACGACCTCGACAGCGGGCTGGGCACGGTCGCGACCTCGCACCTGGCCCCCCACAACCCCTACTACAACCCCGACGTCGCGCTGTACCCCTACGACCCCGAGCGCGCCCGCTCGGTGCTCGACGCCGCGGGCTGGGTCGTGGGCTCCGATGGGATCCGCAGCAAGGACGGGCTGCGCCTCTCCTTCACCTGCACCACGATCAGCGGCGACCAGACGCGCCGCCCGATGGCCGAGCTATCCCAGCTCTTCCTGCGCGCGGTGGGCGTCGAGATGCAACTGGCCGAGGCGCCGGTCGCCTCGATCCTGCAGGGCCTGCGCGAGGGCACGCTCGACGCCTCGCTGTTCAACTGGACCATGGGCTCGATCGTCGACCCCAGCCCGACGAGCGCCCTGTACAGCACCGGCGGCGACAACTTCATGCGCTACCGCAGCGAGGAGATGGACCGCCTCATCGAGGAGGGGCTCTCGGTCGTCGATCCGGACCTCCGCCGCCCCATCTACGACCGCACCCAGCAGCTCTACGCGGAGGACATGCCCGCCCTCCTGCTCCACTTCAAGCAGGACCTCGGCATCTTCTCGCGCTCGATGGTCGGCGTGCCCGAGGAGATGCTCATGTCTCTCCCGGCGTACTACGACCTCTACAGGTACTCCCGAGGCTGAGCACGTGCGAACGGTCCCGCCGCGACGCGGGTCCGATGCGGGGATCGAGACGAAGGGCGCCTCCGGGCGCCCTTCGTCGCCCGGTGCCGGGCCACGGTCCCCGATGGCGGAGAGGCCTCGCGAACCGTCGCCTTACACTGGAGCCACGCCGTGTCCAGCTATCTGACGTTCCGTATCCTCAGGGGCCTTCTCGTCGTCGTCCTGATCAGCGTCGTGACCTTCGTGATCATGCGGCTGATGCCGGGCGACCCGGTCTACATGCTGCTGGGCGAGGGCCAGATCCCGATCACCGACGCTCAGATCAACGCCATACGGGCCAAGTGGGGCCTCGACCGGCCCCTGCACGTCCAGTACCTCGTGTGGGCCGGCAACCTCGTCCGGGGTGACTTCGGCGAGTCACTCATCCGCGCCGGCGTGCCCGTCCGGCAGATGATCTTCGAGGCCATCCCGATCACAGCGTTGCTGAACTCCTACGCGTTAGCGCTGGCGATCGTGCTGGCGATCCCCTTCGGCATCGCGGCGGCCGTGCGCCGCAACTCGTGGGTCGACTACGCCGCCACGGTGTTCTCGGCGCTGGGCATCGCCACCCCCAACTTCTGGAAGGCGCTGATGTTCATCGTCCTGTTCGCCCTCTGGATCCCGAACTGGGTCGGCGACCTGCCCCTCGTGGGGCGCATCCCCCCCTTCGGGCTCCGCAGCTGGCAGGGGTGGATCCTGCCGGTGCTCACCATCGCCACTGAGGAGATGGCGCTGCTGATGCGCATCACCCGTGGGGCGGTGCTGGAGCTCCTGCCGCAGGACTTCGTCCGCACCGCGCGCAGCAAGGGCCTCGCCGAGCGTGTCGTGCTGTACCGCCACGTGGTGTCCAACGCGATGCTGCCGGTCGTGACGGTGATCGGCTTCCGCATCGCCTTCATCCTCTCAGGCACGATCATCGTGGAGAACGTGTTCGCCCTGCCCGGCATCGGCCGCCTGTTCGTCGACTCGGTGCTACGGCTCGACTACCAGGTGGTGCAGTCGCTGGTGGTCGTGTTCGCGGTCCTGGTGGTGGTCATCAACCTACTGACCGACCTCGTCTACGCGCTGGTCGACCCGCGCATCCGGATCTCGTGAGACCGTCATGATCCCAGCCCCCCACGACCCCGTCCTCTCGCCCGCGGACGCCACGCCCACGGGCTCGGGCGGCGCCATCGCGCCGCCGGTGCGCGGCCGGGCGCTGCGCCGCTTCCTCGCCAACCGCATGGCCATCGTCGGGATGCTCCTCGTCCTGGGGTTGGTGGTGCTGGCGGTGTTCGCTCCACAGATCGCCCCCCACCACCCGAACGACGATATCTTCCGCGGCATGCGAGGGGTCGGCCCCTCGTGGGACCACCCGATGGGCTTCGACCATCTGAGCCGCGACCTCCTCAGCCGCGTCATCTTCGGCACCCGCGTCGCGCTGCTCGTGGGCCTGATCTCGACCGTCATCTCCGTGCTCATCGGGGTGCTCGTCGGCGCCGTGGCCGGCTACTTCGGCGGCTGGATCGACGAGGTCCTCTCGCTCTTCACCGACACCCTGATGGCCTTCCCGCTGATCGCGCTGCTGATCGTGCTGGCGGCCATGCTGGGGCCCAGCCTCAACACCACCATCGTCGTCATCGGCCTGACCGTGTGGGCCCGTTACGCCCGGGTCGTGCGGGCCGAGGTCATGAGCCTGCGCGAGCGCGACTTCATCACCGCCGCGCGCGCGCTGGGTGCGTTCGACGGGCGCATCATCTGGAAGCACGTGGTGCCCAACGTGCTGACGTCCGTCATCGTGCTGGCCTCGCTACAGGTCGGCGCGATCATCATCCTCGAGTCTTCGCTGTCGTTCCTCGGCCTGGGCGTGCGGCCGCCCACCGCCACCTGGGGCGGCATCCTCTCCGACGGCCGCGCGTTCATCCTGCGGTACCCGCACATCGCGATCTTCCCCGGGCTGATGATCGTGATCACCGTGTTGGCCTTCAACTTCATCGGCGACGGCCTGCGCGACGCGCTCGACCCCCACCAGAAGCTGACGAAGGGGGGCAAGCCGTGAGGGTCTTCCTCGGAGGCATCGTCACCGAGACCAACACGCGTTCGCCATGCCCGCCGGCGTCACGACCTGGGCGGCCTACCGCGACCTGCGCGACGAGCTGCTGGCCCGCCTGCGGGACGCGCTGCCGCTCGACGCGGTGCTCCTGCCGCTGCACGGCGCCATGGTGGCGTACGGGCCCGACGGGCAGTGGATCGACGACGCCGAGGGCGACCTGATCGCCCGCGTGCGCACCCTCGTCGGGCCCAACACCGTCATCGGCGTGCACATCGACCTCCACTGCCACCTGACGCAGGCGATGCTCGACGGCTGCGACACGCCGTCCGACGCCACCTTCGTGCTGCGCCGGCTGCTCGAGCGGCGCGTCGAGGGCGCCGCCGTGGCGATGATGTGGGACCCGATCGCCCGCCACCTGGCGCGCGCCGCGGGCGCGGGCGCGCGGCTGACGCTGCGCCTCGGCGGCAAGATGGGGCCGGCGTCGGGCGACCCGCTCGACCTCGACGTCATCGTCACCACCCGCCGCGGCCAGGTGCTGGGGCTCGAGCCCTTCACCGACTTCGGCATCACGCCCGACACGCACCGCATCCTGGTGGTCAAGTCGATCCAGCACTTCCACGCCGCCTTCGCCCCCATCGCGGCCGAGGTGGTCTACATGGCGGCGCCGGGCGCGGTGGCGCCGATCATGCAGCAGATCCCGCTCGTGCGGATCGACCCGCGGAAGGACCCTTGGGTCGAGGACCCGTTCGCGGAGGGGTGAAGCGGGGGGCGTCGGGCCGCGTCGATCGTCAGCTGCCTCGGTACACGTCGCGGCGGTCGCCGACGCGGACGATCATGACGACGAGTTCCACGTCACGGATCTCGTACACGATCCGGTAGCGCCCCTGGCGCACCCTGTAGCGGTCACCGCCGGCGAGCTTGACGCACCCGGGAGGTCGCGGATCGTCGGCGAGGCGCCCGATGCGCTCGACGACCCGTCGTCGATCCGCCAGCGTGCCGATGTCTTCGATCTCGCGCGCCGCCGAAGCCTTGATGACCGGCTTATAGCCGGCCACGCCGTCTCAGGTCCTTGACCACGGCTTCGAATGACAACTCCTCTTCGTCTCGGCGTTCCTCGAAGGCGAGCAGATCGCTGGCATCCTCCGACAGGCTCAGGCGCACGGCTTCGTTCACCAGGTCCGACACCGAACGGTCGGTCTCGGCCGCCTTGTGCCGGAGCGCCCGATGGAGTTCGGGATCGAAGTACACGGTGGCGCGCTTGGCCGACGAATCCACGCACCCATCGTGGCGCTATAGCGTCTTGATGTCAAGACGTCACCTGGCGAACGGCTTGCGCTGCGACGCGCTGGTGATCCACAAGGCGTACCCACACCGACATGGCCGACCGCGCCCGCGACCTCTACCGGCTGGTGGCGGAGACCGTCGCCGGGAGGATCCGGCCGACGATGGCGCCGTTCGACTGCCGCCCGATGGGCATCACCCCACCAACCCGCAGACCGATGGAGCGGTCGCGCCGATCATGCAGCAGATCCCGCTCGTGCGGGTCGACCTGCGCAAGTACCCGTGGGTCGAGGACCCGTTCGCCGATCCCTGAGGAACCATCGATGCCCTCCAGGAGGCCCTCACGGAGCCCCGCGCCGCGATCGGGCGCGCGACGCCTTGTGAGCATCTATACATGGGCCGCTCGGCGTGCTAAGGTCCCGGCACCCACTCTCATCGGAGGCTCACATGAATCGAAGCCGAACGTTCCTGATCGCCCTCGCGATCCTCGCCCTGGCCGGCTCGGCGCTGGCCCAGCGCGGCCGCGACGGCACCGTCACCCTGCTGTACTGGCAGGCCGTCTCCATCCTGAACCCGTACCTGTCCGGGGGCACCAAGGACATCTACGCCTCGTCGATCGTGCTCGAGCCGCTGGCGCGCTACGCGCCCGACGGCAGCTTCGTGCCGTTCCTGGCGACCGAGATCCCCACGGTGGATAACGGCGGCATCGCGCCCGACCTCACCAGCATCACCTGGAAGCTGCGGCAGGACATCGTGTGGTCCGACGGGACGCCCTTCACCGCCGCCGACGTCGTGTTCACCGGCGAGTACTGCATGAACGACGAGGCCGGCTGCGTCGCCAGCAACTTCTTCAACGACATCACCGCCATCGAGGCGCTCGACGAGCACACCGTGCGCGTCACCTTCGCGGTGCCCAAGCCCTTCCCGTACAGCGCGTTCGTGAGCGCCGAGTCGCCCATCCTGCAGAAGGCCCAGTTCGAGAACTGCCTCGGCATCCGCGCTCAGGAGTGCACGGCCGAGAACTTCGCCCCCATCGGGACCGGCCCCTTCGTGGTGACCGACTTCCGGCCGAACGACGTCGCCACCTACGCGGCCAACCCGAACTACCGCGAGGCCGACAAGCCGGCGTTCCAGACCGTGATCATCAAGGGCGGCGGCGACGCGGCCAGCGCGGCGCGCGCGGTGCTCGAGACGGGCGAGGCCGACTGGGCGTGGAACCTGCAGGTGGCGCCGGAGGTCCTGGCGCAGATGGAGGCCGCCGGC
>Ga0209498_1001103_pt1 | contig 16532 bp, 14 predicted proteins | sample WalLakDeSediment_FD_184131 | JGI IMG/M metagenome (GOLD analysis project Ga0209498, IMG submission 184131) | Lake sediment microbial communities from Walker lake, Nevada to study Microbial Dark Matter (Phase II) - Walker Lake 11/02/13 Deep... | ecosystem: Environmental > Aquatic > Freshwater >... | reverse complement strand
CAGGCTCGCGTCTCCCGTATACCAGTCGATGTGAAGGCCCGCGGGCGAGAACCACTCGACATCGGCAATCACGCCGGCGGCGCTTGTGCCCCCTTCCAGGAATGATCGCCGCCGGAGCGTTGGATTCCCCAGCCGGAACTGCACGAGCGTCTGGACGAATCGCACCAGGTCGGCGTGTTCGTCAACGAGCGTCCAATCGAACCAGGAGACTTCGTTGTCCTGGCACCAGGCGTTGTTGTTGCCCCGCTGCGTGCGGCGGCACTCGTCACCCGCCACCATCATCGGCACGCCCTGGCTCACAAGCAGGGTCGCAAGCATGTTGCGGATCTGTCGCGACCGAACTGCGGTGATGTCGGCCCGCCGCGTCGGCCCCTCCACTCCGTAGTTGTCAGAGAAGTTGTTGTTGTCGCCGTCGCGGTTGCCCTCGCCGTTGGCCTCGTTGTGCTTCTCGCGGTAACTGACGAGGTCGTTGAGGGTAAAGCCGTCGTGGCTGGTCACGAAGTTGATGCTGTGGAACGGCTGCCGCTGGCCGTTGGCGTAGAGGTCGCTCGAGCCGGCCAGCCGGGTGGCCAGGTGGCCAGTCTGGGCGAAGTCGCCCCGCCAGAACCGCCGCACGTCGTCGCGGTAGCGGCCGTTCCACTCGGCCCACCGCAGGCTCGCGAACGACCCCACCTGATAGGCGCCGGCCGCGTCCCAGGCCTCAGCGATGATTTTCGTGTCGGCGAGCATCGGGTCTTCGGTGATGACCTCGATGATCGGCGGATTGGGGAGGATGTCGCCGTTGCGATCCCGCGACAGGATGCTGGCCAGGTCGAACCGGAATCCATCGATATGGTAGTTGTGCACCCAGTGCCGGAGGCAGAGAAAAATCAGTTCGCGGACGATCGGGTGGTTGCCGTTGATCGTGTTGCCGCAGCCGGTGTAGTTCTTGTAGCTCGAGCCTCCATCGCCGAGCATGTAGTAGACGCTGTTTTCCAGCCCCTTGAACGAGAGCGTGGGCCCGAGCTGGTTGCCCTCGGCGGTGTGGTTGAAGACGACGTCGAGAATCACCTCGATGCCCGCGGCGTGGAGGGCCCGCACCATCTCCTTGAACTCGCGGACCTGGCTGCCCGGCTCGCTGCCGGCGGCATAGCCGCGGTGGGGCGAGAAGAAAGCCAAAGGATCGTAGCCCCAGTAGTTTTCATGGCCCGCGCCCTTCGCCGAGGGCATGGCGGAGGCAAACTCGTGGATCGGCATCAGCTCCACGGCCGTGACGCCAAGCGACTGGAGGTAGGGGATCTTTTCGATCAGCCCCAGGTAGGTGCCGGGCTCTGCGACGCCGCTGGTGGGGCTGGCCGTGAAGCCCCGGACGTGCAGTTCGTAGATCACGGTGTCGGCCAGGCCGCGGCGGAGGTGCCGGTCTCCCTGCCAATCGAACGAGTCGTCGATCACGACGCACTTCGGCGGGCGGAGGAGGCCGTCGGCACCGAGCGTGAATTCGCCGGCGAGCGCTCGGGCATACGGGTCGACGAGCCGGGCCTGCCCGTCAAACCGCTGGCCCCGTTCCGGGTCGAAGGGGCCGTCGGCCTGGAAGTGGTAGAGCTGACCCGGCCCTACCCCGGGCACGAGAATGCTCCAGATGTCGCCCCAGCGGTCTTTGGCGGGATCGAGGGCGATCACCTCGGCCGGTTCCTGGTCATCCACCGAGTTGTAGAGGAGCACCCGCATTGCCGTTGCCGAACGGCTGTAGACGACAAACTGGACGCCCTTGTCGTGGAGCACAGCGCCGTAGGGCAGCGCATAGCTGAACTGAAGCGGAGGCAGCGGCTTTTTGGCGTGCGTCCGCTTGGCGGCAACCTTCTTCCGGGCGGGCATGAGTGAAATGATACCACCGCCTGGCCCCGGCGGACGAACACGGCTTGCGGCGGGGCTGGCGGCGGAGATATTAGCGGCGTGAGCGGAGCGACCTATTCCAGTGCCGGCGTCGACCTCGTGGCCTACCGTGACGCCATGGCCCGGCTGCCCGCGCACCTGCGGCGAACCCACTGCCCCCGGGTGATCGGCCGCGAGGGCTCGTTCGCTGCCCTGTTCGAGCTCGACCTCAAGGGGCTCTTCAGTCGCGGCTACGAAGACCCGCTGCTCGTCTCGTGCACCGACGGCGTGGGCACCAAGCTCAAGCTGGCCGTGATGGCCGGCCGGCACGACACGGTGGGCATCGACCTGGTTGCGATGAGTGTCAACGATCTGCTCTGCACCGGCGGTGAGCCCCTCTTCTTTCTCGACTACGTGGCGATGGCGAAAGACGATCCGCCGCTCCTCGAGCAGATCGTCAAGGGAATCGCCGACGCCTGCGTGGCGAGCGACTGCGCCCTGGTGGGCGGGGAGACGGCGATCCTGCCCGATATGTACCATCCCGGCGAGTACGACCTGGCGGGCTTCTGCGTGGGCGTGGTCGAGCGGAAGCGGCTGATTGACGGCTCCGGGATCGGGCCGGGCGACGTGGCGATCGGCATCGCCTCGAGCGGCGTCCACTCAAACGGCTTCAGCCTCGTTCGCAAGGCCGTGTTTGAGATCGGCGGAAGGTCGCTCGACGACCGGCCGGCTGAGCTAGGCGGCCGGACCGTCGCCGAGACGCTCCTCGCGCCCACCCGGCTCTACGCCCGCGCCGTCAAGGCGGTGCTCAGCGAACACCGTGTCGCGCAGGTTGTCCACGGGATTGCCCACATCACCGGCGGCGGCCTGGCCGAGAACCTCGCGCGGATCGTGCCCCAGCAGGTGCAGGTGGTGATCGACCGCGACGCGTGGCCGGTGCCGGCGGTCTTCCCATGGATGCAGTCTCTGGGCAAGATCGCGGCCGCTGAGATGGACCGCGTCTTTAACATGGGCGTCGGCATGGTGCTCGTCGTCTCGTCCCAGGTCGCCGACAGCATCCTGCACCAACTTGTCGAACTGGGGCATGAGGCCTGGCCGATCGGAAGCGTAAGGGCCGCGACGCCCAGCGACGAGCGGGTCGTGGTGCGGTGATCAGGCCCAGGGTGGCCCGGTCACGCCGTGGCCGGCCGCCGAGCGTTCTGGCCGCCGAGCGTTCTAACGGCCGGGCGGGGTGGCCGCCGACGCGGCGCGGATCTCCGGCGGCGGGCAGCAGGAGGGGCCGGCCTTGTCGATCGCCGCGAGCACCTGGCTCTCGGTGAGCAGATCGCGGAGGATGATCGGATTCTCAAGCGGTTCCCCCGGCTTTGAGCCGGGATAGATCGCCAGCACCGGGATCGAGCGGCTGCCGAGGCCCTCGAGCACTTCACGGATCTCGTCGGAGCCGTCGGTCCAGTCGGCAAGCACCGGCACGACCCGGTTTTTCTCAAGCGCTGCCTTGACCCGCTTGGTCTCGATTGCATAGCGGAGGTTCGCCTTGCACGTGAGACACCAGTCGGCCGAGAAGTCGACCATCACCGTCGCCCCCTCGCGGCGAAGCTCTGCCAGCCGGGCTGAGGAGAAGGGCTTCTCCCAGGGGATCAGCGAGTCGTGGGGGCCAAGCCAGAGGAAGCCGGCGGCCGAGATCAGGGCCGCGAGCACACCCCCCTGGAGCCAACGGCCGAATCCGATCACGCCCGTCTTCTCCTGGGCCCGGCCCACCCACCAGCAGCCCATCCAGATCGCGATCAGCATCACGAAGGCCGGCACGAACCAGTCGGGCTGCTGCCGAAGGAGGTAGAAGAGGTAGGCGACCGTACCGAGCATCACGAAGCCGAGCAATTCCTTGAAGGTCGCCATCCAGGCGCCGGGCTTGGGAAGAAACCTCACAAGCTCCGGGAAGAGCCCGATCAGGATGTAGGGCAGCGACATGCCGGCGGCGATCGCGCCAAATACGATGTAGGTCACGATCGTGGGCTGCGTGAGCGTGTAGCCGAACACCGGCCCGAGGAAGGGACCGCTGCAGGGCGTGGCGAGCACCGTCGAGAGCACCCCCTTGAGAAACGCCCCGACCGGTCCCTCCTGGGACTGCACGTGGCCGGCCTGCTCGCCGATGAAGCCGGGGATTGGCAGTTCCCAGACGCCAAGAAAGGAGAGGGCGAAGGCGAACACGACGCCCAGCATCGCGAGCTTAAAGGGCACCGAGCCGAACTGCTGGCCCCAGCCGAGGTTGGTGCGAGCCAGGCCGATGTTGGCTGCCACGGCCGCCGTGGCCAGGATGAAGAACACCGCGAACAGTCCGGCACAAAACCAGAGGTTCATGAGAAACACGTCCCGCCGCTCCCGGCCCGACTGCTGGGCAAACGACATGAGCTTGAGGCCAAGCACCGGCAGAACGCAGGGCATGAGGTTGAGGATCAGCCCGCCCGCCAGCCCCATGAGCAAGGCCAGCGGTAGCGACAGCGACGCTGCCTCTGTGACCGCCGGTGATGGTGAGGCGGCGGCAGCCGGGTCTGGAGTCGTGGCGGTTGCGGGGGTTGCCGCCGGCGTGGTGGCCAGCCGCAGGGGGGCGGGATCGCGGGCAGCCTCGCCATACTTCGCCGCCGCGTATTCGACGCCGCCGGGCTCGGTCGCCGTGGGTAGCACGATCGTGAGCCGCACGGCCGTGGGGGGATCACACGTGGATTCGGTGCAGGTCTGGAAGCCGAGCACGGCCTCCACCGGTTCGGCGCCATCTGCCAAGAGAAACTCAAGCGTCACCGGCCCCTCAACAGCCCCGGCCTCCGCGAGTTCGGGCTCCTCCGCGAGCGTTACCTCCGTGGCCGAGAGCCCGATGAGCCGGTCGGCCGACGGGCCCACCATGCTCGCGATCGTGGGCTTACCCTGGCCGATTTCGGTGGCGGCCGAATCGGCTGGCCGGTAGAGATGCCAGCCCTTCTCAGGTACAAGTTTCAGCCGCAGCGGACGCGAGGCGACGCCGTCAACGAGCCGGGGCGGGCCGAATTCGGCCTCGATTGCGGCGTGGGTGCGTTCGGCCACGTGCCGGAAGGCCAGCTGTTGGGATGGCGGTTCGGCGGATCCCACCGGGGCTGCTTCGGCCAGGAATGGCAGCGACCGAGGCGGCAGGCAGGAGGTGTCTTGGCAGAGTTGCACACGGACCGATCCCCGGACCGCGCCAGTACCGGCCGCGAGCGGTGCTCGCCAGGTCACTCGGTCGGCATGTTCCTCGATCGGCAGGCCCTTCCAGGCCGGCACGTCATCGACGGCGCGGACGTGGGGCGGCGGGTCGGGCATGAACGAACCGGCCGTTTGGCGAGGAGAGTCGGTCGCCACGGTGATCCGCGTCGCGAGCGGCCCGCCCGGCTTTTGCGTGATCGAATAGAGATGCCAACTCTTCTCGAGGGTCGCCGTGACCGCGAGCACGTCTGGCCGGCCATCGGCGCCTGGCTCGATCACCGCCGTGATCTCGACCTCCTGGCCGTCTTCGTCTCCCAGGCCGCCCAGCGGATCGAAGTCGGTCGCGTCGCCCGGATCAAACTTTAACGGAGGGTCCGCAGCATTCGCCCCGCCAACCATGAGATTCATGAGGACCATGAACATCATGGGAATCATGAGTGAGCGCGGCCGAAGCCCGGCCGCCGGAAGACCCGCGGTCCGGCGAGATTCACTCGTCAAGTCCGCCCGGATTTTCAATCCCATCAAACCCATCCAATTTTTCATGGCGATCCGTCACAAGAGAAATCCGACCGCGTGGTCCGCGGCGGGCGGGCCCCGTTCCGTGGGGTGTTTCGGCACCATCAGTCTACGAACTGCACTTTTCCACGGTCAAACCGGTGTGCAATCCGATGCCCACGAGCGGGATCGATGCGAAGGGCAGGATGCCAGTATCGAACGACCGGCGAGATGGCACGGGCAACCCCGACCCGCGGAAGGTCGCCTGTCGAAGGGTTAGAGCGTTGCTAGCGCCGCTGGAAGCGTTGCCAACAGTCGGTCGACACGCGAGACCACGCGGGCAGGTGCGGCGAAACTCCGCCCCTCGCCGAGCACCCAGCGAAACCAGTTGTCGAGGCCGAACACGACGCCGCTGGCGGCGAGGAGGGGCACGAGGCTCACTTCTCGGGCGGTCAGCGGTCTGAGAGTCTGATAGGCGGCGATCCCGCCCGCCCACCACTCGGGTCCGACGAGAGCGTGCGGCGGAAGCCAGCTGCCGAGCAGTCGCGCAAGATCGGTGGCGGGCGTATCGATGCCGGCCGCATGCAGATCGATGACGCCGACCACGCGGTCGGGATCGGCGAACAGGATGTGTTCGCTCCATACGTCTCGCAGGACCACCTGGCAGAGCAGGGGAGATGGCTCGATGCGTGCCAGGGCAAGTAGCATCTGGGCACCATCGCCGGCGGCGAACAAGGCGACGGCCGAGGCGAGCCGCTCTTCGAGGGCCGAGGCCAGTTCACCGGCGAGCGTGGCTGGCTGCGAGAGCATGCTCTGCCACGGCGCCGCGAGCAGGGCCCGGGCCCGGGCGATGCGGTCGACGAGACCCCGTGATGCCGCCTGGGCAGGCGGGCTCGCGGGGAGTGTCGCCGTGGCCGCGTGGATGCGGGCGAGCGTCCGCATGGCGGCGGCGATCTGTGCCGGCTCCGGATCGGCCGCGGGAGTGCCGGCTACAAAGGCGACCATCTCCCAGAGCCGGCCGTCGCTGGCCGCCACGACCGTCTCGCCGCTGGCCGGAGGCAGGACCGCTGGCACCTCGTGCACCCCTGCGAATTGAAGGTGATTCACGAGAGCGTGGATCCATTGGGCCCGCTCGAGGCCGGTTTCCAGGGCGAAGGCCTTGAGCACGTGCGGCAGGCCGCCACGGGGCCTCACGAGGAACACCGGCGAGCCGCTGAAGCCGGCCGTTGCGAGCGGCGTCACGTCGGCTCCCGCCGGAAACCACCGGGCCGCCAGCGTCTGCACGGCACCCGCCCCGCCACTGAACGACGCCACATTCGGAATCTTTGGCACGGCCGCACCCCAAACGCATCCCACACGCAACCGAGAGTTGGTCTGCGACGGACCGCGATGCTACCCTCAAGGAGAGATTTCGAGGCCACGGATTCTCGACGCCCGCCCGCCTTCAGGTACGAGCGACCCGGCCGCCGGACGGGCGCGGCCAACGTTCCCCCGATGCCCTCTCGTTCTGATGCCCACTCGTTGCCCTGCCGCTCATTTGTTTCAGTTCCTCATTCTAGGACGCCTCGATGCTCGCCCGCCCCGCTAGCCTCCGCCGGCCAAGTGCCTGTTTCGCCGCCCTGATTGTCTTGCTCGTGGCAGCCTGCGTTAGCCCGCTCGCGGGAGCCGACGACGCATCCCCCGCCAAGGCTGAGCCCGCGTCGGCCGCCGCCCCGGCCGCCGGGGATGCCAAGCCCGCGGCGGCGGCCGCGTCCACGCCGCAGGCCGCCTACGCGGTGCTACTCAAGGACGCCACGAAACTGCCCGGCCTGATTCCCCTCCACCGCAAAGACGACAAGCTCTATGCGGAGCTCTCTGACAGCCTGCTCGGCAAAGAGTTTTTCGTGCTCACGAGCATTGCCCGGGGCATCGGCGAGCGGTCGCTGCTCGGGGGCATGAGCATCGGCTTCGGCGACGACTGGGTGTGGCAGTTCCGCAAGGTCGACGACACGATCCAGGTCGTGCGGCGGAACGTGCGGTTCTTCGCCGCCCAGGGGAGCCCCGAGTCGAAGGCGGTAGACCTCGCCTACACCGATAGCGTGCTGTTCAGTGTCAAGATCGCCGCCACTAGCCCGTCGGGCGGCCACGTCATCGACCTCGCGCCGATCTTCCTCACCGACCTGCCACGGCTGGCTGCATCTTTGCCGGGCTTTTCCTTCGCCCGCGACCGGTCAAACTGGGGACGGGTCAAAGCCTTCCCCGACAATGTTGAGCTCGAGGTGGCCGCCACGTATGGCTCGAGCGGGGCGACCACGATCGACACGGTGCCCGACTCGCGGGGCGTAACGATCATCATCCGCTATTCGATCAGCCTTCTGCCGCAGAATTCCTACGTGCCCCGGCTGGCCGACGACCGGGTCGGCTACTTCGTGACGGCCCTCAAGGACTTTTCCCAGCAGGTCGAAGAGGACCGCTTCGTGCGGTACATCAACCGCTGGCAGCTCGAAAAAGCTGACCCCAAGGCGGCCATCTCGCCCCCTAAGAAGCCGATCGTGTTCTGGATTGAGAAGACGGTGCCCTTCCGCTATCGGCCGGCGATCCGCAAGGGCATCGAGTCCTGGAACGAGGCGTTCGAAAAGGCTGGGTTTGCCAACGCGATCGAGGTGCGTCAGCAACCGGACGTGACCGACTGGGATCCGGAGGATGTCAACTACAACACCTTCCGCTGGATCACGTCGGGCCAGGGCTTCGCGATGGGCCCTTCGCGGGTGAACCCGCGCACGGGCCAGATCCTTGACGCCGACATCATTTTCGATGCCGACTTCCTCCAGTTCTGGCGGCGGGAGTATGAGACCTTTACGCCCCAGTCGATCGCCGCCCTGACCGGTGGCGGCCCCGGCGACCCGCCGCTCGTGGGCCATGGCGGCCCGGGCTGTTGTCCGGCCTGCTCGCTCTTCGCCGGCCACGCCCGAGAGACGGCGCTGGCCGCCACGGCGCTGGCGGTCAATGTCCCTGGGGGGCTCTCCGAGGAGGAGAAGGAGAAGCTCGTGACGCAGGGGCTTACCCTCGTGGCGATGCACGAACTCGGTCACACTCTCGGCTTGCGGCACAACTTCAAGGGTAGCGCGCTCAAGTCTTTGGCCGACTATAACGACGTCGAGAAGACCCGAATCAGCGGCGGCAGCACCAGCGTGATGGACTACATCCCGGTCAACATCATGCCCAAGGGCAAGACCCAGGGAGACTACTACTCCGCTCGGCTCGGTCCCTACGACATCTGGGCGATCGAGTATGGCTACAAGCCCCTGGCCGGCAGCAAGCCCGAGGCAGAGCGGAAGGAACTCGAGAAGATCGCCGGCCGCAGCGGCGAGCCTGAACTGGCCTACGCTACCGACGAAGACACCCAGTGGGGCGATCCCGACCCGCATTCCAACCGCTTCGACCTCGGCAGCGACCCGATCGAGTTCGCCCGCGCTCGGGCCGAACTCGTGGCCCAGGTGATGCCCGGAATCGTCGAGCGGATGGCCGGCCGCGACGCAGACGGCGACGGTGGCCGTTATGAACGGGTGCGGCAGGCCTTCGGCGTGCTGCTCGCGACCCACGGCAGCGCGATGTACAACGCCTCCCGGCTCGTCGGCGGTCTCGTCGGGTCGCGGAGCCACCGGGGCGACGCCAACGCCCTGCCGCCGTTCACCGTGGTGACTGCGGCCAAGCAGCGGGAGGCTCTCGACCTCCTCGCGGTGGAGATGTTTGGCTCGAAGCCCTTCTCCTTCTCCCCCGAGCTCTACAACCAGCTCGCGTCGAGCCGCTGGATGCACTGGGGCACGGACGAGGTCGACCGGGAAGACTATCCTGTGCACGACGTGATCCTGATGTGGCAAGACCGCGTGCTCTCGCGACTGCTCGACCCGCTCGTGCTGGCGCGGGTTCGTGACAATGAGCTCAAGGTGCCGGCCGACCAAGACTCGCTCTCGCTCGCTGAGCTCTTCGAGCGGCTCTCGAAGGCGGTGATGGCCGAGGTCGAGGGCACGGCTGCGGGCGAATACACGTCCCGCAAGCCGGCGATCGACAGCCTCCGCCGGAGCCTGCAGCGGTCGTATGTGACGCGGCTGTCGGCAATCGCGATGGCGGGGGGCACCGGCAACTCGGATGCCCAGGCGCTCGCGGCCGGAGAACTCCGGAAGCTCGTGGCCGGGATCGACGCACTCCTGGCCAAGGAGGATGTGAAACTCGAGCAGATGTCGCGGGCCCATCTCGTTGAACTGCGGGCCCGGATCATGAAGGTGCTCGACGCGGGGATCGACCTGCCGCGGCCCTGAGAACCGCCCGGTGTTCGGCTCGGAGAATCGTCATGCGGCTGGTCATCGCCGTCCTCCGGCCGGCGCTCGTGGAGAGCGTCCGCGAGGCTCTCCATGCGGTCCAGGTGACGCGGATGACAATTTGCGACACCCAGGGCCATCGGCCCGGCGGCGGCAGCCCGCCCGTCCAGGAGACCGTGATCCAGATTGCCTGCAATGACGATTTCGTCGAGCGGGCCATGAATGCGATCGCGGGTGTCTTGACCGCGGCCGGGGAGAAGGCAGCCGGCCGGCTGTTCACGCTGCCGCTGGCTGACGTGGTGCAGATTTACCGTGAGGTTCGCGGGCCGGAGGCCGTCTGACGGCCAGGATCGCATGGATGGCGGGGTGGCGATTGTTCCCGCAGTCCCCGGGCTTGCGCCGCGGGGCTTTTATGAGGGCCGGGATTGCCAATCGCAACCGCGAGCGGTCGCTCACGAACGGGGTGACAAACACAAATCCCTGAAGAATCCGTTATATTTTCCCAGACCTGCGAGGAGCTTCTGGCCGCCGTGACTCCTGACTTCACTGCCCTCAAAATTCTGCTCGTATCCCCTGACCTCATGGCCACGAGCCGGATCGCCGGGCTGTGCCGGGAGGCAGGAGCGTCGCTCGAGACCCTCCGGAGCCTCGCCGACGTTCCTCATGGAGGGCCGCACGACGTCGTGCTCCTCGATCTGCAGGCCCTCGCTGATGACCCGGCCGTTGTCGTCACCCGGGCCCGGGTGCTCGCTAGCCGTCAGACTGGAGTGGACGGCGAACGGCGGCTCACAATCGTCGCGTTCGGCCCACACGTGGCTCGGGAGCGTCTGGCCCTTGCCCGTGACGCCGGTGCCGACGACGTGGTCAGCCGGGGCGAATTGCTTGGTGGTTTTGCCGGGCTGCTCCGCCGCTGGCAGGAAGCGGGCTAGAGTCAGGCCGGCTGGCTGCCAGGCTCGTCGAGCACGACCTCGTCGAGTTCGGTCCCGTCAACCTCCTGCCGGAGCACGAGGTAGGCCGCTGTGGCGATCGCCCAGAAGTAGCCCCAGCCGAAAGACGAGAGCACCGTCTCCAGGCCCTCTGTCCAGAACCGCATCGCCTTGAGGCCCCAGGTGTCGGCAACGGGGCCAGCCGAGCTGAGGCCGTCTATCACAGCCACGGCCCGGTCGTGACCCATCCCAAAGCTTGCTGCCCACATCGCCAGCGTGCCCGTGACGTCGGCAAGCACGCCCGCTGCGGCGAGCGTGGGTACGGCCACCGCAAGGGCGACCAGCCCGTAAAACGCGTAGTGAAGCGGCCGCTGATACACATAGGAAAACGCCGTCGAGATCGCCTGGAAGGAATCAGCCCGTTCCACGCCCACCGCGGCCACCATCAAGGGCCACCCCACGGCGATTCCGATCGCGAGAATCGCCAACACGACCGCTCCCAGGAGAACCAGCGGCCATACCGCTCCGGCAACGGCGAGGCCCCACTCTGTTCGCATGGCCAGCCCCAGCAGGGCCCCCGGCACACTGAGTGCGAAGATGCCAGCGAGCACAAACAGGACTGAGTTGACCGCCGGAGGCCATTTTTTCGACCCATACCCAATCGCACCAGCGGGACCGATCGGCTCTTCGCCGGAGAGTTTCAGGGCCGTGCACCGGGCGATGGCCGTGCCGAAGATCCCCCACACGAGGACGAACCAGCCGATCCGGGCGGCTGCGGCCCCGACGTGGGTCAGGTCGGCGGTTGGCTGAAACGGTACCGCCACCAGCCGCACGACGTCGGTAACACTCGCCGGCAGCAGGCGGACTCCCCGCCCGAGCCACGGGAAGGCAGCCCGACTCGGCGCGAGCGGAGACTCAATCCCGAAGCCTTCGCCTGGTGCTGGCAGGGCGAGGCCGCCGGCCGGCGCCGAGGCGACGGCCGCCATGACCGCATCTGGCACCACGAGCCCGAACCGATCGAACGCCGACCAGCCGGCCCGCACGGCGACCGCCCCGAGCACGGCCAGGAAGATGACGGTCGGAGTAAACGCGACACCAGCGGCACGAAACAGGATCCACCAGGGGAGGGCGTCACTCCAGCGAATCTCGTGAACGATGCCCCCGGCTGGGGTGGTAGCGTTGGCCATGGATTCCCTGCTCCTTTGAAACGGGCGGCAGGCCCGTTGGGCGGGAAGTATACGTGGGCCAGCCCAGAAGCGTCAGCCGGGGTCTTCCTCTGCGGGGCCACCTCCAGCCTCGTCCTCATCCGGGAGCGGTGCTGGCACGCCGTACGACTCGTCGAGCCAGCGGCCGAGATCGATGAGGCGGCAGCGGTCACTGCAGAAGGGAACGGTCGGAGTCGTTTCCAGGCTCACCGTCGCGTCGCAGACTGGGCAGCGTGGCATTGGCTCAACCCTCACCAGAGCCTTTGGCCCCGGCTCCACCCGCGTCAGACTTCTTGCCCCCGTCAGACTTCCCCCCGTCAGACTTGCCCTGTTCGGACGAGCCGCTCCCGGATTCGGCCGCTGCCCCCTTCTTGTAGGAATCGCTGCGATAGTCGGTCTTGTAAAAACCCGATCCCTTGAACACGATCGCACCGCCGGCGCCGATCAGCCGCCGCAGCTTTTTTTTCTTGCACTTCGGGCAGGTCCGCTTGACCGGGTCGGTCATCGACTGGAAGAGCTCGAAGGCGTGGCCGCAGCCGTCGCAGACGTAATCGTAGGTGGGCATAGGGGAAAGCTCCGGGTGGTCAGTGCTCGGTGGCGACGATCACCTGCGCGGGCCGCACGACGCGGTCGTGCAGTCGGTAGCCCCGGCTGGCCGTGGCGACCACGGTGCCCGCAGCAGCACCAGGCACGGCGAGTTGCTGGATGGCGTCATGCACGGCCGGGTCGAAGGGAGTGCCGTCGGTCTCGATCGTCGTGCAGCCGTGACTGCCGAGCAGCTTCTCGATCTGCTGCGCGGTCATGCGGAAGCCGGCCCGAAGGCTGTCGGCGTCGGCGGTCTTCTCCGCCGCATCGACCGCCCGCAGCAGGTTGTCGAGCACCGGGAGTAGGTCGCGGAGCAGATCGATCTCGCGGTATCGCTGAGCCTCGTCAAACTCCCGCCGCGCCCGCTTGCGGAAGTTCTCGAGTTCGGCCTGGAGCCGGAGCACCCGATCACGGAGTTCGGCCGTTTCATCATGAGATTCGGCAGCGGATTGATCCGCCGCCTCAAACACGGCTGGCGACTCGTCGCGGACATCCTCAGCTTCGGGCTCGTTCATCGCTTCTCCTTCACGTCGGCAGGGGGCTTCGCATCGCCGTCTGGTGCGTCCCGCCCCTGAAAATACTCGGCCAGGCGGGTAAAAAACGAGGACTGTTTTGGGGACACGCTCGCTTGCTGCTCCGAGGCGAGTTCGCGAAGCAATTCCTCGGCCCGCGGTGACAATGCCTTGGGCACCTCGACATGGACGTGGACGTGGAGGTCACCGATCCCTCGGCCCCGCACCTCCGGCATTCCGAGTCCGCGGATCCGGATCACGTCGCCGGGCTGGGTGCCCCGCGGGATCTCGAGCGGCCGGGGGCCGTCGAGCGTGGGCACGTCGACGGTGGATCCAAGGGCAGCCTGCGTGAAGCTGATGGGCACCTCGCAGTGGAGTTCCCGGCCTTCACGGGCGAGGAATGGGTGGTGCTCGATCTCGATCACGCAGTAGCAGTCGCCCGGCGAGCCGCCGTTGCCTCCCGGCTCCCCTTCGCCTGCGAGCCGGACCCGCACGTCCCGATCAACGCCGGCGGGAATAGTGACCTTGCGGGCCACGTGTTCCTGGGTGACGCCGTCGCCGCCGCACGCGGGGCAAGCGTCACGAACCACGCTGCCGGCCCCGCGGCAGGCCGGACAGGTTGCCTGCAGACGGAACACGCCAGCCGACTGGATCACCTGACCACGGCCGCCGCAGTAGTCGCAGGCCTGGGGTCGGGTGCCCTTGCGGGCACCGCTGCCGTCGCACTCCGCGCAGGTTTCGTGGCGGTCGAACTCAACCGTTTTGGTCACCCCGCGGGCCGCCTCGACGAGCGACAGGTTGACCTGGCAGAAGACGTCGCGGCCTTTGCGGGCCCGGGCCCGTTGTTGGCGGCCGCCGAAGGCCGACCCACCAAACAGATCGCCGAAGGCCTCAAACACATCAGAGATGTCGTTGAAGTCGTGACGCCTGCCCCCTTCGACGCCGGCGTGGCCGTACCGGTCGTAGCGGCCCCGCAGTTCGTCGTCGGATAGCACCTCGAAGGCGCGGGCAGCCTCCTTGAAGCTGGCTGCCGCCGCCGGGTCTCCCGGATTTTTGTCGGGATGAAACCGGATGGCGAGTTTCCGGTAGGCGGCCGTGATCTCCGCCGACGTGGCCCGCCGGTCGACCCCGAGCACCTCGTAGTAGTCACGCTGGTCGACCATGGCTCCCTACAGGCCGCACGGCTCCGCCGCAGGCCTATCTCACGCTGCCTTCGATCTTCCGCTTCTTCGCGTCATCCTTCTCGAGGTTCGTTACGAGTGCCTCGGTGGTCAGGAGCAGGCCCGAAATGCTCGCCGCGTTGGTGAGCGCTACCCGGACGACCTTCACAGGGTCGATGATGCCCGCCTTGAACATGTCGACATACTCCCCCTTGTTGGCGTCGTAGCCGATGTTCAGGTCCTTGCCGGCCAATTCATCGGCAACCACCGCCCCGTCGATCCCGCCGTTTTCCGCAATCTGCCGGATCGGGGCCTCGAGGGCATGAAGGATGATGTCGACGCCGATCTTCTCGTCTCCCTTGGCCTGCGAGCGGGCCTTCTCGACCGCCTCGCGGCACCGCAGAAGGGCGACACCTCCGCCGGCCACAATTCCTTCCTCGACGGCGGCCCGAGTAGCGTGGAGGGCGTCCTCAACGCGGGCCTTCTTCTGCTTCATCTCGGCTTCGGTGTCGGCGCCAACCGACACGATCGCCACCCCGCCGGTGAGTTTGGCAAGCCGCTCCTGGAGTTTCTCGCGGTCGTATTCGCTCTCGGTGCCCTCGATTTGGCTGCGGATCTGCTGGACGCGGGCCTTGACGTCCTCCTGCTTGCCGGCGCCCTGCACGAGCGTGGTCTCGTTCTTGTCCACCGTTACCCGCTTCGCGCGGCCAAGGTGGGACAGGTCGAGGCTCTCGAGCTTGAGCCCGAGATCTTCGCTGATGAGCGTGCCGCCGGTGAGCGTGGCGATGTCGCCGAGCATTGCCTTGCGGCGGTCGCCGAAGCCGGGGGCCTTTGAGGCACAGACCTTAAGCACGCCCTGAAGTTTATTGACCACAAGCGCCGTGAGGGCGTCGCTATCAACGTCTTCGGCGATCACCAGAAGTGGCTTGCCCGACTGTGCCACCTTCTCAAGCAGTGGGAGAAAGTCCCGCAGGTTCGAGATCTTCTTTTCGTGAATGAGGATCAGGGCGTCGTCGAGTTGGCACTCCATCTCGGCCGGCTTGTTAATGAAATACGGAGAGACGAAGCCCTTGTCAAACTGCATCCCGTCGACGAACCGCACGGTCGTCTCGGTCGTCTTCCCTTCCTCGACGGTGATCACGCCATCCTTGCCGACCTTCTGCAGGGCCTCGGCCAGCAGGTCGCCGATCGTCCGGTCGTTGTTAGCGCTGATGGCGCCGACCTGGGCAATCTCTTCGGGCCGCTCAACCTTGCGAGCCAGCTCCATCAGCCGCTGCACCGCCGCCGCCACACCCTTTTCGATGCCGCGGCGGACTGCGGTGGGATTGCTCCCGGCGGCCACGTTTCGCGTGCCCTCCCGGAAGATCGCCCGGGCAAGCACCGTTGCCGTTGTCGTGCCGTCGCCGGCGATGTCGGAGGTCTTCGAGGCCACTTCGTTGACGAGTTTGGCCCCCATATTCTCGAAGGCATCCTCGAGGTCCACCTCCTTGCTCACCGTCACACCGTCTTTGGTGACGGTCGGACCGCCGAACGACTTGTCGATGATGACGTTGCGGCCGGTCGGCCCCATGGTCACAGCCACGGCACTGGCGAGCTTTTCAACCCCCTTGAGCAGTTTGGCGCGGGCGGCATCGTCGAACATCAGTTGTTTGGGCACAGGTGATTCTCCTTAATGGACGTGATCGTGAATCGGCTTGGTCGGCTGCTGGCGGACGCGGTTGGTTCATCGAGGCAGCGCCGGGTGGCGATGCCCGTCGGACCTGGAAACCCTCGTTTCCCGCGGCCGACCGAGCGGCACAGGCCAGGGGTGGCCGGTCCGCGGAATACCTCAGGAAAGGACCTTGGCGAGGATGTCGCTCTCGCGGAGGATCTTGACTTCGTGGCCGTCGACCTCGATGTCACTTCCGGAATACTTGCCGTAAATGACCTCGTCGCCAATCGAGACGGCCAGCGGCGACCGCTGCCCGCTCTCGAGCATTTTGCCCGGGCCAAGGGCCAGGACATGCCCACGCTGCGGCTTCTCCTTGGCGGAGTCGGGGAGCACGATGCCCCCAGCGGTTCGCTCTTCCGCTTCGACGGGTTCGACCACAACGCGGTCATCGAGCGGCCGAATTTTGAGGTTCTTAGAAGCCATTGTTTGGGATCTCCGAAAAGGTGTGGTTGAAATTACGTTTTTGCGTACGATCGAAGCCGGAAGCAATTGTCACATCATGCCGCCCATGCCGCCCATGCCGCCCATGCCAGGCATGCCGCCCATGCCGCCCATGCCAGGCATGCCGCCACCCAT
>Ga0209498_1001102_pt1 | contig 16541 bp, 13 predicted proteins | sample WalLakDeSediment_FD_184131 | JGI IMG/M metagenome (GOLD analysis project Ga0209498, IMG submission 184131) | Lake sediment microbial communities from Walker lake, Nevada to study Microbial Dark Matter (Phase II) - Walker Lake 11/02/13 Deep... | ecosystem: Environmental > Aquatic > Freshwater >... | reverse complement strand
ACGATCGCCGGGTCGGTGCGGGCCAGGCGGACTTCGTGGGCCGCTCCCGCAAGCTCGAACAGGGGCCTTTCGGAGAGCGCCAGGGCCTCGTCGGCGGTCAGGCGGGCGCCGGCGGCGGCGCGTTCCAAAACCATGCGAGCACGATAGCACCGGTGCAGGAACGCATCGGTGGCGCACGGCCCCATGACGGCGAGCGCGAGCCGGCGGCCTTCACCAGGGTTGTGTACTTCACATGCGGTTGGTCGTACAATTCCGGTCATGCTCGAGACCCCCGACACGCGTCGGGCCCCCAACAGCCCCTGGCGGAGCGTGTTCGAGCGGGTCCGGCGCGAGGTCGGCCAACGGCGCGACGAACACGGCTCGCTCGGCAGCATCAACTGGCTGCGGCACCACATGGAACTGCGTGGTGCGAACCCGAACGTGGTGCGCAACATCATCTACCGCGACAAGGGGAAGCTGCCGGACAAGCGCGCCCTCTACACCATCCTGGACGACCTGTGGCAGGCGAACGGCCATCCGCCGCTCGATGCGGCCGAACTGGCGTCGCTGCTCTCGCCCGGCTCCGGCCAGGAGCAGGAGGTCCTGCAGTTGTTGGGGCGCGAGAAGCGGCGTGCGTACCGTGGCTTCGTCCAGGCGGTCCGCTCCGGCGACGACCCCAAGCTGGTCGTCGTGGGGCGCCCCGGCAGCGGCAAGACGCTGCTGTGCGACTACATCCAGCAGGCCCTGGAGCTGCCGCCGCCGGCCCACGATCGGCTGATCCGCCTGGAGTTCGGCGGCACCGATCTCGCGACCGCGCTGGCCCGGCTCGGCGCCGCGGTCGACGTGCCGCCCGCCGTGATGGAGGCGCGCCTGGTCAAGCTCGGCTCCGCCAGCGCGTTCGCCGTCCAGGCCGACGCTCAGGCCGACGTCGCCCGCGCGATCCTCGACGCCGCACGCACCTTCACCGGCAGCCAGACGCTGCTGCTTCACGTCTCGCAGACGCTGGGCGGCCAGGAGAGCCTCGGCCTCGTCCCGCTCCGGCTCAACGACCCGGACGTTCCGCGGGTCTCTGCGTCGGAGTGGCTGTGGCTCTCCCTGTTCGAGCCGCTTTCGCGACTCCCACGCACGGCGCTGCTCGTGTCGATGGCCGATCTGCCGCTCCGCGCGCAGTCACGCCTCGGCGCCTTCGCCGAACCCGTGCGGCTGACACCACCCACGCTCGCCGAGGCACGCCGCTTCGTGCGCGTGCGGCTGCCGAACAGCGACCCGGCGCGGCACGATCAGATCGTCCGGCTGGCCGGTCGGTCGTTCGAGGAGCTCCGCACACTGACGCTCCTCGCCGAGATCCGTGACCCCGTCGCAGAGCCCACCACCGCCCCGGAGCGCTCGGTGATGCAGCTGGCGAAGGCGATCGACGGCGGCGAGGCGCATCTGCGGCGCTTCCTCTCGGCCGTGGCGGTGCTGTCGCTGCCCGACTACCCCGAGTTCTCGCGCGCCGAGCTCACGCACCTGTTGGAGCTGACCCACGACGAACCCGGCGAGATCGACGACACCTTCCTCGACAGCCTCCCGGGCCGCTCGGACACCGTGCGCTGCTTCTCCCGCGAGCTCTCCCGCGAGCTGCGCCGGCGCCTGCACGCGCACGAACCGGCCGCCTACCGCGAGCTCCACCGCCACGCGGCCGCGAACATCGAAGACGCGGCCAACGCTGCCCCGCGCGGCGAGGCGGCCAGCCGCTACCTCACGTTCCTGTTCGAGGCTCGCTCGTGGGACGAGCTGATCGACTGGATGACGTACCACGGCGCGCCGCAGGCCCTGGTCGGTCGCCTGTGGGCCGCGGCCCACAGGGAGCTCCCCCCAGGGCGCGACCTCGAGCGCTTCGCCCAGCGCGTGGCCGCGCACTACGTCAAACTCGGCACCTTTCAGCACCCCGACGTCCGCGCCGCGTTCGCGGTCCTGGCGGCCTCCACCGACGCGCAGCTGCGCACCTGGACCGCGTTGCGACGCGCCGAGGGCCTGTCGCTGCGCGGGCACCACGAGCAGGCGGAGTCGCTGCTGACCGCGCTGCCGAGTACGGACGACACCCGGCTGGCCGCCGACAGCGCGATCGCCCGCGCCAGCATCGCCCGCTGGCGCGGGCGCCGTGGCGAGGCGGCGAGGCTGGTGTTCGACGAGGCCCCGCGCTACCTCAGGCGGGCGCCACCCGGCGCGGAGACCGAGGCGGTGGCCGTCAAGGCCGCACTGTGGGCGGGGCTCTTGGCCAAGGACCAGGGTGACCTCGACGCCGCGCTGGCGAGCTTCGAGTCGGTGCCGCGGGCCGACGACCTGGACGCGGCCCGCGTCGCCTTCCAGCGCGGCGACGTGTTCATGCGGCTCGGGCATTACGACCGCGCGCTGCGCGCGATGGACGAGGCGGTGAAGCTCGCCATCCGCTCCGACGCGCTGGCCTCGGAGCAGACCCGCTACTTGGCGCGGCGCGCGACCGTCCACCGCAGGCGGGGCGACCTGGCGCGTTCGGCGGTCGACTTCGATGCAGCCCGCTCGCTGCTGCTGTCCGCGACCTCGTCGCCGGGCGGCGACACCGACTCTTGGGAGCGCGACTTCTGGCTCGCGCGCGTCGAGGACGAGGCAGGGCTGCTGCTGCTCGCCGAGGGCCGCTTCGACGAGGCCACGTTGGCGTTCGACCGCAACCTCAGGCGCTTTCAGCGCTACGCCGACGTCCACGGCATCGACGCCACCTACCGTGTCCTGCGCAGCACCGTGCGGCTGGCGATCGCCTACGGCTGCCGCGCGGTCGGCCAACCGTTCCGCCGACCCTTCGCCATCTCCGGCGCCCTCGGCGGCGACGCACCCGACCTGCGACAGGCGCGCACGCTGATCTCGGACGTGCTGGACCGCGTCGAGGACGACACCCACGGATGGCGGATCAGCTCGCTGGCGCGCGACGCGCTGCTGGCGGCCAACCTGTTCACCGCCTCGGGCAGCGATGCCGTCGACCTGGCCGAGCGCGCGCTCGCCGGCTCGCGCTTCCCGTACCAACGGGCCACGGCGCACGCCCACGCCGCAGCCGGCGCGCTCCGCGTCCCGGACCCGGCCATGGCCGAGGTCCACGTCGCGGCCGCGACGCGCGAGTTGGCCGCTGCAACCGCCGGCGCGACGGACCACGAACGCGGCGACCTCGAACTCGACGCATGGTTGATCGCTCTCGGCGCGGTCGCCGCCGTGGAGCGCGGCGACCTGCTGGTGGCCGGGAGCCGGCTGGCGCAGGGCCTCCAGCGCCACGACCTGCGGCCGCAGCACGACGCGCTGCTTCGCCAGTTCGGGGAGGCCGTCGAGGCCCAGGGCGTGGCCGCTTGGGCACGAGCCCCCGAGCTCGCCGCCCTGCTCCAGATCGGCGACCGGCTCGACGCCGGTGCGCTACGCCTGCCCGACGCTCTGGTCGCGCAATGGGCCCGCATCACCGGGAGCCCGTCCGGGCTCGACACCGTCGGCGGCGTGCCGCCGCACAGCCACGAAGCACGGGAGGACGAAGCGTGAACATCGCCTTCATCGGCCTCGGGACGATGGGTGCACCCATGGCCCGGCGCCTGCTCGACGCGGGGCACCGCGTCGCGGTCCACAACCGCACACGCTCGCGCGAGGAGGCGCTGGCCGACCTGGGCGCGCGGCGAGCGGCCGACCCGTCGGAAGCCGCAGCCGGTGCCGACCTCGTGGTGACGATGGTCGCCGACACCCCCGACGTCGAGGGCGTGGTGTTCGGTGCCGACGGCGTGTCGTCGTCGATCTCGGCCGACGCCCTGCTGGTCGACATGAGCACCATCGCGCCGGGAGCGACCCGCGCGTTCGCCGAGCGGCTCGCGCACGAGACCGGAGCCGGCTGGCTCGATGCGCCGGTGTCGGGGGGCAGCGAGGGGGCCGTCCGTGGCACCCTGTCGATCATGGTCGGCGGCGCCGCCGCGGACCTCGAGCGCGCTCGGCCCGCGCTGTCGCTCCTGGGCACGACGATCACCCACGTGGGCCCGGTCGGCGCCGGTCAGCTCGCCAAGGCGATGAACCAGGTCATCATCGCGGGCACCTACGCGGCGGTGGCGGAGGGCCTGGTGCTGGGACTCAAGGCGGGCATCGACGTCGAGGCCGCGATGGCGGCGCTGGCGGGGGGCGCGGCAGGCTCCTGGGGCCTGGTGAACCGGGGCCCGAACATCGTCCGCGACAGCTACCCGCTCGGCTTCCGCGTGCGGCTGCACCGTAAGGACCTCGGCATCGCGCTCGCCGCGGCCCGCGAGCTGGGTGTGCCGCTGCCGCTGGCCGCCCTGGTCGAGCAGTGGGAGACCGGGCTGATCACGCGGGGGCACGGCGACGAGGACGTCTCCGCGATCGGCCGGGTCGTGCGCGAGCAGGCTGGCCTGGGCAAGACGGATCCCGAAGGCGGCTGATCGGCTGCTCCGACCGTCAGCCCGCGCGGCGTGGCGGCCGCACGCCAGCCGGCGGTCGCGCGTCGGCCGGGGCGCTGGCGAACACCCACACCCGGGGGTCGTCCTCGTCGGCCGCAGCGCCGCTCGGGTAGCACACGACGTCCACGCTGGCGAAGCCCGCCTCGGTCAGCAGGTCGCGCAGCTCGCCGGGGTCGTACGGTCGCTCGCGGTGCTCTTCGGTGAAGACGCCGTCGGGACCGTGGCACCAGGCCTCGACGGTGGCGAGGCCGGTGGCCGCGTCCCAGTGATGCCGCCAGCGGTAGTGGACCTGCCCTGCCCAGCCCTCGACCACCTCGCCGCCCCACAGGGCCTCGAGCCCGACGCTGGTGTTGGCGTCGAAAGCCCACACGCCGCCGGGCTCCAGGTGGGCCAGGACGTGCTCCGCGAGCCGCGCCATGTCGCCGTCCTCGAGCAGGTTGTTGACCACGTCGAACACCCCGAGCGCCAGCGAGAAGCTGCCCGGCAGGGCGGCGTCGCGGATGTCGCCCAGGAGCAGCGTCGCGTGCGTCAACTTGGCGCGGGCGACGTCGAGCATCGCGGGCGAGGCGTCGACCGCGACGACGCGGAGGCCACGCTCCTCGAGCAGCCGCGTGACGTTGCCGGTGCCACAGCCGAGCTCGAGCACGCCCCCGCCCTGCCAGCCACGGCGCTCTGCTCCCGCCAACGCGAAGTCGACCCAGGCCGCATACGGCACGTCCTGCATGATGGTGTCGTACACCGAGGCGAGGGCGGTGAACGGGGGGGCGCGCACGCGGCAGGCTACCGCGCGGCGGGTGGTAGCGTGGGTCGATGATCGGCGTCGACCTAGGCACCACCACCGTTCGCATCCACGTCAAGGGCAAGGGCGTCGTCCTGCGGGAGCCGGCCGTCATCGCCGTGACCCGCGGTACCACGGACATCAAGGCGGTCGGCGAAGAGGCGTACCGCATGCTCGGCCGCACGCCGGGCAACATCACCGCCGTGCGACCCATGGCGGACGGCGTCATCGCGGACTACACGCTCACCGAGCGGATGCTGAAGGCCTTCATCCACAAGGTGCTCACCGGGCCGGCGCGCTTCCTCCGCCCGACGATCATGGTCTGCATCCCCAGCGGCATCACCGAGGTCGAGAAGCGCGCGGTGGTGCAGGCCGTCCACGAGATCGGTGCGCGCAAGGCGCTGCTGATCGAAGAGCCGGTCGCGGGCGCGATCGGTGCGGGCATCGACATCGCGGAACCCGTCGGCTCGATGCTGGTCGACATCGGCGGCGGCACGACCGACGTCGCGATGATCTCCATGGGCGGCATCGTCGTGTCGACCTCGATGCGCGTGGCCGGCAACGTGTTCGACCGCGACATCATGGCCTACGTCAAGGCGAAGCACAACCTGCTGATCGGCGACCGCACCGCCGAGGAGATCAAGCGCACGATCGGCGGGGCGCTGGTCCTGCCCGCCGACCAGGCCGTCACGATGGAGGTGCGCGGCCGCGACCTGATCGACGGGCTGCCGAAGACCGTCGAGGTCACCTCCGAGGACGTCGTCGCCGCCCTACGGGCGTCGCTCGACAAGGTGGCCAGCGGGGTGCGCCAGGTCCTCGAGCAGTCGCCGCCGGAACTCGTCTCGGACGTGATCGAGCGCGGCATCGTGCTGACGGGCGGCGGCGCCCAGCTGCGCGGCCTCGACGTCTACCTACAGCGGATCACCAACATCCCCGTCGCCATCGCACCCGACCCCGAGGACTGCGTCGTCATCGGCACCAGCCGGGCGCTCGACATGGCGCACCTGCTGCAGGACGCCCGCAACCGCTTCGACCGGTACTGAATCCGTACGCACCCGGGCAACCTGCTCCGAGCAATCCTGGAGCCGTGTCTGCAACGTGCCGGCCGCGCTTGGCGGCCGGGTGACCGGATCAGCCGATCGCCACCAGCTGCAGCTCGAAGGTCAGGGCCTCCCCCGCCAGGGGGTGGTTGGCGTCGAGCGTGATGCCGTCATCGTGCTTGGCCACCACGGTGACCGGCACGGCGCCGCCATCGGGACCGCGCATGTGCAGGCGAGCCCCCACCTCGACGTCGAGGTCGTCGGGAAGCTGCTCGTTCGGCAGCTCGAGCAGCAGCTCGTCGCGGCGCGAACCGTAGGCCTCCTCGGCCGGGATGCGCACGGTCTTGCTCTCGCCGATCCGCATGCCATCGATCGCCTGGTCGAAGCCGGGGATCACCTGGCCACCACCGAGCGTGAACGCGAGCGGGTCGCGCCCCTCGGAGGCGTCGAAGACGGAGCCGTCGTCGAGCTTGCCGGTGTAGTGGACGTGAACGGTGTCGCCTGTGGCGGCGGTGGTCATGGGGGACTCCTCTCGGGTGCACGGAAGGCGGCCACGCACTCGGTGGCCGCACGCGCGGTCATGCTCGCGCGGTCTTGCGGGTGCGAGCCCGCGGGTGCTCGCACCCGGCCACCCTAACCCGGGTCGTGCGCGGGGTCGGTCGTCCGCCCAGACCCCGCGGGCCACCCCGCGTCGTTGGCTCGCGCCGCCGGTTCCCCGGCGTGGGTCGATCAGAAGCCGACCGCGGCGCCGTCCTTGCGCGGCTCGCTACCGGCGACGTAGCCATCTGCGCCGCGCCACACGATCTGGGCGCCGCCGAACGCGAAGCTCGCCTCGGGCGCTGACGCGGTGAGCTCGTGGCCCAACGCGCGGAGCCCCTCGAGCGTGGCCGTAGGGAAGCTGGCCTCGACCGCGAGCTCGCGCCCGGCCACGAGCCGCCAACGCGGCGCGTCGGCCGCGGCCTGCGGGTTCTGGCCGTGACCCACCATGCGCAACACCATCTGCACGTGCCCCTGCGCCTGCATCGGGCCGCCCATGACGCCGAAGCTGCAGCGCGGTTCGCCGCCCTGGGTCAGGAACGCGGGGATGATCGTGTGAAACGGGCGCTTGCCGCCGGCGACCGCGTTCGGGTGGGCCGGGTCCAGCACGAAGCCAGCGCCGCGGTTCTGCAGCGACACGCCGGTCCCCGGCACCACGACGCCGCTGCCGAAGCCGTAGTAGTTCGACTGGATGAGGCTGACCATCATGCCGTCGGCGTCCGCGGCCGAGAGGTAGACGGTGCCGCCGCGCCCCGGCGTCCCATGACCGGGGTCGGCGGCGCGGCTCGGGTCGATGAGGCGCGCGCGTTCCGCGAGGTACCCGTCGTCGAGGAGGTCCGCAGCGGTCACCTCGCGCATGGACGCGGGGTCGGCGACCCAACGGTAGGCATCGGCCATCGCGAGCTTCATCGCCTCCACTTGCAGGTGCAGCCATGGCACCGAGTCGACCTCGAGGTCGTCGAACCCCGGAACGTGCCGCAACATGCCGAGCGCCAACAGCGCGGCGATGCCCTGACCGTTCGGCGGGATCTCGTGCAGCTCGTGACCGCGCCAATCGGTGGACAGCGTCCCGACCCAATCGGCCCGGTGCGCGTCCAGGTCGGCCTCGTCGAGCAGAGCCCCGCCGGCGCGCGCGTGCGCGGCGATCGCCTCGGCCACCGTCCCGCGGTAGAAGGCCTCGCCGCCGCTCTCGGCGATCGCCTCGAGGGTGCGCGCCTGGTCGGCGAAGCGCCACGTCTCCCCCGCCGACGGCGTGCGGCCGCCGGGCGCGAACGCGCGCTGCCAGTCCGGGGCGTCGCCGAAGGCGGCGCCGGAGAGTGCCCAGGCGCGCGCGATGACCGGGGACACCGGGAAGCCGTCGCGGGCGTACGCGATCGCCGGCTCGAAGAGGTCGGCGAAGGGGAGCCGGCCGAAGCGTCGCGACAACGAAACCCAGCCCGACACGGCGCCGGGAACCGTGACGCTGTCCCAACCGCGCAGCGGGACCGCGTCGCGGCCAGCGAAGCGCTCGGGCCCGAGCGCCCGCGGGCTGCGCCCGGAGGCGTTGAGGCCGTGCAGGTCGTCGCCGTCCCACACGATGGCGAAGGCATCGGAGCCGATGCCGTTGCTGGTGGGCTCGACGACGGTGAGCGCGATCGCGGTGGCGATCGCGGCGTCGACCGCGTTGCCGCCCCGCCACAGCATGCGCAGGCCGGCCTGCGCAGCCAACGGCTGGGAGGTGGCGACCACGTTGCGGGCGAGCAGCGGGGTGCGGCGTGAGGGGTAGGGGGCGGCGAAGTCCATGGCGCTCCTGGGCCGCCCGTGGGCGGCGGGGCCGGCGCTCGCGCGCCGGGGTGGCTCAGGCGGGGTCGGGCGTGGGCTCGAGCGCGCCCGGCACGGCGGGCGTGGGCTCCGGGCTGCCCGGCGCGCCGGGTTCGGGACGGAGCGCCGCACGGGCACAGCGCGGCGTGAGGGCGAAACCCGCGAGGTACGCGAGCGCCACCACCGCAAAGGCGGCGACCAAGAAGCCGGGCCGCTGGCCCGACACCGTCATCAGAGCGGCGAACCACGCGGTCACCGACAGCGCGACGGCGGCCGCCGTCGCCGAGGCGACCGCGGCGCCGCGCCCAGGGCGACCCGCCAGCGCGTACCCGAGCGCGAGGCCCACGGGGACGTGCAGCAGCGACATCGCCAGCAGCACGCCGGCAAGCACGTCGCTGGGGCGGCCGCGGATGCCGAGCAGCGCCGTCAGGCCCAGGCTGACGGCCACCGCCAGCAGGGTCTGCGCCAGGAACACGATGGCGTACGTCCAGCGAACCGCGCGCAGCGCGGTCGCCAGGTCGGGCGGGGCGGCCGCGAGCAGCGCGCCGAGCGGGCCGCGCAGCCGCCCGCTCGGCAGGCGCCGGGGCGTGGGCGAAACCCCGTCGGCGCTGAGCGCCGGCGGGGCGCCGTCGGGGCTGAGCACCGGCGGGGCGCCGTCGGGGCTGAGCACCGGCGGGGCGCCGTCGGTGGGGGGCCCGGCTTGGGCGTTCACCTCAGTGACCGGCGTCGGGTTCGTCGGTGTGGCGCACGACCCAGCCAGCGGCCAGGACGAACGCGCCCGACAGAGCCACCAGGCCGACGAGGACGGCGGTGGCGTAGACCATGATCGAAACGAAGGTGCTCACGCGGCGGAGTGTACCGCAGGCTGCAGCGACGGACGCAACCGCCGCAACAGGACCACGAAGCGGAAGCTGAGAAGGATGCTGGCGACCGCGAGGCCGATCACCAGCCCCCACCACAGACCGATGCCATCGAGGCCCCGAGCGAAGGCCAGCCAGACGCCGCTGCCGAGACCGACGAACCAGTACGAGACGAGCGTGATCAGCATCGGCGCGCGCGTGTCCTTGAGGCCGCGCAGGGCGCCCAGCGCGCTGACCTGCAGCCCGTCGAACAGCTGGAAGGCCGCCGCCACCCCGAGAAACGCGACGGCTTGCGCCACCACCGCCGCGTTCGCCGGGTCGCCCAGGTCGAGGTAGAGGGCCACCACGGCACGCGGCGCCAAGAGGTAGAGCAGCGCGGTGGCGCTCATGACCACCAGCGAGGCGGCGATGCCCACGGCGCCGGCGGCGCGGGCGCCGAGCGGGTCGCCCCTGCCGACCGCGTGGCCGACGCGGGCGGTGGTCGCGATGCCCAGCGCCAGCGGGATCATGAAGGTCATGGAGGCCGTCTGGATCGCGACCTGGTGCCCGGCCAGCGAGGCGGGACCGAAGCGCCCCATCAGCAGTGCCGACACCGCGAAGAGGCCCGTCTCGAAGGCGACCGTGAGCGCGATCGGCCAGCCGAGCCGCAACACCTCGCCGGCGGTCGGGCCGTCCCAGCGCCAGGGGGCGACGAACACGGCGCGGGCCCGGTCGCTGCGCGCGACGTAGGCGAACCCCGCCAGCGCCATCGTCAGGTACACCAGGCTGGTGGCGACGCCGGTGCCCGTCAGGCCCAGCGCAGGGAAACCCCAGCGTCCGAACATGAAGGCCTGGTTGGCGACGACGTTGAGGCCGACGCCGAGGAACGCGACGAACATCAGCGGCCGCGTGCGGCCCTGCCCCTCGAGGTAGGCGCGGAGGGAGGTGAAGGCCATGAGGGGCAGCACCCCGAACGAGGCCGCCCGCAGGTAGCCCTCGGCGGGGGCGACGACCGTCGGGTCCTGGCCCATCGCCCGCAGGACGGTCGGCATCAACCACAGCAGCGCGACGGCCGGTGGCGTGAGCGCCAGGCCCCACAGCAGCCCCTGGCGCAGCGCTACGACCGCCTTCTCGGGCTGCCGCGCGCCGGTCGCCTGCGCGACCATCGGGCCGACCGCGAACAGCATCGAGGAGAGCACGATGGTGACGAGGAAGAAGCTGACGGCACCCAGCGCGATTCCGGCCAGGGCCTCGGGACCAAGGCGACCGGCCATCAGCGTATCGACGAAGCTCATCCCGTTCTGGGCGATCTGGGCGATCGCGAGCGGGATGGCGATCTTCACCAGGGCGGGGAACTCTCTTCGGACGGCGGCGCGCACGCGTGCTAGCGTACCGCCGTGGCCGTGCACCAAAGCGTCTGCCCGCTCGACTGCCCCGACGCCTGCGCCGTGCGCATCACGGTCGAGGACGGCCGCGTCACGCGTCTCGAGGGCGACCCCGACCACCCCTACACCCGCGGCTTCGCGTGCGTGAAGACCTACCGCTACCCCGAGCGCCAACACCACCCCGACCGCCTGCTGCACCCCATGGTGCGCGTCGGGTCCAAGGGCGAGGGCCGCTTCGCGCGCGCCACCTGGGACGAGGCGCTCGACCTGGTGGCCGAGCGCACCCAGGGCGCCGTCGACCGCTTCGGCGCCGAGAGCGTTCTTCCCTACAGCTACGCCGGCACGATGGGGCACGTGGAGCGGGACCACCCGCTGGCCTTCTTCCGCGCGCTCGGCGCCAGCGAACTCGACTGGACGATCTGCGCGGCCACCGGGGGCGCCGGCTGGGAGGCGAACTACGGCCCGCACAAGCTGGCGACCGACCCGGAGGACCTGCCGCACGCGCGGCTGGTCATCCTGTGGGGCATCGACGCCGCCCGCAGCCACGTGCACCTCATGCCCGACGTGCGCGCCGCCAAGCGCGCGGGCGCCTTCGTGCTGCACGTCGACCCCTACCGCAACGACACCACCCGCGTGGCCGACGAACACTGGCAGCTCGCCGTCGGCAGCGACACGGCCGTGGCGCTGGCGATGGGCCACGTGATCCTGCGCGACGGGCTCGAGGACGGCGACTACCTCGCCCGGCACGCGCGCGGCCTGGACGCCTATCGGCGCGCGGTCGAGGCATGGACGCCCGAGCGGGCGGGCGAGGTCTCCGGCGTCGCGCCGGAGCGCATCGAGGCGGTCGCCCGCCGCTTCGCCGAGGCGAAGGCCGCCTACGTCCGCGTCGGCTACGGGATGACCCGTAACGAGGGCGGCGGCAACGCGGTGCGCGCGATCTCGCTGCTCCCTGCGCTGACGGGCGCCTGGCGCCACCGGGGTGGGGGCGGCGGCATCTCGACCTCCGGCGCTTTCGCGCTCGGCACCGAACGGACGACCGGCAGGCATCTGCTGCGGCCCGGCGTGCGGGTGATCAACCAGAGCCGCCTCGCCAGCGCCCTGCTGGAGCCCGAGGGGTCGCCCGTCGCCAAGCTCTTCGTGTTCAACAGCAACCCGGCGGCGGTGGCGCCGGACTCCGCGCGGGTCCGCGCGGGCCTTCGCCGCGACGACCTGTTCACCACCGTCCTCGAGCACTTCCAGACGGACACCGCGGACTACGCCGACGTGCTGCTGCCCGCCACGACCTTCCTCGAGCACCCCGACCTCTACACCGCCTACGGTCACTACCACCTGCAGTGGGCGGAGCCCGTGGTGCAGCCCGCCGGCGAGGCGCGCCCGAACACCTGGGTGTTCCGCGAGTTGGCCAAGCGGCTCGGGCTCGACGACCCCACGCTGTCGTGGTCGTCCGAGGAGGTCGCCCGCGACCTGCTCTCCAGCGGCCACCCGCACCTCTCTGGCATCACCTTCGAGCGCCTGCGCGAGGCGCGCTCGCTCAAACTGCGCCTCCCCGAGCCGTTCCGGCCCTACGCCGACGGCGCCCACCACCCCGACGGCAAGGTCGCCTTCGACCCGCCGCCCCGGGTGGTGGCCTTCGAGGAGCAGCCAACGGACGCGTTCCCGCTGCGGCTGATCTCACCGCCCGGCAGCCACGTGCTCAACACCTCGATGGGCAACATCGCATCGCTGCTCGAGGCCGCCGGCGGCGAGCCACGCATGCTGCTGCACCCCGCGGACGCGCGCCGCTACGACGTGCGCGACGGCGAGCGGCACCGGGTGGTGAGCGCCCAGGGCGCGATCGTGCGACGCATCGACGTCAGCGACGCCGCCCGCGAGGGGGTGCTGATCGCCCTCGGCCAGTGGTGGCCCAAACTCGCGCCGGACGGTCGCAGCCTCAACGACCTCACCAGCGAGCGGCTGACCGACCTCGGCGGCGGCAGCAGCTTCGGCAACGCCGTCGTGCGGGTCGAGCCGCTCTGACGGCGGCCGCCCTCCCCCTTCTCATCGGTCGCCCCTGGTACCTTGGCGCATGGTCCGCGTCGCCCTGATCGCCCTGTTCGTGCTCGTCGCCGCGGTCGTGGCGGCGTGGCGCTTCGACGTCCTGCCGAACCCCTTCGCCCGCGAGCCGGCGCCGCCGCCGGTGCCGGCCCTGTTGGCGGCCCTGGCCGCTGACGACGAGGCCGGGGTCGCGGCCGCGCTGTCGGCCGGCGCCGACGTTGCCGTGCTCGACGCCGAGGGGCGCCCGCCGCTCCACGTCGCCGCCATGCGCGCGCTGCCGGACGCCGCCGCGGCGCTGATCGGCGCCGGCGCCGACGTGCAATGGGCGGCTGCAGACGGCAGCACCGCGCTGCTGCTCGCCCTACGCCACGCGCCCGACGCCCGACTGCCGCTGCTGCTGCTGCACGCGGGCGCCGACCCGACGGCGGTGGACGCCAACGGCCAGGGTGCGCTCGAGCACGTGGGGGCCAACCCCGCGCTGCGCAGCGGCGGGCTGGTGCTGCGCCTGCGGGAACTGGTGGAGCGGCCGTTCGTCCGCGGTTGGCCGAGCGTCTACGTGCCGCCGGTCACCGATGCGACCATCAGCTCGCGGGCCTCGCACTGGCCCAACGCCAACCGCGCCTACCGCAACGGCACCCATGAGGGCTTCGACTTCTACGACGGCGCGGTCAGCGGGACGACCACGATCACCTACGGCACGCCGATCGTCTCGGTCGCCGACGGGATCGTGCTGCGCGCCGACCACGACTACGTCGAGATGGACCAGGCGGCCTACGACGCGATCATCGCCGAGGCGCGCCGCGTGATGTCGACGCCCGATGCGATCCTCGATCAGCTGCGCGGGCGTCAGGTGTGGATCGAGCACATCGGCGGGTTCGTGAGCCGCTACGCGCACCTCTCCGGCATCCCCGCCGACGTGCAAGTCGGCGCGCGGGTGGCGCAGGGCCAGGTGATCGGCCTCACCGGCAACTCGGGCACGATCGACGCGGTCGAGCGGACCCAGAACGACCCGCACCCCCACGTGGAGATCTGGCGCGGCGCGACCTACCTGGGCCAGGGCCTGGAGCCGGCGGAGATCTTCGCCCTGGCGGGCCAGGTGTTCGGCCAGCGGGCGCTGCCGCCGCGCTGGGGGCCGTAAGCCACGCGTCGCCGCACTGGGGCCGTACCCGACGCAGCGACGTGGCAGGGCCCCAACGCTCCGAGCCGCCCCACGACGTGGGCGACCGCGGTCGCTGCCGACCGCGGTCGCGTTCCATCGGGGCCGGACGCCCGCTCAGGCGTCCTGGATCTGTAGCTTGCGGACCTTCGCCTCGGCGGCCTTCGGCATCCGCAGGCTCAGCACGCCGTTCTGCACCCGCGCCTCGATCGCGTCGACGTCGACGCCGACGGGCAGGCGCACGGTGCGGGTGTAGGCGCCGCGCGGCAGCGAGCGCAGCCAGTAGCGACGAGCCTCGCCCTCGGTGGCGGCCGGGAGCTCGGCGCGGACCGTCAGCTGGCGGCCCTCGACCGAGACGTCGATCCCGCTCGAGCTCGCGCCCGGCACGGCGAGTTCGAGCACCAGCGCGTCCTCGGTCTCGAAGAAGTCCATCGCCAGGCCGTTGGCCTCGCTGCGGCCGACGTCCTCGAACAGGCGCTCGAAGCCGTCGAAGAGGTCTTCGGCCAGGCTGCGTCGAACGACGGGGGTGGCGTACGGGTTGGGGGCACGGACGAGGGACATGGTCACCTCCACAGGTGGGGTCTCGAGGGTTGGCCGGCCTAGCATCGCCGACCGCCTCTTCCGATGACAAGATAAAACCTGAGTGCCCCGTTGTCAAGTTCTCTTAGGACATCCGGACCATGACGCGGGCGGAACGTCAAGCGGTTGGCACGGAGCCCGCGCAACGACGCCTAGGATCGGACCATGGACACCTTCATCGAACGCTTCGACCTGCTGCTCGTCGGCACCGGCCAGGCGACCGGCACCCTGATCGCCGGCCTGCCCGACGACACCCGTGTGGCCGTCGTCGAGGGCGGCGCCGTCGGCGGCACCTGCGTCAACGCCGGCTGCACGCCCACCAAGACGCTGGTCGCCAGCGCGCGCGTCGCGCAGCTGGCGCGCCGTGCCGACGCCTACGGCGTAACGACCGGCGGCGTCGGCGTCGACTTCGGCGCCGCCATGGCGCGCATGAACGAGGTCCGCCACGGAAGCCGCGACGGACTGACCCGCTACCTCGCCGAGAAGCCCAACGTGACGCTCGTGCGCGGCTGGGCACGTTTCGTCGGGCCAAGGACCGTCCGCGTCGGTGACCGGACGATCGCGGCCGAGCGCGTCGTCCTCAACGTCGGCGCCCGCGCCGTCGAGCCGCCGATCCCCGGGCTCGGCGACGTGCCGTGGTTCGACAACGTCCGCATCCTCGACCTGGAGCGCCTCCCGGAACGGCTGGTCGTCATCGGCGCGAGCTACGTCGGCCTCGAGCTCGGCCAGGTGTTCCGCCGCTTCGGCGCGCGGGTCACCGTCATCGAGGCCGCCGAGCGCGTCCTCGGGCGCGAGGACGAGGACGTCGCCGCGGAGGTGCGCGCGATCCTCGAGCGCGAGGGAGTCCGCTTCGAGGTCGGCACCCGCGTGGCCCGCGTGGCCAAGGCCGGCGAGGGCATCGCGGCGCACCTCGAGAACGGCCGCGAGATCGCCGGCTCGCACCTGCTCGTCGCCACCGGTCGGCGGCCGAACACCGACCGGCTCGACCTGCACCTCGCCGGCATCGCCACGGACGACCGCGGCTACGTCACCGTCGACGACCACACGCGCACCAGCGCCGAGGGCGTCTACGCCGTGGGCGACGTCAACGGCCGCGGCGCCTTCACCCACACCAGCGTCCACGACGCGCAAGTGCTGCTCGACCAGCTGCAGCACGAAGGCGGCGCGGCCGCGCCGGGGGCGCCGACCGCCCGCACCATAGGTGAGCGCGACACCGTCTACGCCCTGTTCACCGACCCGCCGCTCGGCCGCGTCGGCCTCACCGAGGCCGAGGCCCGGGCCGCGGGGCACCGCGTGCTCCGCGCCGTGAAGCCGATGCGCACGATCTCGCGCGCCAAGGAGATGGGCGAGACGCAGGGCTTCGTCAAGGTCCTGGTCGACGCCGACACCGACCGCTTCCTGGGGGCCGCCGTGCTCGGCATCGCCGGCGACGAGGTCGTCGGCCTCTTCGCCCTCGCGATGAGCGCCGGGATGACGACCGCGGCCTTTCGCCGCGTCGTCCTGCCCCATCCGACCGTGGGGGAACTGATGCCGTTCGTGCTCGACACGCTGGCGCCCGTCGACTGAGCTCCCGCAGCGGCCCCCGCGTGCGAACCCCGCGCGCGAGCCCTGCATGCGGACCCTCACCAGGGCAGGTTGAACCCCGCGTGGTGCGCCGAACCGTAGTAGCCCTCGATCTCGTCCGGGATACCGGCCACGTCGTCGACCACCTTGAACAGGTGCAGGTCGTGCTCGGCGATCGTCCCCGCGCGCACCAGCGTCCCCTGCAGCCACTGGACCAGGCCGCGCCAGTAGGCGGTGCCCACCAGGAACACCGGGAACGGCTTGATCTTCTTCGTCTGGATGAGCGTCAGCGCCTCGAACAGCTCGTCGATCGTGCCGAAGCCGCCGGGGAACACCACGAAGGCCGTCGAATACTTCACCAGCAGCACCTTGCGGACGAAGAAGTAGCGGAAGTTCACCT
>Ga0209498_1001101_pt1 | contig 16548 bp, 8 predicted proteins | sample WalLakDeSediment_FD_184131 | JGI IMG/M metagenome (GOLD analysis project Ga0209498, IMG submission 184131) | Lake sediment microbial communities from Walker lake, Nevada to study Microbial Dark Matter (Phase II) - Walker Lake 11/02/13 Deep... | ecosystem: Environmental > Aquatic > Freshwater >... | reverse complement strand
CCGCTGCAACCGTCGGCGGTCCGGACGGTGACCGTGTAGCTTCCGCTGCTGCGTGCGACGAACGACGGCGTGCTGGCATGTTCGATTCCATCGGCATCGGTCCAGGACCAGAAGTCGAACGGTCCCGGCGCACGCAAGACGACGGAGTCGCCCTCGCAGATGAGTAAGTTGCTCGCCGGTGTAATGGAGGGATACAGGCGGTCGATGACATTCACCGTAATGCTCGTGCTATCGACACAGCCCGCCGCATCGAGGGTGGCGAACAGAGTCAATCGCCATTTCCCCGTTTTCGTCCAGTGCACCTGCGCGGCACTGCTCTGTGCGCCGCTGACTATATCGCCACCCTGCGTCGACCAGCTATAGCTGACGCCCTGGACGCGCGGCGTCGAGTAGGTATGCGTGCTGTTGATGCAAACATAGACCGGGCCCTCGATAAACGGTTCCGGCATGTCTACGAGGGTGACGGCTATCCGATTGTTTCCCAGACATCCGTAATCATCGTATGCTGTGACAATAAATGTCCCCGCATTGCCGGTTTTAAGTGTTCTTCCAGTACCTATTATTGATCCAGCAAGATCACTCCAGGAATAGTTGAAATAGCCGGGTGCAGCTTCCAGTACAATACTGTCCCCTTTGCACAGCGGGAGTGTGCCGTGGAGAGTAATTGGAATGGTGAATGGGGGCGCATATTGCAGAGTGATTGCGGGAGATGTTGAAACGCAACCGTTGGAATCGACGACTGTAACCCGATAGATACCAGGCCGATCGGCGATGATGGAATTCGCGGATGTGGAGAAGCTCCCTCTGGGAGTTTGCCATGAGTATGATGAAAATCCCGGAGTGGCCGCCAAGCGTACACTGTCGCCTTGGCAAATTGTCGTTGGGCCTTCGGCAACAAGGTCAAGCGGCGAAGCATCGACGGGTAGAAGTACAATGGAGTCCTGGGCAGTGCAGCCGAGTGCATCCGTTACAAGGACGTGGTACATGAGTTGTGTGGGGGGAGATGCCCATGGCTGCTGAATGGTGGAACTCGACAGGTGGTCGGCGGGCGTCCAGTGAAAGGTAAGTGGATGAAGGGAGCTTCGTGCGATCAACGGAAGCGTGATCCCCTGACCTCTGCAGAAGAGAAGCGTGTCGGGGAGTTGAAGTTCCGGGTCAGGAGCAGGAACGACGCGTATAGTAGCAGTACCCGTACAGCCGTATTGATCGCTCACGGCAACAGTGTACGTCATAGTTGATGGAGGATGAGCTGTCGGTCGCTGAATATCGATGGCATTCAGATAATCCGGGGGATCCCATCGGTAGGTATATTCCCCTCCACCGGTTGGAACACTCAGTGGAAGCGTGACCGGATAGCCCACGCAGAACAGTACGGAGTCGGGGAGCAATAAATGGAGTTCATCGACCACTGTCACTGTTACCGTATCCTCATCCACACAGCCGTTCATATCGCTCACCCGGACGATATACGTCGTCGTGCTCGTTGGAGAAGCCTGAACCACTGCTTGATTGGTTTTACTCAATCCCGAAGAAGGTGACCACGAGTACGTATACGGTGGACGTCCGCCTGCGGCGGGTACGCCGAGTGTTACGCTGATGAGATTGCAAATTGTGGTGTCCCTCCCGGCGTCTGCTTTGGGCCCTTCCACTTGTTGGACGACTATTGTGTCAGCCGACCAGCAGGTGTCTATTGTTGCTCGGACCCAGTACAATCCGGGGTTGTTCACTGTAATGGATTGTGTGGATTCGCCTGTTGACCAAAGGTAGCTTTCGAAGCCTGCTCTTGCAATGAGAGTAATCTCATCACCTTCACACATTAAAGGCGAAGAGGATCGTATCGAAACGAGTTCATTACAGGGATCGAGTGTGCAAGCGAATCCGAAGGGAAGCCCGGTTATCGGAACAACGGTAACAGCACCTCTTGCTGTACCGTGATTCCCTATACCAGATGAGTCAGCGAGATCACCGCAGAAGCGCCAGTAGCCCATGAGGCCTTGTCTGTCCTCATACGGGAGTGGAATGTTCCTGGTTTGTCTGATTTGCTCCTGTGTTCGTTCAATGTTCCAGTAACGGGCTTCATCGATGTACCCGATGAGATACGCCCCTGCCGGGTTGTTGTAATATCCGCCCCATGCTAATCCTGTAGATGCACTGAAATTTCTCGCGGAAAATGATGGTGAAAGAATCAAGTCACCGTCAAGGTAGAGCCGGGCTGTGCCCGCCGGGCCATTGACCACTATGGCCACATGGTACCAGCGATTCTGAAGAAAGCTATTGTCGGGGGTGAAATAATAGGTGTCTGGAGGTCCAGTAGCGGTAATGAAGGCAAGCCGGTTTCGTGATGCATCGTACCAGAGCTGCCAATCCGATGGATTGCCTGCGGGATGATCACGAGTGACAATCAGCCCTCCACTGGAAGCCTGTATCCAGCACTCGGCCGTGAACACAGGTAGTGCGATTGTCGGATTATCCTGAATCTCCATCCACTTCCCGACTTCCAAGCGCAATCCTTCGTTCGGGATGGTTGACTGGGCTTGGAGTAACTGAACACTGCTGAGAAACATCGCGATGAATAGTATCGAGAGGACTCGAGCGAATTGTGGTGATTTCATATCGCACTCCACCTGAAATTTGGAGGAAAAGCATGAAAACTATCTGGTCGATGTCTCTTTCGCAGGCTTGACCGCCTTAAAAGATAATTTTATCAATAATAACCAAGCCTAGTGAGGAAGTCAAGGTGATTCGTGCTCGTGAAAGCGGCTTCTTTAGTAATAACACTTGAAGGAGAGAAAAGTTACACTTCAGTAGACTGATTTATGCGTTGAACAACATTTTCAGGATAAAATTTGCTGTTGGACCGGGTCGATTCGAGGAAATTCCTTTGATATTGCGTGATTCAGGATGGAATCCCGAGCGTATTCGATTCCAAAACGCCTTAACATGATGCAAAGGTGCTTGTTCTGACACATGGAATCTGCCTTGCATCCGTTATTCGTATTGGTGATAGCGAATCGACCAGTCTGGGTTTCCTTGAGCGCATTCCGGCAGAGATCTTCGTACCGGCTGGTGAGTCGTTCAGAACATATCTCTCCAGCCGAAGCGCAGCGCTTGTCTGTGAGGGATTTTTTCACGTGCGATACGTTTGATGCAGCGCAAGCGTTGAAGCAACGGCGGATGCGAGTAGTGAAGGCACACGTAGAATGGATGAGGCGTGAGATTGACGAGATTGGACGCGGAAAGCTTTTTCAATGCGGAAATCAAAGCATCTGGCTCTCGGAAGGTCTGAACAGCGTATCGATCAGCCTCGATTTCGTGACGACGCGACAATGCATTCGATGCGATGGATAACGCGACGTTCAGCGGTGCGAATAGTATTGCGCAGAAAACGAATCCGCCGTGTAACGTGATACGCTCCATAGAGAAAGCCTTGGCGAGTGCCACCTCGCCAACAAACACCGATAGGAAGAAGAACGTGATTCCGACTCGTGCTACAGCAAAAAGCAACTTCAGGAATATGTGCTTTCGTCGGTAATGACCGATTTCATGCGCAACGACTGCCGTTACTTCCTTTTTATCCAGTTGCTTTATCAGCGTATCGTAAAGAATGATTCGGCGGTTTTTTCCGAAACTTGTGAACACGGCGTTGGCACGGGTCGAACGTCGCGACGCATCCATGACGAGAATATTCTTGAGCGGGAAGCGAACCGATTCCGTATAACGCATGATTTCGTCACGCATCGGCCCCGCCGCTAGCGGGGTTACGCGATTGAACAATGGCAAGATACAGCTAGGCGATACGTAGTAGACGATAAGCAGATACAATGTTGTCGCCACCCATGCGTACAGCCACGCCGTAGCCCCGGCCATGAGATACAACCACAACAGCAACGCAAGCAACGGCCCACCGACGACGAGAACGAGGAGTATGCTCTTGATCGAGTCCAACACAAAACTGCGTGTTGTTGTTCGGTTCAATTCAAAACGCTCTTCGAGTACGAAAGTGAAATACAGGGAGCGAGGCAGTCGCAGCATCAAATACGCAACAAATATTACGGCGATGTATAAGAGGCTGGTGAGGACCGGATGCATGTCGAAACTTGCCAATGCGACATCGAGACTGTTAAAAGCACCGAGTACCCAGAGAACGAGCAGCGCCAGCAAATCGAGGCCTCCGCTTAGCCAGCCGAAACGTGTCACGGCGCGAGTGTAGTTGCGCGCGCATTCGTAACGCGTCCCATCGTACACGTCGGCAACGGCAGCCGGAATGCGATGTGACATCGCTTGCAGGTTGAGCCGGCCGGCCAATACTCGTATCACTGCTATCGCAATCAAGGCGAGGAGTATGATAACGGTGTAGCTGTTCATGAAAAAAAATACTCTTGTTGCAGATGTGCGGCAAGACCGTTGCAGCGAAATACGGAGGATAAAGGATATATAAAATATACACAATCAGCACTAATAGCTTGTTTTGACAACGAATCGCCACATTTACTTTCAAGTGTCGCCGCAATGTGCCCGAGCGTTCGGAAGCTTGACGTCTCGCGTGACCAAGTGAACAATCGTGCACGAGGTACGGCGTTGTGTACGAAACATGCTAGGAGTTGTGTGTTCAGTGTAGTGGCGTACATTATGGCATTTTAGGGAGTACGCGTTGCAATGGACGACGTTATTCGAGCGTATCAGTGTATGCTTGAATAGATGGAGAAAAGCAAGCGTACACGAGACGGCGCCGCGTATATCGCGTCGATGTTCGGGTTGGCCCTGTTTCAACTCCGGTGCATCCGTGAATTGCGGTGAAGCCATCTGTCCGGAGGAAGACTTTGCCGCACTCGTGTGAGCGTGCTGACGAGCAGTACATACGCAAGCTTGCGACAAAATATTGCTCTATGAATGCATCACTGGAATGCAGTGTTGACGGATGTGAATTTCGTACTGGCTAAGCGCGTGCAAGCTGGTAGAGAAAGTGCCCTTTCCCCGCCTTTTCATTTTTCCTATTTTAGACTAATTGGTCTGTCCGGACCAATTATAAGGTATAAGCACACTCTTCTCAACCACGAAAGAGGTACGGTTGATGTTTGGTACGACTCGGTACGGTAGTGGCAGGCAACACGCATTGTTAGCCGCTTTTGCTCTCATTTTTTCTGTATTTCAATTAACGCTTTCCTCCGAGGCGCAACAGCTACGTCGTTCGGTAGACGCCAGTGATCTGTTCGCGCCGGCCGAGGGATTATCCTTCGCCAAAGCGATGCAAATAGCCTCGCCTGCCGTAATCGCTGTATCGGTGAGGCCGAGGGCCTGCGAGATGCTGCGCGAAGGTGGCGACTTCATTCTCCGGGATTTTCCAATACCGGATGGAAGTTTGGCGGATCTTGAACTGAAGGAGTTCAAGTTGTTCACCCCGGAGTCGCGGTTTTACAGCAGAATAGGCGGCAAGGACGTACCCCGTCCTATGCCGTCGATCAGTTTTTATCGTGGCAGTATATTAGGAGTATCATCGTCCTTCGTGTATCTCTCCGTTGCGGAGAGCGAGATATCAGGAAGCATTTCACGGAACGGCGTCGACTATTCTTTCACAACCATGCTTAACGACATGCCGCAGGAAGGTGATCGTGTTCTGAGCATATACGAAAGCACCGACGAGATGAAGTTCTATGAATGTTTGGTGGACGATCATGACTTCATCGATGACTATGGCAGGTCCTTCCCCGCACCGACAGTGTTGCAGCGAGATCAACTCGACACGCTTGTAGCGACATTGGCGGTCGAGGCAGACTACGAGGCCTTTTTGCATTTCGGTTCGAGCACGATGACGGAAAACTACATTACCATGATAGTCGGGAATTCAGCGGCGATTTACGAGCGAGATGTCGCGGTGAGTTTGCACATCGGCTACTTGCGGATATGGGAAGAAGAAGACCCGTACGAAGCCTCGAGCGCGAACGCCGCGTTGAACGCCTTCACCGGGTATTGGCGGGAGAACATGGGACATGTAGAACGTACGTTGGCTGCATTGATTTCTCGCAAGCCGATTTCGGCGCCCGGCGTTTCACAGGGTGTTGCATGGGTGAATCAATTGTGCAGCAAGACGCATGGCTATTCCTACACCAAGTTGTCTCGCAACAACAACTGGATTGACGGGCACGTGGGAGTATTCGCACATGAATTGGGCCATAATTTCGGATCGCCGCATACGCATTCCTGTCTGTGGAATCCCCCAATCGATTCCTGTTACACTGCGGAACCGATACGCAATCAACCGCCGTGTTTTTCGGAAAAGGATATTCACCTGATCCTCGGCGGTGGCGAGATGATGAGCTACTGCCATATGCGTTTCGGCAGGGGCGCCAAGCATAATATTTTCCGTGATCGCGTGGGAGCCTTGGTGCGGCACAATTCCGAGCGTGCGCTGTGTATGAATGTCATCAGCTCCATTCGTGCATTGGTACTGCTTGAGCCGGCCGGCGGAGGGCAATACTGTGGTGGAGCGGAACTGACCATCACATGGGACGCACAGGGGAACAACGACTTTTCCATTTTACTCTCCTCCGATGGCGGCGTGACGTATCCGACCACGCTGGCGACAGACATAGCACGCTATGAGCGCTCATGGACTTGGATTATCCCGAACGACTTTCCTCCCGGCGACCTGTACAGACTGAAAATCATCGACAACAAATTGCCGGAACTGACGGATGAAATGCGCGAGAATTTCGAGATTCTCAAAGGCACGCATATTACTGAACAAGTTTACTGGCGCAACGTCTGCGTGGGCGAAGGAGCTTGGTTCTGGGTCCGTGCAGCGGGAGTCGGAGAGCTTTCGTATCAGTGGAAGAAAAACGGGGAGATACTTCCCAATGAAACGAGAAACGAACTTCAACTTCAGGATCTTCAACTGTCGGATAATCTCAGTGAGTTCACCTGTGTCGTCACAGGTGACTGTGGTGCTGTGGAATCCGAAGCCGCAGTGCTGAAGGTCTTCAACGGCGCGGTGTTTCTCAAGAATCTACAGAACGATACCACATGCATCGGGGGTACGGCACGATTCGAGGTTGTTGCCGAGGGGTCCAACCTCAGCTACAAATGGTACTTCCGTAGCCCACAGGGGGTGAACCGTACCATTGATCGCGATACGAACGTACTGATTATCCAGAATGTAGAACAGTCGGATTTTGGTTCCTACTGGTGCGTCGTCAATAGCACATGTGGCGCGGCGACATCGCAGACCCGATTTCTGGTGATACCGCAGAATTCCGTGGAAGTATTGACACCGCAAGTATGGGGACAGGCAATACCTGCAGGGGGACAATACCGCATCGGATGGAAGCAGTTTTGTTTGAATTCCGTGAAAATCGAGTATTCCATAGACGGTGGAGCGCAATGGTCATCGATCACCGGCAGTTATGATGCGAATGCGGGCGAGTATTTGTGGAACGTGCCTGCAACGGAAGCGGAGGATTGCTACTTCCGGATTTCGGATTCCGATAATCCTGAAACATCGGGACTTTCCAAACAGTTCAAAATCCGCAACATGCCTGGATTTGCGCTCGAGAGAACCGAGATCAGCTTCAGTTGGGTCGCTGTTGGAGAAGCTCCCGAGCGTGTGGTGAGTATCATGAATCCCGGTCGCGCACCGCTGGAGGTGAGTGGAACGACTATCAGCGGCACGACGGAAGTGACCGTCAGTAACGGTGCTCCGTTCACGTTGGCTCCTGGCGGTACGCACGAGTTGCTGCTTACTTACGAGCCACGTACACCGACAAGCATGACGGGTATGCTCCGGATTGATCATAACGCCGCCGGGAGTCCTGACACTATAATGATAAATGGCGAAGCATTTATCGCTACGACGGTAGGGAGACCTGCCCAATCGTCCGCATTGACCTTGCTCGGCCATTACCCCAATCCGGTTGCACTGTCGACGGGTGGCCGTGCGACACTGCTGGTGCAGCTTCCCCGTGCTGAAGTACTGAGTATCACATTGTACTCCGTGCTTGGAAAGCAGTCGCGGCTTCTCCATGATAGCTGGTACGATGCAGGCAGGCATGCACTCACTGTATCGTTTGGAGATATTGCCGCGGGCATGTACATACTCCGGATCGCGACACCGAACGGATCGGCTTCGGGGATTCTGCACATTGTGCCGTAAGCTTTGATTGTGAAACGTATTTCTCGGGGCGACGTGTACACGCGTCGCCTCGTTCGTTATTCCTCTGATCAAGCAGGAGCATGCATTCGCTTCGGGAGAATGCGAGCACGAATGGAGCATGGAGAAGCATGGAGAAGCATGGAGAAGAGAGATACTCGGATGTGATCGAATATCACGCGCGATCGGCACTGTTGGAGCACTGCTGTGCATAGCATGCATGTTCCATTCGTGGCGAAAAGCGGTACGGGCAGTGTTGTGGTAGTATTACGCTGCGAGAGACGGAAGTTACTTCACAAGCGTACAGTACGTTTCCGTGTTCAGAGTTGTAAAAAGCGAAAGGCAAAGAAGCCAAGTGTCGTCCAGGAATGGGAGTTTAGTCGCTCTGCTCTCCCCGTCTCAATATTTCGTCGGCATGAGCTATGTCCGATGCTGTGCCCATGATATATAGTCTGTCCCGCGCTTGCAGAGGGGAATCCGGGTCTGGATTGGTGATGGTTTCCTTTCCGCGCACAATCGCGAATGCCGTCACTCCCAGAGAAGCTCTCAAATCAAGTGAGCGCAATGTGTCGCCAACCGCAGTGGATGCTTCGTCGAGCACGACGGCCCCGATATCGAGATCGGGCATTGGTATCGTCGCGGCAGTCTGAGGAGCATCACCGAGAAGGGCTTCGTAGCCGTCGGAGCGAAGTTTGGCTACCATGTTCTCGATTTCATGACGTGGAAGGAGATAGCGACGCAGCACGCTCTTGAAAATTTCCAGTGCGGTTTCGAATTCTTCAGGAATCACTTCATCCGCACCGAGCGAATACAGATGTGCCACTTCCGTGACGAAGCGCGTCCGAACGATTATTGACGAGACCGGATTGAGCGTCCGTACGCGTTCGGTAATTCGTGCGGTTGCGGCAGCATCGGAAATGGCGACGACGATGACGCGAGCCGATCGCACTCCGGCGTGAACAAGAACGGCATCCTGCGTGGCGTCACCGAATTTGATGTGTATGCCGTTCCGCGACTCGCGTCGCACAGTGTCCACATTCAGTTCCAGAACGGTGTAGGGAATTCCCGCGACACAAGCTGCCGTGACGAGATTTTTTCCATTCAGCCCGTATCCTATGATAAGCAACGCGCCTTCGCTGATGTCATCAGCAGTTTCATCCGGCACCTGTCCATTGAATCTGTCGGCAATTCGCGTAGTGATGGAAGGTGCCAAGGCCACGAGTAATGGTGTCGTAGCCATGCTTAACACAGCAACAGCAAGAAACATTTGATACGCACTTCCTGATATCAATCCCTCTGCCAGCCCGACGCGGGAAAGAATGAATGAAAATTCTCCAACCTGTGCCAATGCGAAACCGCTAAGAAGCGCCGTGCGTATTGGATATCGCAGTAGCAGAACGGAGACTGTGACGAGCAGCAACTTGCCGAACACAACAGCTAGTGTGAGGAGGAAGACGGGGAGTGCTTCGCTGAAAACGAAAGCCGGATCGAGGAGCATGCCGATCGAGACGAAAAAAATGCTGGTGAACACGTCGCGAAATGGAATCACGTTACCTAGGGCGTAGTGGCTGTAATCGGAATCCGCGACGAGCAAACCAGCAATGAAGGCACCCAATGCCAGTGAGAGTCCGGCAAGCGATGTGAGCCAAGCAACGGCAAAACACAATGTCACGACGAACAACAAGAACAACTCGCGGTTTTTCGTTGCAGCGATGCGATGCATGAGAACGGGGACGACGTATCGTGCCGCAACCACGACAAGTACGATAAGAATCAGGCTTTTCCCGAGGAGTATGAGAAGGTCCGTCGCAGGGGCGCCGCCTGTCGTGCCCGCGATCAACGGGGTGAGCAGCATCATTGGTACAATGACGACGTCCTGGAATATCAGAATCCCCAAGCTGGTCCGGCCATGCGGTGTGTCGATTTCACCGCTTTCCTGGAGGCTTTTTAGAACGATGGCGGTGCTGCTGAGCGCGACGAGGAAGCCGGCGAAAATGCTGTCGTCAAGATCGGTGCTTGCGAGAAGCGCAATGAGCATGGTCGAAACGATGGTGATGCTAACTTGTATCCCCCCACCTCCGAGTACCGCTTTCCGTAGGCGCAGCAAATCACGCGGCGAAAGTTCCAGACCGATGGTGAACAGAAGGAGTATGACGCCGACTTCTGCGAACAACTCGACTGCGTGAATTTCCGTGATCGCGCCGAAACCTCCAGGGCCGGCAAGCACTCCGGTAACGAGAAATCCGACAATGGACGGAAGTTTCAATTTCTGAAAAACATACACCACCGCCGTGGACAGTGCGATGATGACGACGATGTCTGTGAGAATGCTCATGTGCAATGATAGTGAATTATCAAGTTTTGTCGTAGAACGAGATCAGACAGCACATGCATTTTTCGGATACGTCGGTACGGAAATTCTTCCCGATTCCGCGCAACGAAGCACCGAGTGAAGCAGAATGCTACTTCGTGAGTATGTATGGCAGAGCATGCCGATGGCTTCTCCCATGCTCCGACATTGCTTTTCGGTGTGCTTCTTGCGTGGATTGCGACTTTGCGACGATGCTTTATTGTATCTCTATTGTTTCTGGATACTGAAGTCGCTATTTTCATTACACAGGCGTCATTCAATCGATTCTCGAACGCACCATGGGAATCAGTGTAATGTCCATCACGCAATTCACACGCACATATTTCCTCACACATAACGCATAAAGGTACTATGGCTGCACTGGTACGTTTTCTGCAATCCACGATACTCAGCAAGGTCGTCATGGCCGGGACGGGTCTGGTGCTCGTGTTGTTCCTGCTCGGACACATGGCGGGGAATCTCCAAATGTATTTCGGGCAGGAAAAGATGAATGTCTACGCGGAAACGCTGCAGAGCCTCGGTGGTCTGCTGTGGGTGATCCGCGCCTTCCTGTTGCTCTGTCTCGTGCTGCACGTCATCACTTCCATTCGACTCAAGGCGCTGAATCTCTCGGCGCGTCCGGTCCCGTATACGATCAAAGCTACCGTTCGGGCTTCACTGACTTCCCGAACGATGATTTGGACGGGAGCGTTGATCTTTTTCTTTCTCGCCTATCATCTACTGCACTTCACCATCAGGGTGACGAATCCGATCTACGCCGAGTTGATTGATGTTGCCGGGCGTATGGACGTTTACACGATGGTTGTGCTCGGTTTCCAAGACGTATTGATCACGGTCACATACGTTATTTCAATGTTGTTACTTGGTTTTCATTTGTTTCATGCCATCGCAAGCATGTTTCAGACGCTTGGCGTCAATCATCCCCGGTATACCCCGATGATTGAGACCGGTTCCGCAGTGCTGGCTGGCGTGATCGTTCTCGGATTTCTTTCCATTCCATTTGGTGTACTATTCGGCTGGATCGCATTGCCGGCAGGAGTGATTGTATGATGACTCTCAACCCGAACATTCCGTCAGGATCTATCGCGGAGAAGTGGGACATGCATCGTTTCGAAATGAAACTGGTGAATCCCGCGAACAAGCGGAAGTACAGTGCCATCGTGATCGGTACCGGGCTTGCCGGTGCTTCCGCCGCAGCTTCGCTCGCCGAGCTGGGGTACAAGGTGACTGCTTTCTGCTATAATGACAGTGCGCGAAGAGCGCACAGCATTGCCGCGCAAGGAGGTATTAATGCCGCGAAAAACTATCCGAACGACGGGGACAGTATCTACCGCCTGTTTTACGATACGGTAAAAGGCGGCGACTTCCGTGCACGCGAGGCGAATGTCTATCGTTTGGCACAGGTGAGCAATAACATCATCGACCAATGCGTCGCTCAGGGTGTGCCCTTCGCTCGTGAATACGGCGGCTACCTCGACAATCGTTCCTTTGGTGGCTCACAGGTGTCGCGCACATTCTATGCCAGAGGACAGACGGGGCAGCAGTTGTTGCTGGGCGCATACTCGGCATTGATGCGTCAGGTGGGCCTCGGCACTGTGCAGTTGCATACGCGTCATGAGATGATGGACATCGTCGTCGTGAATGGTCATGCCAAGGGTGTGGTGGTTCGCGATTTGGTGACGGGAAAGATCTCGTCGCATGCCGCCGATGCGGTGATTCTGGCGACCGGCGGCTACGCCAATGTGTTTTTCCTCTCCACGAACGCCATCGCGTGTAATGTCACTGCTGCCTATCGAGCCTATAAAAAAGGTGCGGTGTTCGCCAACCCGTGTTTCACTCAAATTCATCCGACCTGCATTCCGATGTCGGGCGACCATCAATCCAAGCTGACGCTCATGTCGGAATCGCTGCGAAATGACGGCCGCATCTGGGTGCCGAAAAACAAAGGAGAAACGCGTGCTCCGGGAGATATTCCCGAAGATGAGCGCGATTACTTCCTCGAGCGGAAATACCCGAGCTTCGGCAATTTGTCGCCGCGCGACATCAGCTCGCGTAGCGCCAAGGAAGTGTGCGACGAGGGACGCGGCGTGGGGCCTTCCGGTTACGGTGTATATCTTGATTTCGCCGATGCTATTCAGCGGCTGGGAAAACACACAATTGAGGAACGATACGGCAATCTCTTTCAAATGTATGAACGTATCACCGATGAAGACCCATACACTGTCCCGATGCGCATATACCCTGCCGCGCATTACACCATGGGTGGAACCTGGGTGGATTACAATCTCATGAGTACGATTCCGGGACTGCACGTGCTTGGAGAGGCGAACTTCTCGGATCACGGCGCCAACCGTCTCGGCGCGAGCGCGTTAATGCAGGGGTTGGCCGATGGGTATTTCGTCATTCCGTACACCTTGGGGCATTACTTCGCAACATCCGGTCAAGCGAAGGTGACGACGGATCACCCGGAATTCAAGAAGGCCGAGGAGGACGTCAAGGCGCGAATTGATTCGCTGGTCAACCTCAAGGGCTCGCGTACTGTCGTTTCCATTCACCGCGATCTCGGCAAGCTTATGTGGGAATACTGCGGTATGGGACGCAACGAGGCCGGCTTGAAAAAAGCTCTCGAACGTATTCCCGATCTGCGTGAGGAGTTCTGGAGTAATGCGAAGGTCGTCGGTAACGGCGACAGCTTCAACAGCGCTCTCGAACGCGCCGGTCGCGTGGCCGACTTTCTGGAATTCGCCGAACTGATGTGTTACGACGCACTGAGCCGAAACGAATCCTGCGGTGGACATTTCCGCGAGGAATACCAGACTGAGGAAGGCGAAGCGCTTCGTAACGACGAGGAATATACCTATGTCGCGGCATGGGAGTTTACCGGCGTCGGGAACGCCCCCATTCTGCACAAGGAGCCGCTTGATTTCGAGAACGTGAAGCTGCAGACAAGGAGTTACAAGTAATGAAACTCACATTGCATGTATGGCGTCAGAAAAACGCCCAAGACAAAGGCCGCATGGTTACATACCAGGTGAGCGACGTCATTGAGGACATGTCATTCCTCGAAATGCTCGATGTGCTCAATGAGCAACTGATACTCAACAACGAAGAGCCCGTTGCCTTCGACCATGACTGTCGCGAAGGTATTTGCGGGGCTTGTTCTTTGACGGTCAACGGTATAACGCATGGCCCCGAAAAGGAAACCACGATCTGCCAGTTGCACATGCGGCATTTCAAGGATGGGGATGCGATATATGTCGAACCATTCCGGGCAAAAGCGTTTCCCGTTCTAAGGGATCTCGTGACGGATCGTTCGGCGTTCGACCGGATCATGATGGCTGGTGGATTCGTCTCCACCAACACCGGAGGCGTCCCTGACGCCAACGCCATTCTGATCAGCAAACGTGCTGCCGACTTAGCTATGGACAACGCGGCATGCATAGGTTGCGGTGCTTGCGTGGCGGCGTGCAAGAATGCATCGGCCATGCTTTTCGTCTCCGCCAAAGTGGCGCAATTCGCGTATTTGCCGCAAGGTCAACCTGAGCGGAAACGCCGCGTGCTCAACATGGTGGCTCAAATGGATGCCGAGGGCTTTGGCGGTTGCACCAACCAGTACGAGTGCGAGGCCGTGTGTCCGAAGGGTATCAGTGTCGCAGCTATCGCGTTGATGAATCGCGACTATCTCAAAGCTTCCTTAACGGAGGTGTGATTCCGTTACCAATAGCGTTTCTTGCTCCCTCGCATCGTAAGATGTGGGGGAGCATCGGTTATTACTCGGAAGTGGCGGAAATGGAGTAATGTAACGCAGTACAATATGCCTGTGTATTCCGTCATACGCGCATCGTATCGTGTCGTCTTTGCGAGTACAGTGAATACGAACATGCCAAACATGGTTGATGTGCCGCAACAAGCGGAAGGATCGGCTTCGACCAAGCTGTTTTGCTCCTGTCGCGTCGATCCACCTTCTCCATGACGTCTGATACGATGTGCGTATGAGGCAACGAATGCTTCGCCGCTTGGCTCTTAATAGCATTAATTATGAGTCAATGCGGAGTTCGGTCAATGCGCGGACGCTTGTTGAAACTTGCCTCGCGTTAATAAATTTCCTACCTTCCAGTATAAGCTGCCCGTTTTACGTAAAGGTGATTTTCACTTGAAAAACGTGAAGCGAGTTCTTTCACATAGCATGTATATCATACAGAAAAGGAGGTTCTCATGGAAATGAGATCGCATTCTCCGCCCGGCAGGGCACGTCCGCATGTCTTTTCCAATGCGGATGCGGAGACAATCACCTATTACACCGAGAAAAATTTCGAGAGCATTCCCCACATAGGCTCTCTCCCTGAAGATATACTTTCCGACATGCGTGTCGTGTCGAGCATCCTACCGTTCAAGGTAAATTCATACGTTATAAATCAGTTAATCGACTGGTCGGACATTCCCGGGGATCCGATATTCCAGCTCACCTTCCCGCAGCGTGGCATGCTCAGTGACGAGCATTTTTCGCAGATGGCCCGTGTACTGCGCTCCGGCGCGTCGCGAGAGGTGATCAAGGAAACGGCGAATCGCATCCGTCTCGAATTGAATCCGCATCCAGCCGGGCAAACAACACTCAATGTGCCGTCGATGGATGGTTCGGTTGTGAACGGGATTCAGCACAAGTACAAGGAAACCGTGCTGTTTTTCCCGGCTGCGGGGCAGACCTGTCATGCATATTGCACGTTCTGTTTTCGCTGGGCTCAGTTCGTCGGAATGACGGACCTTCGTTTTGCGTCAAAGGAAGCGGAGCAGATGAGGGAGTATCTCAGTCGCCATGGGGAGGTTACGAATGTATTGATCACGGGAGGCGATCCGATGGTCATGAAGACGCGCAAACTCGAGCAGTATGTCGAAGCGCTTCTCGACCCATCATTGGAGCATTTACAGTCGATACGATTCGGGACCAAGGCCGTCGCGTATTGGCCACAGCGATTCGTGACCGATCCTGACGCCGACGATATGTTACGGTTTTTCGAGCGCATCATCGCCACGGGGCGTTCCGTTGCCGTGATGGCGCATTACAATCACTATCGCGAGCTTGAAACACCCATGGCCCGTGAAGCGATACGCCGAATACGCGATACGGGAGCGGTGATCCGCAGTCAATCACCAGTGCTGCAGCACATCAATGACAGTCCGGGAGTGTGGGAATTGATGTGGCGCGAGCAGGTGCGCCTGGGTATCATTCCGTACTACATGTTCGTGGAACGCGATACCGGTGCGGAACAGTACTTCAAACTTCCTCTCGCCAAGGCCGTGCGAATTTTCCGCGAGGCCTTCAAACATGTGAACGGATTGGCACGCACAGTGCGTGGCCCTTCAATGTCAGCCTCTCCAGGAAAGGTCGAAGTGACAGGTATAGCGCATGTGGCGGGTGAGAAAGTGTTCGCCCTTCGATTTCTCCAAGGACGGAATCCCGACTGGGTCGGACGTCCGTTCTACGCTCGTTTCGATCCGGAAGCGAGTTGGTTGAGCCATTTGAAACCCGCATTCGGTGAAAAGAAATTCTTCTACGAGGATGAATTCGCTGAAATGACCAGGAAAAAACTGTCTCTTTCAAGCGGTGCGTAAAGGTACTACGGTCTGAGGGCGCGGCTCTGGTGACAATCCGAGCCGCGCCGTTGCTTTTCCATTCGAGCGTTTTCGGAAATCACAGTTGTATGTTGCTGAGCTACGGCATATTTTCCACCTGTACCACAGTTGGTGGCACTCGTGCTCAAAGAATTCAACGAACTGGCGACGGACAACACATCCGGGGCAACTGAACTGATACGAAAGTTGCTCGCGTTATGCGAGAACTGCGTTATCGGTTACTGCTTCGACGATTTGCGCGAGGGTTTTGCTTCGCTCGAGCGTATACATCGGAGCATGCCATCATTTCATGCCGTGTTGCATATTCTGAAATCAGATTTCCTGCCCGGGCTGAAGGAGGGGCGAGAGAATACGGATGCGATCGCGTATCTCACCTCGCTTGAGAGCGTGCTCGACAAATCCG
>Ga0209498_1001100_pt1 | contig 16556 bp, 12 predicted proteins | sample WalLakDeSediment_FD_184131 | JGI IMG/M metagenome (GOLD analysis project Ga0209498, IMG submission 184131) | Lake sediment microbial communities from Walker lake, Nevada to study Microbial Dark Matter (Phase II) - Walker Lake 11/02/13 Deep... | ecosystem: Environmental > Aquatic > Freshwater >... | reverse complement strand
CCGGTCGCCGAGCGACGCGGCCTGGGCGAGCGAGTGGGTGACCATGAGGGCGGTGAGCGAGTGGGCGCGAACGATCTCCGCCGTGGCCTGGATCACGCGGTCGGCGGCGGCCGGGTCGAGTGCGGCGGTGTGCTCGTCGAGGAGCAGCAGCTCGGGCCGACGCCAGGTGGCCATCACAAGCGTCACGATCTGCCGCTGGCCACCGGAGAGCGAGCCGATCGGCTGGTCGAGCCGCCCCTCGAGGCCGGGCACGATCCGGCCAAGACGCTCGGCGGCCTCCTCCCGCAGGGCTCGCGACGTCGCCCAGCCGAGCCCGGCGGGCAGGCCGCGGCGGGCGGCGACGGCGATGTTTTCGAGCACCGTCAGACTACCGGCGGTGCCGGCTCGCGGATCCTGGAACACCCTGCCCACGAGGGCCGCGCGGCGATGCTCGCTCCAGCGGGTAATATCGTGGCCGGCGAGCTCAATCCGGCCGCCGTCGAGGGCTACCGTGCCGGCGATCGCGCCGAGCAGCGTGCTCTTGCCTGAGCCGTTTGTGCCCACCACGACCACGAACTGCCCAGCGGGAATCGTGAGCCCGACGCTGTCGACCGCGCGGACGAGCGGGCCGCCCGGCGCGGAGAAGGTCACGGTGGCGTCGGAAAGCGTGAGCATCGGTGAGTCAGCGGACGGCTGGGGCGGGGCGGGCCCGGGCGAGGAGCCGCGGGCCGACGAGGGCAGCGAGCACAACGATCGCAGTGGCGGCCTTGAGCCAGTCGGGATCGAGGCCGGCGCGGAGCGCCGTGGCGACGAGCAGCCGGAAGGCGACGCTGCCAGCGGCGGCGGCCAGAAGCGCGCCGCCGAGCCGGGCCGGCCCCGCGAGGGCAGCTCCCAGGAACACGCTCGCCATGCCCCAGACCACCATCCCGATGCCCATTTGCACGTCGGCAAACCGCTGGTATTGGGCCACCAGCCCGCCGGCCAAGGCGGTGGCCGAATTGGCGATCGCGAGGCCGGCGATGGTGAGCGTGCCGGTGTCACGGCCGAGAGCCCGGGCCATCGAACGGGTGTCGCCGCCGGCCCGCATCGCGGTGCCGAGGGTCGTGCGGAAGAAGAGGTAGAGCAGGCCGCAGGCCGTGGCGACGCAGGCCAGGGCGAAGAGCATCCGCGCCGCCTCGTCGGCCGTGGCCAAGTTACAGCCGCTCGCCGCGATCGCTGGGCCAAGGCCAGCGGCCGCCCGGTCGAAGAGCGTTGTCAGGCCCGTGAGCGGCACGTTGCTCCGGCCGAGCACAACGAGGTTCACGCTCGCCAGCGCCGTCGTCACGAGGATGCCGGCGAGCAACGGCTCGACGCCGAGCACCGCGTGGAGCAGGCCGGTGGTCGACCCAGCCAGCGCACCAGCCCCCATGCCGCCGAGCGTGGCGAGGGCCGGATCGACTCCGGCCGATAGGAGCACGGCCGTGACCACGGCGCCGAGGGTGAACGAGCCGTCGGTGGTGATGTCGGGAAACGAAAACAGCTTGTAGCTCACGTAGACCCCCAGCGCCACGAAGCCGAGCGCGAGGCCGAAGGTCCAGGTGGAGAGGAGCGTGATCACGCGTCGCCCCCGGTGAGGGCGAGCGGGGCAAACCAGCACCCGCCGCGAATGAATCCGCTTTGGCCGCTGCCGAGGACGGGCCGGTCGTCGTGCATGAGGTGCATGACGGCGACCGGTTCGGAGGCAACCAGATCGGCCACGACCGCGGCCAGTTCGCCCGCGGCCCGCCGCAGCGGGCGGTGCGGAAAGACCGCCGCGTGGAGGTGGCCGCAGACGCCAGCTGGACCGAGAGGCGCAGCGATCTCGGCCAGCGGCCCGACGGCAACCCGGGTGATCACGCCGACAACGATGGCCGTTCGCCCGGCGTGGACGGGCTCGCGGGAGAAGCAGAGCCAGCGGGCCGCGAGCTCCCGCGACGCCGCGAGCGGATGGTCGACCGGCGTCGCCTCGGCCAGTGGCCGGATGAGTTCGGCGGCCACGAGGCCGTGCACCTCGCCGGCGATCACGACCGCGAGCGTGTCGGCGGCGGCGGCGACGAGCAGGGCGGCGGCGAGGTCGGCGATGGTGACGGCCGGGGCGTCGGCGACCGGTTCGAAGCCCGCCCGCCCGCCCGGAAACCCCTCCCATGACAGACCGGTGACCAGGTCGGCCTCCGGAACGAGGTCGCCGGTGCCGAGGATGTAATCGACCGCGGCGAAGGGCTGCGGGGGGCGGTGGTAGACCGCCCCGCCGGCGGCGACGAGCTCGCCGGCTGTGGCACTCTGGGCCAACCATCCCGCATGCCGCGGGCTCGGAGGTTGCCCGGCCGGAGGCTGAAGCAGAGTAGGTTGCAAGCTTGTCTCACAAACCCGGGCATGGGAATCGTCAGCTAAGGCTCCGATGCCGATCGCGAAGCTGCGGGCCGAGAGGCTGAGCCGCTCGGCCGAGCCGGGCTGGCCCGCGAGCGGTGCGGCCGAACCGTGGATCCGGCCCGTGAGTGGGCGGGCGGGGGGCAACTCGAACCCCACGAGCCGCACGCCGGGGGCGGCGAGGTCGCGGGCGGTTGCCGGGGGCGGGGCCGCGACGGCCGGCGGGCTCGCGGCTGCCGGCTGCATCAGGATCGCGGAAAGCCGGGTGAGGTCGAGCACCTTCCGCACCGGGTCGCTGGCCACGCTCACCCGGCAATCGCCGCCGGCGGTGCGTGCCTCCCGCTGCGTCTCGAAAAGGACACGGATCCCGGCCGAGCTGAGAAACGCGACGCCCGTGAGGTCGAGCGTGATCGCGTGGACTCCGCTGCGGATCTCGGCGGCCACGGCCTGCCGAAGCTCTCCGGCACACTCCGCGTCGAGCCGCCCGCGAACAACCAGTTCAACATCCGCGTCGCGCGGGAGCCGCTCAATGACGATGTCCATGCTGGGTTGGCCGCTTTCCTGGTGAGTCGTTGAGCGTACCCGGGCTTCATAAAAAGCGTCATCCGCCCACCGGGCGGGGTGGTTACGCGGTCGGCTGCCGCCGCGGGTAGGATCCCGGGAATTATGGCCCTGGTCATGGGGCCCCGTGTGCCGCCCCGAGGTTTCTCCATGTCTATTTCACGCCGCTCGCTCCTCGCCTCCTCCGCCGCCCTGGTCGGGGCCGCCGTTACCAGGGCCGACGAATCTGCCGCGATAGTCGCCGAGCCGGCTGCGGCCGCGGGGGCGTTTCCGGTGCCGCCGCAGCCCGAACGGGGCATCCTGTTTTCCTGCAAGTACACGATGACCAAGGGGGGCTCGCTCGAGGAGCGGCTCTCGAGCGCCCGCGACGCCGGGATGGACGGCGTCGATTTCGACGAGGCGGCCTCGGTAACGCCCGGGCAGTTGCGGGAGGCCGCAGCCAAGACGGGCGTGTTCATCCATGGTGCGATCAACCATGGGCACTGGAGCAAGACGCTCTCGAGCGGTGACGCCACGGTCCGCGCTGAGGGGCTCGCCAACCTGAAACACTGCATCAGGGTGTCGCACGCCGCCGGCGGCAGCGGGGTGCTGCTTGTGATCGGCAAGGGAGGCGACGGGGCAGAGGGAGGCGACCGGGCTCGCGAGGAGATCAAGAAGGCGATCCCGCTGGCGGCGACGCTCGGCCAGCGGATTCTGTTCGAGAATGTCTGGAACGGGATGTACTACCAGGACGACGGCCCGCGAGACCAGTCGGTGAAGGCCTGGGCCGACTACATCGACAGCTTCAATAGCCCGTGGGTGGGAGCCTTCTTCGACCTCGGCAACCACGCCCGCTATGGCAGCGTAGCTGACTGGGTTCGCGGGCTGGGGCCGCGGATCGTGAAACTCGACATCAAGGGCTACTCCAACGCCAAGGCTGACGCCGAGGGGAAGTGGAAGGGCTTCGTCGACATCACGGCCGGCGACATCGACTGGGCGAGCGTGCGGGCGGCGCTGGCGGAGATCGGCTTCACCGGCTGGGTGTCGGCCGAGGTGGGGGGCGGGGACACAAACCGCCTGGCGACCATACTCGATCAGATGAAGGAAGCGGTCTTGGGCTGAGCATGGAGTGTGCGGCCGGCGTGTTTCCTGCCACGCTCCGAAGGAGCGGGGTCTCCATGCTATTCTTTGGGGGATTCAGGCCGTGTGATGCCTGGTGCAGCCCCGAGGAGTCATGGCCGTGTCCGCCCCATCAGTCGTCGAGTCCACCTCCCCCATCTACCGCGGCCCGCTTCCCCATGTGACCACGGTCGAGCGGGTGCCCGTGACCGTCTACGAGCAGCCGGGCGACGCCAGCCGGGCAGTGGCCCGCGAGATCGCCGATCTCGTCACGAGCCGAGCGGCGGCGGGCAAGAAGACGGTCCTTGGCCTGGCCACCGGCAGCACGCCCGTGGGCGTGTACGACGAACTGATCCGGCTCCACAAGCAAGAGGGCGTGTCGTTCAAGACGGTTGTCACCTTCAACCTCGACGAGTATTGGCCGATCCCGCCCGACGCGCTCCAGAGCTACCACCGCTTCATGCGGGAACACCTCTTCGACCATGTCGACATCCCGGCCGAGGCGATCCACATCCCTGACGGCATGCTCCCGAGAGATGGAGTGGTCGCGGCCTGCCTGCGGTATGAGGAGCGGATCCGGGAGGCGGGGGGCATCGACCTCCAGATCCTGGGCATCGGGCGAACGGGCCATATTGGCTTCAATGAACCGGGCAGCACGCTCGAAAGCCGCACCCGCCTGATCACGCTCGATAGTGTTACCCGATCCGACGCTGCCAGCGACTTCTTCGGCGAGTGGAACGTGCCGCGGCAGGCGATCACGATGGGCGTGGGCACGATCATGGACGCCCGCCGGGTGATCCTCCTGGCCTTCGGGGAACACAAAGCGGGCATCGTGCTCGAGGCGGTCGAGGCGGCTTTCTGCACCCACGTCTCCGCGAGTGCCCTGCAGCAGCACGCCGATGCCAAGTTCGTTCTCGACGGGGCTGCCGCTTCACAGCTGACGCGGTTTGAGTCTCCCTGGCTCGTCGGGCCGCTCGAGTCGCTGGGGCTTGAATGGACCGACCCGCTCGTCCGCAAGGCGGTGAGTTGGCTGGCGTTCAAGCTTGGTAAGCCAATCCTCAAGCTGATCGATGAGGACTACAACGAGCATGGCCTTCAGGACCTGCTCTCCAACAAGGGCCGGGCCTACGACCTCAACATCGATGTCTTCCGGGCTATGCAAGACACGATCACCGGCTGGCCGGCGGGCGGCCCAGGCAAGCCGCGGCGGCTCCGAGTAACCGGCAGAGAGTCTCCCCGGGCGGCCGAGTTCCCCAAGCGGATCGTGGTTTTTAGTCCCCATCCCGACGACGACGTGATCAGCATGGGGGGCACGTTCATCCGCCTCTGTGAGCAGGGGCACGAGGTGCACGTGGCCTACCAGACCAGCGGCAACATCGCGGTCTGGGACGAGTCGGCCGACCGGCACGTCGACTTTGTGGAGGAGTTCTGCCGGGCCTTCGACGTGGGCACGATTCTTTCCCCGGGCGAGCGTGCTCCGAGTGAGATTGCCGAGCGAATCCGGTCCTTTCTCAAGGCCAAGCCGGCCGGAGCCATCGACATCCCTGAGTTGCAGGCGGTCAAGGGTCTCATCCGCCGGACGGAGGCCCGGGCGGCAGCCCGTTACTCAGGCGTCCATCCCGACCGGATTCATTTCCTCGACCTGCCGTTTTACGAGACGGGGCGAGTCCGCAAGAACCCGATCGGGCCCGAGGACGTGGCAATCACGGCAAAACTCCTCGACGAGGTGAAGCCCCACCAGATCTACGCTGCCGGCGACCTTTCCGACCCGCACGGCACCCACCGCGTCTGCCTGGCGGGTGTGTTTGCCGCGCTCAAGGAACTCGCTGGCCGCGACTGGGCCCGGGACTGCGAGACCTGGCTCTACCGCGGTGCCTGGCAGGAATGGGCCCCGCACGAGATTGACATGGCCGTGCCCCTCTCGCCCGACGAGGTGGAGCGGAAGCGGATGGCCATCTTCAAGCACGAGAGCCAGAAAGACCGGGCCGTGTTTCCAGGGCCGACCGATCCCCGTGAGTTCTGGCAGCGGGCCGAAGACCGTAACCGGGACACGGCGGTCCGATTCGACAAACTCGGACTGCCGGAATACGAGGCGATCGAGGGCTTCGTACTCCACCGCGGGTAGGCGTGCTGGGTGGAGTTTCGCAACCTGCGAATCCGCGAGGTACCGTAGGAGGAGTGCACGGGCCGAGCGGCGAAGGAGGCTGGGGCCTGCGACTGCCGTTTCGGAGGCCCGCTGCCATGATTCGCCTCGCCTCGCTCGTCATGCTCACGATGCTGCAGCTCGTGGCGACCCCGGCTCTCCCGGCCGCCGAAAAGCGATGCCTGGTCGTGGAGGTCTTTGCGGCTGCCGACCTTGCCGCCGCCGAGCCGCTTATGCGCCGGCTGGAGGTTTTCGCTGCTGAGCGGGGTGGCGTCATGGTCGTGCGGCGATTCACCGACACTGTGGCCGAGGATCATGCCCTCCTCGCGAAGATCGCAGCCGCCCACGGACTCGATGCCGAGACGTTGCCGGTGGTGCGGGCCTGCGGTGCGGCGTTTGCCGCCGCGGGTGATCCCGACGATGCGATCCGCCGGCTCGACGCGATCCTGCGGGTGGAGGTCTTCACCCGCCGCGGCTGCGGCCGCTGCGAGCGGGCCAAGGAGTGGCTGCCGACCTGGCTGGCCGACTATCCCGGTTTGCGGATGGTTGTGCTCGACGCCTCGGCCGACGCCGGAGCCCGGGCCGCCATGGCCGACCTCGTCCGCCAGCACAAGACGCCCGCCGCGAGCGTGCCGGTCTTCCATCTCGGCCAGCGGCTGGTTGTAGGGTTCGACCGGCCCGAGGCGATGCGGCCGCGGCTCGAGCGGATTCTTGCCCCCTGGACGCGGCCCTGCCGCGAGGCCGTGGGGACGGCGGTGCCTGAGGGCGAAGGGGCGGAGGACGGCGAGGACTCGATCGATCTCAAATGGTTCGGCCGCATCGACGCGACCCGGCTCGGCATGCCGCTGTTCACCCTGGCGATCGGTCTGGTCGACGGATTTAATCCCTGTGCGATGTGGATCCTGCTCCTGCTCCTCTCGATCCTCGTCAATCTCCGCGACCGCTGGCGGATCATCGCGATCGCCGGCACGTTCGTGCTCGTCAGTGGAGTGGCCTACTTCGCCTTCATGGCGGCCTGGCTGAACGTCTTCGAGTGGATCGGGATGCTGCGGCCGGTCCAGGTGGTGATCGGGCTGGTGGCACTCGGTATCGGGGTCGTGCACATCAAGGATTTCTTCGCCTTCAAGCAGGGGCCCTCCCTCTCGATTCCGGAGTCGGCCAAGCCCGGCATCTACGCCCGGATGCGGCGGATTGTGACCGCCGAAAACATCCCGGCCGCCCTGGCGGCCGCCTTCGTGCTCGCCGTGCTCGTCAACATGGTGGAGCTGCTCTGCACGGCAGGTCTGCCCGCCCTGTACACGAGCATCCTCGCACAACGGGACTACCCGGCCGCGGTCCGCTACGGCTATCTCGGCCTCTACGTCGCCGCCTACATGTTCGACGACGCGATCATGGTTGCGGTTGTGGTGACGACGCTCAACCGCTTCAAACTCCAGGAGACCGGCGGTCGGTGGCTCAAACTCGTGAGCGGCAGCGTGGTCCTCGCGCTCGGCGTCGTGATGCTCCTCAAGCCAGAGTGGCTGGAGGGGTGAGCCGCTCGATCCCGGGTGTACTGGAACCTGGTCACCGGGTCAGAAGCGGCTCTGGCTCGTCAGAGCTGATCGGGCCTCCGGCGTGGTCGAATTCTCGAGACCATTCCCACTGTCACGCCGTCTGCCAGCCGGCATCACTTGCCCACGGCTGCGGGGAAGCCGGCCTGGATGAGCTGCGGGTAGCCCGGCTTGAGGGGCCGCACGTCATAGCCAAGCGGAGCGAGGATCGCCGCGGCCGCGAGGCAGCGGCCGCCCATCAGGCAGTGGCAGTAGATGATCTTGTCTTTGGGTAGCACCTGGCCGAGGCGGGCCGGATCGATGCCCCGCTCGAGTGCGCTCAAGGGCACAAGGCGGGCGCCGGCAACGTGTCCGTCGGCCCACTCGTCGGGCTCGCGGACGTCAACGATCACAGCCTGCCCGGCAGCGACGGCCTGCTGCACCGCCGGGAGTGGATCGCTCGTGTGGCCGGCTGCGACGGCGGGCCCGGCAGCGGCCGCGGTGACCACCGCCGCCAACAGCAGCCGCGAGCAGGTGGTGGCGGCAACCTGGTTCCAGGGCATCCGGCCGATCAGCATCGCCATGCCGCAGGTGTCGGTGATCCCGGCGAATACAAGGCCGCAGCCCACGAAGCCGGCCAGGCCGGCGCCGATGCTCTTCCAGAGGGGATCGGGGCCGAAGGCAGCGAGACCCGCGCCGATCGCCACCAGGGCCCCGGCCGCGATCCGCACCTGTCGCTCGAGCGACATCACCTTTTTGCCGCGGACAACCGGCATGCCGGCGGTGTCGCAGGCGGTGGTGCCACCCTCAACGCTCACGACGTCGGTGACGCCTGCGGCGATCATGCGCTCGCAGGCCGTTTTGCTGCGGCCGCCGGAGCGGCAGACAAAGTAGATCGGCCCAGAGTGCCGGGCGTGGTCGGCGGCGACCTGCTTGGGGTCGAGCCGGTCGAGCGGCACGTTGCGAGCGAAGTCGATGTGGACCTCGCCAAACTCGGCGGGGGTCCGGACGTCGACAAGGCTGATCGCCTCGCCGCGGGTGCGGAGGTCCATGAGCTGCTTGGGGGTGATGGTTGCGACCATGATGAATGAACTCCTGGTGGTGGTGGTGGGAGGTGCCCCGAGTTTTAACGGCGTTCCTTGCCACTGAACCGGTCGGCGATGCAGTTCATGATGTTGGCCAGATGTGGCTCCACGATCGCGTAGTAGACGGTGCGGCCCTCGCGGGCGGAGTCGAGAAACCCGCACCGCTGCATGAGGCGGAGGTGTTCGCTGGCCATGTGGCTGGGGATCTCGCAGGCCTCGGCGAGTTCGCCCACGGTGTAGCGGCCACCAAGCAACATTTCGACGATCCTCAAGCGGTGGGGATGGGCAAGCGTTCGCAGACACTCCGCGGCCTGGCCGAGGGCGTCGAGGCTGATGAGTTGCTTTTCGCCCCGGCCCTTGGTGGGGCCGCGGTGGGCTGGTGCGTTGGAGGTGGTGGGGGCCACAAAACCGCTCCCTGCGGATGTCGCGCGGTCGGCCTGCTCACTGGCAGGCTGCGAACGCTCGACATAAATATATCGACATATGGCGATATGTCAATCCAGCTTTTCGGGCAAGGTCGCTACCCGCGGGGCGAGAGCCCGAGTTCAATCCGCCGCTGGTCCTTGAGTCGGCGGTATTCCGTGCCCCGGGCCCGCGATGCGGCAGTCGTTTTATCGAGTCGCGACTTGCTGCGGGCGTTTCGACTTTCCTCGGTGCCATCTCCCCGGCGACGTTGTCCGCCGGCCGGCTGACTGGCCACCTGCGAGGCGGTGCCACCGCCGGCCTGGCCCGTGGGTCGTGCGGCGTCTCCGCCACGTTCTGCTGCCCGCCGTTCGCGATCCGCCTGCCAGCGGGCCATCCGCTCCTCCTCGGCCTTGATGCGGCGGTCCATTTCAGCTGCCCGGGCGGCAGGGAGGACAGCGAAGAATGAATTTACCTCGGCGACTTCGCGGGCCTCGAAGAGCCGGCTCATCTCGCGACGGGCCTGCTCGCGGTAGGGATCCGGCACCTGACGCATCGACTCCATCACGGTTCCGAAGGAACCGGCGGCCTCACCATAGGGGACCTCGCCGCTCGCCATTCGCTCGAGCTCAGCCACCTGCGTGTCGACGGCCGCCCGCACCGCGAGCACCTCCTTCGGTGTGCTTAAGAAACCGAGGAGCCACATCGCGACCAGGCTGACGAGGCCCAGGATCACGACCCCCATGGCGAGCTGGCGAATCAGCCCACCCGTCGGTGCTTCTCCTCTGCGGGAGCGGGCGAACTCGGCCAGTGCCTGCCTTCGGGCGGAAACGGTCGCTGCCATGATTCGCTGATCCTTATCTGGAGAGCCGGAGTCATCACCCGACGCAGCCCGAGAATACCTTTCCAGTGCGGCACGTGCCGACTGCCACTCCCTTGAACGGGACAGGCGGGAAAACGTTGCGGCCGGCCCCCTCGGGTCAGGCTCGGGCGAGAGCCTCGTCGAGCACGGCGACGACGAAGTCGGCGTCGGCCTCGCTCAGGCACATCGGCGGCTTGATCCGCAGGACATTGCCAAACAGCCCCCCCTTGCCGAGCAGCAGGCCGAGGTCGCGACAGGTCTCGAGCACACGGGCCGCCTCGTCGCGGGCCGGCTCCTTCGTAGACCGGTCTTTGACGAGCTCCACGCCCAGCATGAGGCCCAGCCCCCGGACATCGCCGATGAGGTCGTGCTTCGCCGCCAAGCGGTCGAGGCCAATCCGCAGGCGGGCTCCGATTCCCGCCGCGTTCGCCTGGATGCCGTCGCTGTCGATCACCTCGAGGACCGTCCGGCCCGCCGTGCAGGCCACGGGATTGCCGCCGAAGGTGTTGAAGTGGATTCGCTCGGTGAGGGCCCGGGCGATCTCGGGCGTTGTCACGACCGCGCCCATCGCAGCCCCGTTGCCGATCCCCTTGGCCATCGTGACGATGTCGGGCACAACGCCCTGCGTCTCGAAGCCCCACCAGTGGCTGCCCGTCCGTGTGAATCCAGCCTGCACCTCGTCGGCGATGCACAGGCCGCCGGCAGACCGGGTGTGCTCGTAGGCGGCTTTCAGGTAGCCGTTGGGAAGCACGACTGCGCCCCCCACGCCCTGGATGCTCTCGGCGATGAAGGCGGCGACGCGGCCCGGCGTGCCGAAGCGGACCAGATCCGCGATGTCGGCTGCATACTTCTCGCCCGCCCGCTCGTCGTCGTAGCCCCAGGGACCGCGGTAGCGGTCAGGACAAACCGCGTGATGAACGCCGCCCCCCTGCGGCACGTTGAACTTCCAGGTGTGGTGGCTGGTGAGCCCCATCGAAAGCATGCTGCCGCCGTGGTAGCAATTTCGCAGGGCGATCACGTCGTAGTTGCCGGTGAAAACCCGGGCCATGAGGATCGCCAGGTCGTTGGCCTCTGAGCCCGAGTTGGTGAAGTAGCAGACCTCGAGGCCGGCAGGCATCCGGGCGGCCAGGTCGCGGGCGTATTCGGCGATGGCCGGGTTGAGGTAGATCGTGGTCGTGTGCTGGAGCGTCTCGTTCTGGCGGTTGACTGCCGCCACGATCCGCGGGTGGCAGTGGCCCACGCTCACCGTCACGATCCCGCCAAAGCCGTCGAGATACCGCCGCCCCGTCTCGTCGTAGAGATACTGCATCTTCCCCTCCACGATCATGAGGGGCTGCTTGTAATACGTGAAGATTGCGGGGTTCACGTAGTGCCGGCGAAGCGCGAGCACCTCGGCCTTCGTCGGGCCGGCGTAGGGCCGCGGCCGGTGGTCGCAGGGGGGCAGGCTGGGCGGGGTGGTAACAGCTGTGGCCATGCCCTGTTGTCGCATCCGCCCACCGGGCCGGTCAACCCGGCAGGGGCCGGTCAACCCGGCAGGATCGAGGGCGTCGGCCTCTACCAGATCAACGATCCGGCCTTTGCACGAGCCTGCGTCGAGCCGCTTCTCGACACTATCCGCCGCGCCAGTTCCGCAGGCCTGGCAGCCGGCGGGTGAGCTATCGGGTGGTGGCCGCGGCTACCAGCGTGGAAAGGCCGGCCGCAGGATCGCATACAGCCCAAAGCCGAGCGCGAAGCCCACGAACCAGGCAGCGTGGTAGCCGGCCACGAGCCAGGCGGGGACCGCCGCCGCCGGCAGGGCCTGGATCGTGACCAGAAAGCCTGGCACGTTGGGCATGACGGCGAGGGCGAGGGCGGTGAAACCCACGAAGCTAAAACCGCCGCAGTAGCGGTACGGGCCGTCCGCGCGGTAGAGCCCGTCGACGTCGAGCTGCGTCCGCCGCCAGAGGAAGTAGTCGGCGATCATGATCCCGGCGATCGGGCCCAACAGCGCGCTATAGCCGATTAGCCAGGTGAAGATGTAACCGCTCGGGTCCTCGTAGAGCTTCCAGGGACGGATCAGGATCCCGAGCACAGCCGTAATCAGGCCACCGGTGCGGAAGCTCACGAGTCGGGGGGCGAGGTTGGCGAAGTCGTTGGCCGGCGAGACGACATTGGCGGCGATGTTGGTCGAGAGCGTGGCCACCGCGAGCGTGACCAGCGCCGCCGCCGAGAGCCAGGGGATACCGAACCGGGCGATCACCTGCACGGGATCCCAGACCGGCTCGCCGAAGATCACGATCGTGGCGCTCGTCACGACGATCCCGATGAACGAGTAGAAGGTCATCGTGGCCGGCAGGGCGAGCGACTGGCCGATGATCTGGTCACGCTGCGAGCGGGCGAACCGTGAGAAGTCCGGAATGTTGAGCGAGAGCGTGGCCCAGTAGCCGACCATCGCCGTGAGACCGGCCCCAAACACCGGCCAGAAATCCGCGGCCGATGCAAACCGGGCGGGCTGGGAGAAGATCGGCCCGAAGCCGTCGGCCGCCTGCCAGGCCCAGGCGAGCAGGCCGAGCCCGACGACCAGCAGGAACGGCGCGGCAAACGCCTCGAGCCACTTGATCGAGTCCATGCCCCGGAGGATGAACCACACGTTGACGGCCCAGAAGAGCATGAAGCAGAGAAACTTGCCGGCGGAGATCCCCAGCCACGGCAGCGGCTCGCCGGCGGCGGGATCGAAGCCGAGCATTACCGCGGCCGTGGCATGGATCGCGGCGCCGCCGACCCAGGTCTGGATCCCGAACCAGCCGCAGGCGACGAGCCCCCGCATCAGGGCCGGGATGTTTGAGCCGAACGTTCCGAACGGAGCCCGGAGGAGCACCGGGAACGGGACCCCGTACTTTGTGCCGGGATGGGCGTTGAGCGTCATCGGCACGAGCACGATCAGGTTTCCCAGCATGATCGTGAGCGTGGCCTGCCACCAGTTCATCCCCTGTTCGATCAGGCCGGCGGCGAGCGTGTAGGTCGTGATACAGACGGCCATCCCCACCCACAACGCTGCCACGTTCGCCCACGACCAGGTCCGCTCCGCGGGTGGTACCGGGGCGAGGTCTTCGTTCCAGAGCCGGGGATCGGGATATGACAGTTTCACTTCGGTCTCCTGCCGCTCGCTCGCTTGCGAGGCCGGCAAGATAGCACTTGATGCAAACTTCTGCGTGGGTCGGGGTTGCCCGTGCCATCTCGCCGGACGTTCGCTTCGGGCATCCTGCCCTGCGCTCACTCCACGCAAGCTCGCTTCGGCATCCTGCCCCTCGCTCGCTTGCGAGGCCGGCAAGATAGCACTTGATGCAAACTTCTGCGTGGGTCGGGGTTGCCCGTGCCATCTCGCCGGACGTTCGCTTCGGGCATCCTGCCCTGCGCTCACTCCACGCAAGCTCGCTTCGGCATCCTGCCTCTCGCTCGCTTGCGAGGCCGGCTCGATAGCACGGGCAACCCCTCCCCTTGCCGCATAAAAGCCCCGGGCGCGAGCCCGGGGACTGTGGGTGATTCTGCGACCCCGCGTGCCACTTGAAGTAACGTCCGCCGAGGGCGGGCTCGGTCGAAACTTAACCCGTCTTCCGGTAGACGAGCCACCGCAGTTCGATTGGCGACGCTTCTCGCGACACATCAAACACGTCCTGCCCGCTCACCCAGCTCCCATACCAGTTGGTCGGTGGCCAGGCGGTCGCGGGCAGGTGGGCCTTCTCGTAGTCGTAGACGGAGTCGTCTGACTCAAGCGCCAGCGGCAGCCCTGCCGTTGCCGCCGCGAGCTCCTCCCGGGTGAAGATCGCCGAGTAGCACTGCTGGGCGAGTTCACAGGCGGCGGCGTCGGGAGCGTAACCGTCGCGGGGCACAAACGTGTTCAAGACCAACTGCCCGCCGGGGGCGAGGCACTCGGCAGCCAGCGTGAACACGCCGCGGAGTTGGGCGGTGGTGCGAAAGTCGGAGACCACTTCCGAGACCAGGATCAGCCGGTAGTCGCGGCGGAGATCGTTTGTGGTGGAGAAGACGTCGCGCTGGATCACCCGCACGGCCAGCGATTCCCGCTCGACCTCCTGGCGGATCATGTCGGCGAACTTCGGGGCCGGTTCGACCGCGTCCACCGGGTGGCCGCGCCGGGCCAGCGGCAGCGCATTGCGGCCGGTGCCCGCGCCCACGTCGAGGATCGGAAAGCTGGCGGGGTCGGCGGCCGCCGTGGCCACCGCCCAGACGCGGGCATCCGGCTCGGTACCGAAGAGCGGCGGCTGGCGGGTGGCCACCCAATGATCGTATGCCGACTCGAGGCTCGCCCACTGTGCCTTGACGTGGTAGTTCACCATCAGGCCAACAGGCGAATCGTAGGTGATGACAATCTCAGACCGCGGGGAGGCTGCGAAAGCGGCGGCGAGTTGGCCTGCCAGCACGCTGCGGAGTTGGCCGAGTTGTTCGGCGTTGAACGACACGCCGATGCCCGTGAAGACGCGGTCGCACATTGTCACGTAGTCGTCGAGCATGGCCGGCACGGCCGGCAGCACGAGAGAACCGTTGACAACAGCCCGTCGCTGGAGCCGACGGGCCAGGGCCGGTCGCAGTGATGCGTCATTCGAAGAAATAACAGCGTCCCCTTTTTCGCCTTTGCGCTCCCCGGCATCGTTGCTCGCGGGCGGCGGTGGCTAACCGGTCGATCCGTTCTCACCGGAGGCGGCGCCGCTAAAACCAGCGTCGCCCAAAACGCTACCACCGCCAACCTTACCCCCGTCACCGCCGATCGAGAAGGCGGAGCCAACAGCGGTACCTACGAATTTGGTTCCTCCGGCACCTCCGGCACCGCCGATGCTGCCACCCGAAGATGCCGCGTCGCCGTTGCCGCCTCATTCCGGCGGAGGCCTGGGAGCTGATTCTGGGAGCTGATTCCCGACATAGCACCTCGGCCTGCGGTTTACTGGTTAGCCAGCCTGCTCGGACCGCGAGACCGCCCGGGAGCCGACCGTTGGCCGCGTCAGGAACCGGCCGCGGCCGACCGTGCCGCAGAACCCGCCGTCTCGCGCGGCCACCTCGCCACGGACGGTGACCACCGCCGGGCGGCCCTCGATCGGCATCCCCTCGAAGGCGTTGTAGTCGACGGCCTGCGTCTGCCGGGTGGCCGAGATCGTGCCGCGGTAGTCAGGATCCCAGATCACGAGGTCGGCGTCGGCCCCCGGCTGGATCACGCCCTTCGTGGGCCAGAGGCCGAAGATCCGCGCGGCATTTGTGCTCGCAACCGCCACAAACTGCTCAAGAGTGAGCCGGCCGGTTTTCACGCCGTGGGTCCAGAGGAGCGTGATGCGGTCTTCGATTGCCGGGATACCGTTGGGGATCAGGGTGAAGTCGTGTTTGCCCAGCGGCTTCTGGGAGAGGAAGTCGAAGGGGGCGTGGTCGGTGGCCACGGTCTGCACGAGGCCGCTTGCCAGGCCGTTCCAGAGCACGGCCTGGTTGGTGCTGTCTCGCAGCGGCGGCGACATCACATACTTCGCCCCCTCGAAGCCTGGCCGTTCCGCCCAGGTCTTGTCGAGCAGAAGGTATTGGATGAGCGTCTCGATCAACACCTTCACGCCCCGCTCGCGGGCGGCGATCGCGGCCTCGATGGCCTCGCGGCAGGAAGTGTGGACTATGTAGACAGTCGCCCCGGTGAGTTCCGCGAACGTGCACAGGTGGTGCACGCCCTCGGCCTCGACCCGGGGTGGCCGGCTGTCGTGATGGGCGTCGGGGCCGGTGCGGCCGGCGGCCAGGAGCTCCGCCTGCAATTCAGCCACGAGCGTCTCGTTTTCGCAGTGGGCCGCGACCACGACGCCAAGCTCCTTAGCGAGCGACAGTGTTTTCCAGAGTTCGGCGTCGTCCACGCCGAAAGCCCCCTTGTAGGCGAGGAACACCTTGAAGCTGCCCACGCCGGCCGCCACGATCTCTCGGAGCTGGGCCGTCGAATCGGCGTCGAAGCGGGTGACACCCATGTGGAAGGAGTAGTCGCAGCAAGCCTTGCCCTCGGCCTGCTTCCGCCAGAGAGCAAAGCCCTCGGCGTGCGACATGTCGCGGGCGGGGCAGACCATCTCGAAGATGGTGGTCGTGCCTCCCACGAGCGCGGCCTGGGTGCCGGTCTCGTAGTTGTCCTTGGCGAAGGTGCCCATGAAGGGCAGGTAGATGTGGGTATGGGGATCGATGAAGCCAGGAAACACGGGCCGCCCGCCCGCGTCAATCACCTCGGCTCCCGCCGGCGGGGCGATCCCGCGGTCGATCCGCGTGATCGTTTCCCCCGTGCAGAGGATGTCGGCGCTGAAGCGGCTGTCAGCGTTGATGATCTCGGCGTTGGTGACTAAGAGCGGCATCGTGTGGCTGTCCAAGAGGGTCTAGCGGTCGGCCCAGATTGTGCCCTCGCCGTGGCTGAACCAGCGGGTGGTGGTCACCTTCTGCTGCGTGTAGAAGGCCACGCTCTCGCGGCCCTGAAGGTGGAGGTCGCCGAAGAAGGAGGCATGCCAGCCGGAGAA
>Ga0209498_1001098_pt1 | contig 16584 bp, 18 predicted proteins | sample WalLakDeSediment_FD_184131 | JGI IMG/M metagenome (GOLD analysis project Ga0209498, IMG submission 184131) | Lake sediment microbial communities from Walker lake, Nevada to study Microbial Dark Matter (Phase II) - Walker Lake 11/02/13 Deep... | ecosystem: Environmental > Aquatic > Freshwater >... | reverse complement strand
AACGACGGAGAGGGCACGAATCTCGGCCTGGACGTCGTTCTGTCACGGCGCTTCAAGGATGGCTGGTTCGGGAATGTCGTCTACGCCTATAACGATGCCCGGATCGACGACAACGACGGCTTCGGGAAGTATGACGCCGATTTCAACCGCAAGCACTTCTTCTCCATCGGCGGCAGCTGGGAGATCAGCGAACGCTGGAAGGTCGGTGCACGCTGGAAATGGGCGACCGGGCGACCCACGGACGATTTCATCATCAATGAGGACGTGCTGGGGCCAGGACAGCCGCTGCGCTTCTCGAAGGAACTGACGGAGAAGAACGCGCTTCGGCTTGATGACTCTCACTCGCTCAACATCCGGGTCGACTACCGGCGTACTCTCGGCCCGGTGGACCTTGTCGCGTTCCTGGACGTGATCAACGTCTATGGCGGCCCAAGCGATGGTTCGAAGGAATTCGACCCGCGGCGGGGCGTAATTGTCGCAGACGAAGGGGAAGTATTCCCCATCATCGGCCTGATATTCGAGCGCTCCTGGTGAGAGACCTGCGTGCAAGACTCGCGCCGACGTTCACCCGCTCTTGAGTAGCGATCAGGTCTAGCCTCGGCGATCTGGCACAAGCTACGGCCCACCCAGCCGCATCCACAAATGCGTATACGTAAGCTTCCCCATCCAGGCGACAGTTCATAAGTCGAGTTTCGATCAGCTTTTCTGCCCGGCTTCGAGCGAGGTTAGATCACACCTTCCAGCCCCTTCCGCTCGATCAGGTTAAGCAGCTTCAGCGAAGGACCGCTCGGTTTCTTGTCGCCCGCTTCCCACTTCTGCACTGTCGAGACACTCGTATTCAGCACGGCAGCGAACACTGCCTGGCTTACGTGGGCGTTCTCTCGCAGGCGCTTGATCTTTCGCGGCGGCATCTCGTGCACATCGAGATGGCACAGCGCCTCGAACTCGCCCATGCGGCGCTTGCTGATCAGGCCCGCATCGTGCAGGCCGAGTGCCGTCTCATGCATCTCGCCCAGAATTCGACTCTTACGCTTTTTCGTCGCCATCTCTAACCTCCACAATCTCACCCGCCTGCAAGGCGATGTCCAGTTGACGGTCATCCAGCCCCAGCAGGTCTTTCGCAACCTCCTGCAATGCTCTTAATTCGTCCTTGTCGATGTTCGCGCGTTCGTTCTTTCTGAAGCCGTAAATAAAGAACCAGCGCTCCGCCAGCTTCGTCGCGACAATGGTCCTGGCCCCGCCGCGTTTACCTTGGCCGGTTACGGCTATCCGCTTCTTCACCACATGACCGCCAAGGTCCGCATCGATCAGCCCTTTTGTCATCTCCAGGACTGCGGCCCGCAACGCCCCATCGGTCATACCGGACCGTTTCATCGAGCGACAAAAGGTGCGGGTTTTGAAGACTCGCATTGCCTGTAAACCATACCACTTAGTGCAATACTTTTCCAGATCCGGTCGGCCCGTTCGGACAACGTTCGGGCGATCTCGGACCGAATTCGGGACAGGTTCGGGCGACGCCACCCGGCAGCGTCACCAACCCGTTGATCGGGATGAAACTAAGAGATGCCGGTCCCCCGGTTTCACGCAGCGGTTCGGACGGGGTTTCGGTTCACGGTTCGGACGTGGGAATCCGGCTGATGAGGGCCTTGAAAAACCGTTAGAAATCTTCTAAATATCCATTTAGATCAAGCACTTGTGCCTGGTGCTCATAATCCCTTGGTTCCAGGTTCGAGTCCCGGCGGGCCCACCATGCTTTTCAAAGGGTTGGGTTTTTATGCCGGGAGGCGAAGGGATTGGAATCCCTTTGCCTCTGCATAGCCCGACCGGGGGCCGGGGGCGGGGCTGGGAAGCTGGGGGCTGGCTGAGGGTGGGAGGCTGGGACGCTGGGAATGTGAAGGCCGGCACTCGCGGGCCACTCTGAGAGCATGGCTGCGTCAGTCCTCCCAACGGGAAACGGAGGGCAACCCCAAGGGAATGTCCGATTACCGACTGCCCAATGGCGATCGAGTCTTCCCTTCTCGTTCGAGCCGTTCCTCTCGCCATCGTAGGCGAATCTTGAACTCCTCGACCTTTGAACGAGCCTCTTGGCATTCCGCCTCGACCGATCCCGACTCTAGGCCCCCGCAAGGACGAAGGCCCCTCCAACCGAGAGCAAAAGAAGGTACAGTCCGCCGACAAGTCCCCCGGTCAGCACCGCAGTCTTGCCGATCGAGACTTCCCGAGTCTCGACCGCGACAATGTCTTTGATTGGCACCGACTCCTTCGGGCCGACGATCATTCCGTTGACGAGATCGATCTCCCTAACCCGAAACTTGTAGACCGCACCATCCGCGGTCACCAGCCGCACACGGTCACCCGGCTCGAGAAGGTTCTCGTGAGTGACCATGTGCTCCAATTCTTCCGGGGATGCCGCGGTGGGCTGTAACGTGGTGCAGGCGCAACTCAGCAGCACAACTATTGCAAGGATGACCTGTTTCATCGCCTCATCCCTCCCAGTTATTGCGAGGAAAGGCTTCCCCCGGAGCCTGATTTTGCTGCGGTGGGGTGTTCGCCGGTCCAGCCTATATAGTTGACGGGCCAGCAAAGCAATTGACCTGCGTCAAGAAAGAACGCGGTCCGGGTGGGCGTGATCTAGACTTCCAGTGACATGCTTAGGCTCCTGCACCTGCTGACCGCGACGTCGGTGCTGCTCGGAGGCTGCGTCAGCCCCGGGATCACGCCATCGCAGGAGGAAGCCGCGAAAATCGCGGCGGCGCACGTGATTCCCATGGAAGCCCCTCCGCTAACGGCATTTTCGCTGTCCGAGCCTCCCATATCTGGGGCCTGGTTTCGGGGCCTGGAAACCACGCCGGTGGGCGCCGGCCTGGTAGTGGTCGGTTCGGTAATGCTGCTTGTGCAGATGGCGCGGATGTCGGGCCATACGGAGGAGGCCTCGGAGTCCCTGCAGAGCGCCCTCGACTCAGGCGGCATCTGGATGGCGACCGTGGAGTTGGCGGGCCAAGCCTGTTCCCGGCTGGCCTCGGAGGGCTCTCAGGTCAGCGTCGATCCGGAGGTAAAGCGCCTGAGCGGTGTAAAGGACCGTCGCGCAACGCTGCTCATGGAAAACTGGATGGCGCCGATTCGGGCCTGGTACAACTACCGCGATCCATCACCTGGCTACCTTGCCCCAAACTGGCCGGAAGGCGCCTACGTGCTGGAAGTAGCCCTGATCAACTACGAGCTCATTTCCGATCGCTTGATGCTGCAGGTAGCTATGAAGCTGATCGACCCGGCGGATGGCCGGCTCATCGGCCGCGCGCGGGCAGCGAATGACTCCGATCTGGCCGTCCTCGGGCCGCTCGACCAGGCGTTTGCGAATGACGCGGCACACTTCAAGCGCGTGTTCTCCAAAGCAGCCGAGCCACTCGTCGAAGAATGCCTGCTCTCGCTCGGGCTGCTGCGCTGATTCTTGATCACTGGGAAATTTCCAGTCGTGCTCATAGCCCCCTTGGTCCCAGGTTCGCCCTCGAGTCGCAGGCGAGAGAACGGTGCCTCATGGAGGCGCCGGGGATGCCTGGCGGGCCCACCAACCTTTTCAAAGGGTTGGGGTTTTATGCCGGGAGGCGAAGGGATTGGAATCCCTTGGTGTGGGGCCTAGGTGGGGTCTGGCGTAACGTTCCGATTAGTGACTGGCGACGTAGCACGCGGAGCACACCGAAATCTGGCTCCGCGACCACAACGAGGACATTCCGCACGACGCCCTGAATGACTTTACGCCTGCCGAATATCGGCAGATCCATCACCCCGAAACCTCCAATTATGGGTGAGCCCAATTTGGGGGAATCTGACACCCTCGGGCAAAGGCCAGTCTGGTAGACCCGCGAGATGGTCACGTCTTCCATATCGGCGTTGCATCTGCGAACAACCGATAGCGATCACGGCGCCGCCGCTGAATAGATTGGAATGCGTCGATACTCGTCGAACAGGCCGAGCAACGCGGCGGCGCGCGGATCGCCCCCTGATTGCTGGACCAGCTGCGCCGTGCTCAGCTCGCCGCGGAAGTACTGGGTGAACAGTTCCGCACTGGTGCGGATCACGGCATCAGGCTTGCGGTAATGCTGCTCCGGCCTCGCGACGAACTCGGCCACGCTGCGGCGGATGTGCAGCGCCGCACGCTGATCGTCGATTACGAACTCGAGCACCCCTTCCTGGTCCCCTGCCTTGTCCGGATTCAGGCGCGTGCGCAGGTGATCGACGGCGCGCTTCACGTCGGCTTTGACCCAATCGGCGTTCTGCACGGCACCCAATGTATGGATGCTCGTCTCGCCTTCGAGGCTGCGTGCAGCGGCTATGTAAAAATTGCGCACAATCGCACCGGGGCTGTACTGACCCAGCGCGCGAAAACTGTCGGCCAGCAGCTGGCGGTAGGTCTTGTTCGCCGGATCGAGGTCGTAGAGGGTCACGGCCAGCTCCTTGGCCCAGAGGTATTCCTTGTTCGCCATCGCCTTGCGGGCGGCCTCGAGCACAGCTTTCTCGCCGCCAGCCATCGCTACCCATTTCTGCGATGCGACGCGACGCGGCAGTGAGTGAATGTCCTCGGCATGGCCGGAGAACCAGCCGTGGCTGCGCGCCGGAACCGCCTCCGGCCAGGTGTCGTACTGACCGTAGGCCTCATTGACGTAGGGATGCTCCAGCAGGCTGGCCGGCAGTTGTATGTGATGGCGCAATTCCTGTTGGCGTACGCCAAGGTTGGTCAGGCGAATAGCCTGATCGTAGATATAGGCCGAGGCATCAATGACGGCATTGGCCGCATCGCGTATCGTTTCCTTGCCGAACAGCGCCTTGGAGCCACCGCCGACGCCCAGTTCGATTTCCGGTTCGAGGTCGCGGATTTTCTTCAGCGCGTCAATCCAATCCGTGGGATCGCGGTAGCGGTCACCGCGCAGCGTGTAGAGGTTGGGCACGGTCGGCCAGAGCACGTTGTCGACGACCATCTTCAGTTGCGGGAACCATAAGGTCAGCGAATCCTCGGCGTCGGTGACGGCATGGAAGGCCTGCATTTCGAGGCCATCGATGGTGATTGTCTCGCCGTCAGCCAGCAACTTGGTGGCCGGCATCCAGGCGCTTTGCTTACCCAGAACCAGAGAAGTTCCGGCCATCTTCGCGTCGGGACCGCTGTCCGGAAGGTCGGTGGCGAAGTGGATGCTGGCGCGGCCGTCCAGCGCTGGAAGCAGCTCGGGGATATAGGGGTTAGTCAGGAAGCCCGACTGCTGCACAATGCGGTCGGAATCGGGGTGGGCGATGATCATCGCTTCGTCACCATCGAGCAGCGTGCGCGCGCCCTTGGCGTAATGCGCGTGATCGTAGATCAGAGCGATGATCGGCTTGGTGCTGACGTCGCGGCGGATGATGCTTCGGAACAGCCGGCCGTCGTCCTCGTCCTCGCCCGAGGAGATCACCACCAGGCCATTGGGCCGCTCAATGATGACCGGGCCGTAGAAATAGCCGGAGATCATCCAGACGCCATCGACAACCCGCTCGGCAGTCGGCGGTGTGTCACCGACGCCATCGACGCGGATATAAGGCATCGCCTTCTTCCAGTCACTGAAGTTCGTAATTGCGCCGTTGGGCATGACGTCGGGGCGGTAGTCCGGATTTTCGTTATACCAGCGCCAGTTGGCCGTCCTGCTGACATCGGCCATCTTGCCGGGTTCGGCCGTCTTGCCGGGAAGCAGCGCGAGCATCAGCAAGCCCAAGCCGGCAAGTCCAAACGCACAAAGCAGGACCGTGGACAGGGTAAATGGACGTGCGTTCATGCGACTCTCCCGGAGTTGGCGTGGTACTGACAAGTTAACTCATTGAGTCAGAGCAAATCGCTCCGACTTCCATCAAGCAACCGCCCTACTCCACTCACTAAACGCACTGATCCTAAGATCCCGGTAGTGTTGAGCACGGACCGTGTGCCTGCCCAGATTGAATAAATTCCTGACAGCAGCATGAACACCCAAGAATCGTTGAGCCTGCCCTACTGATTTGAACTTCCGCATCCCGCGTTCCCTGTCCCGGGTCGCTTCGTGAGATTGTGCAGCGCAGTTATTGGCATACTGATTCGTGACATGGATCGCATCAGGCGTTACCTCGCGATGTGCCACAGGATAGCTACGTAGCTTATCCGTCACGACCTTCCTGGGTTCACTGCCATGAGACCTCAGTAGCCGTTTGAAAAAGCGCTTTGCAGCGGCTCCATTTCGTCGGGCCTGCAAGAGAACGTCCATCACTTCACCATCCTGATCCACCGCTCGCCAAAGATAGCAATGACACCCGGCGGGAATCGGTGGCGTTTATAGGTGTTCATGCGCCGATTCTGGCAATTTGATGGGGTTAACTTGGCAGTACCGTCAGTTGTCACAATGGCGGTGAGGCCGAGACGATTGGTTCGCTACTCGCTGCCATGGGACACCCGAACGTAGACGCCAGGACGGAAACCGTGCCCGATGATTGTGCCGTCTGCCACAGTGAGGAGGGAGGGTACTCCACGCTGAGCGAGTTCAACCACACGATCCACTACGACAAACCCGCCAGGAACGCCTTTTTGCGCGACTATGGCGGCAACTGCCTGCACTGCCATGCCCTGGTTGCCGAAACCGGCGAGGTCATCACCAAGTCCGGGCCGAAGAACTGGTAACCGACTGCAGCGGCGGGTCGAAGAGGCGCCGGGGATGCCTGGCGGGCCCACCAACCTTTTCAAAGGGTTAGGTTTTTATGCCGCGAGGCCAAGGGATTGGAATCCCTTGGTGTGGGGCATTGCCGGGGCGTGGGGCGCTGGTAGTGGCTAGTGTGGAAAACTACCGCAGGCCGAGGGCTTTTTTCGCCGGAATTGTCCAGGCGGAATCATGACGTTCGAATCCAACCTTTGGATAATATTCGGTGGCCTTTGGCGCCGCCAGAAGAATCACCGTTGCTCTCTCGCCAAGCCGTGATTGGGTCAGGCGAATCAGCTCCTTGCCGATGCCTTGGTGCTGGTAGGCAAGATCAACCGCCAGATCGGACAGGTAACAGCAATACTCAAAGTCTGTAACTGACCTGGCGACTCCAACCAGTCTCTCGCCGTCCCATGCTGTGCAAAGAAGATTTCCGTGCTCAAGCATCGCGTCAATGCATGCAGGGCTGTCGACGGGGCGTCTCTCCGCAAGGGTGGAACGTTTAAGCAGATCTATGAAGCTGTCTCGGTTTATGCTGCGGCTGTGTGCGTACTGAATCTGCATTGTATTTTTCTGCATACCTGGATCGAATTCTGAGTATTAGCGGCACGATCGCCATGCGGCGAAAACGCTGGATCGCTTCTTGGGCGTGACCCTCTGCTTCCGGGCTCCCGTATACCACAGCAGCTGGCGATCGGAGAGAGCCTGAGACGGCAGTTCCAGGCTCGCCCTCGAGCCAAGGGCGAGAGAACGCTGCCTCATCGAGGCGCCGGGGATGCCTGGCGGGCCCACCATGTAAATCATTAGGTTAGGGGGGCTATGCGGGAGGCGAAGGGCTTGGAATCCGTTGCTGTCCGCGTAGCGAATTACCCGAGCGAGCCGACTGACGCTGGAATCCTGGTGTACAGCGGGAGGGCGCTCACAGGTCGTCTCGCACAGTCCCGGCCGTGACGGCCGGCAGTATTTGCCAGTTCCCAAACAGGGGTGAATGTATGTCCACGCGTCACAGGATGCTCGCACTTGCCGTGGCGGTCGCGCTGGGCGCGCCGGCGGCTGCGGGGGCACAGGATTTCAGCTTCACTTACCTCGAGGGCGGCTTCATCGCTGGCTTCGTCAACGACGTGGAGGACGCCGGGGCGTTCACGGGCATCCCCAGCACGTTCGATCTCGAGACCGATGCCGGCGGCGGCGGCTTCATCGGCGGCGCGTGGCAGTTCTGGGAGAACATGCACCTGTTCGGCGCGTATTCGTCGAACAGCCAGGACCTCGAGCTCAGCAACGGCATCGACACCGTCGAAGGTGATTTCGACGTGGTGCAATGGCGCATCGGTGTCGGCTATGCGTACCCGTTCTCGCCCACGATGCGCTTCTACGGCCGCCTCAGCTTTGACAACACCGAGTTCAAGGACGTGAAGGTCGCTGGCTTCGATCTCGACGCCGACGTCGACGACGACGGTATCGGCGGCGAGGTGGGCATGATCTGGGCGGCGACGCCGGTGATCCACCTGCAGGGCCACGCGCGCTACACCTCGGTCGGCGAACTCGCTACCGACGGCTCCGCCTCCTTCGACTCCGACATCCTGCTCGGCGTGAACGGCCGCTGGTACTTCCGGCCTGACATCGCGTTGGTCACTGGCTACGAGTACGGCAAGATCACCCTCTGGAACGTGGGCGTGCGGTTCGCGTTCTGACTTTTTGAAGCCCGCTGCCTCTCCCCCCTTGAGCGGGCATGGCCGCGAAGTCCCTGCGACTTCGCACGGTCCAGGCCAGCGCGGTCACCCTGGTCCAGCGCTTCGGCAGTGCGCTTGACCTCAACGTCCACTTCCACATGCAGTTTCCCGACGGAGTGTATGTCGAGGGCCGATGGGCTTGATCTGATCTCGAGCAAACTTGGTTCGGTTCGTTCGGGCAATGCTTGGGCAGATTCGGAGGGAACTCGGCTCAGGTTCGGACGGACCAGACGGGAGCCGTCCGTAAGTCGTTGATCGGGATACACCAAGGGACAGCCAATCCCTAGGCGTCTCCATAGGCGACGCCGCGCTACGGTACCCCTAATGTCTGCTTTCGGCGAGAAGCCGCCGTTGAAGGTCTACAGTGAAGAGTCAAATCTCGGATACTATTTCCGGAGACAGGAAATACAAAAGGCATCCCGATGACCAACAAAGAACTCATTCAAGGGTTGTATGAAAGCTTCGCATCCGGTGACATTGCGGCCGTAACGGCTGTGTTTGCGGATGACATTGCCTGGACCGAGGCGGATGGCTTCCCCCTGGCAGGCACTTACATTGGACCGCAGGCTGTCGTCGAGAGCGTTTTCATGCGACTCGGTGAGTTCAGCGATCACTGGGGAGTAGTCGTTGATCGATTGGTTGCCGATGGAGACACCGTCGTGGCGCTCGGCAAATACACGTGGAACCACAAAAACTCTGGTGAGCCTTGTCAAGTGAGGATGGCCCACGTGTGGACGTTGGCCGACGGTAAGGCCATCTCCTTTCTACAACACGTCGATACCGCAAAGGTTCGCGACTTGATCGAATAGGTCGAGGGTTCGCCTCGAGCTGCGGGTGACAACCTTTGCCTCATCGAGGCGCCGCGGATGCCTGGCGGGCCCACCAAGCTTTTCAAAGGGTGAGGGTTTTATGCCGGGAGGCGAAGGGATTGGAATCCCTTGGTGTGGGGCGATGGCTGGCAGCGCAGAAAAATTACTGGCTAGCCTTGTAAGGGATCGCCCACTTCCGCACGCAGCTTCGGTAGCTTGGTCTCGACAATGTCCCAAACGAGCCGATCATCAATTTCCGCGTAGCCGTGGATGAGAATGTTCCTGAACGCGATGATCTGCCGGTAATCGGTGATTCCCGAGGCGACGGCAGGTTCACGCTTGGCAAGCTGCGCCAAGGCTTCCCCAGTTATCTCGAATTGGCGCTCCGTGGCTGCGCGCAGCATGGCGTCCCCGGCATAGTCCCGGAAGCTCTTCTCACCGATGAATTCCTGCAGGGCGCAGAGTGCCCGCTGGATGTCGAACAGATATTTGCGAACCTCAAGCCGCATAAAGCAAGGCTTTCGTGTCGTCTACCGACTTGCGGAAGTATGGATTCTTGATCGCGGACGCCACAACGAGGTCCACGCGAGCACCGAATAATTCCTCGATGGCTTCCAGCAATCCGAAGTATGTATCGGCATACGTTCCGGGCGACAATTCTTCAAACTCGACGAGGAAGTCGAGATCGCTTTCGCCAGGCCGATACTCGCCAACCGCCGCCGAGCCGAACAACTCCAGGCGGCGGACGCCGAAGCGCCGACACAAATCTTCCAGTTCTGCCTTGTGCCTAATAATTTCCGGGTTCATTTTCGCAACCGCCGCGAACCGGCGACCTGGCTCGATTCTTTAGCTGGTCAATTGAAGACCATAGTTTATACAGCATCTCGACTGCCAACATCATTCCGTGGTCCCAGGTTCGCCCTCGAGCCCCGGGCGAGAGAGCGGTGCCTCATCGAGGCGCCGGGGATGCCTGGCGGGCCACCAATCAATTCAAAGGGTTGGGGTTCTATGCCGAGAGGTGAAGGGATTGGAATCCCTTGGCCTCTGCTCCAATGGCGAGATCAACTACCGTTTGAGACGCATCTGACTTAGGCTGCCGGGATGAACCGACTACCGACGCTGTTTGCCGTACTGGCGCTGGTCGCCTGCACGAGGCCCGCACCCCCGACTCCTCCGTCCACCGCGACCCCGCCGGTCGCCGAGCAGCGACCGTATGAAGTGGCCGCCCCGCACGGCGCCACCCGCCAGGACGAGTACTACTGGCTGCGTGACGATTCGCGCGAAAACCCGGAGATGCTCGCCTACCTGAACGCGGAGAACGCCTACGCCGATGCGGTGATGGAACCACTGGCCGAGCTGACACAGACGCTCTACGACGAACTCATCGGCCGCCTCAAGCAGGACGACGCGACCGTGCCGTACCAGTTGGGTGATTACTGGTACTACACGCGCTACGAAGAGGGCGGTGAGTACCCAATCCACGCGCGCCGACACGGCAGCATGGAAGCGGACGAGGAAATCCTGCTGAATCTCAACGAACTGGCCGAGGGCCACGGTTTTTACCAGGTCGCCAACCTCAACATCAGCCCGAACCAACAACTGCTCGCTTACATGGTCGATACCGTCGGCCGGCGTCAGTGGTCGCTGATGGTCAAGGACCTCGAGACCGGGGAGACCACTGCGACCGGCGTCACCGGCATCTCCGCCAGCAGTGCGTGGGCCGGCGACAACGCGACCATCTACTACACCTGGAACGACCCGGAAACGCTGTTGACAAAGCGCATCCGCGCGCACCGGCTCGGCACTGATCCGGCGGAAGACATCGAGGTCTACCACGAGCCCGACGACAGCTTCTACATCGGCGTCGATACCACGCGCTCGCGCGATTACATCTGCATCTTCACGCAGAGCACAGTGTCGAATGAACAGCGCTGCGCCTCACGCGACGAGCCGGGCGAGTTTCGCCTGATCGCTGAACGGCGTCGCGACTTTGAATACGCGGCCGATCATGTCGGTGACCGTTGGGTGGTGCGCACCAACTGGAACGCCCAGAACTTCAAACTGATGCAGTTCCCGGACGGCATCTGGAACGACCGGGATCGCTGGATGGACCTGGTACCGCACGACAGCGAGGTACTCATCTCGGACTTCACGCTGTTCGATGACTTCATTGCCATCGACGAGCGCTCGGGCGGCCTGACACGCATCCGCATCCTGTCCGGTGACGGCGAGACCGGCTTCGTGGCCGCCGATGAGCCGGCCTATGTGATGTCCACCTCGACCAACCCGCAGCCGGAAAGCGACTGGCTGCGTTACAACTATACCTCCTTGACCGCGCCATCCACGATCTACGAGCTGAACATGGTCACTGGCGAGCGGCGCATGTTGAAGGAGCAACCGGTGCTCGGCGGGTTCGACAAGAACGACTATGAGACCGAGCGTATCTGGGCCACGGCCCGCGATGGCACGCGCATCCCCGTGTCCATCGTGTACCAGCGTGGGTTTGAACGCGACGGCACCGCGGCTCTGCTGCAGTACGGCTACGGTTCGTACGGCGCCAGCATGGAGCCGCGGTTCAACTCGAACTTCATTTCCCTGCTGGACCGCGACGTCGTATTCGCGATCGCCCACATCCGCGGTGGCGAGGAGATGGGCCGTCACTGGTACGAGGACGGCAAGCTTCTGAACAAGGTCAACACCTTCACCGACTTCATCGATGTCACCGACTTCCTGGTCGAAAACGGCTACGCCGCCGCCGACCGTGTTGCCGCACTGGGTGGCAGCGCCGGCGGCTTGTTGATGGGTGGAATCGCCAACATGGCGCCGGACCGCTACCGCGTCATCGTCTCGCAGGTGCCGTTCGTGGATGTGGTCACGACCATGCTCGACCACTCGATTCCGTTGACGACCAACGAGTTCGACGAGTGGGGTAACCCGGAAGACCCGGAGTACTACGAGTACATCCTTTCTTACTCGCCGTACGACCAGCTGTCCGAGCAGGACTACCCGGCGCTGTACGTCAGTACCGGCCTGTGGGATTCGCAGGTGCAGTACTGGGAGCCGGCGAAGTATGTCGCGCGGCTGCGGCGCCTGAAGATCGACGACAACCTGCTGGTGTTCCGTACGCAGATGGAAGCCGGGCACGGCGGCCGCTCGGGGCGCTTCCAGCGCTACCGCGAGATCGCCGAGTACTACGCGTTCATGCTCGACCAGCTCCAAGTTGCCGAATGACCGAACGGGGAATCGCGGCCCTATGGGCCCGAGGTGGTGGGGCGGGTGCTGGGCATCGTCTACCGCTGCATCGCCACGCATCTGATCAAGAAGGCCGGGTTCTCGCGTCGGACGGCCCAGACCGGCGCGGTCACCCTGGTCCAGCGCTTTGGCAGCGCGCTTAACCTCAACGTCCATTTGCACATGCTGTTTCTCGACGGGGTGTATGTCGAGCGTCACGACAGCCCTGACCTGCCCGCCGATTGTCGGGCTACGGGATTTTGGACAAGATGAGCCTCCCGACACGCAGGGATCGATGCAACGACTCCTGATCATTCTCGGCCTGGTGATCTTGGTGGTGGGCCTGTTGTGGCTGTTCCGCAAATGACCGGGACAGGCTGATACACAAGAAGCCGTTCCTGCCCGAGAAAACCCGCCCGGTCTGCGGTCGGCCCTTCGCCTGGCGCGGGCCCACCATGTTGTCATGGGCCTAGGGAAGTTTTGGCGGGAGGCGAAGGGGTTTCAATCCCTTGACCTCTGCATAGCCCGAGCGGGGGCCGGAGGCGGCTGGCAGGGGCAAGCGCGAGAAGTGCGCCGGCAAGATAATCGCATCGGCGGATGCGGGGATGGCGCCGGATCTGCGCGCCTCGCCCATCGTGCTCAGCGCCAAGGCCTTCGATAACATCGTCAGGGACGGTACAAGACAATTCCGCAGCATGCAGAAATACAGCACCCTCAGCGACGCGGACCTGCTCGCCCTGCGGCACTACATCCGCCAGCGTGCAGAGCATGTGCAACCATGACGCCGGTATAGCTTAACTGCAGGCGAACCCGGCATATTCGCCGGCTACCACGTCCCTGCATTTCTCGGCATATGCTCCGACGCCGAGATAGGCCATGAACACGCGCGGCTTGCCGGGAACGTTTGCGCCCAGGTACCAGGAATTGGCCAGCGGGAACAGCGTGCTGTTGCTCACATCGCGGACGTGCTGCACCCAATCCGCCTCGGCTTCCGAGGTCGCTTCGATGCAGTCATGGCCCTGGTCCCGAAGATAGGCGATGCAGTCGGTGATCCAGTCCACGTGTTGCTCGATCGACAGCGCCATGTTGCTCATGACCGACGGGCTGCCCGGTCCGGTGACGGTGAAGAAGTTGGGAAAGCCGGCCACGGCCAGCCCGAGGTAGGTGCGCGGCCCATCCCGCCAGGCATCGGCCAGTGCTTGGCCGTCGCGCCCGCGGATATCGATCGCGGCAAGCGCGCCGGTCATGGCATCGAAGCCGGTCGCGAACACGAGGTCGTCGAATATGTATTCCGAGGCGGAGGTCACGATCCCCGTGCTCGTGAGCCTCTCGATCGGCGTCGCCCGAAGGTCGACCAATGCAACATTATCCCGATTGAAGGTCGCGTAATAGTCGATATCCACGCACATCCGCTTGGTGCCTATCGGGTATTGCTGGGCTGTCAGCGCGGCCGCGGTCGCGGGGTCTTTGACGGTCTCCCGGATCTTGGCGCGGACGAAATCGGCGGCGGTGTCATTGGCCTCCTGGGTGAAGACCAGGTCGGCGAACGCGCCGATGAACGGCAGCCCGCCCCGGTCCCAGAGGTCCTCGTAGGTGCGCGTGCGGGTCTCGCTCGGTGTTTCCACCGCCAGCGTCGGAGCAAACACGTCCTGGAAGCCGAAGGGCGTTTCGCCGGCCTGCCGGCGGAGTTCCGCATAGCGGTCCTTGTAGTCTTTGACGTGCTCCGGATCCAATGGCGCGTTCTGCGCCGGCACGCTGAATGAAGGCGTGCGTTGGAAAACCGTGAGCTGGGCCGCTTGCTTCGCGATCACCGGGATCGACTGGATGGCCGATGAGCCCGTCCCGATCAGTCCCACGCGCCGGCCGGTGAAGTCGACGCCCTCGTGCGGCCAGGCGCCGGTGTGATAACACCGACCAGCAAAGTCTTCGAGCCCCGGTACTTCAGGCAATTTTGTCACCGACAGGCAGCCGGTCGCCATGATGCAAAAATGCGCGGAGAGTCGTTGCTGGTTGTCAGTCTCGATCGTCCACTGGCGGGCTGCTTCGTCGTACCGTGCCGCCGTCACGCGCGTGCCGAAGCGGATGTCGCGGCGCAGGTCGAAGCGGTCTGCCACATGGTTAAGGTAGGCCAGGATCTCCGGCTGAGTCGCGTATCGCTCCGTCCAGTTCCATTCGCGCTGGAGCTCGTCGGAAAAAGAATACTGGTACTGCAGGCTCTCGATATCGCAGCGCGCCCCGGGATAGCGATTCCAGTACCAGGTACCGCCCACCCCTTCGCCGGCCTCGATCGCAATGGCCCGGAAACCGAGCTCGCGGAGCCGGTGCAGCAAATACAGGCCAGCGAATCCGGCGCCGACGATCACTGCGTCAAAGCGGTGGGCGGATTGGTGTTGCTCGGACATCGTTCCTTCCTTGGGATTCATGCTGCATCAATCGGGGCCCGGTCGAGTATATTTCATACACAGGAGGTTTGGCCGAGCAATATGCCGCGCGCGCACTCGCTGACGTCTGTTCAGTTCCGCAGCCGCAATGCCCCGGTCAGCGACGTCATCTGGGTCAACAACTTCAGGGCCGATGACACACGCCTGATGATGAGCAAGGTCGAGCAGATCATCGGCGCGATGACCGAAGCCGAGGGCCAGCCGCGCGGCTTCTGGTACGACGTACAGGGCGGGGACGCGGCCAGTGCCCATTATTTCGCCGTGACGCCGTTAGAGAACTTTGCCGCGCTGGACAACCCTCGCGCTGGCGTCTGGGAAGTCGTCGCCAAGGTGCGCGGCGAGGCCGAAAGCGAGCGGTTGCGCGCCGACTTCCGGACGTCCCTCGATCGCAGCTGGAGGTACCTGTACCGGCGGATGCCCGAGCTGAGCCACAATCCCTGAAGCGCTGACGCCGGGCGGCAAAGGCCGGCTAAGCGCCTCAGCGTGTAATCAAGAAAGCCACTTCGGGGGAACTCGGGGTGGCTTTTTTTGCCCGCTTCAGATCGTCGATCGCGGCGTCAGCCGGGGGCTTGGGGGCTCTATGCCGGGAGATCGGGGGAGCACGCAGGTGTTGGCGTCGGTGAGGAACGGGCACCGACCATCGAGAAGGTGCTTTGTATTACTTATACTCGCGCCACCTTGATCACGTCCCAGGCTGGAGAGTCGTTACCGATGTGCGACACGAGCACCCATGACATTCACCTCGACCTGTCCGACGCGCGCGAGCTGTTCCAGCCGCCGGAACTCGATCCGCTCGGGGGCCAGCCGCACGCCGAGCCCGGGATCGAGCGCATCCTCAACCCCATCCGGCCGAAGCCGGATCGGCCCGTGCGTGCGACCCTGCGCCTGCCTGCCGTAGCGCGGACGCCCGACCTCGAGGCGCGGGTGCGCGCGGGGTTGCAGCAGTACAGCGACATCCGCATCGGGCAGGTCACGCACGACATCGCCAGCCTCAGGCAGGAGGGTCTCGCCACGCTCTGGCGCGGGGTGCTGTTCCTGGCGCTGTGCATGTTCGGGTCGAAGATGCTCGGCGAGCCGAGATTCCTGCCCGACATCGTGGCCCGATTTCTCGACGAGGGCCTGATCATCGCGGGCTGGGTCGCGCTGTGGTACCCGCTCGATGCGCTGCTCTACCAGCACTGGCCGCTGAAGCGCGAACGGCGGCTCTACGAGCGGCTCCGCGTGATGGACCTGAAGTTCGAGTTCATGGAGTGAGCGCCGGGCGTTCACCAGGTCCCATCAATCCTTGGTTCCAGGTTCGCCCTCGAGCCCCAGCCGAGAGAACGCTGTTTCATCGAGGCGCCGGGGATGCCTGGCGAGCCACCATGTTGTCATGAACTCGGGGGAGTTATGCCGGGAGGCGAAGGGATTTCAGTCCCTTGATCTCTGCATAGCCCGATCCGGTGGCGCCCTGTTGGCCCACTGCGATATCTTCTCGTCCGATGGCAACGATGAACAGTCACCTCTTGCACGCCAGGCTCGGTCCAGCCCTGCTCGTGCTGGCATGCCTGCTCTTTATCCCGGGTCCGACCCCGGGCGCACAAGCGCGGACCGGAGTCGACGACATGATCGCCACAGACAATCGAACGGTCCTGATCACCGGCGCCAACCGTGGCATCGGACTGGAGTTTGCGCGCCAGTATTCGCAGGCCGG